>OIYT01002497.1_pt1 | contig 11136 bp, 7 predicted proteins | sample 1588201 | NCBI WGS metagenome assembly OIYT01 (sample SAMN03283260) | human gut metagenome | biome: human-associated habitat; material: feces | host: Homo sapiens | place: USA | collected 2013
CGGAACGGGGGGAACGGCATTTTCGGGAGAAAGTTCAACTACTCCTTCCGGAAATGAATCAACCGTCAGGTCGTTGATATAATATTCGATATTTGTATATCCTTTGCCGCAGTAATCGCCGTTGGCGTCACCGGGATCGTTGGGGTCAAGACCTCTTGCTTCTTCCCATTCGTCCGGCATTCCATCGTTATCGCTGTCGATTATTTCTTTTGTAAGTATGGCAGACGGGTATGTATAAGTTACGCCGCACTGGATCTTATATTTATCAAGATCGGTGTTCGATGCGTCATATTCGGAAGTTCCGCTGCATGATCCCGTACCGTTCCGGGTCTCTTCGGCGCACTGACGGTCGATAGCCGTTCGCTTATCGGAAGAGATGCCGTTTCCGGCAAAAGCAATAACATGATCGTATGAATCAGCTGCACTTTCTGCGCCGGCAACAGAAGAGACGTTTTCTCCGTTGACGATAGTCTGGAACGGCGATGCAGAGTAGAGATCATCCTTTGTAATGCCGATAGAGGTCTTTACGCTTACTCCCGACCAGTTATCGTTGGTGATCGCATGGAGAGAGCCGTCCTTGTTTATCAGTCGGTTTCCGTTGCAGTAAACTTTGAAATTTTCTGGTTTTGTACTGCTGTCAACGGACATCCAATGGTAGCCGCCGGTGGTGGAATTTCCTGCTTTAAGGGTATTATTCACATAATTCAGATGACCGATGGTTCCGTAAGCCGTCTGATATCCCCAGTCGTAGATGATATTATTGGTGAAATCAGCCGTGTAGGTATCCTGCACCTTGCCACGGAAATTTCTTGAAACATTGTGGATGATAAGGTTGTGGTCGAATGTGAGATTTCCCTTGCCCATCATAAGACCGAATCCGTGGAGTCCCTTTTTGTGACCGCCCCATGAATCGGCGGGGCCGAGCACGGAATACTGAACGGTGTAGTTCATGTTGTTGGAGTAAAGACCCCATTGTTCGTCAGTAGTCCATCCCATGGAGCAGTGGTCGATAATAGAATTTGAACCCTTTGCGCCGCCCCATGCGTCGTTTCCGGAGCTTGTGGCAGCGTACGGACCGGGTCGGGAGCTGATGTAGCGGCAGATGATATTATCGCCGGACATACCCATTTTATAGTTTTTCAGAGTGATGCCTGAGCCGCCGGGAGCTGTCTGTCCGGCAATTGTAATATTGCTCTGACAGAGAATATTGCTTTTAAGCTCGATAGTTCCGCTTACGTCGAAAACGACGATGCGGTTGGATTTGCTGACGGCATCACGGAAAGAACCTGCGCCGCTGTCGTTAAGGTTTGTGACGTGATATACTTCGCCGCCACGTCCTCCGGTTGCATATTTTCCGCCGCCGACAGCGCCGGGAAATGCAGGAATATTGGCGGAAGCTGCATCTGCTGTAACGGTTTCGGAATGGTTTTTCCTTTCCGGTGAGAATATCCCCGTGCATGAGGCGGCAGTGACAATTCCGGTCAGAAATGCAGTGATTTTTTGCAGTTTTCGATTCATTTCATATCCTCCGATCATATAAAATATCTATACACATATTATATATTATTTTTTAAGAAAAATCAATGAAAAATAGTATTTTTTTCCGAATTAAAATAATGCTTTTATTTTGATGTGTATAATAGTCCTTTTTGAAATAACATTTTTTTATACGGCAGCCTGTTCAGGAACAGAATTCCTGCATAAAATTGGTCGATTTTAAAAAAAGCAGTTGAATTTTTCTGAAAAGTATGTTATAATATCAAGAGTATATTTTTTAATAGGCTGTTGCGGATGAATGGCATCCGGTACAACGGCAGATCGGAGTTATCATGAATTATTTTGATTTTTTTGTTATGACACAGCAGGCAGGAATTGAAAATCCGACGCTTTTTCCGTTCCCGTTTCGTATGCATCTGATTTTTGCCTGCATCGGAGCTGTATTCTTTGCGTATCGCTTCTTTACCCAGAAACGTCCTTTCCAGCTCATTATGGCGGTGGCTATTCCGCTTTCTCTGCTGGTGTGGATATCTGAAAGCAAAACGGTTTTCTACGGTGTCGGAATAGCGGAAGCAGTCCTTATTGCCGCCGCAGCTGTACTGTCTCTTATTTTCAGATCGCCAAAGGAAATCGCTGAGGAGGCAGACGGATCACCGGACGAAGATGCACCGGAAACAGAGGAAAAAGCAAATGAAAATGCCGCTGAATCATCCGAAGCAAATGAGGAGGAACAGTCTTGAAAATATCCGTTCTTGACTGGGCTACAGTAAGCTGCACCGGGGATATTCCCCTTGATAAAATAAACGAACTCGGAACCGCCGAGATCTTTCCGCTGACAAAGCCGGAGGAAACAGCCGTTAATATCGGCAGCGCCGAAGCTGTTTTCTGCAATAAAGTACAAATAACCCGTGAAATTATGGATATGTGCCCGAATCTGCGCTATATCGGACTTTTTGCGACGGGATGCAATAATATTGATCTTGAAGCAGCTTCCGAAAAGGGGATAACGGTATGTAATGCCGGACAGTATTCAACAAATGCTGTATCACAGCAGGTATTTGCCTATATTCTCGATCATTTCAGCCGTATAAGGGACTATGATCTCCTTGTAAAAGCCGGTGAATGGGAAAAATCCCCGACATTTTCATTTTTTCCGCTTCCTATCGGCGAACTTGCAGGAAAAACTCTTTCTATAGTTGGATTCGGTTCTATCGGACGCCGTGTTGCTGAAATCGGAAGGGCTTTCGGCATGAATATAGTAATATGCACCAGAACTGTTCCGGAAAACTGCGGATATGAAGTGACTGATATACATACAGCAGCCCGAAAAGCAGATATACTGACGTTTCACTGCCCTCTGACAGAGCAGACAAAGGGAATTATAAATGAGGAACTCCTGTGTGAAATGAAAAGTTCGGCAGTACTCATAAATACTGCAAGAGGAGGAATCGCAGACGAAAAAGCTATTGCCGAAGCTCTACGTTCGGGGAAGATCGCCGCAGCTTATGTCGATGTTATGGAGCATGAACCAATGCTGCCGGTCACTCCGTTGAAAAATGCCCCTAACTGCCGCATAACTCCGCATACTGCGTGGGCTGCACTTGAAACAAGACAGCGTCTTGTTGATATAGTATGCAGCAATTTCCGTGCATGGCAGAACGGTAAACCAATAAATAAAGTAAACTGAAAGAAGCTTTTTATGAGAAATATTTCTGAAAAAAAACGAGTCGTTATAAAACTGGGAACTTCTACTCTTGCCCATGCTACGGGCAAACTGAATATAAGAAGAATGACAAATCTCGTGAGGGTCATTTCGGATCTCCACAATTCCGGACGTGAGATAATCATGGTTTCTTCCGGTGCAATGGGTCTTGGCGCAGGAAAGCTCGGACTTCCCGAAAAACCACGTGAAACCAAAATGAAACAGGCAGTTGCGGCTATCGGACAGTGCGAACTGATGCACGTTTACGACGATATGTTTGAAAAATACAGCGTTACAGTCGCTCAGATACTGCTGACCAAAACGATCATCAACAATCAGAGCCACTGCGAGAATTTTAAAAATACCATTGAAACTCTCGTCGGCATGGGGGTCATCCCTATCGTCAACGAAAACGATACTATCGCTATTGATGAACTTGAACTGGAAATCGGCGAAAACGACTCGCTGTCGGCGCTGGTTGCCTCTCTGGCAGGAGCAGATCTCCTGCTGATACTTTCGGATATCGACTGTCTTTATGACGATGATCCACGGAAAAATCCAGATGCCAAGCCGATAACAGTGGTGGAGAAGATAACGTCCAATATTGAAAATGCGGCAGGAGGCGCAGGGTCAGGTCTGGGAACGGGCGGAATGTCCACGAAGATCAACGCCGCAAAGATCGCATCCGAAGCAGGTATTGACATGGTTATCATGAACGGAAAAAATCCGGAACTGCTTTACGATCTTTTTGAAAATAAGGAGATCGGCACTATTTTTAACGCAAATAAAACTGATGAGGTGACTATATGAACTATACTGAAGAACTGGGAAAAAAAGCCAAAACGGCTGAATCTGCCATTGCATCGGCATCCGCTTCACTGAAGAACAGCGCTCTTGCTGCGATATCGGTGGCTTTGCTGGAAAACAAGGATATTATAATTGCCGAAAACGAAAAGGATCTCCGGGCAGCAAGGGAAAACGGTATGTCCGAGGCAATGCAGGACAGGCTTCGTCTCGATGAAAAACGTATTGAGGGAATGGCAAAGGGCGTTGACGAACTTATCGCTCTTAACGATCCGGTGGGAGAGATCATCGAGGGATTTACCCGTCCCAACGGACTGCGGATATGCAAAACGAGAGTGCCTATGGGCGTTATCGGAATTATATTTGAATCACGTCCCAATGTTACGGTAGATGCTGCAGCTCTCTGTCTCAAGGCGGGAAATGCAGTTATTCTCAAGGGCGGAAAAGAGGCTATAAATTCTAATATATGTCTTGGAACTATCATGAGGAACGCTGTCGAAAAAGCAGGTCTGCCGGCAGATGTTATTCAGGTCGTTGAAAATACGTCACGTGAGACTACCAACGAACTTATGCGCCTTAATCAATATCTTGACGTGCTCATTCCAAGGGGAAGCGGACGTCTTATACAGGCTGTCGTAAATACTGCAACCGTTCCTGTTATTGAGACGGGAACAGGAAACTGTCATGTCTTTGTTGACGCTTCCGCTGACCCGGAAATGGCTGTAAATATCGTCGACAACGGCAAGACACAGCGTCCTTCCGTGTGCAATGCGGTGGAAAGTCTGCTTATACATAAGGACTGCGCAGAAAAGATTCTGCCGATGATAGCAGAACGTCTTGCAAAGCACAGCGTTAAATTCTACGGATGCGACCGGACTATCGCAATTCTCGGCGATACCGTCGAAAAAGCCGGAGACGAGGAGTATGCAAAAGAGTTTCTTGACTATGTTATATCTGTTAAGGTCGTTGACAGCGTTGATGAAGCTATTGCACACATCAGCCGTTTCGGAACGAAGCATTCCGAGTGTATTGTTACGAAATCTCTGGAAAATGCAGAAAAGTTCCAGCGCTGTGTTGACGCTGCTGCTGTTTATGTAAATGCTTCAACAAGATTTACTGACGGCGGAGAGTTCGGCTTTGGCGCAGAAATAGGGATCTCTACCCAGAAACTCCACGCAAGAGGTCCTATGGGGCTCAGAGAACTTACAACTATTAAATATGTTATCAATGGAAACGGACAGATCAGATAACACTTTTTGGAATTTTTTACTTGATTTTGTTTTAACTTTTATTTATTTTGGAGGTCGTAATGGCTATCAGAAAAGATCTTGACGATATGCTCAATAATCTCAAAGGAAACAGCGACGAAAAAAAAGCATCGGCAAGGACAGAACCGGCAAAGCACAAGAGTATTTATGATAATATGTCGGTCGATGATCTGCTTAATGCGCTGACGGCGGAAAAAAAGCCGTCCCTTGCAGAAAATATCCTTAATGAACTTGAGGAAAAAGAAAATAAGGCGTTGGAGGAAGAATCTGCCGCCGCCGTTCAGGCAGTTCCGGAAGTTCCTGTTCCCGAGCTGAAGAAAAAGGTCGTTATTACCGGCGAACTTCCCGATTATGAAGAACTCCGCCGCTTTGAAGAGAAAAATAAGCAGCATGGATATATCCGGAGCGAAGAGGAGCACACCGCTGATAAGCAGGAAATCACACCCGAACCGGAAGTTATTCCCGAACCGGAAGTTATTCCCGAACCGATAATAACTCCTGAACCTGAAACAAAACCTGAACCGGAAAATCCCGTTACGGCTGCGGAAGATGTTCCGGATAACGGAAGTCTGTCCGAAGAACCGGAAGTACAGCCTGTTGAAGAGCCGGTGCAGATTGACTCGGAGGAAGAATCCGGCAGGAAGAAAAAAAGCCTTTTTTCAAAGCGCAGAAAGAAGCATTCTGCCGATAAAAACATTTCCGCAGACTCCGGCAGCGAAGAAGATGAAAAATCCGTTGAAAACGAAGATATTACGCCGGAAGCTACTGAGGAAAGCTCTCCGGACGAAGTTGCTGAGACCGATAACGGCAACACGGAACAGTCTTATGCGGATGAGCCGGAAGAATCGGCAACAGAACTTATAGAAGCGGCTCTTGCTGCTATAAACGGCGTGCAGAATGAAGATGACGATTCTGAGGAAACAGATGAGGGGAACGCCGGTCAGACCGTTTCAGAGCCGGAATCTTCCCCCGAAACCACTGAACCGGATGATGCGGAAGATCCAAAAGAAAAAGACGGCGTGACAAGTCTTATTGACGATATACGTGAGAATGCTGCCAATGCGATAGCCGAGATCGAAGAAAAGAGCAAAAACGATGACGGCGGCGATAAAAAGAAAGATCATAAAGGAAAACACGGGAAGAAACCGGAGGATACTCCCGAAGATGAAAATAAGGAGACGGAATCGCCCGGAGATGAGCCAAAGCCGGAACGTAAAAGCAGATTAACCTCCGCTCTTACGAATATACTTGACGAAGATCCGGAAGTGCTTCTGGATGTAAAAAGCGAGAAAACGGAGGAATCCGAAGAAAATCCACCGAAGAAAAAAAAGCTGAAAAGACGTTTCTATGCAATTCTTGGCGTTATTTTCACTGTTTTTGCCGTTATCGGCATTGTCGTTACAGCAGGCAGGGGAATAAAAATGCTGAAAAGCTTTACATCCGGCGAAACAAAAAAAGACGGTTTTACAGAGCTGGTGTACCCTATGGTCATAATGGATATTGAATCTTTTGACAAGCCCTCCGATCTGACTTCTGAGCAAATCATTACAGCTTCTATATGGTCTATCATAATGAATGACGAAAAACTGGAGAAATATCCTGTCAACGCAGCCGGGGGAGATGTTATCTCAATTTCTGCCTACGACGTTGAAGCCGAAGCGGTAGCGCTTTTCGGACAGGAGCACACGGCATTTGAGCATACCACCGTAGGGCCTGTGACATCACGGTTCTATTACGATCCGGAAAAAGGCGTTTACAATGTTCCGGTACATCCGATCGTTTTTACATATGAGCCGGAAGTAAAATCAATTGTTAAGAGCGGCAGCGAATATACGATAACAGTAGATTATATCGACGAAAGACCTTCGTGGATGGAAAAAAGCGTTTCAAAGTCTGTTGAGTTCCATGTAACGGAAAAAAATGACGGAACATATCAATTTGACGCTATGAAAATCCTTTTTGTAAAAAATAATCTGTAAATAATAAGTCTGTTCCGCATTTTACGGAACAGACTCTTATTTTTATTCGGATTTACTGTAATCTTTGAAGCAAATATTCATGTCAACGTCGCCGCTTACACCGGGAACTTTTCCTGTAGATGAATACTGCCACATCTGATAATCATAGTAGTACGTCGGCTTGTCGTTGTATTCAGCCAGCCAGAAATCATAGTCTTTCAGCCGTGGGAGGTCAAGCTTGAACATCGAGGTGTTCTTGTTCTGGTAGATCATGGGGGTATATCCGGCAGATTTAACACGTTCGCAGAATGATGTGCAGCATTCGGCAAGATCGTCAACAGTTATCTTGTCAGTTCTTGCGGAGTCTCCGGAAATAATCTCCCAGTCAAAAACGACCGGATATGTAATGTTATACGGCTCTATAGCGTCGATTACCATGTCGGCTTCCTGTATGGCTTCTTCCGGAGTAACTGCCTGAGAGTAAAAATAAACCCCGACCTTGACTCCTGCTTTATCGGCATTCTGAAGATTTTTTTGAAATGCTGTGTCAAGAGTTATCTCCCCTCCGCCGTAAGTCCGGTATCCAACACGGATAATTGCAAATTCAATTCCTGCATCTTTGACTTTATTCCAGTCTATATCACCCTGATGCTCGGAAACGTCAATGCCGGGGATAGAAGTTATCTGTCCGTTTTCCGTGTAGAAAGAGTAGCCGTTTCTCGTAACAATCTGCTCCATGTTTTTGGAACACGCCGGAACATCGGCAAAAACCGGGAAGAATATCTCACCGTAAACGCTGTCTTTCATGAGTATCTTTTTGCCGTCAAGCTGATATATCGTTTCTTCTTTCTCAATGACCGGATGTGTTCTTATCTGGGGTTCAAGAGAATCTGCTCCGGCACTGGCAGGAACGGCTTCGTCGTCCTTGATGAAACGGTCACGTAGAAAGACGCTCCATGAAAGTTCGCCGGCAAGAACGATAATAAGCAGCATTTCAATAAATGCAAGGAACTTGAATTTATTCCGGGGCTTTTTTTCTCTGCGATTTTTGTGAGATTTCTGCGGACTGTCACTTTCCGGCATCTCGCCGTTAAGTATTTTCTCTATTTCGTTTTTTTCTGTCATTATGCCCTCCTGTAAATAATGATATAAATATATAATATCATATTTTGCGTTTATTGTAAACAGTAAACGTGACATTTTTCAATTTATTTACAAAGAGGAGGCAGTATTTTCCTTTCAGCTTGTAGATAAAATATGGGAACGCCCTCTCTTACAGGACGTTCCCCGATTGTTTATAAGCTGTTATGTCAGATCATCCACGCAGCTCGGCTCCGAGAGCAGAAAGTGCTTTGAGAACACGCTTCATAGCTCCGTCAGCCTGTTCGTCCGTGAGAGTTCCTTCGTGTGAGCGCATCGAAATCGAATAGGAAACACTCTTCTTGCCGTCCTCGATCTGCTTGCCCCTGTACACGTCAAAGAGAGTGACCTTTTCAAGGATTTTGCCTACAGCTCCCTTAATTGCCTTTTCGAGCTCGGCAACAGGTATCTCATCGTCGCAGATAAGGCTGAGGTCTCTTGTCGTAGCCGGGAACTTCGGAAGAGGCTTGTATGTGATTCTGCCGGAAGCTGCGGACATAAGCTCGTCAATATTCAGCTTTGCAGCGTAAGTCTTTGTGCCGAGCTTGTAGGTGTTCTGGACTTCCGGATGTATTTCACCCATGATTCCCAGATGTACGCCGTCTTTCAGGATAACGGCGCTTCTTCCGGGATGAAGTGCATATTTTTCGTCGAAAACTTCGCAGTCGGATGCACGCACGTATTCAGCGTCGTTTATGCCGAGTTCTTCAAGAATCTGCTCTACCATGCCTTTCATGGTGTAAAAATCAGCATTGCCGCCGTACATACCCAGTGTAAGCTTCTGGGGTTCGTCAGGAAGAGAACAGGCATATCTGTGCTTTTTTCCGCCGCTTGCAAGAGTATCGCCATTGATATATGCCTTTTCCTTTTCTGCCGGGATATACTCTTTGGATATCTCAAAAAGGCAGGCTTTTTCGTTGCGGTTATTGTAGTTGAACGAGAGTACATCAAGCATAGAGGGAAGAGTTGTGGTTCTCATGACACTGGTATCCTCGCCAAGCGGATTGACGATCTTTACCGTATTGCGGAGCTTGCTGTCCTCCGGAAGTCTGATTTTATCAAAATATTTCGGTGATACAAAAGAATATGTTGCAATTTCATATCCGCCCAGCGAAACGACAGTATTTCTGAGAGTGCGGATGAACTTCTGCTCTGCCGTGAATTCAGCTTTTGCAACGCCCCTGAAATCACTTGAGGGAATGTTGTTGTAGCCGTAAATTCTTGCGATCTCCTCTGCAATATCAGCCTTGCATTCTATGTCGATTCTGAACGACGGAGCAGTGACCTTGCCGTTTTCTACGGAGAAATCCAGCCTTTTAAGATATTCGGTCATTGCAGCCGATGAAATATCTGTGCCCAGAAAGCTGTTTATCCATGCCGGATTGAATTCAACTTCTGACGGTACATAATCGGTATGGTCGCAGTCGATGACCGTACGGATGACTTCGCCTGCGCCAAGCTCCTCGACAAGCTGGAACGCCCTTTTAAGGCAGACCATGCTGATAAGCGGATCAACGCCCTTTTCATATCTTGCGGATGCATCTGATTTGAGCTTCAGCGCCTTTGATGTGCGGCGTACCTGAGTCGGTTCAAAATATGCGGATTCAAAGACAACAGTTGTTGTATCGTCCATAATACCGCTGTATTCGCCGCCCATAATGCCGGCAACAGCAACGGGATTGTTTTCGTCGGCGATAACCAGCATATCTTCGGAAAGCTCTCTTTCAACGCCGTCAAGTGTCATTATCTTCTCGCCCTTTGCGGCATTTCTGACGTTGATGTGAGCACCGTCAACATAGCGAAGATCAAATGCGTGCATCGGCTGACCGTATTCAAGCATGACATAATTTGTTATATCAACAAAGTTATTGATAGGACGTACACCGCTTGCACGGAGGCGCTCTCTCATCCAGCGTGGGGACGGTTCGATCTTTACGTTCTTTACGATTCCGGCACAGTAGCGTCTGCACTTGTCGGTGTTGTGGATATCTACTTTGAGATACTTATCAATATCCCCCTCAACGCCCTTGAACGACGGCACGGGAATGTGCAGCGGAAGATCGAAAGTTGCTGCGGTTTCTCTTGCAAGTCCGGTAACACTGAGGCAGTCGGGACGGTTCGATGTTATCTCAAATTCGACGGATGTGTCGTCAAGTCCTATGGCAGACTGAATATCCTGACCGATGCGGCAGGGTTCCTGCATGATGAAGATGCCGTCCTCGATAGCATAGGGGAAATCCCTTGTATCAAGACCAAGTTCGCCCAGTGAGCAGAGCATACCGTTGGATTCAATGCCACGGAGCCTGCCTTTTTTGATCTTTACTCCGCCGGGAAGTGTTGAACCGTCAAGGGCAACAGGTACGATATCTCCGGCATTTACGTTTGAAGCTCCGGTGACTATCTGTATAGGCGATTCCTTGCCGACTTCCACCTGACATACGACAAGATGATCTGAATTTTCGTGGGGAACAACAGAGAGTATCTTTCCGACAACAACGTTGGAAATCTCTTTTCCCTCTGTTTCGTAACCCTCTACTTTAGAGCCGCTCATTGTAAGAGCATGGCAGTATTCTTTTATCGGCACATCGACATTGACATAGTCGGCAAGCCATTTCATTGAAAGATTCATTTAATTCAATCCTTTCATGTATAATTTAATAAAGGCAACTTTTGCGGTGCTGTTTTCAGTATTTCTGCCAAAAAGGAAATATTCTCTGTGGATATTCACCCTAATCATTTTCATTATCCCTTTACGGGATAATGAAAA
>OIYT01002499.1_pt1 | contig 11130 bp, 7 predicted proteins | sample 1588201 | NCBI WGS metagenome assembly OIYT01 (sample SAMN03283260) | human gut metagenome | biome: human-associated habitat; material: feces | host: Homo sapiens | place: USA | collected 2013
TGGAGGGTCTGTGCTACAAGATGGCCTTTAACTACGAGATGGCAAAGCACCCCGACCCCTTTACCGAGGCCAAGGGCTACAACGGCCCGGTGCTGCTGCTGCGCGCCGACGATGACCGTCTGGTGGACGAGGGCACCTGCAACCGTTACGCACAGGTGTACACCGCACCCGATGTGGACACCATTGCAGGCGGCGGCCACAACTTTGCCACGCTGGCAGCCCGTGCCGCCGTGGAGGAAAAGACCGCAGCATTCATCAAAGCAAATCTGTAAAGCAAAGCGTATCTGCAAGGAGGCTTTCGTATGCAAAACGTGATTCTTCAGCCCATCGAGGTGGGCGGACAGACCTTTAAAAACCGCATCATGTTCCCCCCGCTGACCACCGGCTACGAGAAAAACGGCATGATCAGCGAGCAGGACATGGGCTTCTACACCCGTCTGGCAAAGGGCGGTGTGGGTTACATCGTTATGGGCGATGTGGCACCCATCAACAGCTTTTCTCCCACCCCCAAGCTGTTTGACGACAGCCAGATCCCTGCCTTCAAGGCACTGGCCGACAGCGTACACGCCTACGGCACCAAGCTGGGCGTCCAGCTCTTCCACCCGGAGTACGACGTAGACGCCATCAACAGTCTGTTTATGCAGAAAAAGTTTGATGAGATGCGTCAGCGCCTGCATCACGACATGATGTTCTTCACCGATGAGGTCAGCGAGGAGATGCTGATGGCCATCATCGATAAGATGTGCGCCTGCGCAGTGCGTGCCCAGAAGGCCGGTGTGGACGTCATCCAGATCCACGGCGACCGCCTGAACGGCTGCCTGTGCTCCACCCGCATGAACCACCGCACCGATAAGTTCGGCGGCAGTCTGGAGAACCGCGTCCGCTTTGCCCGCATGCTGACCCGCGCCATCCGCAAGGCTGTGCCGGATATGGTCATCGACTACAAGCTGTCCATCGTCACCCCGCAGCGCGGCAAGGGCGGCATTGACGAAGCCGACGCCGTGCAGTTTGCCCAGTGGCTGGTAGAGGACGGCGTGGATATGCTCCACGTTGCGCAGGCCAACCACACCGGCAACATGGCCGACACCATTCCTCCCATGGGCGTACAGCCCTACGGCTTCTTCGTCAAAATCGCCGGGGACATCAAAAAGGCCGTCAATGTGCCGGTCAGCGCCGTGGGTCGTATCGTGGATGCCGACATGGCTGCGCGTGTCATCGAGAGCGGCATGGCCGACATGGTTGCCGTGGGTCGCCCGCTGCTGGCAGACCCCGACTGGGGCACCAAGATCGCTGCCGGGAAGGCCTGCGATATCCGCCGCTGCATCAGCTGCAACAAGGGCTGCACCGATGCCATCCAGAACCGTCAGTTCCTCTCCTGCGTGCTGAACGCGGAGAACGGCTACGAGAACACCCGCAGCATCCAGCCCGCAGCGCAGAAAAAGAAGATCGCCGTCCTCGGCGGCGGCCCTGCCGGTCTGGAAGCCGCCCGTGTGGCAGCGCTGCGCGGCCATGACGTGACCCTGTTTGAAAAGACCACCACTCTGGGCGGCCAGCTGAACATTGCCTGCGTACCTCCCCGCAAGGAGGAGATGCGCCGCGCCGCACAGGACCTGATCCACGCGGTCTGCAACGCCGGTGTGCACCTGTGCATGGGTCAGACCCGCACCGCAGAGCAGCTGAAGGATGCCGGTTTCGAGGCCGTCATCAACGCTGTGGGCGCACACAGCGCCGCACCCCGCATCCCCGGCATCGACAGCGTGAACGTGGCCGAAGCATGGAAGGTTCTGGCCGGTGAGCAGCAGGTGTACGGCACGGTTGCCGTCATCGGCGGCGGCATGGTGGGCTGCGAGACCGCAGAGTATCTGGCTGCCCGCGGCTGCAAGGTGTCCGTTATCGAGATGATGGACAAGATCGCCGCAGGCGAGAGCACCACCATTCTGCCCACCCTGCTGGAAAACTATAAGACCTACGGCGTGGAGCAGTACCCCAGCCACAAGGTCAAGGAGTTCCGCATGGACGCCGTCGTCTGCGAGAACAAGGACGGCGCAGAGGTGACCATCCCCTGCGATTACATCGTGCTGGCTATGGGCGCACGCTCCAACGAATTTGACGCTGCTGCGCTGGAAGCTGCCAGCATCCCGGTGTATTCCATTGGCGATGCCGCCGGCAAGGCTGCGGATATCTCCAACGCCATCCGCACCGGCTACGATACCGCCTGCCAGCTGTAAAACAAAAATATCGTTCTATTTGTGGGTCAGAAACGCCTGTGGTCGCTTCTGACCCACTTTTTTTACCCTCTCAGGCAAAGCCGTCAGGGTTTTACCTCGCCCTCTCAGGCGCTCCCGTGTCCGCTCTCCCAATCGGCAGTGCTCTTGGCTCTCCCTTTGAGGAAAGACTTCCACCCGCTCCGGGGGAAGATGTCGCGGAGCGCATTCAAAATCATCCCACATAAAAAGGCTGCTGCACAAAACCCTGTGCAGCAGCCTTTAATATTTTACGTTTACAACAGATCAGATGCTGAACTGCACGGCGCAGAAGGCGGCATAGATGCACAGCAGTGCAATGCCCTGCGGGCGGCTCAGCTTGCCCTTGATCAGAGCGGGCAGGGTGAGCAGCAGCATCACGGCAAACATGACCGGGATATCCATCACCAGCGAGGCGTTCATGCCTGCGATGGTGGAGTTCTGCGGGATGCTGAAGGGTGCCAGCGTGACAGACACGCCGCTGACCAGCACTAGATTGAACACGTTTGCACCGATGACGTTGCCCAGCGACAGCGCGCCGTGACCCTTGGCCAGCGAGGTGATGGCGGTGACCAGCTCCGGCAGCGAGGTGCCCAGTGCCACAAAGGTCAGCGCAATGACCGACTCCGGCACGCCCAGCGCCTGTGCGATGAGGGTGCCGTTGTCCACCAGCAGGTCAGCGCCCACAGCAATGAGCACTGCGCCGATGGCCAGCAGCCCCAACTCCTTGGCAAAGGAGCCTTCCTCAGCCTGCTCTTCCTCTTCCGGGGCGGGGGCATTTTTCATAGCCAGCACGTTGCACACGATGTAAGCCACGAACATGGCCAGCAGGATCAGGCCCACCGGGCGGGTGAAAGAGCCGGTGGTGTAGGCCACACCGGCATAGAAAGCGGCAGCCACAAAGAAGAAGGCCACCGGGGTGCGCAGGCTCTTGGGGTCAACCTTGCCTGGGCGCACCGCAATGGTGATGGCGGCGATCAGTGCAGCGTTGCAGATGACCGAGCCAATGGCGTTGCCGTAGGCGATCTCGCCGTGACCGGTGAGGGCAGAGGTGGTGGACACCATGACCTCCGGCAGGGTGGTACCGATGGACACCACCGTGGCACCGATGAGCAGCTCCGGCACATGGAAGCGGCGGGCGATGCCGGTGGCACCGTCCACAAACCAGTCGCCGCCCTTGATCAGGCACAGCAGACCCACGATAAATAACAGAACAGGGATCAGCATAATATCTCTCCTTTTTAATAATAGCGGCAGAGGCACAAAAAAAGACCTTTATCACATCCAGCCCAAAACGGGAAAATGTGATAAAAGTCTCAAGCATCCGGTACTGCATCGGGCATTTCTGCCGGGTTGTCGCTGCAGCACAGCGCATGGCCCTGCCGGGTCTGCGCCCTTTACTCCCTTTTATCCTGTTTATTATACTGTCTGCCGGACATAAAAGCAAGCGGAATCCGGAAGTTTCACCCGGCCTTTTCCACTTTTTTCGCGTTGGGATAGATGCGTTCCATGCGGGCATTGTCGAAATGGGCGTCCAGATAGGTCTCCACGGCATTGGCAGCTGGCACCCCGCTGGTGCGGGCGTCGTAACGGGCCAGCGCCAGCGAGCTGGTGACCATGTTCACCGCCATGAACACCGCCAGCAGCACGGTCATCCACGGCCGCACCCGGCTGCGCAGACGGGTCATGCACTTCATGACCACCGGGTAGCCGTAGCGCATCCACACCACGGCCGCCATGCCCCAGAAGAAGCAGTACAGCAGGTTGATGCGCCCGCCCAGATTGAATTTGAATTTGCTGTAATCCCAGAACACCGTGCCGAACAGCAGCTCGGTCACGGCGCTGCACACATACTCGTACACGCCGCCCATCACCGTGCCGAACACAAACAGGTAGCGGTCGCTCTTGTCCTGATTCTGGCGCAGCAGCACGGTGGTCAGGGCCAGAGCCAGGCCCCACACCACGCTGAACGGCCCCCACACCAGACTGGAACGGCTCATCCAGACGCCCGCCGTCACCCGGCAGAACAGCGTCTCTACAATGTCGCCCAGAAATGCCCCGATGACGAACAGCCAGAGCAGGTCGGCAAAGCTCAGGGTCTTTTCGGCCGTGACGGTCGGCGTCCCCCGCGCGGCGGCCGGGTAAGCTTTCTGGACACGGCGCTCCACCCAGCTGCTGAGCCGGGTGCGGAGCTGATCGGAGTGCTTTTCCAGCTCGGCATTGAGCTGTTCCAGGTGCGGATGCTCCCGGGCGTAGCGGCTCACTGCCAGGAACGCGCCCAGCTGGTCCAACAGGGAGATCGTGATGGAGACCCACAGCAACGGCCGGACGAGCCACTGGGGCAGCAGGCCGTAAAGCTTGAAGAGCAGACCGTTGCCCCACAGGACCGTCGCCGTGCCCAGCGCGCCCCAGAGCAGCGAGTATTGCAAGCAGATGTAGCCATCCACGTTGAAGCGCTTGCCGGAGTAGTCCCACCAGCGGCGGCGATTCACCCGCTCCAGCAGTTTGGCCGTCAGCCACTCCACCACGGTGGCGTCAATGGCACAGCCCAGAAACAGCAGCAGCGGGCTGGGGCGGTCTGCAAAGGAAATCGCCAGCAGCACCGCCGTAAAGCCGTAGATAAAGCAGAACGGGCCGGACGCCACGCCTCGGTTGGCAAAGCGGCGGCCCTTTATCGTTGCCACCACCGTCTCGCCTACCCAGCCCAGGAACGAATAGACCAGATATAGAACACTCAGAGAGTAAAAATTGAGCTCCATTGCAGCTCCTTTCCATCGCGTGTGAATTGCATGGTACAATTTTATGCTATTTTAGGCTTCCTGGCAAGATAAAATGCAAAAAACACAGCGATACACGCTCTGTTTGCCAGAGACAGCGTATCGCCGTGTTTGGATGTTTTCTTTCAGCGGGCTTGCCCTCTCAGGCGCTGCGGGCCGTTACAGCTGGCTCTTGTACAGCTCCACGATCTCCTCCACGCTGGTGTCGCGGGGGTTGCCCGGGCGGCAGGCGTCTGCATAAGCGGACTCCGCCAGGAACTGGATGTCCTCTTCTTTCAGGATGCCGTGCAGGTTTGCGGGGATGCCCACATCCGCACTCAGCTGCTTGACCGCTGCGATGGTGGCATCGGCTGCCTGTGCGTCGTTCATCTCGTCAATGCCCTTGACGCCCATGGCCTTGCCGACCGCGCGGTAGCGCTCACCGGCAACGCTCTTGTTGTACTCCAGACCGACCGGCAGCAGGATCGCGCAGGCCACACCATGCGGAGTGTCATACAGAGCGGACAGGCCGTGTGCCATGGAGTGGACGATGCCCAGACCGACATTGGAGAAGCCCATACCGGCAATGTACTCGCCCAGAGCCATGCCCTCGCGGCCTTCCGGCGTGTTCTGGACCGCACCGCGCAGGTTCTCACTGATGAGCTTGATGGCTTCCAGATGGAACATATCGGAGATGGTGCAGTGGCCCTTGGTGATGTAGCCCTCAATGGCGTGGGTCAGAGCATCCATACCGGTGGCAGCGGTCAGGCCCTTGGGCATGGAAGCCATCATATCGGGATCGACGACCGCGATCTCCGGGATATCGTTGGTATCCACGCAGACGAACTTGCGCTTCTTCTCCACGTCGGTAATCACATAGTTGATGGTGACCTCGGCAGCGGTACCGGCAGTGGTGGGCACTGCAATGGTGAATACCGCGTGCTTCTTGGTGGGAGCCACGCCCTCCAGAGAGCGGACATCCGCAAACTCGGGGTTATTGATGATCACGCCAATGGCCTTAGCGGTATCCATGGAGGAGCCGCCGCCGATGGCCACGATGCAGTCTGCCTCCGCGGCCTTAAAAGCAGCCACGCCGTCCTGCACGTTGGCAATGGTGGGGTTGGGCTTGATCTCGCTGTACACGCTGTAAGCAAAGTTTGCAGCATCCAGCAGGTCGGTCACTTTCTTGGTGACGCCGAACTTGATCAGGTCCGGGTCAGAGCAGACGAACGCTTTCTTGTAGCCACGGGCAGTCAGCTCGGGCACAATGTTCTCGATGGCACCGTGGCCATGGTAAGAAATCGTATTCAGGACAATGCGATCAGCCATAATAGTAAGCCTCCAAACATTCTTTTCCCCGCCCTGCGCGGGGTTTTCTTTACCATTACTTTACCGCATTGTTAAAAATAATGCAATCGGATTTTCTTGTAATTTTCATGAAATTTTTATACAGATGATTTTTGTTTCAGAAACTTTATCCAATTTACAACTATAAAAAAGAACCATGCAAGCTTTTCAGCCTACATGGTTCTTTTTCTTTTATTGTAATTTCAAGCGATGGGCCTTTGATTACTTCTCGTAAACCAGAACGATGAACTCGCCCTCATTAAAAGTGCCAAGGACATCTTTCTCAAAAGCGGCCTTGGTATGAGAATTGGAATAACCGTACTTAGTAGCGCCATTTGCTTTCAGGGTAGAAACGATAGAAGCAATGGTATCTGCATCTTTCTCCTGAACGGTAACGAAACCAAAGTTCTCACCACCAACCAGAGTAGCAGCGTCTACAACTTTACCGATTGCTGCTGCACGAGCTTTCTTATAATCAGCAGAAGTATCATACTTGCCCTCAGACTGCTTCTTCTCAATGCTCTTGATCTCAGCAGCATAACTATCCCACAGCTGTGCAATCTTCTCAGCCTTTGCAACATCTGCAGTGTTATACTCAGCAGTAACCTTTGCATTAGACAGAGCGTCGGTCAGCTGCTTGTGGAAAGTGGTCTTGTCGCTGTCGCTGCAGCCAGTCAGGACTGCCAGAGCCATGACGCCTGCCAGAACGATAGCAGCCAGTTTTTTGAATGCCTTCATAAGTAAGGTCCTCCTCAAAAAATAAAATTTCGTTCAGGATATTTTCCTGTTTCCTGCATTGTACCCTCCCCCGGGTGCCTTGTCAAGTGTTTTGAAAATTTCACAAATTATTTGTGCATCCCGACAAAAAACGGCTGATATTTTTTGGATATCTTTTCAAATTTTTATCACAAATCAAAGAGTCCCTTCTATCCTTTCGCATTCCCGGAATGAGTTTCTTTTCCCCAAACAAACCTAGAAACATCCTCTCTGTTCCTCTTGCGGAATTTCTAGCATCCAGAATCAAACGCCTGTCTTTTTCTGTCCATCTATGTTATACTAAAGTCGCTGCCCTTTCCACTCAATTTTCATTGAGATGGGAGGTGAACCTTTTGGAACTGTTCGTATCATTCGTTTTGTCCGTCGCAGCAGGTGTGGTTTCCAACTGCATCAGCAAGTGGCTTGACGGCAAGCACAAGGACAGCAAGCACTAACAAATGGAAGAACCCCCTTGGAGCTGCAACTCCGAGGGGGTTCTTTCCTTTTGGTGATACCCATTGGAAATGTGTATCGTATCGTTCGCACTTTTATTATATGCGATTTTGCAAAAAAGTCAAGCCATGGCAGTATTTTTCCATCAGCAGCTTGCGGCCCCCTCCTGCGGGGCGATCATCAGGCGGATGATCTCACGGTCGGTCTCGGCCATGCCGTCGTGGGCCATCTTGCTCACGTTGCGGATGGTGTTCTCCACGCCCTTGAGCACGATGCCGTCGCCGCCCACGAACTCGCTGTCGTGCATCTGCATCTGCATTCCCAGCAGACCTGCTTCCACGGCAGAAGCGATCTTTGCGGCGCAGCTGGCCTTGGCACCATCGCAAACCATACCGGAGTTGATGGCCAGTGCGTTGACCACCGTGTGAGCGATTTCATTATAGCGGCCGCCGTGGAGGTATGTAATGCCCGCGCCTGCACCGCAGCCGGCACTGGTGGCACCACAGTAGGCCGAGAGGGGCCCGATGCCTGTTTTGAGGTGGATGGTAACGAGGTTGGACACCAGCAGGGCACGGTAGAGCAGCTCCCGCGAGGCTCCCATATCCCGGGCGTAGATGATGACCGGCAGAGAAGCCGTCAGGCCCTGATTGCCGCTGCCGGAGTTGATGACCACCGGCAGCTCGCAGCCGTTCATCCGGGCATCGGAACCGGCGGCGGCCCAGGCCTTGGCCCGGTTGTGGACGCTGTCGCCGTAGGAGCGGAGCAGGATACGGCCGATCTCGGCACCCCAGTGGCCCTCCAGGCCCTGCTTGGCAATGGCCGTGTTGCAGTCGATCTGGCGCTGCAGGGTCTCTTTCACGTCGTTCAGGTCGGCTTCATCGGCAAACTGGACGATCTGCTCCACGTTGAGCAGGGTGTGGTCGGTGGCCTGGGTGCTGGTCTGCTCCACGTATTCTTTCTGGAGCAGGACCTCGCCGTCCCGCTGCAGGGCGATGACATTGGTGTGGTGGCCTGCGATCTCCGCAAAAGCGGTATGCCCGCCGCCGAACAGCCGCACCTGGATGTCAAACAGGTAGGGCTTGCCCGAGCGCTCCACATGGATGGGCGTCTTTTCCAGGAAATCCGCCATCTTCTTCAGGTCATCCTCCGTCACGGCGCAGAGCACTTCCAGCTCCTTGTCCGCATCGCCTGCCACGATGCCTGCGGCAGCGGCGGCAGCAATGCCCCGGCGGCCGCCCGTGTGGGGCACCACCACGCTTTTGACGTTCTTGATGATGTTGGCACTGGCGGCTACCTCCGCCTGCTCTGCCGGGCAGCCCAGTGCCCGGGCAGCCAGGGCAGCAGCATAGGCCACCGCGATGGGCTCGGTGCAGCCCATCGCAGGCACCAGCTCTTCTTTCAGAATTGCAAGATAAGTATCGTAAAGCGCTTTCTCCATTTTTCTGTCCTCCGTTTTATTTTACCGGGCACCCTCGCCCGCAAAAAACTCTTTGACCAGCTTTGCCACCGTGCCGGAGAGCAGCAGCAGGGCGATCAGGTTGGGAATGCTCATCAGGCCATTGAATGTATCGGCAATGTTCCACAAAAGGCCCAGATCCATCGTCGCGCCCACAATGGACACAAAGGAATAGAGCACGAGGAACGGCCCCACCACCTTATCGGTGCGGAACAGGAATTCCGCACAGCGAGAGCCGTACAGGCCCCAGCCGATGATGGTGGAGAACGCAAAGCAGCACAGTGCCATCGCCGTAAAGATGGACGACCAGCCGCCGTAAGTCGCGGTAAAACCAGCGATGGTCAGCTCGGCGCCAGCGGCAGCCCCGTAGCCCACCGGCACACCGCTGCACAGGATGACCATGGCTGTCAGAGTGCAGATGACAATGGTATCGGCAAAGACCTCAAAGATGCCGAACATCCCCTGCTTGACGGGCTTCCGGGTATCGGCGCAGGCATGGGCGATGGAGCCCGTACCGAGGCCGGCCTCGTTGGAGAAGATGCCGCGGGAGACGCCTTTCTGCACGCTGAGGAACACACTGCCGATGGCACCGCCCGTGAACGCTCTGGGGTTGAACGCGCCCGCGATGATGGACTCCAGCACATAGGGCAGACGCCGCACATTGAGCACCACGACGCCTACCGCCAGCACCACATAGAACAGTGCCATGAACGGCACCAGCTTCTCCGTGACGCTGCCAATGCGTTTGATGCCGCCCAGCAGCACCATGGCCACCAGCATGGCCACTACCACGCCCACAATGAGGTTGAGGGTGGGCAGAAAACTTTTTACCGAGGTGTTGTACGCCAGCACGGCGGAATCAATGGCCGTGACGATGGTGTTGACCTGAGTGGCGTTGCCGGTGCCAAAGACCGTCAGCACGCCAAACAGGGAGTACAGCACCGCCAGGAACTGCCAGCGCTGCCCCAGGCCGTTTTTAATATAGTACATGGGGCCGCCCACCAGCTCCCCGTTTTTGTTCCGCTCCCGGAAATGGACGGCCAGCGTCACCTCCGAAAACTTGGTGCACATGCCCAGCAGCGCCGAGCACCACATCCAGAACACGGCACCCGGCCCGCCGATGGCGATGGCACCCGCCACGCCCGCGATGTTGCCGGTGCCCACCGTCGCCGCCAGTGCGGTGCAGACGGCCTGGAACGGGGTCATGGTGCCGTCCGAGGCATCCTTTTTGCGGAACATCCGGCCAATGGTGGTGCGGATGGCGTAGGGGAATTTGCGGATCTGCAAAAAGCCGGTCCGCACACTGAGCAGCAAACCCACGCCGATGATGCACACCATGGCCGGGATCCCCCAGATAAAGCTGTTGACCGCCTGATTGACGGCTGTGATGGTTTCGAGCATGATAGTTTACGCCTTTCTTTGGAAGCTGTTTTTGTAAGCGGTGTGCAATGCTTCCAAAAACGGCCTCCTGATTTTAACACAACGAAAGATATTTTATCTCATTCCACACGCTCTGTCAATTTATTCCTGAGATCTGCCCGTTCTGGCTGAAATTTTTTGGATCCGCTTCCCCTGTGTTTTCTCCACTTCTTTGCCGCTTTTTTGCCTGCCAAAGCTCTACACAAACCACGCCGATTGTGCTATGATAAGGGTGAAATTTCGGTTTGGCACTGCCAACCGCAAGGAGATGTCATTGATGTCTGAAACATCTGGTCTGATGGATACGCTGCGGCAGGAGGGGGTCTCCCCCGACCTGCTGCGGGCTGTGGAAGAATACCGCGCCGCCCACCCGCTGGCCGAGGCCCTGCGTCCCCGCATCCCGGCCCCTGCTTTCGTCTACTACGGCAGAGAGGTGTGGGAGCAGGCGCTGGCCGCTCTGCTCTGCGGCGAGAACCTGCTGCTGGCGGGCGGCAAGGCCACTGGCAAGAACGTGCTGGCAGAGAACCTTGCCGCCGCCTTCGGGCGTCCCGCGTGGGACATCTCGTTCCACGTCAACATGGATGCGGCGTCCCTCATCGGCATGGACACCTTCGAGGGCGGACAGGTAAAGTTCCGGCCCGGCCCGGTCTACCGCTGCGCCCAGAGCGGCGGCTTCGGCGTGCTGGATGAAATCAATATG
>OIYT01002504.1_pt1 | contig 11109 bp, 11 predicted proteins | sample 1588201 | NCBI WGS metagenome assembly OIYT01 (sample SAMN03283260) | human gut metagenome | biome: human-associated habitat; material: feces | host: Homo sapiens | place: USA | collected 2013
GAACAATCTTTTAGAAAAACAGCTGTTTGAACTTCGGATAGTTTTAACTCTAAGTTGTGCTGTGAATATAGCGAATATATGCTTACTGCTAATGTAAAGCGAGGTGAAAATAAATGAAGAAAAAAAGAAAACTAAAACTTAGGAAAAGTGTAGTATTTCTATTTGCCATAAGTATTTTGCTTGTGGTAAGTTCTTCGTTTAAACACTTTTCTTTTGCTTTACCTACGATTGGTAGGGAAGTAAGTGTTAAAAATGATAGAATAAGTGAATATGTTAGTTCTTTAAATAATTTAGTAAGTGAAAAAAACTTTGATGATAAATTTACTAATATAGTTAGTATGGAAGATGATAGGTATATATCTAAAATATTTAATTTTAAAACCGGGGAAGAAGTAACAATTGAAAGTATATTAAAACCTGATATGGTTGATGCTTTCTGGGAAAAAGTAAAAGAGCTTTTATATTTGAAATATCCAAAATTTATTGCAAGTAAGTTAGAATTTCATGATAAAACTAATAGTTTTTATTTAAAAGAAAATGAACTTATTATATATTATTATGATTATGAAATAGAACCTATGGTAAGTGAAGAATTATCGTTACATGTCAATTATAATGAAATAAAAGCTTGTATGGATATAACTATTAAGCTTGATAAAACTTATGAAAATGAAGATGGAAGTAAAGTAGATAAAAATAAGAAAATAATTGCTTTAACATTTGATGATGGACCAGGGACTTACACAAGTAATTTGGTAGATATATTAAAAGACAATAAAGCAAGTGCCACATTTTTTATGCTTGGTAAAAATATAAATATTTATAAAGATACAGTTTTAAAGGTGCATGAAAGTGGAATGGAAATAGGGTATCATTCATATAATCATAAGAATTTTAAAAGGCAAAAATTAGAAATAATAAAAGAAGAGTTTGATAAAAGTAATGAAGCTTTAAAAAGCATTACTGGAGATACTTTTCATTTAATAAGACCTCCGTATGGAGAAATAAATGATAAAATAAAAGATGCTTTAGATGCTTCATTTATTCTTTGGAATATTGACACCATGGATTGGCGACATAAAAATAGCGAATATTTAGTTAATTATGTTTTAGAAAAAGCTGAAGATGGCAATATTATTTTATTTCATGATATTCATAAAACTAGTGTTGATGCCATAGAAAAATTATTACCAGAGTTATATGTAAATGGTTATCAGGTAGTAACAGTATCAAAACTTGCCGAAATAACTGGTACTAATCTTGAACTACATAAAACTTATAGATATTTTAAAAAATAAGCAACAAAGTCTTGCAATAAGTAATAATTTGTGTTATTATGTAGCTAAGCAACAAGTAAACACATTTATTCCGCTCAAAAAATGGAAAACTTGTTGCTTATTTTGAATTTTGACTTGAACATAAATAAAGAATAGTGTATCCGGTTGGGTTGTCCCTATCATTTTCGCTTATCCAGATACAGCCTGCTTTGAGTGTGATATCCTGTCCGCTTAGCTGGAAGGAAGTGCGACCTGGTTTTCCCCATTCCCAGAAATAATCCTCGTTGATCTTCCCCGTCTCCATGAACTCATATTGGAGCTGGGCGTAATAGCTCCGCACGTTGGCCCAGTCGGTTGCGACGCGCGCCTTGTGAAGCTGTGAGCTGAAGGTCGGGATCGCGACGGCCACCAGAACGGCGATGATCGCCACAACGATCAGCATTTCCATCAGTGTAAATCCGTGATTCCGTTTTGCGGTCGGGGTTGTTCTCTGTTTCATCATTTTGCCACCATTTTTCATACCGTATCGGCGCGGGCCGCCCATAGGGAACAGGGGGCCTGCCGTATATGCTCTGTTTTGCCCGGCTTTCGATTCAGGTGTGAGCCGGGTCGGAGTTTTTATTATATGGATAACGCCTGCCGCCGTCAATTCTTTGCGACGAAATTTTCAAATTTTGTGCATTTTGGTGAAGAAAACGGGTGCTTTGCAGGAGTGTCAGACGGAATATGGCGGACATCTATCCGTAAATGAACAACAGCAGCGGCAATTTGCCGCTGCTGCTCTGCGTGTCGAAAAAGTCTTTTCTCCCCGTTGTGCGTCCGAAAGGGGAGAGACCGTCACTGGATGGCGAAGATCAGCTCCGCAGTGCAGGCGGTCTCGCCGTTCACCGTGGCGGTGCAGACGCCGATGCCCACCGGCCCCCGGCGCTTGGTGAGGGTACATTCCAGCTCCAGAACGTCTCCGGGGATGACCTGCCGCTTGAAGCGGGCGTTTTTCACGCCGCCGAACAGGGCGATCTTCCCCCGGTTCTCCGGCAGGGACAAAATCGCCACGGCCCCCACCTGGGCCAGCGCCTCTAAGATCAGCACACCGGGCATGACGTGCTTTTGGGGGAAGTGGCCGCAGAAAAACGGCTCGCCCACGCTGACGCACTTGATGCCCTTGGCCCAGACGCCGGATTCCCCGTCGGTGATGCGGTCCACCAGCGCGAAGGGGTAGCGGTGGGGCAGGATCTCGGCGATCTCATTGGAATTTAACTGCAAGCCCATGTCAGTCCTCCCATTTCTTCAGCAGCAGGCTGCCGTTGTGTCCGCCGAAGCCCAGAGAGTTGCTCAGGGCGTACCGGATGTCCGCCGGACGGCCCTCGTTTGGCACCACGTCCAGATCGCACTCTGGGTCCGGGGTCTGATAGTGGATGGTGGCGGGGAGGAAGCCGTCCCGCAGGCTCAGGGCGGTGAAGATGGCTTCCACGGCGCCGGCGGCTCCCAGCATATGTCCGGTCATGGACTTGGTGGAGCTCATGGCCAGCTGATAGGCGTGAGGGCCGAACACGGTTTTCACTGCGGCGGTCTCCCCGGCATCGTTGAGGTGGGTAGAGGTGCCGTGGGCGTTGATGTAGCCCACCTGCTCCGGAGAAACGCCGCCGTCGGTCAGCGCCATGGCCATGGCCTTGGCGCCGCCGCTGCCGTCCGCAAGAGGGGCGGTGATGTGGTGAGCGTCGCAGGTAGCGCCGTAGCCCGCCACCTCGGCGTAGATCTTCGCCCCGCGGGTTTTGGCGTGCTCCAATTCCTCCAGAAGCAGCACGCCCGCGCCCTCGCCCATGACGAAGCCGCTGCGCTCCGCGTCAAAGGGGATGGAGGCCCGATTGGGGTCCTCCGTCTGGGTCAGGGCCTTCATGGAGGTGAAGCCGCCGATGGACATGGGCGTGATGGAGGCCTCGGTGCCGCCGCAGAGCATGACCTCGGCGTAGCCGTCCCGAATGTAGTGGAACGCGTCGCCCACGGCGTTGGTGCCTCCGGCGCAGGCGGTGACGGGGCAGGAGCACATGGCCCGGAAGCCCGCGTCGATGGCCACCTGACCCGCCGCCATGTTGCAGATGGCGGTGGGGACATAGAAGGGGGATATCCGGTCAAAGCCCTTTTCCTGCCCCCGGCTGTGCTCCGCCTCGGTGATGGCCTGTCCGCCGATGCCGCTGGAGAGGATCACCCCGCAGCGGTCCGCATCCGCCTGTTCCACGGAGAACCCGGCGTCGGACAGGGCCTCCCGGGCCGCCGCCACGGCGAATTGGGTGAAGCGGCCCATGCGCTTGGATTCCTGACGGCCCAGCAGGGCCTCCGGGTCGAAGCCCTTTACCTCTGCCGCCAGCTTCACCTTCTGGGCGGCGGGATCGTAATGGGTGATGGGGCCGATGCCGCACACGCCGTTTTTCACGGCCTGCCAGCTCTCACCCGCCGTCAGTCCAATGGGGGTCACAGCCCCCAGACCGGTGATGACAACTCTGCGTCGTTCCATGTCGCGTTCCTCCTCACATACTCATGCCGCCGTCAACGGCCAAAACCTGCCCGGTGATGTAGCCCGCGTCCTCGCCAGCTAAAAAGGCTACGGCCTTGGCCACGTTTTCCGGCGTGCCCATGCGGCCCATGGGAATGGAGCCGAGGGCGGCGTTTTTCGCGGTCTCCGTCAGCGCGGCGGTCATATCCGTGTCGATAAAGCCGGGGGCCACGGCGTTGACGGTGATGTTCCGTCCCGCCAGCTCCTTGGCCAGGGATTTGGTCATACCGATGACGCCGGCTTTGCTGGCGGCGTAGTTCACCTGTCCGGCGTTGCCCCGGAGACCCACCACGCTGGAGAGGTTCACGATGCGGCCGTAGCGCTGCTTCACCATCTGCCGGGCCACGGCCTTCATGCAGAGGAAGGCACCCCGGAGGTTGGCGGCGATGACGGCGTCGAAATCCTCCGGCTTCATCATCATGAGCAGGCCGTCCCTTGTGATGCCCGCGTTGTTCACCAGAATGTCGATGCGGCCAAAGGTTTTGAGGGCGGCGTCCATCAGGGCCTTCACCTCGTCCTCTTTCGACACGTCGCACCGGATGGCCACGGCCTTGGCTCCAAGGGACTCGCAGGCGGCAACGGTCTCATTGGCCGCCGCTTCGTTGCCCGCGTAGCAGAGCACCACGTTGGCTCCGCCCCGGGCCAGTTCCAGACAGATCGCCCGGCCCAGCCCCCGGCTGCCGCCGGTGACGACGGCTGTTTTCTCAGAAAAATTCATAGTGATGCTCCTTTGAGGGTCTCCGTCAGCTGTTCCAGCTCCGCCGCGGTCTCCACAGCGTACACCGGCAGCTCCGGGACGGTTTTCTTCACAAAGCCGCTGAGGGCCTTGCCCGGGCCGATCTCCACCAGCGCGTCCAGCCCCATGGCGGCCATGCGGCGGAGGGAATCCTCCATGTAGACGCTGCTCTGCACCTGCCGCACCAGCAGCTCCGGGATGGCAGCGCCGTCGGGACGCTCCGCACCCAAACAGTTGAAGATCACGGGAATTTGCGGCTCCCGGAACTCCACGGTGCGGAACCGCTCCGCCAGCGCGTCTCCAGCGGGGGCCATGAGGGGGGTGTGGAAGGGTCCGCTGACCTTCAGCGGCAGACAGCGGCGTGCGCCCTTTTCCTTTGCCAGAGCCGCCGCGGTCTCCACGGCTGCCTTCTCGCCGCCGAGGACCAGCTGGCCGGGGCAGTTGTAGTTGGCGATGACCACGCAGCCGCGGGCGGAGGCCTCGTCACAGGCCTCCTGCAAGGCCGCCCGGTCCAGCCCCAGCACCGCTACCATGGCAGAGGGCCGTCCGGCGGCGGCTTCCTCCATGGCTTTGCCACGGAAGGCCACCAGCTCCACGGCGGTGTCGGCGTCAAAGACCCCGGCGGCATGGAGGGCGGAATACTCACCCAGAGACAGTCCGGCGGCAGCGGCGGGGACGATGCCCCGCTCCGCCAGCAGCGCGGTCATGCCCGCGGCGAAGGCCACCATGCAGGGCTGGGTGTAGTGGGTCTGATTCAGAGCGCCCGCTCGGTCGGTGAAGGAGACCTCCTTCAAATCGAAATCCACCTGCGCGGCGGCGCTGTCCAGCACGGCGCGGAAGGTGGGGAAGCGCTCATACAGGTCAGCGCCCATGCCGGGGTGCTGGCTGCCCTGTCCTGCGTATAAAAATCCTAACTTCATTGTGCAGCTCTCCATTCGTCCATGATCTGGGCCATCTGCTGCTGCACGGTGGAGAGGGCGTTCACCTCGCCGCCGGCGGCTCCGCAGAAAAACAGGCCGTTCTCCCAATCGCCGTTCCGGGCGGCGATGAGAGCCTTGGAAATGCAGTAGGGGGCGTTTTTGCCGTCGCAGGTGACGATGCACTTCACGCACCGCTCCGGAGGCGGCTGAGTGCCGGTCTCCACCCGCTGGATCAGGGGACTGCGCAGCGCCCGTCCCGGCATCCCCACGGGGCTTTTCACCAGGGTGATGTCGTCAGCCTTTGCCGCTAAGAGCCGCTGCTTGTAGCCCTCGGAGGCGTCGCACTCCGCCGTGGCGATGAACCGGGTGGCGAACTGCGCCCCGGCAGCGCCCTCCTTCATGTAGCGGGCCATGTCGGCCCCGTTTTTCACGCCGCCGGCCACGAAAACCGGAATGTCCCGGCCCGCCTTGTCCCGGAAGGGGGCGATGGCGGTCAGGACCTCCCGCAAAAGGTCGGAAAGGGAGGGGGGCGCGTCCAGATCCTGCCGGGAGAAGCCCAGATGCCCCCCGGCCTCCGGTCCCTCCAAGATCAAAAAGTCGGGGATGCGGCCATAGTGCCGGTCCCACAGCTTGCACAGCAGCCCCGCCGCCCGGCCGCTACTGACGATGGGGGCAATGGCGGCGTCGCTGTCGGAAACTTCGGAGGCCAGCGCGGGGAGATCCTTGGGAAGTCCCGCACCGCAGACGATGGCGTCAGCCCCCGCCCGGAGAGCGGTGCGGACGCTGTCGGCGTACTGGGTGGTGGCGACCATGGCGTTGACGGCGATGAGCCCCGCGCCGTGGGCCAAAACCTTGGCATGGCGAACCTGCCGGTCCAGCGCCCGGAGGTTGGCTTCAAAGGGTCGCTTGGCGAAATCCGGCTCCTGAAAGCCGCAGACGGCGGTGGAGAGGGTCCCCATGCCGCCGCAGGCGGCTACCGCCCCGGCAAGGCCGTCCAGACTGATGCCCACGCCCATGCCCCCCTGCAAGATCGGGAGGGGGAGGGTCTTTCCCCGGATCGTTACCGCCATGCTGCCTCCGTGGCCTTCAAAACGGCCTGACTGCCGGTGTACAATTCCTCGAAAATTTGCCGCAGGGGCTTGATCTCATGGAGCATACCGGCCACCTGACCGGCCATGACGCTGCCCCGCTCCATGTCGCCGTCAAATACCGCCCGGCGGAGACCGCCGAGGGTGACGTGCTCTAACTCCTCCAAGGTTGCGCCCCGCTTTTCCAGGGCGAGATATTCCCGAGCCATTTTGTTTTTCAGCACCCGCACCGGTCCGCCGATGGAGCGGCCCGTGACAGTGGTGTCGCTGTCCTTGGCTTTCAGAAGGGCCAGCTTGTAGTTTTCGTGGATGGGGCACTCAAGGCTTGTCAGCAGGCAGGTGCCCACTTGGATCCCGCAGGCCCCCAGAGCGAAGGCCGCTGCTGCCTGCCGTCCGTCGGCAATGCCGCCGGCGGCGATGACGGGGACATCCACCGTGTCGATGACCTGCGGCACCAGCGCCATGGTGGTCATTTCGCCCACATGGCCGCCGGACTCCATGCCCTCGGCGATGATGGCGTCGGCTCCCTGATTCACCAGCCGCTTGGCAAGGATGGAGGCCGCCACCACGGGCAGCACCTTGATCCCGGCCTCTTTCCACGCGGGGATGTACTTGCCGGGACTGCCCGCCCCGGTAGTTACCACCTGAACGCCCTCCTCAATAATGATCTGGGCCATTTCGTCGGCGCAGGGGTTCATCAGCATCAGGTTCACGCCGAAGGGCTTGTCCGTCAGGCTCTTGCAGATGCGGATCTGCTTGCGCAGCAGGTCCGCCTCCAGCATCCCGCCGGTGGCGATGACGCCCAGCGCCCCCGCGTTAGAGCAGGCGGCGGCAAATTCGCCCGTGGCGATGTTGGCCATGCCGCCCTGGATAATGGGGAACTCCGTCCCCAGCAGCTCGTTGAGTTTTTTCATAGTATTGCTCCTTTTCAGAAAAGAGGCTCAGGCCATTTCCAGCACCGCGCCGCCCCAGGTCAGGCCGCCGCCAAAGGCGGTCAGCAGCAGGCGGCTGCCGGGACCCACGCGGCCCTGCTCCACCAGCTCGCTGAGGACCAGCGGGACGCTGGCAGCGGCGGTGTTGCCGTAACGGTCGATGTTTTTGTAGTATTTTTCCGGCGGGATGCGGTATTTCCGCACCGCCAGGTCAATGATGCGGGCGTTGGCCTGATGGAACACGAAGAAGTCGATGTCCGCCGGGGTCAGTCCAGCCTTTTTCAGCGTGGCGTCCATGCAGGCGGGAACGGTCTCCACGGCGAATTTGAACACCTGCGTCCCCTCCATGGAGAGGACGTTTGGCTCTCCCCGGCCAAGGCCCGGCAGACGCAGGAGAACATCGTCCCCCCGGCTGCCCAGCACGGCCCCGATGGAGGGCCAGCCCTCCCGGCACTCCACCACGGCGGCGGCCGCGCCGTCCCCAAAGAGGATGCAGGTGCTCCGGTCCGTCCAATCCACCACTTTACTCAGGGCTTCCGCCCCCACCACCAGACCGAATTTCCGGGGGGAGGCGTTCAGCAGGCACTCCATAGTGTGCAGGGCGTAGACAAAGCCGGTGCAGGCGGCGTTCAGGTCGAAACAGGGGGTATCTTCCGGCAGACCCAGTGCCCGCTGCAGCAGACAGGCGGCAGAGGGCACCACGGTATCCGCCGAGACGGTGGCCACGATGCACACGCCGATGTCCGCCGGGGTGATCCCGGCCATGTGCAGGGCGTCCCGCGCGGCGCTGACGCACAGCTCCGTGAGAGTCTCTTTTTCACAGCGGTAGCGGCTGCGGATGCCGGTGCGGGCGGTGATCCACTCGTCATTGGTATCCACCAGCCGGGAAAGATCGTCGTTGGTGACGGTATTGGCGGGGACACAGCGGCCTGTGCCCCGGAGCTTGATCCCGTTCATGCGTCCTCCTTCCCGCGGCCAAGGGCGCGGAATTTCTGATAGCGCCGTTCCGTCAGGCTGACGGCGCTTTCCTTCAGCAGGGGTTCCAGACAGGCGGTCAGCGCCCGGTCCAGATTCCACAGCGTCCGGCTGGGGTCGGTCTGCGCGCCGCCCTCCGGCTCCCGGACGATGCCATCGATGACCCCCAGCTTTTTCAGCTCCGGGGCGGTGAGCTTCATCAGCTCCGCCGCCTCGCCGGAGCGCTGGGCGTCCTTCCACAGGATCGAGGCGAAGCCCTCCGGGGACAAAATGGCGTACACGGCGTTTTCCAGCATCAGCACCCGGTCGGCCACAGCCAGCGCCAGCGCGCCGCCGCTGTTGCCCTCCCCGGTGACGACGGCGATGACCGGCACCGTCAGACGGCTCATCTCAAAGAGATTCCGGGCGATGGCCTCGCCCTGACCGTGCTCCTCGGCCTCCAGACCGGGATAGGCCCCGGCGGTGTCGATAAAGGTAAAAATAGGGCGGCGGAACTTCTCCGCCTGCTTCATGAGCCGCAGAGCCTTGCGGTAGCCCTCCGGCCCCGGCATCCCGAAGTTGCACCGGAGGTTTTCCTCCAGCGTTTTGCCCTTCCGGGTGCCGATAACGGTGACGGGCCGCCCGTGGAACAGGGCGATGCCGCCTAAAATGGCGGGGTCCTCCCGGCAGGCCCGGTCTCCCCGCTGCTCAAAGAAATCGGTGAACAGTCCGTCGATATAGTCCGTGATATTGGGCCGCTGGGGATGGCGGGCCAGCGCCACCCGCTCCGCGGCGGTTTTCTCAGCCATGGCGTTCTCCTTTCCCGTGGAGCTTCAGCAGACGGATGAGGGTGTCCCGCAGATCTTTCCGGGGGACCACCGCGTCCACAAAGCCGTGCTCCATCTGAAACTCCGCCCGCTGAAAGCCCTCCGGCAGGGTCTCGCCGATGGTCTGCTGAATGACGCGAGGCCCGGCGAAGCCGATAAGCGCACCGGGTTCGGCCAGAATAATGTCTCCTAACGAGGCAAAGCTGGCGGTGACGCCGCCGGTGGTGGGGTCCGTGAGAACGGAGATGTACAGCAGTCCCTTTTCCGAAAACCGGGCCAGAGCCGCGCTGGTTTTCGCCATCTGCATGAGAGACAAAATGCCCTCCTGCATCCGCGCGCCGCCGCTGGCGGCAAAAAGGATCAGGGGCAGTTTGTTTTTCCCGGCGTACTCGATGGCCAGCGTCAGCTTTTCCCCTACGGCGGCGCTCATGCTGCCCATGAGAAAGCGGCTGTCCAACACACCGACTACACAGCGGTTTCCGCCCACGGTGCCGGTGGCGGTGACCACGGCCTCGTTCATGCCGGTCTTGCGGCGGGCACCGTCCAGCTTGGCCCCGTAGCCGGGGAAGCGGAGGGGGTCGCTGGCCGTCAGCTTTTCATGCAGCTCCCGGAAGGAGCCGGGGTCCAGCACGCTGCTGAGCCGGTAATAGGCCCCCATGGGGAAGTGGTAGCCGCACAGGGGGCAGACGGACAGCGCCGCCGCCACGTCCTTGCGCTGGCTCTCCCCGCCGCAATGGGGGCAGGTGACTAACTTTTCACCGGGGACGTAATTCTCCCGCATGGCTTTCATGGCCAGCAGCCGCGCCCGGCGTTTCGCAAAAATGTTTTCCATGTATTATCCTTTGTGATCGTCTACCCGGCGGCTGAATTCCAGCAGCTCCGGCAGGCTCCGGTCCAGAAAGGCGGTGGTGCAGCCGCCCCGGACAAAGGTGGGGTGGAACAGCAGCTCATAGGACAGCTCCGCATTGGTGGGGAAGCCCTCTAAGGTAAATTCCTCCAGACAGCGGCGCATCCTGCGGATGGCTTCCAGCCGGGTGGGGGCGTGGACCATCACCTTGGCGGCCAGAGAATCGTAATAGGGGGAAAGGGTGCAGCCGTTATAGAGGGCGGAGTCCACCCGGACGCCGGGGCCGCCGGGGAAGTGGAGAAATTCCACCTTGCCGGGGCAGGGCCGGAAATTGGCCGTGGGGTCCTCGGCGTTGATGCGGCACTCGATGGCGTGGCCGGTGAGGGTCACGTCCTCTTGAGTCAGGTCAAGGGGCAGACCGGAGGCGATGCGCAGCTGCTGACGCACCAGATCCACGCCGGTGATCATCTCCGTGATGCCGTGCTCCACCTGGATCCGGGTATTCATCTCCATGAAGTAGAAATGCTGTCCGTCGCTGTCCAGCAGAAATTCCACAGTGCCCGCGCCCTCGTAGTGGACGGCCTGCGCCGCTTTCACGGCGGCCCGGCCCATCTCCTCCCGCAGTTCCGGCGTCAGGCACCGGGCGGGGGCTTCCTCAATGAGCTTCTGGTTCCGGCGCTGGATGGAGCAGTCCCGGTCTCCCAGATGGATGACGTGGCCCTGCCGGTCCGCTAAGATCTGAAACTCGATGTGCCGGGGTTCCAGCACCAGCTTTTCCAGATACATCTCGTCGTTTCCGAAGCAGGCGTTGGCCTCCGCTTTGGCGGCGGCGTAAGCGTCGGGCAGGTCTTTAGCGCTGTCGCAGCGGCGGATACCCCGGCCGCCGCCACCGGCGCTGGCCTTCAGCAAAACGGGATAGCCCACCGTCTCCGCCACGGCCAGAGCGTCCTCCACAGAGGATACCGGCCCGTCGGAGC
>OIYT01002506.1_pt1 | contig 11101 bp, 12 predicted proteins | sample 1588201 | NCBI WGS metagenome assembly OIYT01 (sample SAMN03283260) | human gut metagenome | biome: human-associated habitat; material: feces | host: Homo sapiens | place: USA | collected 2013
GGTAAGCTTCGATTCCGACGGTGAAATAACAGCGGCGATATTTCAGGAACGGCAGACGATAGAAAAGAACTTCTATACCCGGCTTGAATATCATTCGCTTGATACGCACAGCATGATATATACCGTTGTGAACCGTGCTTTTGTCAGTAAGGATATGTGGTCTCTTGGGCGTGAATGTTCCTTGCAGGATGTTCCGCAATGGAGCAGTTATACGCCGGAAATGATTATCAGGGACACGGAACGTCCGCTTTTTGCATATTTCAGAATGCCTGCCGCCAATAACATTGATATGGGTTCACCTCTCGGAATGAGCTGCTACAAAAAGGCAGCCGAGGAGATACGTCAGGCAGATCAGCACTGGGAGCGTATTATGTGGGAATATCAGGGCTCTGAGCTTGCGATCATGGCGCAGCAGTCCATGTTCAGGATAGAAAAGGGCAAGGCTACTATTCCAAAAGGAAAACACAGGCTGTATGATCTCCTTCAAGGCGGCGATGAAAATTTCTTCAAGGAGTTTTCTCCGGCTATCCGTGATAATTCGCTGTTCAACGGTCTGAATCGTATTTTACAGCGAATCGAATTTAACTGTGATCTTGCCTACGGAACAATTTCTGATCCTCAGACCGTAGAAAAAACCGCCGAGGAGGTTCGTTCCTGCAAGGAGCGTTCACGTTCCAGTATGTCGGAAAAGCAGCAGGCTCTTGAATTGGCTTTAAAGCATCTTATCTGGATCTTCAACGAATACGCCGATTACTACAGGCTTGCTCCGACCGGAAAGTACGAGACCGTGTTTGAATGGGGCGAGGGCGTTTCTGTCGACCGGGACAAAGAATTTTCACGTCAGCTCCAGCTTGTGACGGCAGGAAAGCTTAAAGCCGAAAAGCTCATTGCGTGGTATTTTGGCTGTTCCGAGGATAAGGCGAAAGAATATATGCCGGACTCCGCTCCGCTTTTCGGCGGTGATCTGTAATGCTGTCGCCGGAATATTACGATCGTCTCTGCGATGATCTGATAAAGCTGTACGCCGATCTTGATAACGCCATAATCAGCGATATAGTCCGCAGATTGATGAAAAACGGCGAAATGACTGAGACCGCCAAATGGCAGGCAAAGCAATTGCAGGAATCAGGAATGGTTTACGACGACATCCTTGCGGAGATAGCAAGCCGCACCGATGCTACAAAAAATCACGTGAAAACGCTGTTTGAGGACGCAGGAGTTCAGGCTGTAAAAAACGATAATGTCGTTTACAAAGCAGCCGGACTGGAGGGGATAATAAAGCTGTCTCCGGCGGCGATGCAGACACTTAACGCCGGATACGCGAAATGCTCCGGCGATCTGAGCAACCTTACGCTAACTACGGCAAATACGGCTCAGCAAGCCTACATAACCGCCTGCAACAACGCATATATGCAGATATCAAGCGGCGCATTTGACTACAACACGGCAATCAGAAACGCTGTAAAGGCTGCCGCAAAAGACGGAACGGAAGTACTTTATCCGTCCGGGCACAGGGACAAGCTCGATGTTGCAGTCAGGCGCAGCGTTCTCACTGGAGTCGGTCAGACTTGCAGACAGCTTTCGCTCATCAATGCTCAGGATATGGGATGCGATCTCATGGAGATAACCGCTCATTCCACCGCCCGTCCCTCTCACGCAGAATGGCAGGGACAGCTTGTGAGCTTATCCGGAAGAAAGGGATATCTTTCACTGAAAGATATCGGATACGGCACAGGCGACGGCTTCGGCGGCTGGAACTGCCGTCATGACTGGTATCCGTTCTTTGAAGGAATAAGCGTCAGAAACTATACCGAGGAACGTCTCCGGGAGATGAATGCCAAAAATATCGAATACAACGGCAAAAAATACACGGAGTACGAAATATCGCAGATGCAGAGGAAATTTGAACGTGACATCCGAAGCCTGAAGCGTGAAGCTGTCGCTTATGATACAGCCCGGAACAACGCTCCGGATGACAAAGTGAAACAGCAGTTTTCGGATGATTTCACAACCATTTCCGTAAAGCTGAAGAACAAAGAACGTCAGCTCAGGGACTTCCTTGAAAAGACGGGTCAGCTTCCTGATAACGCACGTACTCAGGTTCTTGGTTTTGGCAGGAGTACGGCGCAGAAGACGGTTTGGGCGGAGAAAAAAGAAGTTGACAAATATAAACGTTTCCATTATAATAAAAATGGTACAATTATTATTACCGACGACTGGAAAAGTAAGGAGCACGTTAGAATTCCTACTAAGTATAAACCGTTTGCGGTTATTGAAACACAAACTGTTTCAAAAGACGGTAAAATCCAGATTGACCGTACTTTGTATGATAAAAATGGTATTATCAAAATACAAATTCATAGTGGAAATCATGGTAAACCTAAGCAGCATCCATATGGGCAACATGGAGAACATCATCATTATTATATATGGAAAGACAATAAGCAACCGTTGCGAACCGTTGACGAACTGACTGATAATGAACGAAAGGAGCATAAAGATATATTATGAAAGCGAAAGATATAAGAGATGCTATAATGTCATTTACTAATGATGTATTACTTGATTATCCAAACAATGATGTTATTTTTATTAATCCTTGCAGCGACAACAAATTTATATTTAGTTATAAAGATATTGATAAAACTTACACTAACATAGACGATTTAATGTCTGATAAAATTTATGATGGAAAGTCTTTGACAGAAATTGCTTCCAAAGTTACATTGCTTTAAAACGTTCTATAAAGGACGTTTTTATTATATTTAAATTTAAAGAAAGGGATGAAAATGCGTGATAAAACTTTATTGTATGTTATGGTCAGAACCTGAAAGAGGCTCTCCGGATTATCTTGTATATGTTCAGCAGATACTCAGACGCAAACGCCGGAGAAAAATAAAGCGAGGAAAATCAAGACGGTAGCACGTCTTATTTTTATACCAATTTTTAAACAGGAGGTCAGAATTATGATCGATAAAAAATTTCTGGAAGGTCTCGGTATCACCGACAAGGAGACAGTCGATAAGATCGTCGCCGAATACGGAAACGATATCCAGACCGAAAAGGACGCAGTGGAAACGCTGAGAACACAGCTTTCGGAGGCTAATACGCAGATCGAGGGTTTCAAGAGCATGGATGTTGAGACGATTAAAAAGTCAGCCGAGGACTGGGAAGCAAAATTTAAGCAGTCCGAAGCCGACAGAGCTGCCTTCGAGCACAAGACAAAGGTCAGCGGTCTTGTTAAGGGACTTAAGCTCAGGGACGATATTTACGAGAATTATCTCACAAATGCGCTCATTGAAAAGGAACTGAAATTTGAGGGCGACAAGCTGATCGGCGGCGATGACGTTATCAACGCTTTCAAAGAATCGCATCCGGACGCTTTTCAGACAGAGCCGATACCGCCTAAATTTTCGTACAAAACAGGCGGAGACGGCGGAAGTCCCGGCGGTGTAGAAGCCGCATTCATGGCAAGAAATCCCGGACTTAAAATTGATTGAGGAGGAATGAATTATGCCACATACACCACAGGAAAGATACTCAAAGCTTACTCTTGCAAAGCTCAGAGACGAGCTTTGCCTTAAAGACGGATTCGTTTTCAACAACGACTACGAGGGAAACCCCACCGCCGGAGCTGTAAAGATCCCGGTAAGAGATACCGAGGTCGCCGTGTCCGATTACGACAAAGCAAACGGCATCACCGCCACAAACGGCTCTACGTCATACGCTCCGCTTCTGATCGACAAGGATAAGGCGGTCAACGAGATCATCGACGGATTTGATTCACAGTCCGTTCCCGATGATCTTGTTGCAGACCGCCTTGACAGCGCAGGCTACAGTCTTGCACAGCAGATCGACACAGACGGCGGAACTGTTCTTCTCAGCGGAGCAACAAATAAAAATGTTTCTCAGCTTACAAAGGATAATATTTATGAAACTATCGTGGATATCAGAGCAGATATGACCAAGGCTAAAATACCTAACGACGGCAGGAGATATCTTCTTGTTACGCCGGACGCCATGTCGCTTATCCTTAAATCTCCTGAATTTGTCAGCGCATCAAATCTCGGGGACGAAATAAAGGCAACGGGAGCTATCGGTAAAATTGCCGGATTTATCGTCAAGGAATGGAACGATACCACCGCCAATCTCGCTATGCTTGCCGGACATCCTCGCTTTGCCACCCGTGTAAGGGAGTGGAGCGTTCCGGTAAAAATTCAGGATCTTGCTGAATCCGGAAAATATATCGGAGCTTGCGCCGTTCAGGGACGTATGGTCTATGCACATAAGGTTCTCCGTTCGGCAGCGATCAGAGCTGTGTATTCTCCCGGATCGCTGACAGTATCCCTTGCTCCGGGATCAGCTTCAGGTACAACGGTTGCAACTGTTTCTGCCGGAAATACAGGCACGACTTACGCCTACAAGGTCAATCCTGCATCGAGAGCGACCTTCAATCAGACATCTGCCAATTACGGCGGTACGGCTCTTACTTCGGGAACTACGGAGATTGCTGTCTCAAAGGGCGATGTTATCGAAATAGTTAATTTCAGCTCGTCAAAGGCTGTAGCGGTCGGATATGTTGCCGCTGCCGAATCGGAAATTAAATCATGATTTTCTCTGACTATACTTATTATAAGGAACAGTTCTGCGGTAAGTTGATACCGCAGGACGATTTTTTGTACTTTGCTGCAAGAGCGTCGGAGTATATCGACTGGCAGACTTTCGGTCGGCTTGAAAGCGGAATTCCTGAAGAATTCAACGCAAAGGTCAGAAATTGCTGCTGTGCTCTTGCTGAATCGGAGTATAAATTTGAGCAGAACGGGGATATATCGTCCGAGAAAAACGGCAGTTATTCCGTTACTTACGCAAAAAAGAGCGACAGCTCACACAGTGCAGAAAAAAGCCGTATTATCGCTATGTATCTTGGCAATACCGGACTGCTTTACAAAGGAGTTTAAAAATGATAACCAACAGAAAAGGCTGTACTATCTATGAGAAAACAGTGCAGAATCGTGCGCCCACATATATCAGGCACACAACGGGGGTGGTCTGGCTGGAGAGTTCTTCAGGTCAGACAAACGGCTCTGACAGAAAGCCGGATAACGGTATTTTTATTTCGATTCCGGAAACTTCCCTGAGCTATATTCCGAAACCCGGCGACCTTATCGTCGGCGATATAATCGGCAATGAACAGCCTCCTGTTACGGCTGTGACAATTATGTCCGTCAAGGATCTCCGCCACGGCTCGCCCTTTGTACGTCATATTGAGGTGAATGCGGAATGATAAGATTTACAGGACTTACCTTTGATCCCAACTTTAAAAAGAGATCGGAATCGAACTTTGAGAACGCTCAGAAGTTCGTTGACAGTGAAGTTTTAAGACTGAACGAGCCGTATATGCCCAAACGATCAGGCAATATGATAATGAGCGGTACTCAGGGAACTGTGATCGGCTCGGGCGTTGTAGAATATATCGCTCCCTATGCCAGAGATCAATATTACAATAACAAAGGCAAGGGAACAGACGGACTGAATGCATCCAATGGCGCAAAAGGTCTCAGAGGAGCGTTCTTTTTTGAAAGAATGAAAGCCGACCACGGTGACGAGATAGAAAAAGGAGCAAAGGAGAAATTTACATGAAGCCGATAATCGAATGCCTCCAGGAACATATCATGACTTTTCCGGAACTCAAAGACGGCTGCCTTATGGTAGACTGTCTTGGTAGTGAGCCTGTAGAATACGTTGTCGAGCCTGTTCCGTGCAATCCTGTTTACAAAAAATATACCGACGGAAGCTGCATGAAGCAGTTTCTTTTTATTTTTGCAAGCCGTGAATATTACGGTCAGACCGTAAATCAGAATATTGAGAATCTTGCGTTTTATGAGCATTTTGCCGAATGGATAACAGACAGCGAGCTTCCCGATCTTGACGGAAGAATCCCGGTAGATCTGGAGGTCGTCACCGGAGGCTACGCCTTTGACGCCGGAAGCAACACCGCAAGATATCAGATTCAATTACGCTTGCTTTACGAGGAGGAATAAAAATGTCAGAAACAACAGAAAAAGCAAAAAAGACCATTGTTGCACGTCACAAGAAGGTTGCGTTTTTCGGAGTTATCGGCAGCAGCGGTGCTGAGAGTTTTCTGAGGATGCCGAAATTTACGCAGCTTTCTCAGAGCAAGAATCCCATTGAACACAACCGCCAGTATGTTGACGAACCGTTTCAGGAAACGGATATTATAGGCTGTTCTCCGTCAATTTCCTACGCTTTCGATCTGCACCGCAACTGCGAGGTACAGGAGGATATTGTAAATATCACTGACAGCGAACTTATCGCAGACGACGCAGTGCGCAATATCGTTATCGTGGACTTGGACGAGGGAACGGCGATAAAACGTGCGTATGCCGTAATTCCGTCAACGGAGGGCGACAATATCAACGTATATACCTACTCCGGCACATTCAAGTGCAAGGGAGAAAAAATTCTCGGAACTGCGACCAGCAGCGATGGTTGGCAGACGATCACATTTACCGAAAGTATAGATTAGATATCCGGGGTTTCGGCTCTGGATATTTCCGATCCGGAGTGCGGCTCCGAAAACGATAACAACAATAAAAATGAGGAGATGAGCCTTTATGAGCCGGAAAACATGGGAGATCAATGGTCTGAACCTTGAACTCGATCTTGAGGATGCATACTGCATGGAGCGTTATGAAAACGCTTTTGAAGAAATGAAAAAGGAAGAAAATGAAGTTCCGAAGGACGGTAAGGCTTCAATGCGCATCAGGGCGTACTGCCGTCTTTTCCGCAATCTTTACGATAATATCTTCGGAGAGGGAACGTCTGAAAAGATTTTCAAAGATATCCCGGACAACACCGAAGCCTACGATAAGATCTATTTTGAATTTCTTGAATTTGTTACCGCTCAGAAAGCCTCGGCGGCTGAGACAAGAAATGAAAGAATGGCTAAATACAGACTGAATCGTAAGCAGAGACGAATCCGAAAGAAATGATAAATGCGCTGTACGAACCGTTTCCGGAGGAGATCAGAGCAGACGGCGTTTCTTATCCGATAGAAACGGATTTCCGTGAATGGTTTCGTTTCGGCGATATGCTCGCCGATCAGGAGCTGACCCGGGAAGAAAAGCTGTATCTTATGACTGAATGGCTTTATGAAGCTCCGGAGAAAATAACTCCGGAGCTTGTGAACGCAGTTTTCAGATTTTATCGTGCAGACGGACTCAAGCCTGATCCTCCGGAATACGGCGAAGATGAAGAACCGGAAGAAAACGATCAGCCGAAACGTCCGCCTGTATTCGACTGGAAATACGACGCTGTTTTTATTCTCGGCGACTTCCGGAGATTTTACGGAATCGACTTGCTTTCAGTTGAATATATGCACTGGTGGGAATTCCGCTGCCTTTTCGATGCACTGCCGGACGATTCACAGTGCCGGAAGCGTATTGGCTATCGTTCGGCAGATCTGTCGCAGATAAAAAATGAAACCGAAAGAAAAAGGATCGCAGCGATCCAGCGACAGATCGCTTTGCCTTTTGAAATGGAAGAGGATGATATGGCGGCAATATTTGAGGGGTGATATTTTTGAATGAAATAAAGAAACCGCCTCTTGAAAGAAATTGGCTGCGCTGTCCATACTGCGGAGCTAAAACGATTTTGTATGATAATACCGCCGGATGCAGCGGTGTTTTTTTAAAATGCACAAGAGGATGTAAACAAGAATTTGAAGTAAAGATCAAAAACGGAAAAGTGCAATGAGCCTATGCGCCGCACAGCCTGTAAGGAGGGAAAAGTGCGGTGTATGACGGTACATTAAAATTTGATACGGCGATAGACAAAACCGGATTCAAGCTGGGACTTGACGCTCTCGGCAGCATTGCTTCAAAGGGTATGGCTGCCGTTACTGCCGCCGTTACCGCTGCGGCTGGAGCTGTCTCGGCTCTCGGCGGATATGCGATCAGCGTCGGCAAGGATTTTGAAAGCAGCATGGCTCAGGTCATTGCGACTATGGGCATAACAAAGGATACCGTTCAGGACGGCGTAAACAGCTATGATCTGCTGAAAGAAGCGGCTGCCGCTGCCGGAGAATCTACGGTCTTTTCCGCCTCGGAAGCCGCCGACGCTCTCAATTATCTCGCTCTTGCAGGATATGATGCGGCAAAGGCGGCGGATGCTCTTCCGGCAGTCCTCGATCTGGCGGCAGCCGGAGGTCTCGATCTTGCCTACGCTTCCGACCTTGCTACCGACGCTATGGCAGCTCTGGGAATCGAGGCGACAAGCGATAATCTTACCCGATTCGGCGATGAAATGGCTAAAACGGCAAGCAAAGCGAATACAAGCGTTGCGCAGCTCGGAGAAGCCACTCTCACTGTCGGCGGCACGGCAAAATCTCTTGCAGGCGGTACAATGGAACTTAATGCCGCTCTCGGAGTCCTTGCCAACAGAGGAATCAAGGGCGCAGAGGGCGGAACTGCTCTGCGAAATATGATCCTCGCATTGTCCGCTCCGACGGATAAAGCGGCTCAGGCAATGGCAGATCTCGGCTTGGAGGTATTCGATGCTTCGGGCAATATGCGCCCTATGAACGAGATTTTCAAGGATCTCAATTCTGCGCTTTCCGGAATGAGCGAGGGCGAAAAAACTCAGGTTCTCAGCGATATTTTCAACAAGGTTGATCTTAAATCCGCACAGGCTATGCTTGCCGGATGCGGTGAGGAATTCGACGCTCTGACCGACGCTCTCAGCGACTGTGACGGAGCTATGTCGGCTATGGCTGACACCATGAACGATACTCTCGAAGGCGATCTTAAATCGTTCAGTTCAAAAACGGAAGCTTTCGGAATAGCAATATATGATAATCTTAACGAACCTCTCCGGGAGCTTGCGCAGCTTGGAGGAGAATATATCTCTCAGCTTACCGCCGCTTTTAAGGAGGGCGGATTTGAGGGACTTGCTGAAAGTCTTGGAGACGTTCTTGGTCAGGCGATAACCAAAATGTCTGAATATCTTCCGATGGTTCTGGAAATGGGAGCTTCCGTTGTAAGAAATCTTATTGACGGTCTGATATCAAATATAAGCATAATTTCGGAATCGGCTTCACAGATACTTCTGACCATTGTAAACTGTGCTGTAGATATACTTCCCGACGTTCTCATCGCCGGAATGCAGATAATCACGTCCCTTGCACAGGGAATTGCGGAATCCGCTCCTCAGCTTGCGGATGCAGCAGCGAAAGGTCTGAATCAGCTGATAAACGGAATAATCCAGAATATTCCCGTTCTGATAAATGCGTTAATGTCAGTGATAATGTCGCTTGCGGAATCGCTTGTAGATAATATTGAACCTCTGCTTGACGCTATATTTGAAGCTGTTGGGATTCTTGCGGAACTTCTTATGGAAAACATCGGTCCGCTCATCGAAGCTGCCGCAGAAATAATAATCGCTCTTGCAGATTATATAAGTGAGAATTCAGACGAAATAGCAGAGGTTGTCGTTGAGATAATAGTAACTTTGATCAGCTGTATTGTAGAACATATCCCGGATCTTCTTATAGCTGCCGCTGCTGTTGCCAAAGCACTGATCGATTGTCTGATATCTCTTGCTGAGGAACTGCTCGGTCAACTCGGAATATTCTTCGACGACTGCATATCCGCCATTGAAGAATGGTTCTCAGATGTGATTTCAGATATCGCTGAGAGTGCGGAAGAAATATTCGACAGTATTTCAGAATGGTTCGACAACGTAGGAGATACTATCGGCGAAGCTCTTGAAAGCACATTTGATACCGTTTCGGAATGGTTTGAGGATATGATAAATGCTGCATACGAGGCTGCTTCTGATTTTGTTGAGAACATAATGGACTTTGTAAGCGAACTTCCCGAAAAAATATCTGATAAGCTGCTGAACGCTCTTGACGCTGTGAAGAATTGGGCGTCCGATCTTATGGAAAAAGGAAGAAATGCGGCAAAGGATCTTGTAGACGCTATCGTTACCGGAGTAATGTCCCTGCCTGAAAAGCTTAAAGATATAGGCAGGCAGCTTGTCGAAGGCTTGTGGGAAGGAATCAAAAGCGCAGCCGGATGGCTCAAAGACAAGGTTGGCGATTTCGCAGACGGTGTTGTAGACGATTTTAAGGACTTTTTCGGTATACATTCGCCGTCAAGGGTAATGCGTGACAGTGTAGGAAAATATCTTGCTCAGGGCGTCGGAGAGGGCTTTACAGAGGAACTTCCCGATATCGGAAAAGATGCGGTGAAAATGTTCACATCCATAAGCTTTACGCCGGATATTTCTCCCGATGCTGTACGTGCCTTAAAGCTTCAGGGAACAGGAATGAACAATATCGCCGAAGCGAGCGCAACATCTGAAATAATAAACAATCAGTACAGCTACAGCACTGTGAATAACAACAGCAGTCCCGGAAAATCGGATGAACCGTCCGGAAATATCCAGATCTTTATAGACAAAGATATGGTCGGCGAAATTGATATGGACAAAATCGACAAGGAACAGGGACAAAAAATTCAGCTCAGAAAGAGAGGTCTTGCCTGATGAAAATCGAGGGAATAACGGTAAACGGAGTTCATTCTTACTACCATCACGGACTGCGTCTGCTTAAACGTTCGGTGGGTTCAGCTCCAAAAGACGACTGCACGGAACGTGTTCCTTTCAGCAGTGTGACGTATGATTTTGGTTCGGTGTGCGGACGTCAGAGCTACGGAGAACGCACTCTCAATTACAAATTCGAGCTGCTTTGTTTTCACAAAAAACGGGCGCAGGATAAGATTATTAATATTCTCGAATGGCTGCACTGGACAGGACGGAAAGATCTTTATGACGATCTTCTTCCGGATCATCATTACGAAGTGCGTGAACCGACTGTAAACTGGGAGGAAAAGCACGGCATATATACGTTTTCGGTATCGTTCAAAGCAGCTCCGTACATCAAGCCCAACAGCAATAAAATGTATACGGCGGATACGGTGAACTTCCCCGATATCGACGGCGACGGAATTGTTACCGGAAGCGACGCAACGCTGGTACTCAATGCGTATACAAAGCTTCTTGCCGGAGAAGATCCGGA
>OIYT01002507.1_pt1 | contig 11097 bp, 9 predicted proteins | sample 1588201 | NCBI WGS metagenome assembly OIYT01 (sample SAMN03283260) | human gut metagenome | biome: human-associated habitat; material: feces | host: Homo sapiens | place: USA | collected 2013
GTGGCTGGGGTCCACAATGACCGGCAGATGGGTCAGGCGCTTCAGCACCGGAACGGCGGACACATCCAGGGCGGCGCGGGCGGGGGTCAGGCCGCTGCGGATACCACGCTCACAGAGAATGACCTGCGTATTGCCGCCGGACAGGATATACTCCGCGGACAGCAGCAGCTCCTCCACCGTGGCGGAGGTGCCACGCTTGAGCAGGATGGGCTTGCGGGTACGGCCAAGAGCTTTCAGTAGGGCGAAATTCTGCATATTGCGCGCGCCCACCTGCAGCACGTCCACATCGGCCAGCGCGTCCAGCTGGGCGGGATCGGTGATCTCGGTAACGGTGGGCAGGCCCGTATCACGGCCGGCCTGCACCAGCAGCGCCGCGCCCTGCTCGCCCAGACCCTGGAAGGTGTAGGGCGAGGTGCGGGGCTTGAAGGCGCCTCCGCGGAGCATGACGGCCCCGGCGGCCTTTACGGCGGCGGCGACGGTCTGTATCTGGTATGCGGACTCCACGGCACAGGGCCCTGCGATCAGGCAGAAATCCGCGCCCACGCGGACATCGCCCACCGGCACCACGGTATTCTCCGGATGAGCGCTTCGGGCGGCCAGGTGATAGGCCGGGGTCAGGCGACGGGCCTCCTGCACATAGGGCAGGGCCTGAAGCGCGGCGGGGTCCAGCCGCCACGTCTCCCCCACCAGGGGCAGGATGAGGGACGTCTCCCCCGCTACGCAGCCGCCCTTGACGTTTTGCAGAGCCAGCTGGGCCAGCAGCTGGCGGATGGCAGGCTCCGGAGTGTTCTTTTGCAGTACGAGTATCATAACGGATCGCTCCCTGTATTGTAGTCAGGTGGTTATTATAGCGTATCCCATCGGTTTTTGCAATCCGTGAAAAGCGCATATTGACAAAAACAGGCAGGGCCATATAATGAACTTGTATTACAAATAGGCGTTCTGCGTGCCCCCTTCCCTGCCGCAGACACAGCAGAACAAAGGAGTAAAAAGGAGAAATAATGGAACGGAAATTTACACTGAGCTGCTGCTCCACGGTGGACCTGCCCTATTCGTACATGGAGAGCCGGGACATCCCCGTGCTGTTTTACACCTACGTGGTGGACGGGCAGACCTATGACGACGACATGGGCCGTGATCCGGCGGCGCTGCCCCGGTTTTACGGCTTTCTGAAGGCGGGCAAGCTGCCCCAGACCAGCCAGATCAACGTAGCGGGGTATATGGACTTCTTCGAGCACCTGCTGCAGAAGGGCGGCGATGTGCTGCACATCGCGTTCACGTCCGGGCAGTCCTGCTCGGTGAACAACGCCTATCTGGCGGCAGCAGAGCTGCAGGACAAGTACCCCGGGCAAAAGCTGATCGTCATCGACTCCCTGTGCTCCTCCAGCGGCTACGGCCTGCTGGTGGACTACGCCGCCGATATGCGGGACGCGGGTGAGGACATCGACACCGTGGCCCAGTGGGTGCTGGACAACCGGAACAAGGTGCATCACCAGTTCTTCTCCAGCGATATGACCCAGTTCCGGCGGACAGGCCGGGTATCCGGCGCGGCGGCCACGGTAGCCACGGTGCTGAACATCTGCCCCATCATGCGGCTGGACGACAAGGGCGCCATCAAGGCATACAGCAAGGTGCGGGGCAAGAAAAAAGCCGTGGAGACTACGGTGGACACCATGGAGCAGCACGCCCAGGGCGGCCGGGACTATGACGGCAAGTGCTTTATCTGCCACAGCCAGTGCCCGGAGGACGCCCGGCTGGTCATGGACGCCGTGGAGGACCGTTTTCCGAAGCTGAAGGGAAAGGTACGCCTGTGCGACATCGGCACCATCATCGGAAGCCATGCCGGACAGGGCACCGTGGCGGTGTTCTTCATGGGCGACGAACGGCCCCATATGGAGTGAAAAACAAAATGGAAAAAGGCACCCCTGACGGGGTGCCTTTTTTATTTCGCGCGGCGCCGGGGTAAGACACCGCAGGAAATACGGGTCAGTTTCCGCGCTTTTTAGCGGCCCAGGCCATGCCGGTAACGCTGAGAACAGCGGTCACGGCGTAGATACCCACGCCCGCGTCGAAGGTCTTGGGGCTGCCCTTAGTGGTGTCATTGGTCGTGGTGGAGGGATAGTAGTAATAGCCGCCGGTGGAGGGGGTGGGATCAGGCGTAGGAGCAGGTGCGGGCGCGGAATAAAGGATATTCTCATTCCATTTTACCGCAAAGTCCTCGGGGGTCATGTTGTCCTCCTCCGCCTCATTGTATCTGCTCAACAACTCGGGCCAGCCATTTGAGCCAAACATATTGTCCATCCTGGTATGGTTGCTCGTATTCCACGCATGTCCAAAAAGCTCAGCACGATTGGAAGGATACGCCGCGAAGCTTCCACCCTCGCCCTGCTCTGATTTTGCATAATCGAAGAAGGCAATAATACGGTTCATATACGCTCTGTCAATGGTCTTTTTCACATCCCAAAGCGCAGAGAATTGTGTATCGGAATCCACTGCACCTCCCTGTTTTCTGATGTAATACTCCTCACCGTCTATGGTAAAATAAAATGTATACCCCTCGTTTCCGCTTATGTTGATGGCGCCGATCGCAGTCCCCGCATCACCGGAATTCGTCATGAAAAGCCAATTGCCGCCCACCAGCCAAGCAATAAGGTTGCCGGTATATTTGCCCGTCAGCGTACCGGCATTAGAGCAATTTTCGAAGGAAACTTTGCTGCTGCCCTGCTTCGCCGCCACGATACCACCAGCGTAACCGAGGTTCGTCGTGATGGAGCCACGATTCTCACAATAACTGATGGTCACATTTGCACCTCTGGTAATCTGCGCAATGATACCGGCGGCGCGGCTATTCGCGTCTGCCTTATTACTTACAGCCGCATGGTTCGTCAGATGATCCAAATTTACTGTGATATTTCCAATGGCTTCGCCAATCAGTCCGCCGGTGTTGCTGTCGCTGCCTGTAACATGGGAGGTACTGTCAACGGTGCAATTGCTCACTGTGGCATTGCCCTTAATCTGGCCGATCAGTGCGCCGACTCTCTTTACGCCGAAAACATTGGCGCCGACCAAGTTGACATTTTTGATCGTGGCACCTTCGCCTACATAGCCGAACAGGCCGATGTAGCTTCCGGAGGTGATCTTCAGTCCGGTAATCGTGTACCCGTTGCCATCAAAGGTGCCCTTAAACAGCTTCGTCTCAGCGTTACCAATGGGTGTCCAGGGGTTCTCCGTAAGCTCAATACTTTTATCCAATACAATCGTATCACCACTGAAGCCTGTACCACCATTTACCATTGCCGCAAAAGTCTTCAAATCATCGGCGCTTGTAATGTGAAACTTCCCATCTGTCCCCTTCGCCAGCGCTGTATCCGCCCAGCTGACACTGCACAGGCCCAGCGCCATGACCATCGCCAGAATGGTTGCCAATACTTTTTTCATTGTAACACTCCCCATAGAAATTTATATTTCCGCAGACCCCATCGTTTTAATAAAATCGTTATTAAAACGCAATGCAACGACGTCGTTGCGGATACTTTGATTATAACAAGTATTTTCCGTTTGTCCACCCTTTTTTGTAAATTCTACCAGATTTTATCCCGTGTTCATCGCAAAATTGTAAAATACTTCCATTTCCTTCCATTTTTGCCGCGACAAAAGCAGGAGGCCGCACGGCCTCCTGCTTCTCTTTCACGGTTTATCTTCCGGTCATAACGGTCATGACCTCGAACTCCTCGTGGTTCAGGGTCTTGGTCATCGCCAGGCCCTCGTCGATGTCCACGTTGCTGATCCGGTCGCCCTTGGCGCAGACGATGCGGTTGGTCTTGCCCTCCGCCAGCAGCTGCACCGCCTCGTAGCCCATGCGGGTGGCGGTGACGCGGTCCTTGGCGGTGGGGCTGCCGCCCCGCTGGATGTGGCCAAGGATCGTGACGCGGGGATCCAGCCCCAGCTCCTTTTTGATCTGCTCGCCCACGGCCATGCCGCTGGCGGCGCCCTCGGCCACCACGATCATGAAATTGGTTTTGCCGCTGATACGGGCGCGGCGGATCTTCTCCACGATGTCCCGCTCGAAGTCCACCTCGTGTTCCGGGATCAGCACGGCGGTGGCGCCCACGGAGATGCCCACGTACAGCGCCAGATAGCCTGCGTGGCGGCCCATGACCTCCACCACGGAGCAGCGCTCGTGGGACTGCATGGTGTCCCGCAGCTTGTCGATACACTCCACGGCGGTGTTGCAGGCGGTGTCGAAGCCGATAGTGTAGTGGGAGCAGCCGATGTCGTTGTCGATGGTGGCGGGAATACCCACCACCTGGAGGGCGTGGCCGCCCTCCGCCGCCTGCCGGCTGAGGGCCAGGGCGCCCCGGAAGGTTCCGTCGCCGCCGATGGCCACGATGCCGTCCAGTCCCAGCAGCTTGCAGGTGGCCAGGGCCTTCTCCCGGCCCGCGGGCTCCCGGAACTCCTCGCTGCGGGCGGTGTACAGCATGGTGCCGCCCTTGTTGATGATGTGGCTGACGCTGGAGGCATCCATTTGGATGAAATCACTGTTGATGAGGCCGTTCCAGCCCCGGCGGATGCCGATGCAGTCGATCCCGTGGTTGACCGCGGTCCGCACGACGGCCCGGACCGCCGCGTTCATGCCCGGGGCGTCGCCGCCGCTGGTGAGAACGCCGATACGCTTGACCTGTTTCTCCATAGGTTGTTTTCGCGCTCCTTCCGGTTTTTCATACAATTACGATACGGTGGAAACCTGACGAATACAGACGGCCCTGTGGCAGCGGAGGCCGTCTGCCCACATCATAGCAGACCTGTATTTTTGCTGTCAATATCCTTCCGAAAAAAAGAAAACTTCCTAACGAAAACGATTCAACTTTGTGAAAATATCAAAAAAAGATGGACGAAAACCGATGACGGACAAATACCCAGCAGTTTCCTATGTTGATTTTCCAAATTCTGTAGGATACTATAATAGTAGGCACGCCGGTGTGAGGCGGGCCAATGTGGGCCGCCCCGGACCGGGGCGGAGAAGAAATAGGGAGGAAAACATGAAAAAACTTTTCAGCAGCCTGCCATTCCGCCTGATTTTGGGCATCGTTATCGGCATCCTCTGCGGACTGGTGTTCCCGGAGGAGGTCATGAAAGTCATCGTGACCCTGCAGTATATCATGGGCCAGCTCATCACCTTCTGTGTGCCCCTCATCATCATCGGCTTTATCGCGCCGTCCATCACCAAGCTGGGCGCCAACGCCTCCCGCCTGTTGGGCGTGGCGGTGATCATCGCCTACGTGTCCTCTATCTGCGCGGCGTTCATGTCCACCGCCGCCGGCTACGTCCTGATCCCCCACCTGTCCATCGACACCAGCGTGGCGGGCCTGCGGGAGCTGCCCGGCGTGGTGTTTGAGCTGAACATCCCCCAGATCATGTCCGTCATGAGCGCCCTGGTGCTGTCCATCCTGCTGGGTCTGGCGGCCACCTGGACCAAGTCCCAACGGATCATCGACATTCTGGCGGAGTTCCAGAACATTGTGCTGGACATCGTCGGCAAGATCATCATTCCCCTGCTGCCGTTCTATATCGCCACCACTTTCTGCAACCTGAGCTATGAGGGCATGATCACCCGCCAGCTGCCCGCGTTCCTCCAGGTCATCATCATCGTCATGATCGGCCACTACATCTGGCTGGCGGTGCTGTATCTGCTGGCCGGCGCCTACTCCGGCAAGAATCCCTGGGAGGTCCTGCGGCACTACGGTCCCGCCTATCTGACCGCCGTGGGCACCATGTCCTCCGCCGCCACGCTGGCCGTGGCTCTGGACTGCGCCGGCAAGAGCAAGGTGCTGCGGCATGACATGGTCAGCTTCGGCATCCCTCTGTTCGCCAACATCCACCTGTGTGGCTCCGTGCTGACGGAGGTGTTCTTCTGCATGACCATCTCCAAGATGCTGTACGGCTCCATCCCCAGCATCGGCACCATGATCCTGTTCTGCATGCTGCTTGGCATCTTCGCCATCGGCGCCCCCGGCGTCCCCGGCGGCACGGTCATGGCCTCCCTGGGCCTGATCACCGGCATCCTGCTGTTCGACGACGCCGGCACCGCCCTGATGCTGGCCATCTTCGCCCTGCAGGACAGCTTCGGCACCGCCTGCAACGTCACCGGCGACGGCGCCCTGACCCTGATGCTCACCGGCTACGTGGAAAAGCACGGCATCAAGGACGAGAACATCCAGTCCCCCATCCTGTAAGGAATCTGAGAACCCCAGCCGGGGCCGCGAAAGCGGCCCCGGCTTTTTTATTGCTCCGCGAAAGCGGCCGGGGCTATTTTTTCGCGCCTTTTTGGGAACCCTGAGGTTTAACACAGACTTTACAGACGGCTGGTGACGGATTTTACGTGAAACTGTCTATACTGGGACCGTACCAAGCGAACAGAACACAGTAAGACATATCAAAAGGAGATCATCAAGATGAAAAAAGTATTTGCACTTTTGCTGACCCTGGCGCTGTCCGCGTCCCTGCTGGCCGGCTGCGGCTCCAAGTCCGCCGAGACCCAGCAGCCCGCTGACAACACGCAGACTGAACAGCAGCAGCCGGAGGAGACCCCCCTCAGCGGTTCCGTCTCCACCAACGGCTCCACCTCCATGGAGAAGGTCATCGGGGCTCTGAGCGAGCAGTTCATGGTCGACAACAGCGGCGTGAAGGTCACCTATGACGCCACCGGCTCCGGCACCGGCATCGAGGCCGCCAAGAACGGCACCTGCGACATCGGCCTGGCCTCCCGTGGCCTGAAGGACGAGGAAGTCTCCGCCGGTCTGGTGGGCACCACCGTGGCCCTGGACGGCATCGCTGTCATCGTCAACCCCGCCAACGGCGTGGAGGACTTGACCGTGGACCAGATTGCCAAGATCTTCTCCGGCGAGATCACCGACTGGAGCGAGCTGGGCGGCGCCGCCGGCACCATCTCCTGCATCGGCCGTGAGGCCGGCTCCGGCACCCGGGACGGCTTTGAGTCCATCACCGGCACCACCGACGCCTGCAAGCTGGACCAGGAACTGACCTCCACCGGCGCCGTCATCGAGGCCGTGGCCGGCAACCCCAACGCCATCGGCTACGCCTCCCTGTCCTCCCTGAAGGACACCGTCAAGGCCGTCACCGTCGGCGGTGTGACCTGCTCCGAGGAGACCGTGCTGGACGGCAGCTATGAGATCCAGCGTCCCTTCGTCCTGGTGACCCGGGACGGCGTGGCTCTCAGCGCCCAGGCCCAGGCGTTCTTCGACTTCGCCACCTCCGCCGCGGCCAACGACCTGATCCGCGCCGCCGGCGCCGTGCCTGTGGCGTGATCGATACAAAAGCCCTTTTGGGCCAGCCCCCACCCACATCGCAGCGGGGTGGGGGCTGGCCCCGCAGACATGAGAAAGGAGCATTTCCTGTGGAACATGAAATCGCGGAAGCCATCACGGACGGAGTCCTGTTTGCCGCGCCGCCCCGCGGAAAGCGGTCTCCCACCTCCGCCGGAGCCCGGAATGCCATGGAGCTGTTCTTCCACCTGCTGTTTCTGCTGTGTGGTGTGGTGGCCGTGGCCTTTGTCCTGTTCATCAGCATCTATCTGATCGTCTCCGGCCTGCCCGCCATCCGGCAGATCGGTCTGGCGGACTTTCTCTTCGGGCAGGTCTGGGCCCCCACCGCCACCACGACGGAGCCGTCCTACGGCATCCTGCCCTTCATCCTGACGTCTGTCTACGGCACCGCCGGGGCCGTCCTCATCGGTGTGCCAGTGGGCCTGATGACCGCCATCTTTCTGGCAAAGGTGGCGCCGCCCAAGGCAGCCGGAGTCATCCGAACCGCCGTGGAGCTGCTGGCGGGCATCCCCTCCGTGGTGTACGGCCTGGTGGGCATGATCGTGCTGGTGCCCGCCATCCGGGACCTGTTCGGCCTCAGCTCCGGAGCCTGCCTGCTGGCGGCCATCGTGGTGCTGGCCATTATGATCCTGCCCTCCATCATCAACGTGTCGGAGACGGCCCTGCGGGCCGTGCCCCGGGAGTATGAGGAGGCGTCCCTGGCGCTGGGGGCCACGGAAATCGAAACCTACTTCCGGGTGTCCCTGCCCGCCGCCAGCAGCGGTGTGGCCACGGCGGTGGTGCTGGGCGTGGGCCGCGCCATCGGCGAGGCCATGGCCATCATCATGGTCTCCGGCAACGTGGCCAATATGCCGGGGCTGTTCACCTCCGTCCGCTTTCTCACCACCGCCATCGCCTCGGAGATGTCCTACGCCTCCGTGGGCAGCTTACAGCGCGACGCTCTGTACTCCATCGGCCTGGTGCTGTTTCTGTTCATCATGCTGATCAACGTGCTGCTGAACGTGTTCATCAAGAACAAAAAGGAGGACTGACCTGTGGAACAGAAGTTATCCCCCCGCCGTCAGGTCTACGACAAAGGCATGCGGGCCCTGCTGTGGCTCTGCGCGGGCCTGACCTGCGCCCTGCTGGTGTTCCTCATCGGCTATATCTTCTACCGGGGACTGGGCAACATCACCTGGGAGCTGCTGACCTCCCAGACCAGCTATATCAAGGACACCATCGGCATCCTGCCCAACATCCTGAACACCCTGTATATCATTGTCGTGGCCATGGTGATCGTCCTGCCCCTGGGCGTGGGCGCCGCCATCTACCTGACGGAGTACGCCACCAACCACAAGCTGGTGTCCGTCATCGAATTTGCCACCGAGACGCTGACCGGGATCCCCTCCATCATCTTCGGCCTGGTGGGCATGCTGTTCTTTCTCCAGCTGGTAGGCTGGCAGGCCGGCATCAAGGCCGGCGGCCTGACGCTGGTCATCATGGTCCTGCCCACCATCGTCCGCACCACCCAGGAGAGCCTGAAGACCGTGCCGCAGTCCTACCGGGAGGGGGCTCTGGGACTGGGGGCCGGCAAGTGGCACATGGTCCGCACCGTGGTGCTGCCCAACGCCGTGGACGGTATCGTCACCGGCTGCATTCTGGCCGTGGGCCGCATCGTGGGCGAGAGCGCGGCGCTGCTGTTCACCTCCGGCTTCGGCCTGGTGCTCAACAGCTTCTGGGGAGCCATGGAATCCTCCTCCGCCACGCTGACCGTGGCACTGTACGTCTACGCCAACGAGCGGGGCGAGACCGGCGTGGCCTTTGCCATCGCGTCCATTCTGATGGTCCTGACGTTCCTCATCAATCTGGCCGCCAACCTCGCGGGAAAGAAACTGAAAAAGTGATAGGAGAATCTTCCATGTCAACGATCATTCAAGTGGAAAATCTGGACCTGTACTACGGGCAGAACCACGCGCTCCACAGCGTGAACATCGATATTCCGGAACATGAAATTACAGCGTTTATAGGCCCCTCCGGCTGCGGCAAGTCCACCTTCCTGCGGGTGCTGAACCGCATGAACGACCTGATTCCCTCCGTCCGTATCACCGGCACGGTGAATTATCAGGGGCGGGACATCTACGGCCCCGGCGTGGACACCACCTGGCTGCGCAAGCAGATCGGCATGGTGTTCCAGAAGGCCAATCCCTTCCCCATGAGCATCTATGACAACGTGGCCTATGGTCCCCGGACCCACGGCGTCCGCTCCAAGGTGAAGCTGGACGAGATCGTGGAGAACTCCCTGCGCGCCGCCGCCATCTGGGACGAGGTGAAGGACCGGCTGAAAAAGAGCGCCCTGGGCCTCTCAGGCGGCCAGCAGCAGCGCCTTTGCATCGCCCGGGCCCTGGCCGTGGAGCCGGAGGTGCTGCTGATGGACGAGTCCACCAGCGCCCTGGACCCCATCTCCACCTCTAAGATCGAGGACCTTGCAATGGAGCTGAAAAGCAAGTATACTGTGGTCATGGTGACACACAACATGCAGCAGGCGGCCCGCGTCTCCGACAACACGGCGTTTTTCCTGCTGGGCGATCTGGTGGAGTTCGGGAAGACCGAGCAGCTGTTCTCCACGCCCGGGGACAAGCGCACGGAGGACTATATCACCGGCCGGTTCGGCTGAGGAGGAGACGGAGATGCGAAACAAATTTGACCAGCAGCTGGAGAAGCTGCATGTGGAATTGATCCGGATGGGCGCCCTGTGCGAGGAGGCCATCTCCGCCGCGGCGGAGGCGCTGCTGAAAGACGACCGGGACCTGGCGGAGACCGCCATGGAAAAGGAGCGGGAGATCGACCAGAGCGAGCGGGAGGTGGAGAACCTGTGCCTGAAGCTGCTGCTGCGCCAGCAGCCGGTGGCCCGGGACCTGCGGACCATCTCCTCCGCGCTGAAGATGATCTCCGACCTGGAGCGCATCGGCGACCAGGCGGCGGACATCGCGGAGCTGACCAGCTATGTGCGGATGCCCGACGGCAGCCGTACCCTGCATGTGGCCGACATGGCCCGGGCGGTCATCCGCATGGTGACGGACAGCGTGGACTCCTTTGTGAAGCAGGACCTGGCGCTGGCCCGGGCGGTCCGCGCCGCCGACGACCAGGTGGACGCCCTGTTCGAGCAGGTGAAGCGGGAGCTGATCGCGCTGATCGCCGCCGACGCCGCCTACGGCGAGCAGGGGCTGGACCTTCTGATGGTGGCGAAGTATCTGGAGCGCATCGGCGACCACGCCACCAACGTGGCCGAGTGGGTGGAATACAGCATTACGGGGGTCCACCCGGCGGGCGATTGAATGAGGCCCGCGTCCCCGTCTTTGAAGGAAACGGGGGCGCGGCCCCCTGTCCCGGGATGGACATCAAAGGAGGCACACCCATGATCTACTTACTGGAAGACGACGGCAGCATCCGCGACTTCGTGATCTACACCCTGAACAGCCAGGGCATGGAGGCCCGGGGCTTCGAGCGGCCCTCGGCGTTCTGGGCGGCGGTGGAGGAGACCGTGCCCTCCCTGGCGCTGCTGGACATCATGCTGCCGGAGGAGGACGGCGTGTCCGTGCTGAAAAAGCTCCGGGCCAATCCCCGCACGGCCAGACTCCCCGTCATCATGCTGACGGCCAAGGGCACGGAGTACGACAAGGTGTTGGGCCTGGACGCCGGCGCGGACGACTATGTGGCCAAGCCCTTCGGCATGATGGAGCTGCTCTCCCGCATCCGGGCGCTGCTGCGGCGGACG
>OIYT01002508.1_pt1 | contig 11084 bp, 8 predicted proteins | sample 1588201 | NCBI WGS metagenome assembly OIYT01 (sample SAMN03283260) | human gut metagenome | biome: human-associated habitat; material: feces | host: Homo sapiens | place: USA | collected 2013
ATCAAAAAGAATCGTAAATTTTGAATTGTTTGCGGGAAACTCAATACATTTGTCGAATACAAGCGGTGCATCTAGGTTTTGTTCATCAACCTTATATGCACAAATAAGTCCGAACTTTCTCTCTAAATCGTCCATACAATATCTCATTACATCATATATATTCCCATCAGGGAAGACAACGGGATTTCCTTCGAGATTACCTTTGCTCTTGCCTTTCGGTACACCATTCCAATTTTCATTATATTTAACAGGCTCTGGTAGCTGTCCACCTCGTGGTACACCACATTGCTTGTAGACATCTCGTTGAACAGCTTCTTGGCGCAAGAGATTTTCGCCTGCTCAATGGGACGCAGCTCAAGGCTTTCCATTGTACCTTTCGTTTCAGCTATGAAGAAGATGTGCTTAACCGTACCTTCATAGAAAGCGATTGCCCAGTCCGGCGAATAGTTGCCCACCGGTGTAGGGATTTGGAAGGTTCTTGGCAGCTTTGCATAGACACACACCTCGTCTGCTGAGTCCAAATCCTCAGCAAACTTTCTCTCAATGCTCTTGTCAGCCGAACCATCCGTGAATACATAGTCCTGAATGGCTTTCTTTGCGAGGAACGCTTTATCAAAGCTCTGCGTCGCCTTTTCAGCCGTGAAGATGGAGCTGTCATATTCGCCCTCAATGGTATCGTAGGAAATATGCTCTACGATCATTGTGGCTTTCTGTTCGTTGATGAGCCGGATGACCTTTGTGATGAACTCCTCCGGGTTGTTCTTGAACATATAGAGCTTATCCACACGGATGCCTTGCAGGATCGCAGAAACCGTGCGCCGTGTCAGAACGGTGCCCTCTGCGATTTTCCCGATGAGGTCATACTTGATCTGACTGGTTTCGGCGTGTTTGAGTGTCTGCGTCCGGGTCTTTTCGCCAGTGAAGGATGCTCCACGCTCGATCTCGTACTCATTCATCTCCGTTTTCTGCCGTCCGATGGTGGTCGTGTATTGCAGCTCGGAAACAAAGAGCTTTTCATCAATGTGAGCAATGGCGTTGCGAATCAGCTCGGCGCTGTCAAAATCAACGGTGTAGGCGTACTTGTGGTTGATCTCACGCCACAACGCCTGAAACTCTTTCTTGGCGAAGTTCTCGTTGAGAGGGTTCTCTTTGACCTTGGTTTCGTGACCGTCGGTGAACATATCCTTGAGGACACTATCGTCATAGACTGCCTGAATGAGCGTGTGGATACCGTCTGTCATCGGTTTGAGTTCCTCCGGCAGCTCCGCAACAGTTCCGTTCTTAACATCCTGACGGTACTTGTCCGTCACCTTGCGCTTCATATCCACATAGCCGTTCTGAATGAGGTAGAACTCAATGGCATTGGCTTTCTCATCGTCGATAAGCGTCGGCACATCGTCCATCTTGACATATTTTCCCTTGAAGTATTCGCTTGTAGCAACCGTGGGTCTGTCATAAAGCACGGTCTTAATATCCGACTGCAAGTCTGTTACGAAGGTTTTGTAGCTTTCGCTGGCGACTACTGTCAGCGTGTTGATCTCGTGAACGCTGTCGCCGCAGCTCTGCACATCCATACGGTTGCCGTCCTGATTGACGCAAAGACGCAGACCACGACCGACTTCCTGCCGCTTCGCCGTGTTGCTGTCGGAGTGCTTCAGAGTACAGATTTGGAACACATTCGGGTTATCCCAGCCTTCACGCAGTGCGGAGTGGGAGAAGATGAACCGTGTCGGCTCGTCAAAGGAAAGCAGCCGTTCCTTGTTTTTCAAGATCAGGTCATAGGCTGAAACATCTTTTTCATCAAAACCCTCTTTATTAGCCTTGCTGTCCACGCTGCGCCCGGTTTTCTTATCGATGCTGAAGTAGCCCTTATGTACCCGTCCCACATCGCTGCAAGTGGATTTGAGATACCTCTGATACGGCGTGTCAAACATCGTTATGTACTCGTTCAGAATGGCAAGATACTCCTGCTCAAACATCACGCCGTATTCGCCGAGCACCTCGTTGCCGTTTTCGTCGTACTGGCGGTACTTTGCCACTTCGTCGATGAAGAACAGGGACAGGCACTTGATGCCCATATGAAAGAGCTTTTCCTCTTTCTCAAAGTGGGAGAGGATGGTTTCACGAATCTGAATGCGGCGCATATCCTTTTCGGACACATCGCCCACCACATCGCCGGCTTTGATGACTTCGCCGTTGGTAAAGGTCACGGTGCCACACAGCGGGTCAATCTCAGAGATGGTGTAGCCCTTATACTGCTCCATTTCCTGCGAAACGAAGTAAAGGTCGTCCCCAACACCGAGAATACGGGTTTCACGGTTGATGGACTTGTTATAGCCAATCTCCAGCTCGATTTTCGCCATCGGCGGCTTCTTGCTGGAAAGAATGATCTGTTCAAGGTAGAGGTAGCTGTCCGTGCCACGGAAGTTCTTGACCTCAAAGCCCTTGACCTCGATTTTCTTGACCAACCGCTTGTTGAAGGCGTCCAGCGCATCCAGCACATAAATAAGGTTGTGCTGCTTGGCGTGGGTAGCCGAGTAGTTGAGGGAGAACAGCGGATTGAAGTTTTTCAGCGCCTTCTGCGTCACATCGCCGCCCATCTTCTGTGGCTCGTCCAAAATAATGATCGGACGGTTTGCTTTGATAACATCGATTGGACGGCGAGAGCCAAATTCGTCCCGCTTGGAGTAGATGATGCGGGCTTCCTTGCTCTTACCGTCCTCTTTCAGCGAGGAGGCAAACGCCTGCGTGTTGATGATCATCACATTGATGCCGGAGCTGCTCGAAAAGTTATCCAACTGGTTCAGGTTGGAGCTGTTGTAGATGAAGGAGCGGGCTTTCTTGCCGTAATGCTCCATAAAGTGGTCTGCGGTGATCTCAAAGGACTTTTTCACGCCCTCACGGATCGCGACGGAAGGGACGACCACAATGAACTTGCTCCAGCCGTACTTCTTGTTCAGCTCGAACATCGTCTTGATATAGACATAGGTTTTGCCCGTGCCGGTTTCCATTTCAATGTCAAGGCTGCAACGCCCCAAATCTTTGACAAGGGAAGCAGAGCGCTTGATGTTGTTCTGACTCTGCAAGGTCTGAATGTTGTGCAGAAGCTGCTCGTCGGAAAGCTCAACGGCTTCATTCTTGTAGCCAGTATCGTTCAATGGGTCAATGGCTTCAAGCTCCTCATCGGACATACCAAGGGTCATCTGATACGGCTCCGCTTTCACCCTGCCCCGGTCACGGATATAGCTGATCTTGTCGTGAAAGCCCTGCCCCTGAAAGACACGCACAACGGCATCAACCACATCGGTTTGGTATTGTTGAATTTTGAAATTGAACTTCAAAATAATTCATAATTCATAATGCGTAATGCATAATGAATTACTTTCCCTCCTTTCGACTTGATTTTACGATAGAGGTTAGAATTTTGATCAGTTCACGACAATCTGCGATGATGCTGTCAAACTGCGCTTCCGTTATATAGCCGGTTTCGCGTAGTAATTCCAGCCAGTACTCAGATTCACTTGCCTCTTTTAGTGATATGTTCATCTTGTGGGTAAAATCAACGATGCTTTGTCCTCTGATGGCTTCTTTCACATTTGCCCCTATGCTTGTCCCGCTCCGCAATAATTGCTTTGACAGAACGAACTCTTTTTTCTCATCGCACAAATACTGATATAATTTGACCGTCCTGACCGCAAATGTTTTGCTTTTTTCTACGATGATGTTATCTGTTTTCATAGCGTCCCCCTCCCCCAATTATGCATTGTGAATTGTGCATTATGAATTGTCACAGTACCTTCCTTACAGTTTCCGGACTATAGGTGGCAAAAATCTGATCGAAGTTGGTTGCCACGCTGTCGTTTGCCATAGAGCTGTCACGCATCACGAAGTAGTGGGGTTTCTGTTTGGCAATCGCCGTGATAACTTCTTCATCAATGTCTTTATCAAAGCAAGCGATTAAGTACCCATCCTCAACGCTGTAATAGCTATAGCTCCTCTTTTCATTATGAATTATGCATTCTGCATTATGAATTGAAATTTTGCTGCTAAGCAAAATTCCCAGATCCAGCATCACTTGGAACAACAGATCCTCCGGTGTTCTGTCCTCTTTGATGTTATCTTCAAGGCGGGAGAAAAGGTTGGCCTCATACTCGGCGGGGCTGTAGTATACCTCTTTCATATTGGAGGTATCGCACTTCAGCACCCTGAAACCAACGTCAATGGGGGCGCGCGACTCAGGCCGCTTTTCTTTCGTGGACAGTTGCCCCCCCCCCACGGACATTATCGTTTTTCCCGCACGACGGATGCGCTCCTTGCCAATTTCGCAGATGTTCTTGTATCCTGCTTTGTAGGCTTCACTCTTTTCATCGGTCGCTTCGGGAAGCTGAACCATAATGAACTTGCGGTGTCCGCCATCTTCAGCGTTGAGCTGCATAACGGCGTGGGCGGTAGTGGCAGAGCCGGAGAAAAAGTCAAGAATAATGGCAGATTTGTCACTTATCGAACTAATAAAGGTGCTAATTAGATCAACGGATTTTGGATAATCGAAATACTTTTTTCCACCAAACAACTTCTGTAGTTCTGAATCCCCATTAGAAATATTAGTAACAATGTCTTTCAACAGCGTAGTGTTGAAATCACGAATACGAGTATAAATCTCATATCCTCCATTTGAGGTTGGCAAAACGATTAGATTATAGCTTTCGTTAGCAATTTTCGGTTTTGACCAACGCCAAGCATGATATTTATGAATTCCATCTCCATTTTTGTGAGGAAGTAATTCAATAAATCCTTTTTTGACTTCTCCAATATTCCCAGTGATAATCTCCTCTGTATCTGGGTTGTAAAAAATAGAGAACACCAAATTGGGTCGAGTTTCTTCATTGAATTTACGATTATGGTTATATAAAGTGTCTCCAACCGCAAAAGAACCATATGCATCTTTCCTTATATCTTTGTTGAATCCTTTGTAACTGTCTGGCATTTTTTCTTTGGCAAAAGTTATATCTATCGTTAAACTATAAAAACTCTGAACATTTTTGCAGTATACAAAAACGCTCTCCCAAGTTTTTGCTGCACCGGATCCAGAAATTTGACGACCTGTAATATTGGATACCCATGCAATTTGATTGATGTAATTGCTGGCGCCAAAAATTTCATCGCAAATCTTTTTGATATTGGACGATTCATTATCATCTATACTGATAAAAATCACACCATCATCAGACAACAAATCCTTTGCCAACTTTAGACGAGGATAAATCATATTCAGCCAATCGGTATGAAAACGCCCATTACTTTCAGTATTGGGAACAAGTCTATTGCCGTTTTCATCAAACTGCCCGCTGTTAGCAAGGTACTCATCCGTGCTTTGGGCAAAGTCATCCTCATAAACAAAGTCATTTCCCGTATTGTACGGCGGGTCTATGTAAATCATCTTGATTTTGCCGAGATAAGTTTCCTGCAACAGCTTCAGCACTTCAAGGTTATCACCCTCGATATAGAGGTTTTCGGTGGTATCAAAGTCCACGCTTTCCTCACGGCAGGGGCGCAGCGTCTTATTGATCGGGGCATTGGCAAGAAGAACGGACTTCTTCTTGTCCGGCCAAGTGAACTGATAGCGCTCCTCGTTGCCGTCTACGACAGTGCAGGAAATCTCCTGCATCAGCACATCCTTGTCGATCGCCCGCTCCACAATGGCCTTTCCATTCTCATCATACCCAGTAATCGTTTCCGTCACGGCGTTGGGAAACATCGCCGCCAGCTTTCTGAAATTTTCATCCGCCTTGTTCGCTGTCTGCATTCTCAGTTTATCCATTAGGCTCGCCCTCCACGGCAACATTTTTATATGTAAAAATATCTGAATTTTGTACAACTATTATTTTATTTTTGATTTTATCATACAATTTTGATTCCAAACAGCCACTTTGAGTCCCAAAATATTCACGATATTTATCTCTTGTTCTGACTTTTTCAGATCCTGATCGCTTACCTTTCGAGCTTTCTTTAACAAATAAAACCAGTCGATTTTCAGCAGACCTATCTAACCATTCAGTAAGATATTGCCACCAAGTTAAATCTGTGTTACCAATTGAAAGACCAAATAAGCATATGCATCGACTATTATCAATGATTTTCTTTGCAGTTTCTAATTTTCTCTCTCCTAACGACCTGTTTACATTGGTTTTAATCATATAGTCGGTAATTCTTCTATCGCTTTGAAACGCTTCGTTACCAATCTGTCGGGGATTATCAACCCCTAGAATCAAGTCTTCACCATCGAGAGTTCCGTGAATATGAAGTGGAAGACATAGCACGTCAGAATATTTCCCTAATAGATTAGATCGAACATTTAGTATATCGTATTTACTTTTAGCTAATTTTATCATCATATCTAAAATAGTAGTGTAGTTGAATGTTATGAAACAATAGTTAATTCTATCCACTGTTTGGTACACGATATTTTCTATACGCTTTTTCTCTTCTTCACAAAATCCATTCGGAAAATTTAATATTTTTCTTCGAAATTCCTCTACAAATTTATTTTCATCTGTTATTGTGAATCTGTTGCTTTCTTTGGTAAGGTAATCCGCCAAGTTTGATTCTAAATCAGCCTTGCTATCCAAAAACTCTTCGATTTGTTTTTCATGTACTTGTTTTAGAAGAGAGCCCAATCCAGATTCTAAATCAGCCCACCGGTCATAGTCCTCATTTATCGAGTGCGAAATAATATTGTCCGATCTATTCTTATAATAATTATAGAAATCACTATATCTGGTTTTAAGATTCAGATTCAAATCAAATCCGTTGCCTATCATAAATGTAATATTCATTCGACTAACCCCTTTTTAGCTTTCTGGCTCTTTGTGCAAGCTCAAATCTCCTTTTCTTTTCCCCTCGATCTCGGTTGACAGGAAGTCGGCCTGACCGCCACTTTACAAACTCGAAGTCTGACAGACGGGAATGCCCTTCTGCCAAAGGATGAATCCACAAAAATGTTTATACTTTAACAGGATATATTCTATCATAAATCCCCAGAAGTTACAATCGAATCCGAACAAATTCGCAAAAGCGGCAGCTATTGTGTCGAATTTGGCACCTAATGTCTCGCTCCAATTAAAATTATTGATGGACAACTGCAATCGACGAATCCCGCGGACAACACTGTCTGCCAAACGCTTCTCGACGCACAGCGCCCCGATGCGGCGGAGCCGCATCGGGGCACTGCTATTTGCTTCTGACGTGCTATAGGATCACGGCGTTTGCGTGCGCGGTGAGGGCAAGGAAGGTCTGCCGGTCGATCGCGACAAAATCCTCGACGGACTGCATCTGCGGCTGCCGGAGGAGCATCCGCAGCGTCAGCGCCACCGCCGTTTCATGCTTGCACAGGTAGGGATACGGGCAGTCACAGAAAATGTCCGTCATCACGCCGTCCCGACAGCAGAAATCGACGCAGTACCATCGGCTCCCCTCCACATAGGCTCTGCCCACGCCCCTATAGAGGCTGAGGTAGCGCACGCGCCCCTCGTTTCGGTACGTAACGGCGCGCGCCGCAATGGCGGGCGTGATGTCCTCGCAGTCCTCCGGCGCGCAGAGGTCGATGCGGTAGCCCTCGCCGGACACCACCTCGTCGTCCGGCGCGTCCTGCTCCTGTCGCGGGTCATACGGCGGGGTGATCCACGCTCCAAACCGCTCCGCGTCGATCGCAAACGGGTCAAAGGACACCATTTTGTCCCCAACGCGGGCAAACGTTCCGTGGATCGACAGATCGAGCAGAGACAAAACGCGCTCGTAATCCGCTGTGCGGATGCGGAACTTCGTATTTACGGCGACGACCACGCCCGCCTCCTTCGCCCATTTTCCGCCGACGTAAACCACGTCACCCTCCCGCAGGTCAAAGCAGCTGTTGTAATACATCGCGGACGCGCCGCTCCGAAAGCGCACCCTTACAAGGGAGCTTACGGCAGCGCCCACGCGCTCCGAGACCGGCGCCGCCACCGGCTGCGCCTCTTGTTCATCGGTTGTCAAAAATCCGATCGGTTGTTTCATAAAATCCTCTCCTTTCTTCGGATGGTCATAGTATAGCAGCCGCGATGTCCCATAAAACGGACTGGATTGCGCTTTTTGTCGATTTTCTCTTGACAAGCAGGTAACGCGTGTTATAATGTGTGACCGAATGGTCACTTGTTGTGTTTCATGGTGTAGAGAGGTGAGAGAGATCAATCAATTTGACGCTTACGACGGAATGTGTCTGGCAGGCGGGCTTGTTTTTTTCGCGCCGGTGGCACTGCTGGTGCGCACACAGGCCGGTGTGAGCGAGCGGCAGTTCTTCTTGTTACAGGCACTGCTGTCCGGCATCGTTGCCGTCTGCGAAATCCCGACCGGCAGGCTGACCGACCGCATCGGCTACCGCAATTCGCTCATCGTCTCCCAGAGTCTGCTGCTGACGGCGCGCTTGCTGCTGACAGCTGCGTTTCTCGCCCGCTCGCTTCCCCTGTTCGTTTTGGAAGCTGTGGCGGAAGGCCTTGCCGCCTGCTTCGCCTCCGGAACGGACAGCGCCTACCTCTACGCCCGCTACGGAGAGGAGGCCTACCTTGTAAAGTCCGCTCACGCAGCAAACTTCGGCACGGCGGGCTTCCTGCTGAGCACTGCGGCCTATGCCGCGCTCTACCGTTTTTTCTCACTAAAAGGTCTTTTGTTTGCCACCGTTCTGTCCGGCGCAGCGGGGCTGCTGTTTTCCGTCTTCCTGCGCAGAGAGCCGCCGCAGGCACGCAGGCGCGAGCGCGCGCGGTTTGCAAAGCTGCTCTGCGACCGGCGGGCGCTGCTGTTTACCGCGCTGCTGGCCGCCTTCAGCGTCGCGTGGCTGCTGATCAACTTCTTCTATGTTGAGAAGCTACAGGACTGCGGGATCCCGCTTGGCTGGATGACGGCGGTCATTTTCGTCTATTCTGCCGTGCAAATGCTGGCAGAGCCGATCATCCGGCTCTTAAAGCGCCGCAGGGCAACGCACCTGACCGTCCGGTTCGGGCTTTTGAGCGGCGTCGCCCTGCTCCTCTTCGGACGCCTGCGCGCCGCTTGGCTCGTTCTGCCGTTTATGGCGGTGCTCCCTCTGCTTTTGGATCTTGCCTCCTTCCACTTGGAGGAGCAACAGAACCGGCTCGTCGACGCCCTCCGGATCGGCAGCGACCGCGCCACGGCGCTCTCCGTCATGAACGTGGGCGTCAGCCTCGTCGAGACGCTTTCCCTGTTTGCCTCGTCCCTTCTGGTCGCCGTCGGTGCGATCTGGTGCTTCTGTCTATGCGGCGTGCTCCTGATTTTGGGCGCGATCGGCATTTTTTATCAAAAATCAGTGTGATTTTTCCCCTCTCTGTGGTATGATGAACACAGGGAGGGGAGCTTTATGCGCTATCAGATCGCCATCTGCGACGACGAACCGGAGCAGGCGCAGCGCCTGCGGGAGCACGTCGCCGCGTGGAACAAGGACTGCAAGATCGCGCTGTTTTCCAGCGCGGAGGCCTTCTGGTTTGCCTATGCGGGCGACAACCGCTATGACATCCTGCTGCTGGACGTGGAGATGAAGGCGCTTTCCGGCATTGACCTTGCCAAGCGCCTGCGCGCGCAGGGCAGCCGGATGGAGATCATCTTCATCACCTCTCACTTTGAGCTGATCGGCGAAGGCTACGAGGTCGACGCGCTGCACTACCTGATCAAGCCCGTGGCGGAAAAGACGCTCTTTGCGGTGCTCGACCGCGCCGCCGAGAAGCTGGCGGTCGAGCCGCCCTTTCTGGTGTTCTCCTGCGAGGGGGAGACGGTCAAGCTCTACGAAGCGGACATTTTATATGTCGAGTCGTTCCTGCACGACCTTGTGCTTTATACAAAAACGAAAAGCTACCGCATTCGGGAGAGCATATCCGCCCTTGCGCAGAAGCTCAGCGAGGACTTTTTCCGCGCGCACCGCTCTTATCTGATCAATCTCAAATATGTCACGCGGATCGGCCGAAAGGCCGTCACCCTGTCCGACACGACGGAGCTTCCGCTCGCGCGCGGGAAATATGACGAGCTGAACCGTGCGTTCATTGCAAGAAACTGAGGGAACCCCATGCTGAAACAAACGTATCTGAAACTGGTGGCCATGCAGGAGGAGCAGGCAAAGCGGCATTTGGAGGAGGTGCGGAGCATCCACAACGAGATGCGCGGCTACAAGCACGACTTCCATCACCATTTGCAGGCGCTCAAGGGGCAACTGGAGGCGGGGCAGACGCAGCGCGCCGTCGCCTACATCGAGGAGCTTGACCGGAGCTTGCAGGCCGTGGACACGCTGCTCAAGACCGGCAACGTGACCGTCGATGCCATCCTGTCGGCGAAGATCGCGCAGGCAAAGGCGGAGGGCGTCGCCGTGACCGTGCAGGCCAACCTGCCCGATTGTCTGCTCCTGTCCGATCTGGAGCTGAGCATCGTTCTGGGCAATCTGCTGGACAATGCCATCGAGGCCTGCCGCGGCGCACAGGGAGAGCGGTTTCTCCGCCTGTCCCTGCGGATGAAGGGCAAAATGCTCTACTGCTACCTGCTCAACTCCGCGGGCGAAAAGAAGAAAAAGGTCGGCTCGCTGTTTCGCACGGACAAGTCCGGTGCGCACGGCTTCGGCCTGCACCGCGCCGAGGCGATCCTGAAGGCGCACGGCGGCTGGGTGACATACAACAGCGAGGACGGCGCGTTCACCTCGGAATTTCTGGTTCCCGCCGTCCGGTGACACGGTTCGTGCACCAGCGGTACCACAGGCACGATGCGATTCGTGCCCTGACGGATACCGTGGGTGCACGATTCTCTCTGTTTGGAGAAAAACCTGCTATGCTGTAGGCACAGAAAAGGAGGGATGCCCCTTGGAAAAGAAACGATCGGAAAAGCCCTATCGCAGCGCGCCGAGCAACGCGCTGTGGAGCTTTCGCGGGATGCTGCGTGAGGCGCAGCAGTCCTTCTGGCTGATGGCGGCCGGTGTGCCGCTCAGCGTATTTCTCGCTTGGGCGGAAATTCGCCTGCCCGCGCTGGTGGTGGCCGAGGTCACGGCGGGGCGCGCGGTTGCGCAC
>OIYT01002511.1_pt1 | contig 11077 bp, 9 predicted proteins | sample 1588201 | NCBI WGS metagenome assembly OIYT01 (sample SAMN03283260) | human gut metagenome | biome: human-associated habitat; material: feces | host: Homo sapiens | place: USA | collected 2013
GCGAGAGCGTGGGCATCGTGGGCAAGACCGGTGCGGGCAAGACCGCGCTGGTGGACCTGCTGCTCCGCACCTACAATGTGCCGGACGGCACCTTGTTCTTAGACGGGCACGACATCAACAGCCTGACATTGCATGCCGTGCGGAACGCGATCGGCTATGTGCCGCAGGACCGCCTGAACGAGGGCGTGAATTACGGTGCGGAGCTGTGGGAGAGTGCAATCATGGGCTATCATGTGGCACACGGCTTTAAGCACAGAGCCTTGCTGGATTACAAGGAGATCCGCAGATTTTCAAAGAAGGTCATCAAAGACTATGCGGTCAAAACACCGGATGAGCACGCAAAGGTCAAGACGCTTTCCGGCGGCAATGTGCAGAAGCTGATTGTCGGCCGCGAATTCGATCAGGACAATAAGCTGCTGATTATCGTTGACCCGACGCGCGGCATCGATATCGGTGCCATCGAGTTTATTTGGAAGAAAATTATCGCCATGGCGGCGGAGGGCGCGGCGATCCTGCTTGTCAGCCATGAGCTGAACGAGGTCATGGAGCTGTCCGACCGGATTTTGGTCATGTACGACGGAACCCTCTGCGATGCGGGAAAAGCGGGTGAGGCGACGGAGGAAGAGATCGGCCTGCTGATGATGAAAGGAAAGAGTGATCAATGAAGCTGAAAAGATTTGATGCGGATACTCTCAATGAGATCATTAAATACGTTTTGGCCTTCGTCATGGTCATCCTGATCGGCGCGTTTCTTGTTGCCGTGCAGGGCGAAAGCCCGGTAATCGCGGTTAAGGCGTTGTTCAGCGGCACCTTTGACAGCAAAATGGCCATCGGCAACACGCTGCGCTGGTCCATCCCGTGCATTATGACCGGCATGGCGGCGGCGGTCGCCTTCAAGTCCGGCATAATCAACCTCGGCATTGAGGGTCAGTTCTACTTCGGCGCCTTGGCAGCCGCCGTAGTCGGCTATGCGGTCGAGCTGCCTACCGGACTGCACACCATCGTGTGCATTCTTGCGGGAATCGCCGCGGGCGTGCTTTACGCGCTGCTGCCGGCGCTGCTGCGCCTGCTGCTGAAGCTGGATGAAATGATCGTCACGATGATGCTCAACTATATTGCAATCCTTCTGACGGAGTACATTACCATCACGCTGATGGGAATCTCCGCCGTGGCCAATCCGCTTTCCGTGGAAACGCCGAAGATCCACGACTCTGCCGCCTTGCCGATTTTGATCCGCGGGACAAAGGCCAATGCCGGTATCTTTATTGCAATTCTCGTGGTGGTCGGCATTGCGCTGATCTATAAGTACACGGTCAAGGGCTACGAGCTGAAGCAGGTCGGCGAGAGCATCCGCTTCGCGCGGGTCGGCGGCGTCAAGGTCAAGAGCACGTTCATTTCCATTTTCCTGCTTTCCGGCGCGATTTCGGGACTCGGCGGCTCTGTTGAGGTCCTCGGTGCTTACGGAAAATTCAATGCGGGCTTTGCCGGAAGTCTCGGTTGGGACGGCGTAATGATTGCCCGCGTGGCAAAGAACAATCCGTTCGTCGTTCTGATCGTTGCCCTGCTCTGGGGTATGATGAAGGCCGGCTCGCTGCAAATGGAGCGCATGACCGACATCAACCGCCTGACGGTCACGCTGGTGCAGGCCATCTTTGTCCTGTTTATCACGGTGGACTACGCAAAGCTCGGCGCAGGCGTGAAAAAGCTTGTGCATAAAATCAAAGCGAAAAAATCCGTTGCGGGAGGGAAAATGTGATGTGGCAGACTTTTTTCGGAACGGTCACACTGGCGGCGGCGCTGCGTATGGCTTCGCCTCTGCTGCTTTCCGCGATCGGCGGCAGCTTTAACAACCGTGCGGGTACGCTGAACATTGCCCACGAAGCATTTATGCTGGTCGGCGCATTCTTTGCCGCATACGGCTCCTATCTGACAAGCAACCCCTACATCGGCGCACTGATGGCGATGGGCGCGGGCCTTGTAATGGCGCTGCTTTACGGCCTGTTCGTGTTCCATGCGGGCGGCCATCCCATGGTCATCAGCATTGCAATGAACCTCGGTGCGAGCGGCCTGACAGCCATGCTCCTGTATGTCATGTTCCATACGCGCGGCTCTCTGGTCGATCCGCGTATCCAGAGCTTCCCGCGCATTGACATTCCGCTCATCAAGGACATTCCCTTTGTGGGGCAGTTCCTCAGCGGCCAGATCGCGCTGGTCTATATTGCAATCGGCATCATCGTGATCGCATGGATATTAATGTATAAAACGCCTTACGGCCTGCATATCCGTGCCATCGGCATGAATGCCAAGGCGGCGCAGACGGCCGGTATCAATGTCCTGCGCTATAAGTGGAGCGCAAACCTCATCAGCGGCTTGTTTGACGGCCTTGCCGGTGCATTTCTCCCGCTGTGCGGACTTTCGATGTTCACCGAGGACATGACCTCCGGACGCGGCTTCCTTGCCGTCGCGGCGATCCTGATCGGCCAGGGCAACCCGGCCAAGGTCGCGATTCCCTGCTTTGTTTTCGGCTATGCGACGGCGCTGACCATCAGTCTGCAAAATATGGGCATCGCGTCGCAGATCATTGAGCTGCTGCCGTATCTGGCGACCGTTCTCGTGCTGATCCTCAGCAGCCTGAAGCAATTCAAAGTCCACTTTCGCAAGAAGGCATAGGATCAAATCATAGGAAGGAAGAAAATTCGAATGGCAACTTTAGTAGATAGTGCAAAAATCGTACCTACCGAAGCCTCCGAGAAGATCCGCAATTTGCTTTCTGCGGAAGGAAAGGAGCATTTTGACGATGTGTATCTCAAGCGCAAGTTGGGCGCGTCGCCGCACATTCGGGCCATCGGCTGCATGTTTGCGGACATTGCCGCACATGCACAGGAAAACGGCCTGACCTCCGCCGAGACGGTCGCGCGCATTCGCGCAACCTCCGAGTTCTTTATTGCGCTGCGGGGCGATTCCAGCACGGCGATTGTAACGGCGCTTCAGATTCTCACCTCCGGTCTGGACGAATGGGAACAGGCGCCGCTGGACAGGCTGTGCAGACATATGCTCTGTGTGACGGAGAACTATCATCGCGAGGCGGCGGGCTGGGAAAAGACCATCAAGGAATATGGCGTGAATATCCTTCGGGACAAGCATTCCATGCTGCTCTATGATTATTCCAGCCTTGTCTGCGCCATGCTGGAGTCTGCGGCGGCGGACGGACATTGCATGGACATTTACCTTCCGGAAAGCCGTTTCCTCAATGGCGGATATCCATTTGTCCGCGCCTGCATCGAAAACGGACACCGTGTGCATTTCTTCCCGGATGTTGCGATCTATCATTTTATGAAGCAGGCGGATCTTGCGATGATGGGTGCAGAGACCTTTTTCCCGAACGGCGACATGGTCAACACCATCGGCTCCGAGCTTGTGGCGCTTGCCTGCAAGCGATATGAGAAGCCTCTGTATATCCCGACATCGCTGATTAAGGTAGACCGCCGCACAATGGAGGGCCGGGAAAAAAAGCAGCTCTATCGGGATTTAAAAAGCATCCTGTCCCAGAACTGGAAGGACGAGTACCGAGATAAGGCGGATTTCATCTGCCCGAATCTGGACATCGTACCGCCGGAACTGATTACGGCCTATATCACCGAGGAAGGTGTGGTTCCGTGCAGTGCGCTGTTTGGCATCTGCAGCAGCTATGTTGAACGCCTGAGCCAGAAGCTCAGCGAAAAAGAAAGGAGCGCCGAAGCATGATCGAGTGTCTGACCAGCCGCAATAAGCCTGTCATCGGTATGGCCGAGCCTTTAGCCCTCCCCGGCAGCTATATGTATGACGGAAGCGGCATGGATGTGATTACCGACCGCCTGCTGCGCGAGGTCGAGGAGTACGCAAATTATGATTTTGACGGGGTCATCCTTCAGAATATGCAGGATACGCCCGTGCGGCAGCAATCCAATTTTTCGGCGGTTGCCTGCATGACCCATCTTTCCGAGGCGGTTCGCCGGGAGTTTCCGCAGCTTCTTCAGGGCATTCTCATCAACTGGGACGGCTGCGCATCGCTGGCGGTCGCGCAGGCCGCCAAGGCGGACTTCATCCGTGTGGAGCACTGCTACGTCGGCGCGGAGGTCACGACCAGCGGCATCATCAACGCGCAGTGCCCTGAAATTTTGCAGATGAAGCGCCTGACAGGCGCGGATATTCCCATCACGGCGGACATTTACGAGCCGCATGCAATGCCGGTCTGCCCGCGGCCGATCGAAAGCATGGTTTTTTCGGCAATTTCGCAGGCCCGCGTGGACGCGCTGTTCCTGAGCGGACACAATGCGCAGGAGACCATCGAGATGGGACGCCGCGCACGCAAGGTCTCCGTTGCGGGACGAACCGTGCCCTTGTATGCAGGCGGCGGCACAAACGACGCCAACATTTATGATATTCTGGAGGTTTATGACGGCGTCTGCATCGGCCACTGGATCAAGGACGGGTATCTCTGCAATCCCATTAACCCGGAAAAAGCAAAGCGCTATATGAGCGAGGTGCAGCGCGCGAGGGAAAACCATGGAAAAGTTTGACATCATCGGGATCGGAGACGCCGATGTTGACATTTTGGTCAGCGTCCCGCATCTTCCGTCTTATGATGAAAAAGTGAAGGGCAAAATTCTCGGCCAGTATCCCGGCGGGATCATCAGCAATTTCCTGTGTGCGGCCTCGCGCTTCGGCGCACGCTGTGCGGCTGTTGTGCGGACGGGTGACGACGAACGCGGAAAAATCTCTCTGGAGGATCTTCGCGCGCACGGTGTGGATACCTCGCATTGTATCTGCTATCCCGGGACATCGACGTATTTTACCTTGAGCTGTGTCGATGCCAGCGGCGAAAAGAGCATGGTGGTCTGTCTGGACGGCTCCACCCAGCCGGAGATCAGCGATCTGCCGATGGAATTCCTATCACAGGCGAGCTATGTTCATATGATCGGTACCTATGCCGATGCGGTGCTGGCTGTCGGACGCGAATGCAGAAAGCGCGGCGTGCGCCTGTCGATCGATATTGAACGTCAGGAGTGGCAGATCCCGCAGGAGAAGATCCGGGAGATTCTGTCTCTGACCTACATTGCCTTCCCGAACGAGCGCGGACTTGCCTATATCAGCGGGAAAGAATCTGTCGAAGAGGGCTGCGCCTGGATGCTGCGCCAGGGCTGCCGGATCGTTGTCGCTACCCTTGGCGCGAAGGGGGTCTACGTCTGCACGGAGAAGGAGGCCTTTACGTTCCCGGCCTTCCGTGTGGACGTGCGGGACACGACGGGAGCGGGCGACACGTTTAACGCCGCGTTTTTGTCCTGCCTTTCCAAGGGTTATGATCTGCAGGCATGCACAAGGCTTGCAACCGCGGCCTCTGCACTGCAAATCCAGCAGATCGGCGCACGCGGCGGCATGCCGCAGGAGAAGGACGCAAGACAGTTTCTGCTGGCACATGGCGTTTGTCCGGAAACATGAAAATTCTGCGTGTTGCAAAAGCCGCGCAGCCGCTTTTTCTGCGTGAGCAGAGCCTGTCGATTCACTCGGTCTATAAAAATACGGTGAATCTGCAAAGCGGCGCACAAATTTTCGCACTTCAGGCGGCCGGAATACCGGCAACGCCCTTCTCCGTCGGTACCGATTTGCCGGGCGGCAGTCTGGAGAGACTGTTTCGCGGAGAAACGGCGGTGCTTGCTTCGCCGCACGGTGTCTGCGTTGGCAGGAGTACGATTCTCCTGCCGGCACGGCACGAACGATTCGACGGACATTATGTGCCGGGCGCGGTGCCGGCCGACCTGATCTTTCCGGCCGAGGTGCTGCGGGAAATGCTGAGGCGGCTTGCACCGCGCGACAGCTTTTTTGCGCTGGCAGAGCCGTCTCGGCTTGCCGCATGCGGTCGCTTCAGCGGAGCGGCTGAGGGTGCGGTGCTTGCGATGTGCGCGGAGGATGCCTGCACGGCAGCCGATGCCGCTCAAATTCTGGCAGAGTTGGTGGGGCTGGGACAGGGGCTGACGCCCGCTGGAGACGATTTCCTTGTCGGCGTGCTTGCGGCGCTTGATATGGCGAGAGCTACCACCCTGCGCACTGCGCTCTGCGCTGCGCTGCGCCTGCAAAAGACCAATGCAATCAGCGCCGGTTTTTTGCGGGCGGCGGCAGAATCCGATTATGCGGAAGCGCTGCTTGCGCTTCTGCGGACGATGGACGGCGGCGCGGCGCGGGAGAGGCTTGAAGCTTGTGCGCTGCGTGTTCTGCAAACGGGGCACACCTCGGGGAGCGACACGCTTGGCGGAATGCTGTGGTGCATGGATAGAATAGAAAGGAAGAAACGGGAATGGTTTCCTACAGTGAGATAAAAAAGAATACATATTATGACTCCGTAACCCTGATGCTGATCTCGGGCAGGCTCGAGGCGGTCGATGGCATTGAAGAAGCGGCGGTCATGATGGGAACGGATCACAATAAGCTGCTGATGAAAAATGCCGGGATTCTCGATCCCGAGGCGGAGAGCTGCGGGCCAAATGACCTTCTGATCGGCCTGCGCGCACTGACGCAAGAGGCATTGGACGCGGCAAAGGCCTGCCTGAAGGCGGCGTTTGAGGAAAAGCAGAATGCAGCGGACGACGCGAGCGGGAATTGCCCGCAGCCTTCTATGGAAGCGGCGGCGGAAAAGCTGGGAGAGCCGAATGTCTGCGTCATTTCTCTGCCGGGAAGATATGCCAAGCGGCAGGCAATGAAGGCCATGCGCATGGGCATGCACGTCCTGCTATTCAGCGACAACGTCAGCGTCGAGGAAGAAATCGAGCTGAAGCGTTACGCCGCTGCCCACGGCCTTCTGATGATGGGTCCGGACTGCGGCACGGCGATCATCGGCGGCGCGGCGCTGGGCTTTGCCAATGTCATCCGCCGCGGGAACGTCGGCATTGTGGCGGCTGCGGGTACAGGCTTGCAGGAGGTCGCCGTCTTAGTCGAGCGATTCGGGAGCGGTATTTCCGAGGCGATCGGCACGGGCGGCCGGGATGTGACGGCACAGGTTGGCGGCGTGATGATGCTCAGTGCGCTTCGTGCCCTGGAGGCAGATCCGCAGACCTGCGTGATCGGCATTGTGTCCAAGCCGCCTGCGCCGGAGGTGCTGGAAAAAATCAAAAATCTGCCGTTCAGCAAGCCGGTCGTCTGCTGCCTGCTGGGAGCGCCGGTGGGCTGGGCAAAGGGCACAAAGCTGATCGAAACGCAGACACTCGAGGAGGCTGCCGCCGCCATGGCCGCGCTCGATCAGGGCAGACAGCCCGAGCCGCTTGCCGATATTGCAGAGCTTCCTTTGCGGCTTCCTGCAGGACGGCACTATGTCCGCGGCCTGTATTCCGGAGGCACGCTTTGCTATGAGGCAATCCAGATCCTCCGCGAGGAGTTGGGCAGCATCCGCTCCAATCTGGGAAAAACGCCGGAAACCGCGCTGGAGGATGTGGAAATCAGCGTCGGTAATACGCTTGTCGATATGGGTGACGACTATTTTACCGATGGTATGCCGCACCCGATGATCGACATGCGGCTGCGCAGCGAACGCATATGCCGTGAGGCTGCCGATCCCGAAACAGGAGTCATTTTACTTGACTGCGTGCTGGGTTTCGGCTGCCATCCCGATCCTGCCGGTGCGCTGGCCGAGGCGATCCGCACGGCACAGAAGGAGCATCCCGGCGTGATCTATGTCGCAAGCGTCTGCGGGACGGACCGCGACGAGCAGAACCGCGCGGAGCAGGTGCGGACGCTGCGCAAGGCCGGTGTGATCGTGGCCGAAAGCAATGCACGCGCGGCGAAAATCACGGCGCGGCTGTTGAACGCAGAGGGAGGAAAATGCAATGCAGATCAATGAGTTGTTTTCCGGAGAGATCAAGGTTGTGAACATGGGCCTGACCGCCTTTAACGATGCCATCGCAAAGCAGGGGCTGAAGGGCTGCCAGGTGGACTGGAAGCCGCCTGCGGACCCGCAGGTCTACGCGCTTCTGGATGCGCTTGACGATGAAAAGGTGGATGCCGCCAACCGCGAGGCTGTGCGCAGGATCAATGCCGCCGAGCCGGTCTGGTACGACGTCGTTCGTGCCGGAGACGTGATTCCGGAGCTGGACGGGAACGTGATCGGCCATGCGGGGCCGGATCTTGCATGGGAGGAGATGTGCGGGCCGCTCAAGGGCGCAATTCTCGGCGCTGCGGTCTATGAGGGCATGGCGGAGGATTTGGACGCGGCGGAACGAATGGCGCAGCGGGGAGAGATTCGCTTCCTTTCCAACCATGCCATCGGCTGCGTCGGCCCCATGACCGGCATGATTACCAAATCCATGCCGCTGGTTGCCGTGCGCAACGACGCTTACGGCAACACCGCGTACAGTACATTCAATGAGGGCTTGGGCAAGGTCATGCGCTTCGGTGCGAACGGCCCGGAGGTTCTCGAACGTCTGCGCTGGATGGAGACGGTGCTTGGCCCAGCGCTGAAGCAGGTGCTGGCGCTTTCCGGCCCCATTCCCCTGAAAACGATGATCGCGAAGGCACTGACTATGGGCGACGAAATGCACCAGAGAAACATTGCGGCCTCCGCGCTGATGGTGCGCACCGTTCTGCCGTATCTTGTGCAGCTCGATCTCCCGGCGCAGCAGCGCGAGCGTATCACGGCTTTCCTGTGCGGCAACGATCAGCTATTCCTGAATTTTGCCATGGCGGCGGGCAAGGCGACGATGGACCCCGTGAAGAACATTCCGCATTGCAGCGTCGTTACGGCGATGAGCCGCAACGGCACCAATTTCGGCATCAAGGTCAGCGCTCTGGGCGAGACATGGTTTGAAGCGCCGGTGATGCAGCCGCAGGGGCTTTACTTTCCCGGCTATACCGAAAAGGACGCCAACCCCGACATCGGAGACAGCGCGATCTGCGAGAGCTTCGGCATCGGTGGCGTCGCCATGGGTTCGGCGCCGGCGGTCGTGCGCTTTGTCGGCGCGGCCTCGGTCGAGCAGGCGTATCAGTATTCGCGCGACATGCTTGCCGTTACCGCCGGGCAGAGCACGACCTATTTGATGCCGTCGATGAATTTCATCGGCACGGGGACGGGCTTTGACATCCGCAAGGTGACAGAAACCGGAATCCTTCCCGTGATCAATACCGGAATGGCACATAAAAAGCCCGGCATCGGGCAGGTGGGCGCGGGCATCGTCCGTGCACCGATGGGCTGCTTCCGCAAGGCGCTGGAGGCGTTTGCGGCCTCGGAGAGGAACGCGACGTGACGATCCCTCTGAGCTTTCCGATGTGGCTGGCTGCGGCCTGCCCGATTCTGGTGCTGTTGTTTCTTTTGCTGAAATGCCGCTGGAAGGCGGGACAGGCGGCTGCGGTGGGCTTTGCGGCGGCGGGTGCGATTGCACTGCTGTTTTACAGGACTTCTGTTCCGCAGCTTGCCGTGGAGGCTGCCAAGGGACTGTGGAATGCGCTGTCTATCCTGCTTGTGATCTGGACGGCCATTGCGCTTTACGAGATCATGGTGCAGGCCGATGCCTTTTCCTCGCTGCGCGGCGGGATTGCGTCCATAGCGAAGAACGAGCTTCTGGCGCTGCTGCTTGCCGGCTATGTTTTTCCCAGCTTTTTGCAGGGAATTACCGGCTTTGGCGTGGCGGTGGCCGTCGGTGCGCCGCTGCTTGCGGGACTGGGTGTAAAGCCCAAATGGGCGGTCGTAGCGGTGCTGCTCTGCCATAGCTGGGGCGGGACCTTCGGAACGCTGGCGCTGGCGTGGCAGGCGCTTGTTACGCAGTCCGGTGCGGATCCGGCAACGACGGCCGCGGCCGCACGCTATGCGGCTGCCTTCCTCTGGCTGGTCAATCTGACAGGCCCGTTGGTCATGTGCTGGCTGTACGGAGGAAAGCACGCGGTGCGCATGGGATTGCCTGCCGTGCTGCTGATCTCACTGCTCCACGGCGGGGGGGAGCTTCTTCTGGCGGCGGGCAATGATGTGCTTGCCTGCTTTCTCCCGGCGGCCTCTGCACTGGCTGCGGCGCTGCTGCTGGCGCGCTTCTCGCCCTACAAAAAGGCGTGGCGCTATGAGGAAAGCAATATGATGAACAGAACGGTAAAACCGCTGCCGCCGCAAACTACCGGTGGACTGCATCGAGCCTTTATGCCGTATTACATACTCACCGCACTGACGGTCGCCTGCCTGCTGATTCCGCCGGTCAAGCGTGCACTCGGAAGTCTGAAAATCGGCTTTTCGTTTCCCGGCTTCGAGACGGGCTACGGCCATGCGACAGCGGCGGAGACGTGCTTTTCGCCTATGACGCCGCTGCTCCATCCGGGATTCTTCCTGCTGGTGACCTGTGTGCTGTCCTATGGGCTGTTCAAAAAATGGGGCATGCTTCCGGCCGGCTCGATGAAACGGGTCGCGCGCAGCACGGTGAAAAAGACCGTGCCGTCCTCGCTTGCGATCATCGGCTTTATTCTGACCTCTAAAATGATGGGGTGCAGCGGCGAGGTGATCGTGCTGGCGCGCGGCCTTGCCGCCGTGCTCGGCAGTGCCTATCCGCTTGTTGCGCCGCTGATCGGTCTGCTCGGCTCCTTTATGACCAGCAGCAACATGTCCTCGAACATTCTGTTCGCGGAATTTCAGGTGGCGATGTCCGGCCTCGTCGGGGTCAACGCCGCTGCGACGCTGGGCGCACAGACGGCGGGCGGTGCAATCGGAAATGCGATCTGCCCGGGGAATCTCGTGCTCGGCACCTCCACGGTGGAGCTGGAGGGCGAGGAGGGGACGATTCTTCGGACTGTGCTTCCCGTCGCAGCACTGACGGCACTGCTGTGCGGGGTGGTCAATTGGCTGCTGAGCATGCTCCTGTGATTCTGCGCCGGATTAAAAACAGCCTGCGGCACACTTTGCAAGAAAGTGTGCCGCAGTTTGATTAAAAAAGATTGACGCAATACAAGGCGTCATGCAAGGGTGGACAGGGCCGCGAGGGCGGCATCGACGTCCTCGGGCGTGGTGCGGTAGCCGAGGGAAAAGCGCACCGTGCCCTGCGGGAAGGTTCCGAGCGTCTTGTGCGCACTGGGTGCGCAG
>OIYT01002513.1_pt1 | contig 11073 bp, 8 predicted proteins | sample 1588201 | NCBI WGS metagenome assembly OIYT01 (sample SAMN03283260) | human gut metagenome | biome: human-associated habitat; material: feces | host: Homo sapiens | place: USA | collected 2013
CAGTTCCTTTTCAAGTCGCAGGAGGAAGAGCGCCGCCGTCAGGAGGAAGCCGCCTGTGCCGCCGAGGAAGAGCGCCGCCGGAAGGAGCAGGAAGCCAAAGAGGCCGAGCTTGCCCGCATCCGGGAAGAAAAGCGCAAGGCCGAGGCAGAGCGGAAAGCTGCTGAGGAAGCCGCTCACCGTAAGGCGGAAGCGGAGCAGAGGGCTGAAGCAGAGCGCAAGGCGGCCGAGGAAGCCGCCCGTGCCACCGAGGAGGAGCGCCGCCGGAAGGAGCAGGAAGCAAAAAAGGCCGAGCTTACCCGCATTCGGGAAGAAAAGGCAAAGGCTGAAGAGAAACGGAAAGCCGCCGAGGAGGCCGCTCGCCGTAAGGCGGAAGCAAAGCGGGACGCCATAGCGGCGCGGCAGTCTGCGGGGTCTCAGAAGCAGCGCAGCAAATTGCCGATCGTGATCGGCGGCGTGGCCGTTGCGGCGGCAGTGGCTGTGGGTGGATTTGCGTTGATAAAACCCGACAGCAGCACGGAGGTGTTCGAGGTCGCTTCCAGTTCTCAGACGAGCAAGACTGCAAGCGTGGCTTCTCGTGAGAATGCGGCATCTTCCAGTAAGGCAGAAAGCGTTAAGTCGAAGAGCACTTCCAGCAAGGAAACGAGCTCCTCCTCTCAGGTGGCAGCATCGTCCTCGCAGAGCAGTGCGTCGTCAAAGCAGCAGTCCTCGTCCAGTCAGTCTGCGGCATCTAGCAAGCCTGCGGCGTCCAGCAAGCCGGAGACTGTATCGTCGAGTCAGTCGGTGGCGGTCTCTCAGCCAAGCGCCCCGGCAGAGCAGCCAGCGGCGGCACAGCCCGAGGCTGCGGTCAAGTCGGTATCCATTACACAGGCCGATAAAAACGTGATTCGATTCAGGACCACTGGTGGAACGTTCCATGTAAAAGTCGATTTTCTGTATCCGGATGGCTCCACAACAGCAAAATTTGATTTGGGAAGCTGTAGTGATGGAAGCCACGAATTCTCACCAGGAATTTCCATCATGGACCCCAAGGGCACATATACGGTCCGGTTCTATGATGATGCCGGAAGCCTTTTGACGTCGGCAAGTTTTGTCAACTGAAAATAGAAAATCCCACTGTGAAACCTGTTGCTGACAGATTCACAGTGGGATTTTTCTATTACGGGATCACTGCTTTGTGATAAGCTCGACGCTCAGTCGGCAATAACAAGAGAGTAGCCCTGTGCCTGGTAGTCGGACAGATCAATATCGAGATAGTATTGTCCACCGAGAACATTTGTATATGCGATACCGGAAGCAATATAGTCACTATAACTTTCCAAATACGAAACATCAGTTTTGAAATTTATAGTATCAGTATTGATGGAGGTAAGTGGAGTCAGCCCATAAGCTGTATAAAAAACAGGCATGTGCGTGAAAACGTAATCACATGTAGAGGAACCTTTGGAGGCAGAAAACAAGAAATAAAAGTTGATTGAAGGACGGAGTGGACGTGTTTTAGACTCAGAACGTATGTTTTCCTTGACATCAGCTTCGCTGATAAAGTCCTTGGATGACTCAACAATGATCCGTTTGATTTGAATGTTCTGGAGAGAGCCGATTTTTTGGGAAAGCACTGAAAAAGAGTCGTTGATACTGGAATAGTAAGCACGCATCCTGAGAAGAGGAAAAAGTGCAGTAGCTTCATTACCCGATGGTTGCTGAAAGGGAATAGAAAGAGAATATCCAGAATTCTGGTAATCGGATAGGTCGATGTCGAGCCAATAGGTATCGGCTGCGTAAGAAATGCCTGATGCAATACTTTCTGAAGCGTTGGAAATATGAGAAATACCAGAGTTGTAATTGGAAACATCCAGCTTGAAAGAGTTTAATGAGCATAATGTGTAGGTTGAATCAATGGCAAGATAACGACTGAAAAGATACTCCTGCACGGACGAGCTATTGGATGCGGAAAACTGGATATAAATACAGACACTGAGGTCGGACGAGTAGTCTTGAGCTTCTGCAACAGCCGTATTTTTGACATCAGCCTCGCTCGTGAAATCTTTTTTAGACTTAACAACGATGCGCTTTATCTGGACATTTTCCAGAGAGCCGATATTTTTGGATAAAAGGGCAACTGAGTTGTTGATACCGGCGTAATAGGCACGCTTCCGGGTCAGGGTCTCATCCGGCGACAGCTCGGACACAGCGGATGCAGATATGATGCACACAAAACAGAACATCACAGTAAGAGCCAGAGCGGTGATGGACTTTTTCATACTGGACCTCCTCAAACAGTTTTGTTTATCAAATGGCGAGAGAGTAGCCGGAGCTTTGGTAATCGTTCAGGTCGATGTCGAGATAATAGCTACCGCCAAAAGAACCTTTTGCGATGCCGGGTGCAATATGCGTTCCGTAATTCGCAAGACAGGTGATGGCATCATTGTAATTGGAGATACCGGCATCAGGGAAAAACATCGGGCACCATGAATAAGAGGAACTGGCCGGAGAATGCCAGAAAAGATAATCATCAACAGAATCTCCGTCAGAAGCAGAAAACTGAACTGAGATAGTGATGGTGTATACCAGCGGGTCTTTTTGCGATTCCGCAAGGATATTCTCACTCACAGTTTCTGTACTTGTAAAATCATTGGAAGAGCGGACGATGATTCTTTTTATCTGAATGTCTTTTAAGGAAGTTGTGGTTTGAGACAAGAGAGAAATTACATTGTTGATCTCAGGATAATATGCCCGCATCCGCATCAGCGGAAATAGTGCCGAAGATTCGTCGATTCCCGTTACAAGAGGGACAGAAAGGGGATACCCGGAGTTCTGGTAATCAGACAGGTCGATATCAAGATAATAAAATCTTGAGGTGTGTGCGACACCGGACGCAATCTGATAAGCGGGATTACTGAGAGAAGAAACTGCGGTAAAGTAGTTGCCAACGTTTGTGTCGGAAGAATTCAATGGACTCAGCGTACAGATTGAGCCAGAGGCAAGAGCGTGGTTAAAAAGATAATCTTGTACAGTGGCACCATCAGAAGCAGAAAACTGAATGTAAACGGTTACGAAAGCCGATAGTGAAAAAAGATGTTGAGATGCTGAAATGATAGCATCTTTAACAGCAGCCTCGCTGGTGAAATCTGTCGGAGAAAGAACAATAATGCGCTTTATCTGGACATTTTCCAGAGAGCCGATATTTTTGGATAAAAGGGCAACTGAGTTGTTAATTCCGGCGTAATAGGCCCGCTTCCGGGTCAGGGCCTCATCCGGCGACAGCTCGGACACGGCGGACGCAGATATGATGCACACAAAACAGAGCATCACGCTGAGCGCCAGAGCGGCGATGGATTTTTTCATACTGGACCTCCTTAAAAAGCCTTATCTATCAGACAGCAAGGGAGTGGCCTGAACTTTGGTAATCATTCAAATCAATGTCGAGATAATATGTTCCTCCCAGGTTTGAGCTATAAGCAATGCCCGGGGCAAGGCAGTCACTATAATTGTTGAAATAGGAAGCGTTATTGTTAAACGAAGTAAGAAAAATAGTGATGTAATCAGGAGAAGAAGAAAACTGGTTTGGGGAAAAAGTGGAAGGAAAAGAAGGATCGTAGGTAAAAACATAATCCTGAGTATTGTTTCCATCCGAAGCAGAGTACGAAATCGAGATTGTAACAGGCGAGAATTTCGATTGCTTGTTTGCATATGCCGCAAGAGCCTTGGCAACGTCTGCCTCGCTTGTACAGTCGGAGGAGGAAGCAACGATGATTCGCTTGACCTGAATGTTGCTCAGACCATAATCAGCGTGTAATCTTCCTAAAAGAGAAAGGCCCTGTTCGACATTGCGGTAGTAAGCTCTCTTGCGGATAAGAGGAAAGAGAGCAATCGTAGAATCATCGGACTGTTGGAGAGGAATCGAAAGAGAATGGCCGGTATTCTGATAATCAGACAGATCAATATCAAGATGGTAATCACCGGCATAATATGCAATCCCAGGTGCAACCAGGCGGCCATTGCCTGAATCTAGTTGCTTGAGGATATTGTAGTAAATCGACTGATTGGAACCGCTTTCGGATTGCTCAGAAGCAGTTAAGGGAACAGGGTTGTGATCAGAACCGAAAGAAAGATAATGATCAAAAAGATAGTCCTGCTGAGCACCGTTTTCAGATGCTGAAAACTGGACATAAACCTTGATGTATGAAAGTGCGAACGCCTTTTGAGACTGTGAGACAGTAAACTCCTTGACATCGGTTTCGGTGGTAAAGTCTTTTGGAGAAGATACAACGATTTTTTGAATTTGGACATTTTCCAGTGTGCCAAGATTTCGGGATAAAAGAGAAAGCGTGCTTTCAATGCCGGCATAATATGCACGCTTCCGGGCAAGAGCCTCATCATCGGAAAATGCAGAGACAGATAAGATAAAGGGGACTAAGGCGATCACGGTGATAAAGATGGCTAGAAGCCGTTTTTTCATATAAGACCCTCCTCAAAAATATCCGGCGTACAGCAGGGAAACATTGACCTAAAGCTATCATTTTTTACAGTGATGTCAAGGAATGTTCAGCACGATTCCTGCGAAGATACAACCTGTTTTTTGCAAAACCGGGGTCGGGAGGGAACTCCCGACCCCAACATTTTATAGAGCCAAAATATCAGAAGTTATCGTAGATGTTCTTTGCCAATTGCAGGCCGCCCAGGAACAAACGAAGGGCCTCTTCGTCTGTCAGGCCGGAGCTGCTGCCGCTGTCAGACTGCGTGGGGGTACTGCTTGCCGCGGGAGCGGGAGTGCTTGCCGCAGGAGCCGGTGTGTTGGGAGCGGGAGTCGACGCGCTACCGGAAGAACCCTTGGACGAGCCTTTGGAAGAAGAACCCTTGCTGCTGCCGGAGGACGCCGCAGCGTTGGAGGTGGAAGTCGGCTGAGGTTCAGGCTGGATCTGCACCGACTTTTCTTCCTGATAGGCGATCTTGTCAATGGCCACGCCGTGACCCTCGGGAGAAGCATCATACCAGTAGGTCGTGCCAAACTGGACAAAGGCATACTGGCTGTCGCTGATCTGCTTGATGGTGGTGCGGGTGCCGTTGGCGGCAGTGTAGGTGCCGTTCTGGCCGCCGACGGCAAAGGTCATGGTGCCGTTTTCATAGCCATTGGCGTAGGTGCCGCTCAGCTCCAGCGTGGTGCCGTCAGCCAGCGTCTTGCGGTAGGTGCCAGTGCCGTTGGGTAGGTCGTTTTCCCATGCGCCGCTATAGACGCTGTAATTCCCGGCAAACATCTGCACGCCCTGACCGGAGCGCTTGCCGTCATGCATCTGGCCATAATACAGGCCCTTGGAGTCGATGACAAGCTCCTTGGCGTCAGCAGGCAGGCTGGCACGGATGGTATCCCAGACGGAGTTGTCATTCATCAGCCAGCCGTCCACATAGGCCGCTGCGTCATCGGTCAGAGAGTTTGCATCGGCAAGCTGTTTCAGAACCACGTTCAAGGTGCTGAAATCGCTGCTCTCGAACCAGCCGACGATGCTGTCATACAGCTCCAGAGTGGATTTCTGTTCAGACAGATAGGTGGCGGCATCCTCGATGGTCTTGCCGTTCACGGTCAGCCCCTTCAGGCTGGGAAGCGCGCTGAGTGCCTGCGGCTGGCACTGATCCACGCCAAGGTCGGTCAGGTCAGTCAGAGCGGTCAGCGGGGTGTAATCCGTGATCTGGTTGCCAGAAAGATCCAGCTTTTCCAACCGGGTAAGGCCCTGCAGAAAAGAAAGGTCAGTCAGTGCGTTGTGTGCCAGATCCAGCTCCCGCAGGGAGCGCAGTCCGTCCAGCCCCTTGCACTGTTCACTGGTCAGCTGGCAGTTGGTCAGGGACAGCTTTTCCAGTGCATCCATGTCTGCCAGTGTCCCGATGCCATCCGGGAACAGCATCCCGTCCACCGAGAGCTCTTCCAGCTTTTGCAGGCCAAGCAGCTTGTTCAGCTTTGTCTCGTTCAACTCGGTGCTGCCATTTCCGGTCACGGTCAGGCTGGTAAGGTTGGGCAGCGAGCACAGATTGCTCCAATCCTCGCTGGAAGGATCTGTCACGGTCAGGCTGGCGGTATCCTCAATGCTGTAAGAAGTGCTGCCGATAGTCACGTTCTTGCTCTGGGACAGGGTCTTCCACGCAAAAAGACCTCCGACTGCCAGCGCGGCCACCAGCACCACGACCAGCACTACGATGAGCACCACCGGGAACTTTTTCTTTTTGGGGGTGGGTTCTGCCGGGAACTCCCCCTCCGGCGGGATATTGTCTGTCGGGGGAACAAAAAAGGAATCGGCAGGCATCGTCACATTATCCCCGGCGGCGCCGTCCTGCGGCTGCGTAAAGACCCGGGCTGTGGCGTTATCGCCGGAGGCGGAAGGTTCCACAGGAGGCTGGATGGGGACGTACATGGTCGCGTCATCCTCCTGTGCGGCGGGCTGCACGGGGTGCCGGACAGGGACGTACATCGTTGCCTCGCCCTCCTGCGCAGGCGTCCGGCTGGATGTGTAGAGCGTTGCCTCATCTGCTGGGGCAGCAGGCTGCACAGGCTCCACGTCATTCTGCATTGCCGCAGGCCGGAAAGAGGTGCGGATGGTCGCTTCATCGTCCAACGGGGCGGCAGGCTCTGCCCCGGGCAGGACTATTGTGGTGGGGTCTTGTGGTGCGTCGGGCTTTGCCCCGGGCAGGATCACCGTGGTGGGGTCCTGCGGCACATCGGGTGCAGCTGTCACCTCAGGAAACTTGTGCCCGCAGACTTTGCAGAACTTCTGGCCGTCAAATTCCGCCTTGGTTCCACATTCCGTACAGAATTTCATTATGATTCACTCCTTACATTCCGCTCATTGATATCACGGCCACAGCTGCACATCCGAAAGGATGACTTCGCCATAATTATCTGTGTTTACTACGATCTTCAGGTACTCCGCACCGGTGAGGGGGGCGGTCACGGTGATCTGGTCAGTCTTTTGCCCGATGACCGGGGAGGTCTGTACCAGTACGTCGTCGGCGTAGATCTGCACATAGGCCGTGCCGTCCGTACCAATGGTCTTGTAGGGTACCAGATTGAAACTGATGGAGGAATATTTGCCGTAGATGCGGTATTCAGCCGAGAAATTCGCCGTCCAGGAAGGTCCTTTTATGACGACATAGTTGACCGCACTGGAATAATCATTGCCGAAGGGGTCCTCCGGGGCAGTAGCATTCCAATCCCAGCCACCGTTCAGGACGGACAGAGTGGACAGCGAGACAGGCTGAGAAGAAGATACCTGACTGAGTTTTGCCGTCAGGGTGCTGTCCCCGGGCAGATCTTTCAGGGCGGAGTTCAACAGGGTGCGCGCGCCGGAAAAGTCCTTTGCGGCGATCATTTCATCGGCCTGCGCCGTGATCCCTGAGACGTAATTCTGCTCGTACAGGGAGAGCTTGACGTTCAGCGAGGCATCATTGCCGATAAGGTCCATTGCGGACTTGATGGTCTTATAGGCGTTCAGGTAATCGCCGCTCTGCTCGTACTGCGTGGCAGAGGCCGTGGCAGACTTCTTGTAGCTCTCGGTATATTCCGTGATCTTCTGCAGGAAATCCGGGTCGTTGCCCAGCTGCTGCTGTGCCAGCTGGATGGTTTTCAGCGCGGAAGCAAAGTCGTTTGCGGCAGCGTACTGGGCGGCCTGATCCAGTGCCGTCTGTTTGTCCAACGCCGCTTTCTTTTCCGTATACTCGTTCTGCTTTGCGGTCAGTTCTGTATTGTCCGGGTATTTTTTCAGCCCGTCGGCAAGAGTCTGCAAGGCGTTGACGTAATCCTCGGCATCGGCATAGGCGGCGGCATCCGCCAGAATGGAATCGACTTCCTGCTTGCGCGCGTTCTCGGCATTGGCCTCACTGATGGCGCCGCCGATCAGCGGGATGCTCTCGCCGCTGTCCTTCAGCAGGGATGGGACGATCACGATGGCGGCAGCAATGAGCAGCACCAGAACGAGAAGAACGATCAGCTTGCCCTTGCCGTTCTTCTTTTTCTTTTCTTTCTTCTTCTTTTCCGGCTTTGCAGAAGCGGCTTTCGGAGCCGTGGCAGCAGCCGGTGCCGCCTGCTGAGACTTCTGAGACTGAGCGGGCTGCCGCTGTGCCGAAGCGGCAGCGGGAGGCCATTCGGTCATCGACCGGTGCACCCAGCAGATTCTGCAGGGCACGCTTCATTACGGCAGCGGACCGGAAGCGTGCTTCCGGGTCATAAGCGCAGGCACAGAGGATCAGGTTTGCAAGATCTTTGGAAGCATTGACAGGTGCGGGCATGGCATCGCCCCGCAGGCGGCGGTTCAGTGCATCCGTGCGGGCTTTCTGGTCGTACATCTGCTGCTCGTTTTCGATAAAAGGCAGCATATCGTTGTTCAGCAGCTTGTACATCACGATGCCCAAAGAGTAGATATCCACCCGGCCGTCGTAGTTCGTGCCGCTGGCCACCTCGGGTGCCATATAATTATAAGTTCCCTTGATGGACTGGCTGCCACGGGTGCCGGAAAGTTTGCGCGCGATGCCAAAATCACCCAGTTTGAAGAAGCCAAACTGATTGATAAAAATATTTTCCGGTTTGATGTCCCGATGAATGATCTGCTTTTTCTCGCAGATCTCCAGAGCGGAGCACATATCGATGCCCAGCCGTATCACCTCAGCCTCCGAGAGCCTGCGGTCGCCTTTCCACTGGGTGAAAGGGGTCAGGAGTTCCATGCGGATGTAAATATCCCAGCCGATCTCCCCGACCCGGTCCACGACCTTGTAATCCTCCACGCTGACGATGTTCTGGACGCCCTTCAGGCTCTCCATCAGCTGGATCTCATTTACAAAGTCATCCACGATGCCCTGTAAATAGGTGCGGGTGCCATCCATCGACATCCCCTCTGAGCGCAGAGAGTCCATCTCGGAAGCATCCCGCGGGATGGAGATGACTTTGATCGCGGCGCTGCTGCTGAGATTGTGGTCAGTGCGTACCGCCTTGTACACGGAGCCATAGGCACCACTGCCGATCCGGCCTTCCACTTTCCATTCCGGCCAGATCTTTTCGATTTCCTGTGTCATTTCTGATTCCTCCTCGGTTCAAAGCACTTCTCCTGCCCGATATGCCCGGGCAGAAGGCGCGCGATATTGCAAATATGCCGGGGATCCGGCACTGTTTCCTGCAATTAGCCGAACAGCTTTTTCAGCCGTTCAAATGGGCTGGATAATGCCTGTTTTTCGGTCTGGAGCACGATGAGCGTCACGTTGTCTTTTCCGCCGTTGTCCAGAGCGCGTTGGAGCAGAAGCTGCGCGGCCTGTTCCACGGAAAAATTGGTAAGAATGCGGGTGATATCTTCCAGCGGGACCATATCCGTCAACCCGTCAGAGCACAGCAGATACTTTTCGGCCGGGGTATAGGGCAGCGCCGTGTAGTAGGGGCAGAGTACCAGTTCCTCCGGGGGGATGCCGAGATACTGGGAGAGTGGCGCTTTCTCGCCATAAGGCGCAACGGAAAGGTGATCCTCTGAAAGCTGTTTCAGTCTGCCGTCGGCACAGCGAAAGATTTTGCTGTCTCCGATGTTGCACAGGTTGACCCCGTTCCGCCCCGGCAGCAGCATGGCCGCCGTCGTGCCGCAGGTGGCAAGATCATGTTCCTCAATATAACGGCAGATATCGAGATTCGCAGTCCGGCACACGTTCTCCAGAGCCTGTTGAGGGCTGCCGCCGCACGGAACGGCGGCAGCAGCCTTTGCGGCAAGATAAGCGGCCATTTCGCCCCGCTCCTCGCCGCCCATGCCATCGAACACACCAAAAAGAACAGGCCGGGCAGAAGATACATTACCGATGAGCGGAAAGTGAAGCGGCTGAGTCTGCCCCGCTGCCGCGCAGATGCCCGCGCACAGGAAATTATCCTGATTCATGCGGCGACGCCTACCGATGTGGCTGATGCAGGCATAAGAGATGTTATATTCCATAAGATTCCCCCAACGGATGGCAGATCACAGGATCTGTACCACGACCAGTGAATAATTATCCGGTGCGCCTTTGGAGCAGACGAGCTGACTGACACGGTTCAGCACGGGTTTCAGTTCTTCTGCCCGGATCGCCAGCAACAGTTCTTCCCGCAGGCGTTCCGGCGGACAATAGCGGTAAATGCCATCGCTGCACAGGGCAAACAGGGTCCGACGCTCTACCATGCCGGTCTGTACGGCATAGCGGGTGGCATAATCGGAGCCGATACAGTTCGTTAATTTACCCTCGAGAGAGGCGTCCTGCGGCCCGGAGGCGTGATATACATCATCGGTGCTCAGCTTACAGAACTCCGTGTGCAGCAGGCCGGCTTTGAGCCTGTAGCAGCGGCTGTCCCCCGCCGTGATCATCAGATACTGCCCGCCGCTGATCCACAGTAGGACGATGGTAGAGCCGCAATATTCCCCCGGCGGAGTTTCCTGATGCAGCCGGGCGGCGCAGCCATCCAGAAGTTGACGGAACCGGTCGGCCAGTTCCCGCAGCGGCACCGTTCGGGCTGCCTCGTGAGAACTCTGCCACCAGTCCGTCAGTACCTGTGCGATCAGACCGCTGGCCTTTTCTCCGTCATAGTGGCCGCCCATTCCGTCCGCGACGTAGCATAAGCAGGTGTCGCCCTCCGCAAGCATCCCGGCACGATCCTGATTGGTTTTTCGCCGCAACCCGGTCTTGCACAATACGCCTCCTCGCAGCATGATCAGAGGATCACCACCTTCATTTTTTCGTTGCCCATCGTGATCACGCAGTCCTTGGGCAGCGGCATCGTTTCCCCGACCAGACGCCCGTTGACACAGGTGGGGTTCGTATGACTGTGGTTGGTGATGCAGACCTGCCCGTCCTGCACAAAGATATCACACTGGTTATGGGAGATCGAGGGGCGGCTCAGCACCAACCGGCATTTGGGGCTTCGGCCGATGCTCACCACGCCGTCCAGAGGGATCTCGTAAGTATTGGCGGGGTCGTTCAGATCCATCATATGCAGCACGGGAGCACGGGCCGGAGCCGCCACACCGCCGCCTTCCGTGCCGTGGGGGGCGAATACCCGCACGGTGGCATCTGCAGGGTCGGCCGGGGCCGGGC
>OIYT01002514.1_pt1 | contig 11072 bp, 13 predicted proteins | sample 1588201 | NCBI WGS metagenome assembly OIYT01 (sample SAMN03283260) | human gut metagenome | biome: human-associated habitat; material: feces | host: Homo sapiens | place: USA | collected 2013
GCTGTTCCGGCGGAATGGCGGTATTTGTATCGCAGCGCACCTTATCAAGCAGGGACAGCGTTTCACCGTTCCACTGCGCTAAGTTGACGGCGCACTTTGTGCCGCCGATGTCAAAGCCAATGATTTTTTGCATATATCGCTACCTAATATGTATCACATATCCATACAGTACAGTTCTTGTTCGTCCTGAAAAATTATACGAAGCAATTTATCCGCAAGATACTGGTGAAAAGCCCCTGTTGGGTGCACTCCATCGAACAGCCAATAACCTTCCGGAGCAAGTTTTTCAATACGATTCAAGTCTTCCTGCAAAGGAACAAAAATGAGATTAAATTCCTGTGCCAGCTCACGAACGACAGCAGCACGCTTCGCAACTTCTTCTTTAAAGTACTGCAGATGCTCCGCGGTCGCACTCCCCTTAAGGACAAAGGGTTCCAAAAGGATGATTTTCGTTGCAGGAAGCGCCTCACGCAGTTCTTCCAAAAGCATTCGATAAATTCTGCGGTACTTTTCAACGCTAACGCCGTTACCATTGATCAGTTCATGCCAGACATCATTGATTCCGACCAAAACCGTCAGAACGTCCGGCTTTATGTTGACAATGTCCACCTTCATGCGTGCGTAGATGTCAACAACTCGATCACCGCTCACGCCGCGGTTAAGGCACTGGTACTCGTTAGGATGCTCCAAGGCAATGCGGCAGCCCGCAAAAAGCGGATATCCGTAGCCAAGGCTATTCCAGTCTGTTCGATCACGTCCCGCATCCGTTATTGAGTCGCCTTGAAATAAAATGGTCTTCATTCTCATTCTCCCGCGTAGTTAACTATTTTTACTTTAATCCATTGTTATTCTACAAAAAATGCGTGCAACTGTCTATAGATCGAAAAAACAAACTGGTACCCTGGTTTCATTATTTACAAATGGAAAAACTTGTGATACACTGAAAATACTGGAGGTGGGTACCATGGATTCTTCCATTTACAAACGGATCGTAGACTATTTGCTTGAAATCATTAATCGTAATGCGGGTATTCCAAACTATAAGCTCCCCAGTGAACGCACGATTGCCGCAAATTTTGATGCCAGTCGAAAACCCGTTCGTCACGCATATGAACAACTAATTGAACGTGGCTATGTCACAAACATCCACGGACGAGGCTATTTTATCCGCAACGATATTCGCCCGGACGAGCTTTCAACAGCATTTCAGAGAAATATTCGTATCAGCTTTATCATTCCATCCGTCCAGACGCACTATTCCCATTCGATTCTAACCGGAATTGAAGGCTTTTGCGCCGACAACCACGTGGAGTATACAATCCACATCAGTGACGATTCGCCCGCGAAGGAATCCTCTCTGCTAAATTCCGTCTCGCGTAGCGGTTCTATGGGGATCATTCTTTTCCCAGCAGACTATAATATCTCGTATCATAATGAACTTTTCCGGCTGTCCAACCGGAAATATCCCTTCGTTTTGGTAGACCGCTCTCTGCCAAACATCAACGCCTCATTTATTTCTTCCGATAATCATAAGGCTATGGTTGATGCCGTACATTTCCTCTACGAGAAGCATTATCGCAATCCCGTCTTTGCAACCCCTCCCGCAACGCTGGCAGCTTCTACTGATACCCGCATCAATGGCTACACCCACGGTCTTCTGAAATACTACAAGGTCGCATCTCCTCGCAATCTTCTGAGTCTTGACGGAAGCCGCACGCAACAGGAAAACGCGGTCACAAAGTTTTTACAGAAATACCCGGATACGGATGTCGTAATCGTCCATGGTGCGCAGCGCCGGCCTGTTCTGGCCGCAATGAAAGCCCTTGGCATACTGAATATCAAGCTGATGGTTTTTGACGACGAGCTGTCCAATGCAGAGCGTGAAGCACTGCGGCCGTATTTTATCCAGCAGGACGGTTATCACATTGGCTACACCGCCGCGGAAACCCTCTACAACCACATTCTTGGGGATATGCGTCCAGTGATCAAACGCCTTCCCGTTACAATTATTGACTCTGACTTTGCCGAAGCCACACCTCAGAGTGCAGAGTGCAACACATAGATTGGAACCCACCCTATGCACATTATTGAATTTAGTACCTACTGCGCTTATTACAAAACGAAGTCCGGCTTGATTAAGGCTCTGGACAAGCTCAGTTTCTCTATTGATACCGGTGAAATTTTTGTCGTTGTCGGCGAATCTGGAAGCGGCAAGACAACGCTTTTGAAAACAGTTCTCGGGCAATGCGAATATACTGAGGGCGATTTATTCATTGATGGAACGGCCGTCGATGATCTCAGTGTTTCTGATAGAAACATTGGCTATGTCCGTCAGGAGGCCGACCTTTATCCGCATATGACGGTCTATGAAAACATTGCCTTTCCCCTACGCATCATACATACGGCCCAGGCTGAGATTGACCGACGTGTGAAAGAAATTGCAGATTTGTTGGAAATTCCATGGCTTCTGACCCGAAAGCCGCGCCAGCTCTCCGGCGGACAGCAGCAGCGTGTAGCCATCGCACGCGCCCTCGTCAAGCAGCCGGAATTGATTCTGTTTGATGAACCTTTTTCAAATATTGAGCCGAACCTGCGCGCCGAGTTCCGCGCACTTCTGCGCAAAATCCATCAAGCGCTGAACCCGACAATTCTCTTTGTTACACACGATCTCGGAGAGGCATTTTCACTTGCCGACCACCTGCTGGTGTTAGAAAATGGCAGCGTTGCCGATTTCGGAACACCAGCCGAGCTTTTGCAGCAGCATCACTCTGTCCTCTTAAAAGGGTATCTTAAATGAAACAAACCATTATATCCCCGCTATCACCTGCCCGGTTGCACAGGAAGCTGTTGCTGCGCAGCAGCTTGTGCATCGTGCTCGCACTTCTGACCGCAGGCCTGAATGTCTTTCTTCTTCTCGTATATACGGAAGTAAGCTATTCGCTGCATCTTTGGCTGAACATCTTGAGTGATATCTTCTGCGGCATTTTTATCATTGCGTATTCCAGCTTCCGCATTTTTCCTGTGCGGCAGCTCTTGCAGCTTGCACGGCGCAAAACCGTCCCGGTATCAGGTACTGTCCAGCAGATTTCTGACGCTACCACACGTTATTTGAACCTCGATTGCCAGGAAATCACATTAGATTCTCGCTGTCTCTATCTTCCGATACGAACAATTCAACTGAAAACCGGTGAATTCTATCGTTTCCGGACCGCATCAAACATCATCGTGGAGGCACAAGAATGAAACGGCATTTTCAATACAACTGGTATAAATACCTCGCGGTCATCCTGCTTCCGATTCTTCTCTGGTGCTTTTTATTCAACCTGCTAAGCAAACCGCAAAGCCGTGAACAGGTCCGTATTCTGTTTGTCGGAGAATCTTTAGATGTCGCAAGCCTGCAAAAAGACCTGCAAGCACTTCTTCCAACCCTGTCAGCACAACCGCTGAAGGAGATTACTGTCACGCAAGCGGTACCCGGAGCTTTGTCCTTTCATGAATTTCTGATTTCTCAGAGTTTTCGCTATGATATTTTGATTCTGTCAGAAGCATGGATGCAAGAATCAATCGGTCAAAGATTCCTTTCGCCCCTTTCGATCAATCTTGGAAATTTTGAAATTTATCAGGAAACCGTCGAAAGGGAACCGATTGCCTATGGCTATATTATTGACCCAGAGGCACATTTTTTCAGCTACTGTCAAAGCAGCGAACATTGCTATCTGTTTTTCAGCCCGGAGTTGGATGAAATCTACGTTCCCATTATGAAAGCCGCACAGTATCTCCTGGAGGTAGAGCCTTGAAACGAAAACCAAAAGCAGCGTCCACGGATTACACACAGGCAATGCTCCCTCAAACCCGGAAAGCCGTCTTTTTTGACGTTCTGCACTTGCACTGGCAGAAGCTCCTTCTTCTCGGTTTTGTGCTGCTTTGTTTTGCAGTTCCCCTGCTGCTTTCCACCATCGTCCGTGACATTTACGTTCCAAACTTTCTAAATGCGATTTATCCCGATGCACAGGCCGAAGCCGGATACGCTCTGGCCTATTGGGAAATCGCCAGAAGCATCATCGGTATTCTTTTCTTGATGCTCTTTTCCGTCGGACTATCCGGTGTTCTCCGCATTTTGCGGCAGTATGCCTGGCTGGAAAATGTTCATATTCCAACAGATTTTGTCCGCGGGATTCAGGACAACTGTAAGCATCTGCTTGCACTGGCATTTTTGAGCGGTCTGCTCTACACGCTATGCCAAGTCGTCCTGTATTTCTCAGCTTCCTACCGATCAGCTATTGCCGGGGCATTTTCCCTGTTTCCGCTCGCGCTCACGCTTCTGCTGATTCTTCCGCTGTTCAGCATTACGGCAATTATGATTCCTGTCTATTCCAATTCACTTTTTGCCCACCTTAAAAATGCCCTGCACGTTTATACCCACGCTCCTTTGAAAACACTTCTGGCGCTTCTAGGCTGCGCACTTCCTTGGATTCCTTCAATGATTCCGAATTCTTACTGTCATCTTTTCGGTTCCATGATAGGCATCTTGTCCATGCCCTTTATGCTGCTCGCGTGGACACTATTCTGCTACAACCGCTTTGATGAACAAATTAATCCGTTTTGCTGCCCAGACTTGATCGGTAAAGGAATTCGCCACAACGATAGCCTTTGATTTTATCTTCTGTTGTAACCCCTTCCATTGAATACTTCCCATTCACCTGTCATGGTGGCAGGTGCCTCCTGTCGTCGAGAGGGTAGACTTCCCCCTTGGCGACAGAAGGCGTTTTTTTCAGCTTAGTCCGTAGCCTTTTGCGCCACAGTGAGGCTGTAGAGCAGGCTGCTCTTGCCTCCGTTTGGGCGGTAGCGCTGCGCAGTTTCGAGGAGGCCCTCGCGCTCAAGGTCACGAATTGCACGGCGCACGGTCGCCTGTGAGAGCTTCAGCTCCTGCGCAATCGTCGGGATCGCTGGCCAGCATTCGCCGGAACGGTTTGCACGGTTCGCAAGGTAAAGATACACGCAGACCGCGCGGTGCGGCAGCTCCGCGTGATAGAGCGCGCTGAAATCACGCATCCGGCGGCACCTCCTGCTTCGGCCGCAGGCGCAGCGGCCTACGCGATTCGGACGGATATTTGCGGAGAATCGCCGCCTCCAGCTCGCCGCGCTGCGCATACTCCACGCGGCGGTTGCCTCTGTCCGGCACGGTGTAGGGCGCATCGAAGAAAATCCCCCACTTGAAGTAGAGCTTCAGCCGCGTGCGCATGGGATGCACGCTGGTTTTCATCACGACGAACTCTCCTTTTGGCAGTGATTTCAGCTCGTCCGGCGTGAGCAGCGGACGCTCTATCATTTGCAGCGACTGCGACGGGTCGTTCTTGGAACGGCTGACCGACCCGGACAGAACCGTCCGGCTGCCGAGCGCTTTTGACAGCACCTCCGCCGAGCTGCTGTTTGGCGCGAAGCCGCCAAACAGAATGTCCTGCGTGTTGTCCACAATGATCTCCGCGCCCTCCTTGCCGTAATTCCGCTCAAGCTGCGCGAAGCTCTGGATGATGGGCACGAGCTGCAAACGCCGAGAACGCGCGGCGGAGAACATCATTTCCGCCGACTCGATTCTGGGGATGGTGCCGAACTCATCGGCAAAGAACACGCAGCGATTCTTGAGCTTTCCTCCGTTTTCGTCTGCGACGGATAGAATTTCGCGGTATAATTGTTGGATGATCAATGACACCATAAAAAACTTGCTGGGATCCTCCTCCGGAAGAATAACAAAGATGGCCGACTTCCGCGCGCAAAAGGTTTCAGCATCAATTTCGGTGTCAAAACAGAGAAGCTGCTCCAGCTCCGTATCGAGGAAAGCGTTCAACCGTGACAGCGCCGTGGACATGACGCTGGCCATGGCTTGCGGCGAGGTGCTGAGCGCCGCGCCTGCAAACCACCGCGCCTTGTGCTCGCCCGGCAGGAGACGCATGAGCTGCTGGAACTGATTTTCCCCATTCTGCGCAGGCGCGAGAAGCTCCTGAATCAGCTTGAACACGGAAACAATGTGCCGCTTCGGCGGCGCGCAGAACTCCGCGACTAAAAGAATCGTCGCGGTTAATAAACCCTCGGCGGCATCGTAGAAATACGAGTTTTCCCCAAAGGAACCGGCCTCCATGCCAGAGAGGATGATCGTCTTGGAGATGATCTTTGCGTACTTTTCCGCCTTGGCGCGGTGGGTCAGCTCGTCCGGAAAGGCAAGCGCCAGATCCATATAACGGTTCACAAGGTGAAGGAGATTGTTCCCGCTTGAGCGCGTGGGGTTGCGCAGATCGATGACGGAAACGCGGTAGCCGTAGCGTTCGGCCACGCCGCCGTAGTTGCGGAACACGTCGCCCTTGGTATCCGTGGAGAGGAAGCTCATGCCGCTGGCGCAGGCGTACTCGATGCACGGATACAGCCAGAAGGCCGTCTTGCCGACACCTGCCGCGCCGATCATGAGGACGTGGACGTCGCCGGTGTCCACCAGCGCAGTCGTGTTGCCGGTACAGCCGACCACAATGCCCTGCGGGAGTGGCTTGTTATCTGTCCCGGTAGGTTGATTTCCCTGCGCAGCCTGCGCGCGCCACTTCTTCGGCGCAAAGGAAACAAAGCGATAGGTCTTGCGAATTTCGCGCTTTGTCGCCCAGCGCGCCGTGCCGTGCTGACCGTTGCCGACGGTTTTGGCCTTGATGCCATTGAGATTGTACAGGTGCGTGACCAGCGTGATGCCGCCGAGGATGCAGGCCATCCCGACAGCAACGAGAATCAGAATTGTAAGGTTGGACATAACCCCTCCCGTGAATGCAAAATGTCCTCATTCCAATCCTTGCGGGTCGGAATGAGGACTTCGTTTGATATACCATGTGCGTTCAGTTTTTCGGAAATGCGCCGCGCGGCACTTTGCCCAGCCTCGTCATTATCCAGGCATAGACAGACGTGATTGAGATTTGGATTATCCTTCATCATCTGCCAGAGCACATGGTCGGAAACCCCGCAGGCCGCGGCATAACTGTAGTCCTGCCAGTTGGTTTTATTCAGAGAAATAAAACTCAGAAGGTCAATGGGCGCTTCAAAGAGGTACAGTGTTTCACTTCTTCCGCACCAGTGAAACGAAAACTCCGGTCGGCTGCCGTCCTGATTGCCTTTATAGGTGCTCTGGGAGTTTGTCCCGCGCTTGTGCGCATGGCGGGCAACGACGTCTTGGTCATATCCGACGAACACGACGTTGTGGTGCCCGGCGGATTCGTAGATCATCCCTTCCCGCACGAACGCGTTCAGCACCTCGCGGTCAATGCCGCGCTGCTGCAAGAGGTAGGCGTAGACGCGGTGCATTGTATTGTTTCGCTTCGGAAGCAGAAAATCTTTTGTTGATTTCTGTTGTATTGCAGCGTGTTGCGTTGGCCTTTCAAAACCGGCGTGGCCATCCAGCAAAAGCTCCACCGCCTGCGGATAGTCCAGCGAATAAAATCTCCGCACAAAATCAATCGCGTCGCCGCCGACACGCTCGTACTGGTGAAACCACAGATTACCTCGGACCGTAACCTTGGCACTTCCGTCTTTCCATTCGTATTCGCTGCCGGAGCGTTTTAATACCTCCCCGCGGCGTTGGAGAAACGCCACGAGGTCTGTCTCCCGCGCCGCCAGTTTTTGCTCATCTGTAAAGTGGACATACATTATTACTCCTCCATCTTCAGTCCCTGTGCCTGCTTCTTTTCTTGCAGCTTCCGCCGCAGCTTGCGGTCTGTGCGATGAGCATTCTCACTTTGAAATGCCGCATCGTTTTGAATCATCTGCGCAAGCTGCGTGAGCAAGCGCAGCGCCGAACCGTTTGCCGAAAAATCCTCGCGCCGCAGCGCCTCCTGAATGATCTGATTCTTGATTGACCGGAATGTTTCGTTTTCCGAAAGCGGCCTGTGCTCCTGCGCACTCTCATTATAAATATGGAGTATCTTCTCACGGCTCTGACACCACGAATCATACAGCGCCGCAATACGCGCATCCTTGGAAAGCGCATCCACGATGTCGTCCACCAACCGCTTTTCCCGCGCGGGCAGATAGGCATATTGTTTTTTGCCTTTAACCTTTGGCAGCCGCGATGCCAGCGACGTCAGAAGCGCTTCGATTTTCGGATTCTCATCGCTCTGCACAAGCTCTGCCGCAGCCTGCTTGAGGCCGTCACGCCGCTGCGTCTGTTCCTCATAAATGCACAGCAGCTCCTGCGCAAAAAAATCCCGCGCCAAAGACGACCGCAGCCGGTTGACCCCCTGCTTGGAAAGGTAGCCCTCGCGTGGGTCCGCTCCATAGGCAATGAGATGGACGTGCGGATGGTTTCCCTCATTATGAAAAGCCGCGTACCACCTCAGATGCTGCAATGGAATTTTCAAGCCCTCCGAGAGCGCCTGCGTTTGACCGCGCAAAAAATCCCGCCAGCGCTCACCGCTGTCGAAGCCGAGCCGCTGTGCATCCTCACGCCGCAGAGAAATGATCGCCGTGTAGACGTTTCCCTTGTGTGCATTCAGCTCTGCCTCGACTTTAGAAAGCTGAACAGCTACGCCGTCGTCGGTGAACAGGCCGTGCGCACCGAAACGCTGCGCGCGCGGACGCAGTGCGATATAATCCGCATAAGCACTGCGGTGCAGCAGCTCAGCCGCGTTTTCTTCGAGGCTTCGTGCGATAAACTCCGAGGCCGCGCGCTGCGTCTGTGCGCGCAGATAGTCCTCATATTCTAATGAGCGCTTACTGTCCGGAAAGTCTCTTAAAATTTTCTGAACCAGCGTTTTCTGCTTCTCCGTCGCCGGAAGAAATTTTTTCGAGTCGTCGAGCTTCTCCACGCCCTCGCGCGTGGCGATGTACTTCGCGTACCTGCCCGCATGCTTGAGATATTTGAATTTTGTCACCAGCCGCGCCATGCTCACTCCTTCTGCCAGCGGTAGGCATCCTCAAAGGAGAACGCGCCGTTCAGCCGCTTGACCTCCTGCACGCATTCGCCGCGCAGCCGCGAAAGACTCTCGCGGTCGATATTGCAGCTTGCCGCCGCAACGTTCATGGTCATGGCCAGTTCCACCGCGAGCTTGAAGAGCAGGCGGCTGATGCGGTTGTCGCTCTCGGAGAGCATTCCCTTCATGGCCGAGAGAAAGGCATTCGGCAGGACGGAGCTTTCGCTCTGCGCATCCAGATGCGCCAGGTAAAACTTCACGGCTTTTTCAATGAACTCCGACTTGCTGCGGCAGTTGTCGGAGGCATAAGCCTCGGAGATCTCCTCCAACGTCTGCGGATGTAGCCAGAGCGCAAACTTCTTTTTGTCCTTTGGCAGCGGCATCTTTTTTCTCCTTTCCGTGCAACCCCTGAAAATCGAGAAATCCGGTGTTGCAACCCCGATTGGACTTTGGCTGCAAAAGCCCGCAAAGCCTTGCGCGGCCGGCGTTGCCGGACGCTGTGGCATGCACCGGGGTGCAGCCGCAACCCCGGTGCTTTCTCCTGCTGTCCTGCAAGAAATCGGCTATACCCCGTAACCCGTCTTTTTGTTTGCCCCGTTTTTTCGCCGCGACGGGCGCGCAACGCCGCGCGAAGCGGTTTCCTGCGGTCGCTGCCCGATGATTCCCGCAAAGCCCCATACACGGCCAAACACGGCCTCACGGGCGGGACTGCGGCTTGTGTGGAACCTTCCCATCCAACCGGGCAAAGCAGCTTTCGGTATAGGACAGCCCGTGCCGTTTCGCAGCGCCATCGAGAATGCGCAGCATGTCCGATTCTTTCAGGCTGACCACGTCCGAAAGACTGTCATACAGAATCCACTTGGTCGATGCCGGGTCATCCTTAACCAGTACGTCGTATCCGAAAAGCAGCTTCTTGCAGGCGCGGTAGGCAACCGCATTCAAGCGCAGACAACCGGCCGTCAGCGAAGCAATGACCATTTCGGAAAAGTTCTCCGGGAGCTGCCTTTTCAGTTGTCGGACACTTCGCTCATCCAGATAGCGCTCATAGATATAACCGCTGCCAAGCTGCTTTTGCAATTCTTTTTTGCGGCTCATAGGTGCATTCCCTCCGAGAAATAGAACGGATCTGTTTCGTCCAGCTCCGCTTCATCCGCTTCTACTTCCTCCGGTTCGTCCGCAAGATTGGGCAAGGCTTGCCGCCAATGTGAACCGTAAAACTGCACGGTACTCTCCCGGAGCGCCTGCTCCAAAGCGGCGGGATTCAGTCCGCAATCCTCGTAGCCTTCGAGGACAATGTCATAATAATACGGCGATGGCAGGCCGAAATTCATCTTCAGATTCATCACATAGGCCATGGCCGTGACCTCTTTGCCGTCCAACTGCACAGGGACATCCTGCTTGAAGTAGTGGGAGGGATAGCCCTCATACCGGTCAAGCGCCTGCTCATTCCGTTTGGAGATCTCCCACACGGCCACCGGCACCGACGCTCCATCCTTGGGCGCGATCGTGGCGAATGCGCTGTGAGGCTGCCCTTTGAATTGCAGCTCGAAATTCTTAATTGCCCCTGTCCCATACAGCCTTGCACCGGGGCAGCGGTGTTTCATCTGACGAATGTTCAGGTTGCTGCCGTAGGCAACATATAGTCGTTTGCTCATATTCTTTCTCCTTTATCCCATTGACATGGTGAAAGCAGGCGTATCCTGCGCTTGCTCATCGGATGGCACTGCCGGTTCGGACCCCGGCAGTGCCGCCTGCTGTTCCTCTAACCGCTTGGCGGCAAGCCGGGCCTTTTGAGCCTCGGCCTGTGCCGGATCCCGCCATGCAATGTTGCCCTCCAGGTTTTTCAGCAGGTGCTGCCGTGCAGTTTTGAATTCGTCCCCGATCATTCCAAGGCGAAGAAGCCATGTGCGGAAGGTATATTTTTCATTTTCCGGTTGGGTCTTTGCACGGGAAGCCCCGCGCTGCACCAGCGCCTGATGGCTGATGGCAAGGCAGAGCTGGATATAGCTTTTCACCTCACCGGCATGGAGGGTGGAATTGAACAGTCGGAATTCAATGGTGCCCTTGGAGAACACGCTGTGCAGATTGAGTGCGTGGTAGCGGCTGTCGTCGTAATGACTGTACCGGCCGCCCATG
>OIYT01002518.1_pt1 | contig 11065 bp, 9 predicted proteins | sample 1588201 | NCBI WGS metagenome assembly OIYT01 (sample SAMN03283260) | human gut metagenome | biome: human-associated habitat; material: feces | host: Homo sapiens | place: USA | collected 2013
TTGCTTTTGCAATCAGCTCTACAGTTGCTTTTCCATACACAGTTGTTTCTCCTGGTTCTATACTCAATCCTGTACATATAATGTCAGATGCTCTAAATTCTTCCAGTTCTATACTGTCAATCAATGTTGATCCCATGTAAAGTCCAAGTTTATAACCTCCAATTGATTTCAGTTCTAACTGTGCCAGTACTTCCGATATAATATCTGCGGCTGTGATCGGCGCTGAATCCTCATCACCTACTTCTTCATATAATACCAAGTTGTTTGGAGTAAAAAGCCCATCTACGGTATTGGATTCCATATACTTATCGACTGCATTCTTAACATCATTTTCATTAAGAACCCCATCGACACCTTCCGACTTAATCTTTGCTACTTCTTCCTGAAGCTTTTTAAGTTTTTCTTCAGCTGTTTTTAAATTTTCCGTGTTCTCATTTGTCTGAGCTGACAGCACCCTATAATCAGCTGGAATCCCTGCAGCTACCTGATCTACAATTTTTTGAGTTGCATCGGCAACTGCATCTGCAATGTCAGATTTTGATATATCTGCATCTTCTTTAATACCAGCTTCATCCACTCTCAAGATAATAGGAGCAGACTCAAGTTCCTTCTCTCCAGATACAACTTTCACCTTACATCGTACCCGTCCCGAAACAACTGTCATCTGCTTACGGATAACAAAAGTAACTATATTATCTGCTCGTTGTCCCTTTGCAATAAATGCTTTCTTATCTGGTTTTGTACCTTCCAAAGTAATAACTGCATCTTATGGAAGTACCCATGTTCCAGAAGAATTAAATAATTGGAAACTGATTGTTCTTCCTACATCATCTCTTTGTGATACATTGATAACAATCGGAAAAGTATTTGCTGGAGTCATATCCAACATATAAGATTCTGCTATCATGCTGCTTCTCCTTCCTCGTCATCTAATTACGTCACTCAATCACTCCTATTCGACACTTCTTTCTGCTCTTCACTCTCTTTTCGCTTCTGATCATAAGCAGCCTGATCATTTTCTAGTTGATCTTTATACATTCCCTTGATTTCAAGATAAAGTGACTTTGCTATCAGTTCCCAGAGATATAGGGGAAAATTATAGCTTTTGATTGTCTGCCATAACTCAGACTGAGCGCCAGCCACAATCAGAGAGTCGGGCTTTTTGATTTCATTTTTCTCATTCATAATGTTTATTCCTCAATTGTCTATAATGGTTTTGAGTTTTTCTATTTCTTTCAAAGAATATTGTGTTGTTTTAATGAGATCGGAAATAAGATCAATATAGTTAATGGCAAGATATTCTCCACGATCATCAACAAGTCCCCACTGAGCTATTTCTTGTGCTTCCTGAGCGATTAAGCCATGGTGAACATTATCATCTACGCCGTTGATGTATTTATAACTTACAGGTCTATATTTTGATATTTCCTTTAAAACTTCATCAATACTTAGGTCGACAATATCCTGTTTCAAGCGCCTATCAGAATCATTTACGAGAGTGCCACGAAATTGGGCACTTTGAACAGTGCACCCAGCCGGGGTATTTTTTCCATCTGATAAACCATAAAAAGTTATCCAGCTTTTCTGTGTATTCTGTAGTCTAGCAGTATAGTCATATGCCGAATTGTCATGACTAGTTGCTTCTGTGTGAAAATCTATGTACGGTGTGGCTCCATCGTTTCCAGCAAGTAACTCAATACCATAATCTACGAAAATGGCGTGTTTAAATTCGACATCATCATTAAGTTCTCCAACTGATTGCATACAACCTATCTTGAAAAGTCCAGCAGAGTCTATATATCCTTCACCAACTTGTAAATACCCTGAGATTTTTGTAACCTTCACTTTTTGCACACAGTTTCTTGATGTAGAGTCATATTTTTTAAATTCAAATCCGACTCGATAATACTTTGTATTTATGGGCAATGTTGGTACTTTAACTGTTCCAGTAAAATTTCGAAAAGCACCCTTTTCAGGAACTTCTGCGGTATTCCAAGCACCTGTCTTAAAAGTTTTACTTCCATCATAAAGCCATATACCATACGTTACCGTTTGAGCAGCTTCGCACCAAACATTAAAGTCAAATTTCAAAATATCGTCCTTAACAAATGAATTTATACAATAAAGCTGGGAAACGAATAGATGCTTCAATCCAGTTTGCTTATCTTTCTTTTCAATCCAATCTCCGTGAGTTGAACTGCTTGAAATTGCCTGATCTGATAAAAGAGTAGCAGCGTCATTCTCAGTTACTGTTGCATAATTCGTAAAATCTCCAATTGCGATATGACCTGCCGTTATCGTCTGTGCTGCAACTTTTCCACCATCTATAGTTGTCATGTTATTATCATAACTCCAATTAGAAAGTGTTGAACTGGCAGTATTTGCATTATTTACAGAGGTTTTAAGATCACTATCCAATGATGATATTGTAACTGCTCCTTTTAAGTTGATTTTTGATGCACTGATAGTAACCGACTCAGAAGATTGATTTATGCTGGAAATGACAGAGTTTTTACTAACCTTACTTTCAATACCCTGTTCATTAATTTTTATACTTGCTTCAGCACTTTCCATACGAGTTGTCAAAGGATCAATATAGGTTGTTTTCACCGTTGACGTAATGGAATTTGGCAGAAGACTGATTGAGGCACTGTTATCGCTGATCTTTCCATCCAGCTCTTTATACTTTGCTGACACATCTGCTGTTATAGACGATGCTGTTTGCGTTATGCTTGATTGCGCTGAAAGAATATCCTTTTCATTTTGAGTGATTCGTTTCTCAGCAGCATCTATATCAGACTCTGCATTAGATACTCGGCCTGTCAGCGGATCAATATAGGTTGTTTTTACCGTTGACTTTATGGAATCTGGCAACATGCTAATTGAGGCGGAATTTTCACTGATCTTACCGTCCAGCTCCGTGTATTTTGATGATACATCCGCTGTGATCTCATTCAGTGTGACATCTAGCGTCACACCTTTGCTATCGCTGATGTCCTGCAGGTGAAGGTTTTTGATCTTTACGATAGCAGCATTCAGTTCACCAGCATTGATGTGGTTTGCATCGATACCAATGGCATAGATCTTTTTTAAGATGGCATCCCCCTCCCAGCTCACGCCATTGTAAGTCTTGCCTCCGTCCGTTGAAAAGATGATGCCTGCCGCATTCACTCGAATGATTATGTACGACTCTTCTACCGTCTTTTTGTCATGTAAGTACCAGTTATGTGCCTCGCCTTCTCCTGTATCTGTTATATACAGACCGGGGGCTTTTTCCACCTTACTCACAAGGTCCTCGATTGCCTTTTTACGGGCTTCTCTTTCCAGATTGATGATTTCCTCTGCCTTGCTTTCTGTTTCGCGCTTGCTGGTGATCGATGCCCCAGTATAGGATTTCTGCGTATCACCAACCGTAATCTTATAATCAGATCGGTCCAGAAGGTTTCTGGTGAATGATACAATGGGGCTTCGAAAATCCAGCCCGTGGCATTTGCTCACACAGCGGACATTCTTCATGAAGCGAAAGGACTCAACCTTGACGCCTGTTCCAGATAGATCTGCTGCAGTCACTGTGATTGACTCAATCGACTTGATCGCCTCTGTCAGATCTTCTTGTCCTTTACGAAGCAAGTTTTCTGGAATCGTTACATCCTCATGCTCCACCGTCTTTAAGATCAAGCCATACTTTGATACTGCATCGTTGTTCTGAACATAATCAGTGCCATTATTTACTGATTCGATAGTCAGATACCGTGCTTCTTTGCCCTCCTCGGTCTCTTGCTTTTTCCCAAGCGGAATGATTGCTGTTGCAAAATCGGAATCGACCTCCTGTATCCGATCAATGTCTACAATATTTTCTCCATACTTTGCGACCTGGTCATTGTTTTCTCTGATTTCTGCCAGGTAATCTAAGTAGGTTACGCCATCTTCCCAGCGTTCCACCAGAAAACCACCCATAGAATCAAGCAGTTTCGTTTCCAGTTCTTCCCAGGTTGATGGATATTGTGCACTTGATCGAACAATATAATCATTCGGATCTGCAACTGTGACTCTTCCCACCGCAAACTGACGCTCTTTCTCTACCTGTGCATTATGTTGTTCGATCAGAAAGGCAAAATACTCTCTTGGACTTCCAGCATACTCATATGGACGCACAACTGTATCATTTAGATAGGCGAGATCACCTTCTGCTGTACACTCAGAATCATCCCAAAAATTCGGATTGTTTTTTGTGATGCGCCCTTTGAATACAATCTCTTCATCCTCTTTTACTACGATACGTGTGATACTCGGAATGATTGGATTTTGTGCATATGTATGAGCCGCAGGAATAGTAAACGTTATAGATCCTGCTTTGTTTTTTGTCTGGCTTAACTCTGCTTCTTCCAACTGCAGCTTTTCAATTCGAGGATCATATATCTTTTTGCCATCCGCATAAATCACAATCATAGCCATCCCTCCTGATATGTTACCGTTACTTTTCCAGTCCCAGAAAAAATCAATTTATTGTCTCCGGCTGAAAAAATAATATCATCAACAGTATTGTTTCCTGCTGCAAGGCTATAATCTGCCCCATTAAATGTTACTCGCATAGCTATACTGCAATTGATAGTTGGAATCACACTCATTCCAAGATTTCTGCAAATCAATTCTGCTGAGCCTGATATCTGCTTTTCCCGAATGGTAGGCTTTATCTTGTATCGATACGGTTCATATGTGACTGTCAGCTCCGCAGATGACCAATAACCTTCACAGGAATCTTTCAAGGAAATTCGTCCCACCAGGTAATACTCTGGATCGTATGGGAGGATTATTTTACACTTTCTGCCATGGCACAGTCTCTTTAGGACGGCCATCTGCTGATAGTGCTCGCTCATATCAGTCTGCTTTGACAATTTGATCACCATTGTGCCAGTTTTGTATCGTACTTGACCATCCTGCTCTGTATAGTCCAAGCTGCCATCCATACCAGTAATATCAATGTACTTTGTCTTTGGAGCAGGTGCTGTACGGATGGTGATGCTCTCAATATCATATCCGTAATCTTCTAACAGATCTGTTCCGTCAATCATTAATCCATCCATCACATCACTCCTCTCTGATTCATCTGTGCATACTCTTGCAATCCGGCATTGATACGACCTGTCATTACTTTACCAACTTTCTTGCCATCCAAGCGCACCTCTGTGTTTTCCAGTGCTCTGGCAACAGCCTCTCCTACCTTTTCATAGTCTGGCTCTGATGATGCTGATTCTGACTGCACTGGCATTGATCTCACTACTGATTCTGTTCCGCTTTCAGTAATTGTCTGAGCCAGAATCTGCGGCTGCTGTGTCAGCTGATCAATCACAAGACTGGTATCAACTTCTGGCAAAAGAAAGTCTTTAAAACTATCAAGTGTTACCTCTGCTGTCTCTTCTGCCGCTTTTTCAACCTGTTCCTGTCCAGCCTCAATACCGCCTGCCCATCCTTCTGGAACGAAAAGAGCATCTGCTTTTGCTGCTGCGGATGGTGAATGAATCTGAGCGGTTGCGCGGAATGCGGCAAGAGCCGCTCGTGCTGAGCTAGCAGCAGCTGCTGCTACACTGCCCTGTCCAGCATATATGCCTGCCGCAAAGCCCTCTGACAGATATCTTCCAGCGCTCTCTGCCTCTCCCCGATATTCACGAGTCCTTCTGACATACTTGTCTGAAAGCTTTGATGCTGTTCCTGCTGTATCTGCAGAACCTAGTCCCAGATTCATCGCATTACTAACTGCAACACCATCAATCCATGCCAATGTTGTTCCAGCAACTAACACACCAAGAAGTGATGCCATCAATTTTCCTGCTGTTTTGGCAGTATCTGCAGATCCTAGACCATCATCGGTTGCATTTGAAATGTCAACTGCAGCATTCTCGGCATTCTCTTTCTGCGCCTCTGCTCCAGTAATGTAACCAACAATATTGCCAGAGCCAATCTGTGTTGTTGCGTCTGTATCAGTCAAGCCGTCCTCTGTTGCACCTGCGAGTGAAATTGCAGTTGTTGACACTTCTGGTTGCTTTGACTCAGCACCAGTAATGTAACCAGCAATGTTATCGGAACCAATTTTTGTTGTTTCATCCGGTATCGTAAGCTTTTCCATAAAATCATAGGCAATTGATTGGAGAGATTCATCTACCTGCGGACGTTTGGAATCAATTCCATCGGCTGTAGCCTGAGTTGCGTCCTGAGCGGTTTGCTGAGCGGTGCTTACAAGATCTCCAGCAAACTCTTTAAAACCAGTTTCAGCTTCTGCATTCTCCTCTGCAATCTCCACTGACACATTGTAGTACTTGTCCCAATTGTCATTCAGATCTTGAATATATTGAACATTCCCTGCGTTAATCTCCTGGGCAATCGCTGCCACAAGAGAAGCTGACTGAGGGCCTAAATCACGCAAATATTGAACAAATCCTGTATCAAGTGCAACTACCGAATTTGTTGATACATCTGTTACTCCTTGTGTCAATGCATCAAGATTTGCGGCATAATTGGTCATTCCGTTAACGCAAGATGCAAAGTTTTCAAGTGCTTTGGCAGCCGTAATCTCTGCTCCAGCAGACCATTCGCTATATAAACTTAGCTGTCCCATAATAGAGCCTTGAGCGCTTTCATACGCACTTTTATATGCTTCTTGCAAGGTCTGAAACTTCTCTGCTATCTCTCCGGTTGTTTTATAAGTCTGACCAGCATATTCAATTTCTGAGGTGAGAAGATCTTGATTGGCTGTAATTGCACCTTTTTTTGCATCTGTACCGTCTTCTACTGCATCCTTCTCATCTTTCTGAGCATCCGTTTCTCCAATTAAGCTTTCCTTAACCCGATCAACCGTCTTTTCATACTCTTCTGCGGTTTCGTTTGCCTTATCTTGAGCTTCCTGAGCACGATCAACCTCTGCACTCAAAGATTCTATACTTAATGCCAAATCTTCTAGCTCATCATCAGTATTACCTGTAATATCATAATAATCTTGCAAAGACTCAACCACCTGATGATTTGGACCAAGAGCTTCGTCAACACGTTCATTCCAACGCTTCTGCGCTTCTGTCAATCCATCCTGTGCCTGCGTCAACGCTAACGTTGCATCAAATTGTGCTTGATATACCTTTTCTAATGCTTCTTGCGCTGATGCTTGCATAACCTGTGCTTTTTGGTTATCAAGTAGCTTTTCAATCTCTTGATTTGTTAAACTAATGCTTCCGGTTTCTTCATCATATGCAGCAGCTAACTCAGGAATCGTATCCGATAGTTCAGCAACGATACGTTTCAGCTGGTATTTTTGATACTCATTCTTATTTTCAACCCCAGTTAAGTCCAAAAGAGTCTTCTTATAAGTTTCTAACTTATTGGTGTCTACTGTTGCCGCATCCATCGTTTTTTCAGCAGTTTTCAACGATGCATCAACCGTATCAAGTGCAATATTGATATCATCAATGTATTGTTCCATTTCAGACTTTGCAGGTGAAATCAAATCCGTCAGCCCCTTGAACATGCCTGTCGCCATATCAACCACGGTACCTGCTGGTCCCGAAATATAGTCATATGCTGCAATTCCCAAACCTTCCAGGGCAGATCCTGCAGCTGTGATCTTTCCTTGAAGGTTGTTCTGCATGGTATCTGCCATATCTGCTGCAGCACCGCTTGAATTACGAAGTTCTTCTTCATATCCAGTAATCTTGTCTACACCTTCATTCAGGATCATATTCAAGCCTGAAATTGAATCCGAAGTAAATGTAGATGCCAAAGCTGCCGCTTTTTCTGCATCTCCCATTCCCTGGGTTGCGGTATCTACGTCTTTGATTATATCTGTCATATCACGGAAATTACCGTTTGCATCCATTACTGCAACTGTTGTATCACCAATGGCAATTTTTCCTTCATCCATTTTTGCGGTAATGTCACGCATAATAGCCGAAACCTTGGTACCTGCCTCAGAGCTCTTCGATCCCTGATTTGCCAAAGCCTCCAACATTGCTGTTGTTGTCTCTATGTCCTGACCTGATGCGTTCATATTGGCGGCACAATTCTTATATGCCTCACCAAGCTGCTCTGCGGTCGTATTGGAATGAGACTGTGCATATGCCAACATGTCGGCCATATAAGTCGCCTGACTCGCCTCCATACCAAAAGCAGACAAATAGTCAGTAACCATATCAGATGCAGCAGCCAAATCCATACCAGATGCAGCAGCAAGCTGAATAACACCATCAACTGCACTAATGGACTGCGATACATCCCAGCCAGCGAGACTCATATATTTGAATGCCTGCGAAACTTCAGTGGCGCTAAAACGGCTAGTGCTACCAAGCTGCTTTGCTTTTGCTGACATCTTCTCTAGTTCTGCTCCAGTAGCGCCAGAAATTGCCTGAACTTCGGACATAGATGCTTCAAAAGCGCTTCCAACTTGGACAACATATTGTGTTGCTTGCTTCACTGCTGCCGTGATTGCAGCTGCACTTACAAAACCTGCGATTACCTGTGTAGCCTTACTGACTGCAGCATCGATGCCAGTACAACTTGAGTCAATCTCGCTTTCAGCATCTCGAAAACTCTGACTCAAGCCCGATGTATCTGCATTCTCGCCTACCTGATCAGCTGCCTCTTCAACATCTTGAATCGAATCCACAATCTCTTCAGCACTTGCATCAACAGACTCAGATACACCCTGCATATCTTCCGCAAGAGGAGACTGACTGACACCATCTCCCATTCCTTCCAAGGATTGATCCACATCAGCTACGGCATCTGTGATTTGATCCGCGCCTTGCTCCATGACATCCTGTGCATGATCCATTCCTGTCTGAAGATCACTTCCAACATTCTGTCCCATAGATGACAAACTCTTGTCTACTTGCTGTGCTTCTGTCTGCGCTGCTTTTCCAAAATCTTGAATCTTCTTTTCTGATTCCTGAAGACCTGTCTCAATGCCTTTTTGGTCAACACTAGTTTCAATCTTTATCTTTCCATCAGCCACGACCACTCACCTCTTTCATCCGCTGCTTCACGTACTCTTTCATGCGACGATTACGTTCTGACAGCTTCATTGTGCTTTCTGTGTTCTCACCTTTTAGCTCGTACTTCTTGCGCATCTTCGCGTAAAAGGATTTTTGTTGCTTAGACATGCCAGACATATCCACAGTTCTATACATCATCACTTTGCTGATCTTGCAATTGTCAGAAAGATTCTCCATCAATGCACAGAATTTCCACCAGTGGAGATTCATCGGCTGAGTCAAATCAATCCGATACTCTTGCAAGAATGCCGCCCAGATCAGGCGGCTGTCTATGCTATAGTCAATTGCTCTTGTGTGCTTCTGAAAACGTCCTCTTCGCTTTTCCTGTTCGTCTTGATTTCTATCACAACGAAAAAACCACACAAGCTTTTCTATCGCCTGTGTGGTTTGTTCTGGGGCTTTCTCTATGTAAAAGATGTTCAGTGCAGACAAAATCCGCTCGGTATCGCTTAATTCTTTGTCATGCATTATCTGATCAATCAAAATGATAGCACGAAAGTCCGTGTTGATCGGATATTCCGCACCATCAACCTTTACTTTATCAGGTAGCTGTTCCAGGAGCCAGTTCATGCTTTTTCACCGCCTCTGCCAGATTTTCATATTTCTTTGCTATACAGCTGCGCCGCACTACTGCCAGCGCCTGCTCGGCCTGAATCTTTCCAAGGAAATCATAATACGCTGCCTCGGCCTCCTGAACGTCCTTGCAGCCTTTCAGCACATCCGTCTTAGTCGCATCAATGAAAAATTTACGGTACATGCCGATCTGCCATCGGATGTACTCGGACATGGTGTGTCCGGTTGCCTTATATTTTTCATTGGCAGCGGCCATATTACTGACGGCCTTCTCAAAGCGCTTCGCATCTTCTAAGCGTGTATGCTTAAAATCAATTTCCTTCCCGTAAATTTTCATAACTACTCCTTACTCTCCTGCTGACCAGGTATATTCTTTTGGCTGATCTCCGATCTTACGAAACTCAATATCAATGCCTGCTGAATCGCCACTGTTTCCGGAACCATCATTATTGACAATAATGGTAACCTGTCCCTTCTCGCCAAGACCAGTCAGAATGTTAAAGTATACATAGTTGGTCACAACCTTGTGACCGGTGCCGTACTTGATCGCATTGCTCAGACAATAATCCTGTGCCTCATCACCAACATAGCGATCTCCAGTAACCTTAAAGGTTCGCTGCGTTCCTGTCTTCTGAGTAGACTTACCGGCACGAATATAAGTCTTTTCAGATGTTATTGGATTCAGAGACGCATCCAGTCCGGCAATATTCATCTGTACGACTGCATACTCAGATTCTTTTGTTGCCACTGCTCCTGTCGGTGTCAAATCAATTGCCAGCACCATATCATCCGCTGTTACATCTCCAGTATACTTTGGATTTGGTGTAACATCTTTCATTAATTCTGCTAATTTCATCTTCTAACCTCGCTTTCATAGTAAGTAACACGGCACTGGAACATGTACCGCGCTGTTAACTGCTCCATATTTACTCCGGCCAAATTCGGCATGTTCTGCAAGACTTCCATCTTCTGTACTCTACAGTTCTCTGGAAACTCCGGATATTCTTTCTTGCGATTTTTCTCCTCCACCCAGTCCATCAAGCCTTGAGCAAAGATCATGGCCTCTAAGTTCACATCATCATCGTAGGAACTGTAAGACTTTGTTACGATAATCGTGAAGCCATATTCTTTCACGGCTCCGGAACGAATGTAGCGCTTCTTGATCTGATCTGCATAATCTGTCAGAAAAGCAACTGAATCCGCTGTCTCTCCTGAGAAGTTAAAATTCATCTCAGTTGAAAGCTCTTCAATCTTCGGCCGAAAAAATTCGACCATTGCATGATGCTTATCCATCTCACCCTCCTGATTTTCTATAGTTTTCATATGCACGTGCTAATGCGTCTTTACGTTCCACCATCATTGCCTTGTCCCAATGAGATGTCGCTTTTGGATGAGGAAATGAACTATATTTCAATTCTCTTCCAGTTGGAACCTTTGCAATGCCTGGGCGAGACCAA
>OIYT01002519.1_pt1 | contig 11064 bp, 8 predicted proteins | sample 1588201 | NCBI WGS metagenome assembly OIYT01 (sample SAMN03283260) | human gut metagenome | biome: human-associated habitat; material: feces | host: Homo sapiens | place: USA | collected 2013
CGGTAGCATAATCGATCAGGTTGTCATAGCTGCGAAGCTGCGAGGTATAGCACTCCAGCTCATACTGCACATCGCTGATGCGGCTCTGAATGCTGATGATGTCCTCGACACTCTCGGCCTGCTCCAAAAGACGCAGCAGACTGTCTCGCTCGGTGTTCAGCGCGGTGAGGTGCGCCTCCAGATCAACATAGGTCAGGGTGACGTCCTCCTGCGAGCTGCTGCTGGAGGTCACGACGCCGAGGTCGGACAGCCCTGCGGAGAAGCCGTCCAGCTCCTGCACGGGGACGCGCAGGACGTAGGACACATAGCGGCTTCTGCGATAGGAGGTCTTGCCCTGAAGCTCGGACTGCTCAATGTAGCCGCCCACGTCCGTGACACTTTGCCCCAACGCGGCGACGAGATCGTCAAAGCGCTCGGTTTGCAGATGAACCTCCACGGTTTTGATGAGCTTGCGCGCCTCGGTGAGTGTGCCGGAGGTGTTTTCCAAGCCGGCCTCGGGCATTGAGTTGGCGTCGTTGTAGGCGTAATTGCCATCCTCGCGCGGCGCGGCCTTGCTGCTCATATCGACTGCGGCGCAGCCGGACAGGAGCGCGAAAAGAAGCACCAGGGACACAAGAAGCGAAAGAAAACGTTTCATGGGGAAACCCTCCCTTAATTGAATTACGCTTATTCTGACGAAAAAACATGGAAAAAGTTCCGAATTTCACCGGGAAGGATGGAAAAAACATGCAGAAATCCGCCACTGCCGGCGCAGAACTATTGAAAATTCTGCGAGGCGACCGTTTCGATCCCGTGCGTGCCGCACAGCTTGTGCAAGGCTGCGCCTTGAATACGCCGCTGCTTGATGAAAACGGCTGCAAAACGACATACCTTAATGAGGCCGTCCAAGAGAATCATTTGGAAGCCGTGCGATTTCTGCTGGCGCATGGTGCAGACCCGAATTATTCCGATGATTGGATCTGCCCGCTATTTGAACTGCAATTCTGCGAGCAGGATCAGGATGCGCACATTCGTTACGAAATAGCGAAGCTCTTTTTACAATACGGTGCTGACCCCAATTTAGAATGGGAAGGCGAGAGCATATATGATGAGGTGACCTATGAAGTCTATAACAATCTGCCGGAGCTCCCGGCGCGGCGGGAAACACTGATGCAATTTTACAAGCTATTAGTGCTCAGCGGAGGCGGCAGGGAGGACGGAAGGGGGTATCACAAAGCGGCTCTGCTGCATCAGGTAGATGTGCAGCGCCCGGATGACTACGCTATCCGTATTGTTCCAATGGAAAATCAGAAGCTTGCAGGCTATCTGATTGACCAAAATGGAGAAATTGCCGGCGAGTTATAGCAGACGCGGTTTCACGCGTCCTCGCGGCCGTTGCTGCGGGGACGCTTTTTGCGGCCTTTACCGTCCGGGCGGGCATGCACAGAAAAAGAGGTGGACTTTCCGGCAGGAACGTGGTATAATACGACAAACTATATTCAGAACTCAAATTGATTTCCTGAACCAACCGGAGGCAACTATGCGGTTTTTCAAAAATCTGCGGTATTCTTTTCAAAAATACGGCTATTTGATGCGCCAGCTCGTCAGCCGCGATTTCAAGGTCAAATACAAGCGCAGCATCCTCGGCGTGGCATGGAGCCTGCTGTATCCGCTGCTGACCATGGCCGTTATGGCGGTCGTTTTTTCCAACTTTTTCCATTTTACAACGCCCGGTGTGAGCTATCTTGCTTATCTGATGGTCGGCCTGACCTATTTCAACTATTTCAGCGAAGCGTCCAACCTTGCCATGAGCAGCGTGGTGGCGAATTTCAGCCTCATCAACAAGGTCTACATTCCAAAGTATATTTTCCCCTTTACCAAGTGCCTGTTTGTCGGGATCAACTTCCTGCTCACACTTGTCCCGCTCTATGCCGTTATCATTTTCACCGGCACGGGCCTGAACTGGTATCACTTCCTGCTGCCGTTCTCCTTCCTGTGCCTGTTCATGTTCACGGTCGGCATGGGTCTGCTGCTTTCGACCATTGCCGTGTTTATGCGCGATATGTTCTACATTTATGGCATTATCATCACGCTCTGGACCTATCTGACCCCCGTGATGTACGATCTCAACGCCATTCAGTTCAAGTATGTGTATCTGCTCAAGCTCAACCCCATGTACCAATATATCAATTTTGCCCGCACGATCATTCTCTACCACAACTGCCCGACGCTGATGCAGTTTGCGGCCTGCTTTGTTTCGGCGGTGCTGGTGCTGCTGTTCGGCGTTTTTGTGTTCCGCAAGAATCAGGACAAGTTCATCTATTATATCTGAGGTAGCGCTATGGCAAACGAGATCATCAAGGTCGAGCATGTCTCGATGAAATTTAATCTGGGCATCGATAAGGGCTTTTCGCTCAAGCAGTTTTTTGTGGACACGCTCTCGGGCAAGCGCCGCAAGAAGAAAAAGCAGAATAACGACTTTTGGGCGCTGAGCGACGTCAGCTTCGGCGTGCAGCGCGGCGAGGTCGTCGGCCTCATCGGCAGCAACGGCGCGGGCAAGTCCACCATGCTCAAAATCGTCGCGGGCGTGCTGAAGCCAACGAAGGGAACCATGTCTGCCTACGGCAACATCTGCCCGATGATCGAGCTGGGCGCGGGCTTTGATATGGAGCTGACCGCGCGGGAGAACATCTTTCTCAACGGCGCAGTCATGGGCTATTCCAAGGAATTTATTGAAAGTAAATTTAACGAGATCGTCGAATTTTCGGAATTACAGGACTTTTTGGACGTGCCGGTGCGGAATTTCTCCTCCGGCATGGTCGCGCGTCTGGCCTTCTCGGTGGCGACGGTGGTCGAGCCGGAAATCCTGATCGTCGATGAGATCCTCTCCGTGGGCGACATCGCTTTTCAGGCAAAGAGTGAGGCAAAAATGCTCAGCATGATCCGCGGCGGCACGACGGTCCTGTATGTTTCGCACTCGTTGGAATCGATCAAAAAGCTCTGTGACCGCGTGGTCTGGCTGGAGCATGGCAAGGTCGTGGAGATCGGCGAGGCCAAAGAGGTCTGCGATCGATACGCAGAGTATATGAAAAATAAATGATAACCGACTTGTGAGGAAAAAATTACATGGATTTATTAAAAAAGAAGTGGCGGGCGCGCGGAAATATCAAAACGGAGTTCCGCGACGGCAAGCTGCTGATCGAAAACAACGCAGGAAAGCATGGCTTTCTGGTCTACCCGAAGCTCTTTCGCAGCAACGGGGAAAAAGAGGTCACGCTTTGCCTCGAAGGCAAGTTGCTTGAGGGCACGGGCTGCACGCTCAAGCTGCTCAACCGTCACCGCACGATCATGGGCACCTGCGGGCTGAACTCCGTATTTGTCAATAAATTTATTTGGCTGAAGTATTTCATATTGGTGCTCTATGTTCCGCCTTACAGCAAAATGGAGCTGACCAAGGCAGAATATCTGCCGCAGGCGGACGAGAATCTTCTGGTAGATCGCTATCTGCACGGGGACGTGCTTGTCGCGACGCCGGGCTATCCGTCTTTGGAAAACAAGTATAATTCCGCCTTTGTCCATACGCGCGTAAAGGCATATCAGCAGCTGGGCTGGAACGTGGACGTTGTGTATATCAACGACGGCCTTTCTCTGGCATATTACGATTTTGACGGCGTGAGCGTTGTCAAGGGCGATTTCTATTTTTTCCGCACACTTTTGCAGAAGCGCACCTACAAGCGTATTCTCATCCACTTCTTCGACGACCGCTTTGCAAACGTGCTGGAGTCCGTGGATACGACAAACAGCCTCTTGTATTTCTACCTCCACGGCGCGGAGACCCTCTACTGGGACTGGGAGACGATCGCCAGCCCCTATTTCGGGCCGCGGTCAGTGATTGATGCGGGATTGCGGGAGCGTTTCAAGCGGAAGGATTTTTTCATCAAAAAATACAGTCAGATCAAAAATGCAAAGTGGATCTTCGTCACGGAGTGGACGCGCAGCCGCTGCGAGGAGTTGGTCGGACTGAAATTCCAGAACAGCGATGTCATTCCCTGCCTGATCGACACGCAGACCTTCCGCTATGAGAAAAAAGACCCCGAGCAGCGTAAGAAGATCTTCGTTTTGCGAAAATTTGACGACATCGGTTCGTATTCGCTTGATACCGTTGTACGCATTATTCTCGAGCTGCGCCACCGCCCGATCTTTCGGGAGCTGGAATTTGATATTTATGGTGACGGCTCGCTGCATGAGCAGATCCTTGCGCCGCTGCGCGGACTAGAAAATGTGCATATTTTCAAGAAATTCCTGACCCACGAGGAAATTCGGGAGGTACACCGCACGCACGGCATCGCGCTCTTCCCCACGCGCTACGACTCTCAGGCTGTGTCCTCCTGCGAGGCGGCCTCGTCCGGCTGTGCCGTCGTGACCTCGGATATTCCGGGTGTTCGCCAGTTCATTCCGGCGGATCTCGGCGTAATGTGCCAGACGGAAAACTACCGCGAGTATGCCGATGTCATCGAGCGGATGTACAACGATCCGGGCTATTTCCTCGAGGTCGCACGCCGCGAATCGGAATCCGTGCAGGGCAAGTTCGACTATGCGCACACCATCCAGCGCGAGATCGACATGTTTGCGGCGGAGGAACACCGCCCGTATTTCGATTTCGGTGAAATTGCCGCCGAGCCGACGCTGACGGTTGTTGTTCCTTCTTATAATGTCGAAAAATATTTGAATAACACCGTAATTTCCATGCTTGACCAGAGAAATGCGAACAAGCTGGAGATTTTGATCGTCAATGACGGCTCCAAGGACCGCACTGCCGAGATCGGCCGCACCCTGGAAAAACTGTCCACGGTGAACGGACGCTCCATCGTTCGTCTGATCGATAAGGAAAACGGCGGTCACGGCTCGACGATCAATGTCGGTATCCGCGAGGCACGCGGCAAATACCTCAAGGTTGTTGACGGCGACGACACCGTGGATTCCGAGGAGTTTGCGAAGCTTATCGACCTGCTTGAAAAAGAGAATTCCGATGTTGTCCTGAACAACTACATTGAGGACTTCGCGCACTCCAACATTGCAAACCCCATGCGCATCTACACCCTGCTCAAGCCGGGCATCCAGTATCATTTTGAGGATATTTGCTATCCGAACTACGGCTTTGCGAGCTGGGGGCCGATCCTATCCTGCTCGAGCTACAAGACCTCCGTTCTGCGTGACGCGGGCTTCAAGCTCTCGGAAAAGATGTTCTACGTCGATATGGAGCTGAACATCAATGTGGCGATCTGCTGCGACACCATCACCTATTATGATCTGAACATCTATCGCTATCTTCTCGGGCGTGCAGGGCAATCCGTATCGCGGGAATCCTACCGCCGCAATTATAAGCACCATGAAAATGTCTGCATCAGCATGGCAGAGACCTATGCGCGCTGCAAGGATTCACTGCCCGAGAGCAAGCGCAATTACATTGTCAACAATCTGCTGCTGCCCATGGTTTCTACACAGTATGAAATTGCGCTGAATTACCGTCAGGAGCGTCAGGCGTTCCGCAGCATCGACGAGCGGCTGAAAAAATATCCGGAGCTTTATAATGCGCGGCGCGTGAAGATCCGCAAAGTTGTGTTCCACCGCAAGACCGGCGGTATTTTCGTGCCTATCAACAGTCTGCTGGTCAAGCTGAATCCATTCAGAAAGCACTAAGGAGGGAGCGCCTTGAAGCAAGTCAAATATCTGATCATCGGCGCGGGCATTTCCGGCCTGACTGCCGCCAATTATCTGAAAAAGGACTATCTCCTGATCGAAAAGGAAAACGAGCCGGGAGGCTATTGCCGCACCATCCACCGCGGCGACTATGTCTGGGATTATGCGGGGCATTTCTTCCATTTCAAGACCGATGAATTCCGCCGTCTGTTCCACGAGAATATTCCCGAGCAGGACATCATCTCCCAGACCAAGCGGACGAAGATCCTCTACAAAGGACAGCTCGTCGATTATCCCTTCCAGACGAACATCCATCAGTTGGAAAAGCAGGAGTTCATCGACTGCTTATATGACCTGTTCCAGCGCAAGGAAAAAACCGAATATTCCGACTTTCTGGATATGCTCTATGGAAAATTCGGCAAATCCATCGTAGAGAAGTTTCTCAAGCCCTACAATGAGAAGCTCTATGCCTGCGACCTGCATCAGCTCGATAAGGATGCCATGGGACGATTCTTCCCCTATGCCGACATTCCGCAGATCATTGCGAACATGAAGCGTGAGCAGGACGCATCCTATAATGCGACCTTCCTGTACCCGCGCAACGGTGCCGGCTCCTTCCTCGACGTACTCTATCGCCGCCTTGACCCGAAGAACGTCCGCCTCGGATGCACACTCACGCACGTCGATCTGGAGAAAAAGCTGGCCTATACCGCGGACGGTGAGGAGATCGCCTTTGAATACCTCATCAACTCCGCACCGCTGAACCACTTCCTCAAAATGCTCGGAACCGCGCCCGCCCTTGCGCTGCGCGACCGGCTGAGCTATAACAAGGTGCTGGTCTTTAACCTCGGCTTTGCCAAAAAGTCCGCCTGCCGCGAGCACTGGATCTATGTGCCGGACAAGAATGTCAATTATTACCGCATCGGCTTCTACGACAATATCCTCAATTCCGACAAGCTGAGCATGTATGTCGAGATCGGCTATCCCAAGGAAGCACCCGTGGATGTGGATGCGCAGCTTGCGCTCACGCTGGAGAATCTCAAGCGCAGCGGCATCGTTGCCGAGGACAACCCCCTTGTCGAATCCATGTCCATCGTGATGGACCCGGCCTATGTCCACATCACGCATGACACCGAGGGCGACATTGCTGCCTTTAAAAAAGAACTGGCCGCTTCCGGTGTTTACACCGTCGGGCGCTACGGCGGCTGGACGTATTGCTCCATGGAGGACTGCATGCTTGAGGCGAAGGAACTGACGCAGTCGCTGCAATGAGGGAATTGCTATGAGTCAAAAACTCTCCAAGCTCGTTAATGTCTACAAAAAGTATGGTTTTCGCGGATTTTGCAGGAAACTGTATGCCTATGTCAAGGCAAATTATCTGGATAAGATCAGCTTTGTGACCTTCTTCCGGCAGAAGAAGCTGCGCCTCGAGCTGCGCGAGATTCTCGCGGGTGACTATGACCGCATTGTGCTCTGGCGCAGCAGCTTTGGCTACAACGTCCCGCTGTTCCAGCGGCCGCAGCACATCGCGCGGAATCTGGCACGTGAGCGCTGCCTCGTGTTTTACGAGGTCACGACCATGACAGATAAGATCAAGACGTTCCGCAAAAACGAAGCCGAGCTGTATCTGTTCAATTTCAACAATCTGCTGCTCAACCGCCTGCTCATGCAGGAGCTGGAGCGCGTGGACAAGCCTAAGTATATTCAGGTCTATTCCACGGACTGGAAGCTCTCGAAGCAGGCCATCGAGAACTACCGTGCGCGGGGCTTCGGCTTCATCTACGAGTACATTGACGACCTCAGCCCGGAGCTGGCCGGAACGAAGGAGCTTCCGCAGTTCATCACGGACAAATATGACTATGCCATGAGCCACGAGAACGTCTATATTGTCGTGACGGCGGAGCTGCTGCGGCAGGACGTTTTGAAGCACCGCAGCGGCGAACGCGTGGCCTTTTCGTCCAACGGCGTGGACAATGCGTTCTTCCGCAGCTTTGACGAGAATTATCGGTTCGAGCCGGAATTTCAGAAAATTCTCGATCTCGGCAAGCCCATCGTCTGCTATTACGGCGCATTGGCCAAGTGGTTTGACTACGAGCTGCTGAAAAAAATCGCCGCAACGGGCAAGTACAGCGTTGTGCTGTTCGGCATCCGCTACGACGAGTCCTATGACGAGCACATCCATGGCGAGGAGAATATCTATTTCCTCGGGCCGCGCGACTACAAGGTGCTGAAAAATTACGCTCGCTGCGCGGACATCCTGACCATTCCGTTTTTAATCAACGATATTACACGCGCCACAAGCCCTGTCAAGATATTCGAGTACATGGCGCTGCAAAAGCCCATCGTCACGACGGACATGAACGAGTGCCGCAAGTACCGTTCGGTGCTCATCGGGCACGATCACGAGGAGTTTTTGGCGCAGCTCGACCACGCGTTGGCGCTGAGGCAGGATACCGCATACCGTGCGCTGCTTGCGCATGAGGCCGAGGCCAACGACTGGAGCCACAAGGCCGCCGCGATCATCGAAATGCTGAGGAAAGACGAAAACAAATCCAAATAATGAACAAGCGGCTCCTGCCTCATGGCAGGAGCCATATTTTTGCTTGCAGGGACTTCGCGTCGTAAAAAGGGACTTGACAAAATTGGTCTATTATGGTAGACTAAAGACGGTCGGTAGTTATAGACCACATCAAATCAAAGGAGGAATGTCCCATGCAGGAGCTTCACCTGTGCGAGAGCGAATACCGCTTTCTCTGCGTGATCTGGGAGCACGAGCCGCTGCGCTCACACGAACTGGTCACGCGCTGTGCCGAGCAGCTCAGCTGGAAAAAGTCCACGACGTACACCATGCTGAAAAAGCTCTGCGACCGCGGCTTTGTTGAAAACCGCGACTCGACCGTGCGTTCACTGGTGGCAAAGAGCGCGGTGCAGTCTTTTGAGAGCGACCGCGTGGTTGCCCGCGCCTTCGACGGCTCACTGCCATGCTTTCTCGCGGCTTTTTTGGGAGGAAAGAAAATCTCGGATGCCGAGGCTGAGAAGCTGAAGCGTCTGATCGACGAACACAAGGAGGGCTGACATGGAAAGGTTGTTTTTGACTGTTTTGAACATGAGCCTCGCCGCGTCCTACGTCATTGCGGCGTTGCTGCTGCTGCGCCTGCTGCTGAAAAAAGCGCCGCGCCGCTATTCCTATGCGCTCTGGAGTGCGGCGGCGTTCCGTCTGTGCTGTCCGGTGTCGTTTTCGGCGGGCTTCAGCCTGTTTGGCCTGCTCGATCTGACACAAAAGGGTGCGGCGCTGGATTTTGTACCGGAAAACCTGGGCCTGATGGCACAGCCCGCGATCCGCACCGGGATGGCGACCGTGAATATGCTGCTTGCGGACGCGCTTCCGGCTGCCACGCCCACGAACAGCGTCAATCCCATGCAGATCTGGATCTTTGTTGGTGCATGCGTCTGGCTTGCGGGGGTTGGAACCATGGCGCTTTACGGGAGCATCAGCTATCTGCGCCTGCGCCGCCGCCTGCGCATGGCTACGCGCCTTGAAGACGGCGTGTTTGCCTCTGAGGCGGTGCGTTCACCCTTTGTGATGGGCGTCCTGCGGCCGAAAATTTATCTGCCCTATGGTTTGGACGGCGAAAACCGCGCACTGGTGCTCGCACACGAAAAATGCCATCTGCGCCACGGAGACCCGCTCGTGCGGCTGTTTGCGTATTGCCTGTTGGCGCTGCACTGGTTCAATCCGCTGGTCTGGGTCGCGTTTTTCTGCATGAGCCGCGACATGGAGCTGCGCTGCGACGAAAAGGTGCTGGAAACCGGCGATGCCAGGACTTACAGTCTGTGCCTGCTGTCCGTCGCGGCGGGACGGAGATTTCCTGCACCCGGCCCGCTGGCCTTCGGAGAGACGGACGTAAAGGGCCGCATCCGTCATGCGCTGAAGTGGAAAAAACCGCGCCGCTGGGCGGCCGCAGCCGCGACCGTGCTGTGCGCACTGACGCTGTTGGCCTGCACCGCCAATCCTGCGCAGAGCGGGACGCTTGACGGGACGTACCGCGCGGGGGAGCAGCTTGCGACACACATTGCAATCTCTTATCTTCCGCCGGACGGCGAGGCGATCGGCATTCAGAAGATCGAAGTTTCCGGGGATCAGGTTGCCATTACGCGTGACGGCGAGGTAATCCGCGCCACGGCGGAGGTCTCAACGGTGTCCCGCGATGCTTTGGTGCAGGAAATGACCGAAAAAAGGGCAATCACGCTGGGGTTTGACGCCGCACTGGAGATGGGCTGGGAAGATGTGTCGGCTGTCGCAGAAGAAATTGTGCCGGACTATCGCCGCGCAAAGGACATGGTGGTCTACCGCGTGCGCGACCAGCAGTCGCAGGAGAGTGCGCAGGGATACACACTCTATTTCTTCCGCGGGGAGCCGCTGTGGTTTGTGCTGGAGAATTACGCTGTGTTCAAGCTGGAAATGATAAAATAATAATAAGAATTTTTATTAAAGTTGCTCTTGCGCTTTGCGGACGGGTATGGTATAATCAGAACAAACAAGGGAGCTGTTCTCCCAAAACGGAAGGAGACTTCTTATGTACTGTGTTTGCAAGGTTTCCGAGGACCTCTGGTGGGTGGGCGGAAACGACCGCCGCCTCGCCCTGTTCGAGGGCGTTTATTCCGTGCCCTACGGCGTGAGCTACAATTCCTATCTGCTGCTGGATGAGCAGACCGTCCTGTTTGACACCGTCGATCCTGCGGTGAGCAAGGTGTTTTTTGAAAATCTCGAGCACGTTCTGGCCGGACGCGCGCTGAATTTCCTCGTCATTCAGCACATGGAGCCGGATCATGCCGGAACGATTGATGAGCTGCTGCTGCGCCATCCGGAGACTGTGATCGTCTGCGGCGAGCGTGCGGGCGCGATGCTGCGTCAGTTCCGCACAAGCGACGTGCCAAACACGTTTTATACCATCAAAGAGGGCAGCGTTCTCAACACCGGGCACCACGAGCTGACCTTCCTTGCTGCGCCCATGGTGCACTGGCCCGAGGTCATGGTGACGTATGATATTACAACAAAGACGCTTTTCTCGGCGGATGCTTTCGGCACCTTCGGCGCACTCAACGGCGCACTCTTTGCCGACGAGGTGGACTTCATGCGTGATTATCTCGATGAGGCGCGCCGTTACTACTGCAACATCGTCGGCAAGTATGGCACGCAGGTGCAGGCGCTTCTGAAAAAGGCCGCCACGGTCGAGATCGAGCGTATCTGCCCGCTGCACGGCTTTGTCTGGCGCAGGAACCTCGGGGATTTCATTGACAAATATCAGAAGTGGAGCACTTACACGCCTGAGGAAACCGGCGTGGTCATCGCTTATGCCTCCGTCTATGGCAACACGGCCAACG
>OIYT01002520.1_pt1 | contig 11063 bp, 14 predicted proteins | sample 1588201 | NCBI WGS metagenome assembly OIYT01 (sample SAMN03283260) | human gut metagenome | biome: human-associated habitat; material: feces | host: Homo sapiens | place: USA | collected 2013
TATAATATGTATCGGCAGTAAGATAAAATTAATTAGTATAATTCCGATAAATCGTTTATAATGTGTAATATCAAAATATAGACAGCTATCATAACATCGTGTCCTTTTATTATCAAGTCGTCCAAGTGTAAGTGTTTTACAAGAATTGTTTGCGGCTATAAAGTGTTCATCAGGAATTTTGTTATAATCTGAAATTAATACGATATTTGTATATTTAGTTCCATCGTTATAAAAATAATTTTTTTCTGAAATAACATGTTTAAAAGTGGAGGTAAGAAAATTATCATAGTCTTCATCAACCTTTTTTGCATAAATGCATAATTCACCATTAGGACATTGAAAACCTAATCCGTCATACTTAGATAATAAAAAAGTGGTATTTGCATTATAAATGAGATCGTCCTTTGAAAAAATGAAATTTACTGGTATTTGATAATCTGGTCTATGTATATCACATTGAACTAATATAAGCTGTAGGAATTTTGGCAATTCAAATTTTCGATTAATGTATTGTGGATAGAGCTGATATACTTCTTTTATTGCTTGGTTTAGAAAATTAAAGTCAATTATAATTACAGAATCGCATTCAAATTTTCCTGAATAGCCAGTAGGTATTGCTTGAACAGAATTTCGTTTCTCTTCAATTTTTGTTTCTATATATGACCAATCATTCTGAGGGCAATAATCTAGAATTCCATTAATAAAGTTGCAGATATAAAGTTGAAGTTCTCTTAAAACCAAATCAATTTTATAGCCTTCAAAGATTAGTGATTCAAGACTTTGACCATTATGTATAATATTTGTTCGTAAACCAATTTCCTTTCCATGTTCATCTTTTTTTGACGTCAAGTATTTAAAACGTTCGCAGATGAAATTGTATTGAGAAAAACTGTCTGCGGAAAAAGGAGCAATTTGTGCTTTGTTTTTCTGCATTTTTTGATATTCAAATGGATTACCTAAATAATCTATGAGAGTCATTGCTTGCATAAATTTATTAGTAGCTGTAGGTAAATATAGAATATCAGAATATAGTCTAAGTGCGTGCTTTATTATATTTGATATAATGGTATTATTTTTATATAGAGATGAAAATATATAATCTATTGATGGCTTCATAAGAGAAACATTAACATTTAAGGAATTGCCAATTGTTTGGCTGGTAACATAGTTTTTTCCAGAAATAAAAGTAGCAGCTTGCATTGCAATAGAAAATAACAAAAAACCACATAGATTTCCTTTTATGTATCCTGCACGTTGCGGTAAATTGGAAACTTTATCGAAATTTGAATAAATATATCTAAATACATTTATAATTTCTTCTGCTTGGTTTAGAGCCTTTTTCATGAGCTCATCTTTAACGCTTGGGAAAAGGCTTCCAGTAATAATTATCTGAGGTGGAATTATTGGAAATGCAATTATTGTTGCATCATAAAAAATGTCTTTTATTTCTTGAAAAGAAAAGTCATATATAGAACCTTGAATAACAGAAGCATCCAAAGTATGTTTTGGATAGATATTTATGTTACCATCTATGACGTATTTTTCGCTTATATTGAAATCTTTGATAGGAATTATAGCTACAGCCATGGTGGAATCCAAAAAGCTATAATCACTAGCAATTGAGTATAACGATTGTTCCATAATGTTATTTCCTCCATATAAAGATAATACTTTTATTTATGTACAAATAAAAAATATCTGCACAATATATACTCGGTGTATGGTGTTTTAGAAAGAAGTTGTCTAGTTTTTGTTAATATTTGAATTTAAACCAATTTTATCCATAACCTCATCATGAGCCTTCTGAATCTTTATCCTATCCTGCCACGTCTCCGATTCCGGATATATATCCATCCAAAGATTAAAGTCCGCTTCTGCCTTCAGCAGTGCTTCTCCACGTTTTTTGACATCTTTTATTCCATTGCATTTCTCGACTTCATCCATATATTTTTCATATCGTTCTAACCATGATCGCATCAGCGATAATGTTCCAAAGCTGATTCCTACCATATCATTTCCGTCTTTATCCTGATATTCAAATAATGAACCGTCATACTGGCGGAATATCTGAAAAAGTCGGTGTATGGCTTTTATACCATCAAAATCTGAATTTGCAAGTACTTCGGGATTGACCGCAAGTGCCTCTGCAATTTTTTCAAGAGATGCTGGTTTGGGGTTTCTTCTGCCACTTTCGTAAGCACGAATATAGGCTTCGCTTGCACCAACCATTTCTCCTAATTGTCTTTGAGTTAGGTGACGTTCCTGACGGATGCGCCTTATATTTTCACCAACTGTCATTGTGATTTCCTCCTGATTTAAAACTATGAATGTTTCAATATCATATATAGAATAACACACCAGATAAAAAAATAAAAGGAAAAAGATATTGACACGAAACAAATGTTACGATAATATAAAAACGAAACAAAAAGATACTATACAGAACCAAGGAGAGAAAAAGCGATATGAACGAAAAAATTTACTACAGTGCAGAAGACATTGCAAAGATGCTCGGTGTGAGTATGGGAAAATCCTACAAGATTTTGTGAGAAATGAACAAGGAACTGGCTGGAAAAGGTTTCCTTACAATCGCAGGCAAAATTCCGGTGGAGTATTTTCGTGAGAAATGGTACGGCGGAGCCAAGGAGGTGAGTGCATGAGCTGCAGTGCAAAGCGAGATCCAAACGGTACATGGCATATCCAGTATCGGTGGACAGACTGGACGGGAACCAAGAAGAAATCCCAGAAGCGAGGGTTTAAGACGAAGAAGGAAGCAGAGGAATGGTATGCGCATTTCATATTGCAGCAAACTTCTGATCCGACCATGACCTTGAATGATTTCTGGGAGATATATAAGGCAGATATGGAGAAACGACTGCGGAAAACTACTATGAAGCAGAAAGAATATGTGATGAAAGATAAGGTGCTTCCATATTTTGGAAATATGCCTATCAATGCAATCACAGCTCCTATGATACGAAAGTGGCAGGGAGAAATGATTGATAAAGGATTTAAGCCGACTTACCTGAAAACGATAAATAATCAGCTTAGTTCTATTCTAAATTATGCGGTGCGATTCTATGAATTACGCTCCAATCCATGCCACAAGGCAGGCAGTATGGGAAAAAGCAAAGCGGATGAACGCCCGTACTGGACGTTGGAAGAATTTCAGAAATTTTCAGATACAATTATGGATAAAAGAGATTCTTGGATGGCATTTCAGATATTGTTTTGGACAGGTATGCGTATTGGAGAATTACTTGCTTTGCAGGTGAAAGATGTAAATTTCGAGGATGGAACTATCCGGGTGGATGAATCGCTTACAAGGCTTGATGGAGAAGATTTGATTACAGCTCCAAAGACAGAAAGCTCGGTGCGAGTGATAACTATTCATAAGGAATTGCAGGACGAGATTCGGGAATATATCAGCACATTGTATCGACCAAAACCGGGAACCAGATTGTTTGCTGGAAGAACAAAAAGCTTCTTTGAGCATGAGATGGAGCGTGGCATTAAGCTGTCGGGAGTTAAGAAAATTACAGTACATTGTACCAGACACAGTCATGCAAGTATGTTGGTGCAGATGGGGTTCAGTCCGATTGAGATTGCCAAGAGGCTGGGACATGGAAAGGTGACAACAACGATTGAAACCTATTGTCATCAGTCAAGGGATGCGCAGGAGAAAATTGCAGACCGTCTCGGAAAAGTGGATCGAGGTGAGGAAGATGGCGTGTAAACGGGAGGATAGATTTCGGCATAACACAATCGCATTCTGGCTGAGTGATGAAGAAAAATCAGAAGTTGAGGCAAAAATTATATTATCGGGAGTGCCGAAAGGTGAATATTATCGAAAGTCAGTGTTAGAGCAGGAAATTAAGGTAGTGTCAGGCAATTATATGTCATTTCGATTATCAAAGGTGTTAGAGCGGATATGTGAGGAATTGCACAATGGAAATTCAGAGAATGAGCAGCTTTTGCTGGCTTTGCTAAAAGAACTGATTGCATTACAGAAAAATGCCCCTGCTGGTAACAGGGACATGAAAGAATAAAAAGGATAAAGCCTTTCTATCCACAACAAATTTATTATAGCAAAGGCTTTCTCCGCAGGAAAGGAGAAATTTGTGATTTGAATATATTTTCAGAAGTAAAAGAGCAGCTAACCACAAGACAGGTAGCGGAAAGTTATGGACTTCGTATCCGCAAAAATGGTGTTGCCTGCTGTCCATTCCACGATGACAGACATCCAAGCATGAAGGTGGATAAAAATTATCATTGCTTTGCTTGTGGTGTGGGTGGAGATGTGATTGATTACACAGCAAGAATGTATGGATTATCCCAATACGATGCCGCAAAGAAATTGATTGAGGATTTTGGATTACATGTTCAGACAGAAGCTATGAGCAGAGAAGAAAGGCAAAGGCTTCGCAGGGAAAAAGAGGAGCGCATGCGCATTATTCAGATTAAGAAAAAATTTTACAGATGGTGTGAGGAAACAATAGAACTGTTAAAAGATGCGTTGGTACAGATTGAAGATAGTGGACAGGTTCTTTATGGCAAGCCACCGGATGTAATGTTTTCTGAGGATTATGCAATGATGCTTCATGCAGAACCAATCATCAATTATTGGCTGGATATTCTCTGCATGGGAAAAGAGCAGGAGAAAAAAGAACTATTTATGCAAGGCAGAAAAGAGGTGGAGCATGTTGCAGGAAATGTCAGAAAATGGAGCAGATGTCTCATGGAACGATGTCGGGAAAGTGCTTGAGGATGAAAGGAGTAGCGTTGAGGATATTCAGACTGACCTTGCAAGAAATAATAAAGGAAATGTTTGCCAGAGCATTGATAACTGCATGACAGTTTTTCAACGAGATCCTTTGTTAAAAGGTGCAATCAGAAAAAATGAACTTTCCGGGAAAATAGATATTGTTGGTAATCTTGGATGGGAAAGGACATCTTCCAGTCTGACGGATACAGATGTGTATCAGCTTCACTGGTATCTGGAAAAGGAGTATGGCTTAAAGAATGAGCGGAACATCAACAAAGCTATGAATATTGCAGCCAGCGAGAACTGGTATCATCCGATTCGGGAGTATCTGGAGCAACTTGTATGGGATGGAAAGTATCGAATTGGAAGATTGCTTCCCAAATATCTGGGAGCCGAGGAGGATGCCTATACCAGAGAAATTATGCAGCTTCTTATGCTGGCTGCGATACATAGAGTATATGAACCGGGATGCAAATATGAAATTATGGTGTGTCTGGTGGGGGGACAGGGGGCAGGAAAATCTACATTTTTTAGGTTCCTTGCAATCAAGGATGAATGGTTTTCGGATGATCTGAAACGCATGGATGATGATAATGTGTACCGGAAAATGCAGGGGCATTGGATTATCGAAATGTCAGAGATGATGGCTACGGTCAATGCCAAGAGTATTGAAGATATTAAATCATTTATCAGCAGACAGAAAGAGACTTATAAAATTCCTTATGAAACGCATCCGGAGGACAGACCAAGACAATGTGTGTTTGTTGGCACATCAAACAGCATGGATTTTTTACCATTAGACAGAACCGGTAATCGCAGATTTGCACCGATACTGGTACATCCGGACAGAGTGGAGAAGCATATTCTGGAGGACGAGAAAGAGGCAAGAAATTATATCATTCAGGCATGGGCAGAGGCAATGGAGCTGTATCGAAGCAGTCAGCATGAATTGAAGTTGTCCAAAGATACAGAAATCTATTTGCGTCAGATGCAGAAAGAATTTATGCCGGAGGATGCGAAAGTTGGAATTATCCAGTTGTGGCTGGACGAACTGTCACAGGATTATGTATGCAGCATCATGATTTACAAAGAAGCATTTGACCATGAATACGATACGCCGAAGGACTGGGAATTAAAGGAAATCAATAATGTCATGAACAACAGTATTTCCGGCTGGGAGAAAATATCATCCCACCGATTTGCAGAATATGGCATACAGAGAGGATGGCGCAGGGTAGAGGATAAAGAAGAATTTCATAAATTGCCGGAACATGCAGAAACGCCATTTGATAAAAAATAAGTTTTTTAATCCTTGTTTACAATTTTTGTTTACACCTGTGTATGCGAGATGGTAAACACTATGGTTTACGAAGAAATTCAGTAAATATGCAGGGTACAGTAGTTGTAAACAATGTAAACGGGAAAAACAGCAAAAGAATATTGCAATAACAATGTAAACAGCAGGAGGAAAAATAGATGCAGAAATTCAATTATCAGAAAAGCAATAAAGCAACAGGGAAAATTTATATAGGTCTGGATCATGGTTATGGAAATATCAAGACAGCACACCGGGTATTTCAGACTGGGATAGAGTGTTATGACGAGGAGCCGATTGTCAGTACCAATTATGTAAAGTATAGGGATAAATATTACGTGATTGGTGAGAGCCATCTGGTATATCAGGGCAATAAAACGGAATCGGATGATTTCTATATTCTGACACTTGCAGGACTGGCAGAGGAAATGAAGTATAGAGGATTGCATGAGGCAGATGTGGTGCTTGCAGTGGGGTTGCCGCTTGCATGGGTAAAGACGCAGGCAGCGGAATGGAGAAAGTATCTTATGCGTGAAAAGGAGCTGGATTTCTCATTTCGCAAGGAACGATATAAAGTCCATTTATGCGGATTGGAAATCTCTCCGCAGGGACTTGCAGCAGTCCATAATCAAGGCTCTATGCCGGGGATGAATATGTTGGTAGATATAGGAAACGGAACCATGAGTATTCTGGAAATTCATGATGGCAGACCGATAGAGAACAGCATCAGTACAGAAGTATTTGGGGTACATCAGTGTATGGAAAAGATACAAAAGGAAGTATCAAAGCACAGTGGAGTGGATGTGCCGGAGATGCTCATTGAGCCACTTTTGAGGAATGGAATCGGGGACATGACAGATGCAGTAGCTATGACTACCAAGCGGATTGCGGAAAACTATACAGCGGAAATCATAAAGAAACTCACCGCACATGGATATCGGGAAAAATTGGTACATCTTTATATCATTGGTGGTGGAGGCTGTCTTTTACAAAATTTTTCTTACCTGACAGCCAAACCAGAAGTAACCGTAATCACAGATATATGTGCTAATGCAAAAGGTTATGAGGCACTTGCCATGATGAAACAGCGAATGAAGGGATGATTCAGATGCGGAAGGAATATCGCTCAAGTAACGTGCGATTTTGCATTGATGATGAAAATCAGCGTAGAACGTGGGAATATTTGCAGAGTATTACAAGAAAAGAAGGCTCTTACGGGAAAATACTTTCAGACGCATTTGTTCAGATATTGGATGGAAACCATGCAATAGAACAAGAAGCATTGCAACAAAACCTTTCAGAGTGTGTAACGGAGAAGATGCTTTCCATGCAGTTATCAACGCTAAAGAGAGAGCTGCTAGAGGAAATGGAAAGTATATATGGAAATGCCATACCTGCTGCTTCACAGACCGGAGATCATAGAGATGAGATGGAACAAGAAGCAGCAGGAGTGCCAGAGACAGATATGTCGAATGCAATGATGACGATGGCACTTGCAATGGGTGACTGGGTACCGGAATAGACATATCCGGTACCGTCAGCCGAAGCGAACGCTGGAAGGGGATTATCTGACGGAGTGAGCAATCTGCCATGTATTCTATGGCAGATATGCCAGCCATAAGGCTGGCAAGAGCCTCGCAGAGCCCTCGGAGAGCGACTTATGTTTTGATGCCTGCGTCAAAACTAATAAGGAGTTACTTTTGACAAAAGTAACAAAAGAGCCAGCGGAGCTGGCGATACTTCTCGAACTGTTAATGTTCGAGAAGGTTCCTAATAAAACAGCATTTAGAGCATTGCTAGAAGAAAGAAGGTAAAAAGACTGGGAGCAAAAACAATTTCATTTCCAAAGGGAAAGGGACATCTGACACATAATAACCGCGAGTTTATCAGTAATAATGTGGTACCCGAAAGGACAGCTTGGAACCGAATTTATATACAGGAATCTTTGGAACAGGCGTATGAGAAATGCTTTGGGCAGGCACTTATGGAGTATAATGCAGGACAAAAGCGTAAGGATCGTAGAAAGGAAAATTATCTGAAAGAAATAGAGAATTCCGGTAATAAGGAAAAGACATTCTACGAGAATATCGTTCAGATAGGCAAAAAGGATGACACTCCTGTGGTGGGGGCAGATGGAAAGCTTACTGAGGAGGCAAAGGCAGCCATTGAAATATTAGAGAAATATGCAAAAACATTTCAGGAACGTAATCCCAATTTGTATCTGTTTAATTGTGTTATGCATTTGGATGAAGCAACGCCACACTTGCACATTGATTATATTCCGGTTGCAAATGGCTATAAAACAGGTATGAAAACACGCAACAGTCTGACTAAGGCATTGCAGCAAATGGGATTTGCAAAGGCGGTCAGCAAAAAGGAAAATGAAACAGTTGCATGGCAACAGAGGGAGCGAACTTATTTGACGGAACTTTGTCAGGAAAAAGGGATTGATGTCGAGGTGTTGGGCGTACAGAGAGATAACCTTACCCTGCCGGAGTATAAAGCTGCGATGCAGAAAGTGGAAAAGTTGGAGCATCAAGCAGTGAAAATAGAAGAAAATAATCAAAGGCTGGCAGAACAGGCAGAAAAACTTGTAGATCAGATTGCAAAGCTGGATGAGAAGGAAAAGATAACAAGGATGTGCTGAAAAAACACGATTTGAGAGCAGATACCCTAAAGACTATAGCCAAAGAAACAGAGAAAGATACCAAGAAATTGAAAAGTGCGGCAGTTCCAGTCGGCAATATTTTTGGCAGTGAAGAATATGTCAAAGTAAAGAAAAGCGATTGGGATAAAATTATAGATGCTTTTAGCAGAGCTGTATCCAGAAATAAGTTGTTGGAGAAATATGAAAAGAAGATTGTTGCACTAGAGAAAAAAGTATCAGATGTGAATGGACTATTGGATAAAATGAAGCAGTTTATTTCCATCAGAGGATTGGGCGAAGCCTTTGTAGAATTTGTGAAGTCATTAGAGCCTAAGACAATGAAAGAACGCTTGACAGAAAAGCAGAAGGTTGTGAAAGAGCAAACACAACAAAAATCTATGCATACACAGGAACATGGCACATCGAGAAAACATAATATCAGTATCGAATTGTAATTCGTGGAAAGAGAGGCTGTTTATGAATATTACATACGAGAAAAATGGAGATTACTTGATACCAAACTTAATTTCTGATCCGGAGCCGGAAGAAGAATTGAGAAAGTTTGGACTTATGAGAAAACATTATCTGAAAGAGCATCGGAGCGGCATCTATCAGGCGATGCTTTTAAGCGGAAAACTAAAGGAATATTTGCTTATGATGCAGGAACAGGCAGAGACACAGTTTGATCTGCTTGTAAAGCAAATGGCAGAACAAGAGGGCGTGACTGAACATCTGAAAGAGAAAAATCAGATGCTTTGGGTGCAGAGGATGAATAATATTCGAGAGAGAGCGGAGGAGATTGTGAGAGCAGAAATATTATATGGCTAATAAGAAATAGTTGGAGAGACATCAATGAAAACGATGTCTCTTTTTACTATATGTGATTGGAATGAAATGAGAAAAGATCAGGTTGCTTTTGTTCGCCCCGTAGAATATAATGATATATGAAAGTTGAGGTAAATAATATGGGTTATATGACAGCAAATCAAGCTGCAAAAAAATGGAATATTTCTCAACGCAGAGTACAAATATTATGCTCTGAAAACCGGATAAAAGGTACATTTAAGTTGGGAGAAGCTTGGGCAATTCCAGAGAATGCAGAGAAACCAGAGGATAATAGAAAGGTAAAAAAACAAAATGAAAACAAGTCTAAACGCCATTGATTTATTTTGTGGATGTGGAGGTTTATCTTATGGATTTGAAAAGGCAGGCTACAATATTTTACTGGGAATAGATAATGATGCTAAAGCCTTAGAAACATTTGAATTAAATCACAAAGGGTCAAAATCGATTTGTGGAGATATAACAGAATTAACATATGAAAAGGATATAAAACCATTAATTGGAGATAAAACTATAGATGTCATTATAGGTGGACCTCCTTGTCAGGGAATGTCACTTTCAGGACCAAGAAAATTTGACGATCCTAGAAATAAGCTTTATTTGACATATATACGTTTAGTGGAAGAAATCAAACCGAAAGCGTTTGTAATTGAAAATGTTCCGGGGCTTGTAAGCTTATTTGGTGGACAGATCAAAGATAGTATTCTCAAGAAATTTACTGATTTAGGCTATGAAATCCAATATAAAGTATTATGTGCATCAGATTATGGGGTGCCGCAAAATAGGAAACGTGTAGTGTTTGTGGGGATGAAAAAGGGACACTATGAATATCCAAAAGCTAACTCCAGAACTGTAAGTTGTAGTATGGCATTGTCAGATCTTCCAACATTAGAGAGCGAATTAGGTTGCGAGAATGCGCCATATCTCACAGATGCACAGAACGATTATCAAAAACTAATGAGAAAAGATTCAAGTGTGGTTAGAAATCATGTTGCTGCAAATCATTCTGAAAAAGTTAAAAAAATAATATCTTTGGTTCCAGATGGTGGAAACTATAAGGATTTGCCGGAAGAATATAGAAATAGTAGAAATTTCCATGTTGCATGGACAAGATTTGCAAGTGATAAACCTGCACCTACTATTGATACAGGGCATAGACATCATTTTCATTACAAATATAATCGAGTACCAACGGTTAGGGAGTGTGCAAGATTACAATCGTTCCCAGATGATTTTATTTTTTTAGGGAATAAAACACAACAGTTTAGGCAAGTGGGAAATGCAGTTCCACCGCTTATGGCACAGTGCATTGCAGAGCAATTAACAAAAGCGTTAGGAGATGAAAATAATGGCTGAATATCAAATACCAAAAGAGTATTATTTTAGGTTGCATCATGTTAGACCTCGCTTTAAAGACCAGCTAGTTATAGTCAATACTTAAAAGACAAAAAATAGATATTTTTCTTTTATGTTTTGAAACCTAAAAATGAGTA
>OIYT01002521.1_pt1 | contig 11056 bp, 3 predicted proteins | sample 1588201 | NCBI WGS metagenome assembly OIYT01 (sample SAMN03283260) | human gut metagenome | biome: human-associated habitat; material: feces | host: Homo sapiens | place: USA | collected 2013
CAACGGATAGGCGATATTTTCGTAGATCAGCAATTGCGGATAGAGGACATACTCCTGACTGACATAGGAAAAGAGATTACTGCGCTTGTCCGTCTGTCTTGCCGGAACGCCGTCGATCAGAAGCTCGCCGCTCATACGCTCGCACTGCCCGAGGATTCCTTTCAACAGCGTCGTTTTTCCGCAGCCGGATTCGCCGACAACGACCAGCAGTTCGCCGTCCTCGACCGTCAAATCCAGTTCGTCCACCGCAGCGAGGTAGCCGCCTTTTACTTTGTAATAGCACGATAGCCTTCTGCACTCGATCATTTCACTCTTCGCCTTCCGCAAGGTTTTTCAGGTAATAAGCGGCAATGGCCGACCAACCGTGGCAAAGGCTTCCGGCACCGTCAAAATCCCGCCAGCCCTTTTCCGTTTCCCAGAAGGTCGTCGCACCCGCCTCTAACATTTTACCATACTTTCTGCGAATATCCAACAGGATGTCGCTTTTAAACCTCGTGCCGAAGCGCAGAAGCGCGTCGTAGAAAAACGTCGCCATAGAGAGCGTGACCGGAATCAGCGCGGCATCCTGCAAGAGCCGCTGTGCCAGAGGCTCGTCTCCAAGCCCGATCAACAGCGCCATGCTGTTTCCGAGAACGCTGAACCGCATTCCGTCCGTTCCCAGGCGGTAAAGCCCACGCTCCGGAACAAAGAAAGCTTTTTGAATTGCCTGACGCACCTTCTCCGTGTCGATCTTGCCGAGATAAAGCCGGTTGTAAATTTCCGCCGCGTGAACATACATCGCATTGAGAATCAGATCATACCGCTTTTCGCAGCGTGCGTCTGGCGTTCGGGTCAGGTCGCTTTCGTGGTGGCTTTCGTCGCTCCATTCGTAAAAATTCCAATATGGATACGGAAACGCCGGAAGCAGTCCGTTTTCGTCCACACGTTCAGAAAAAGCCTCCATCAGACGATGCACACAAGGCGTGACGCGCTGCAAGACCGGCCGGTCGCCCGTATGGATGACGTATTCCTCCAGAATTTTCAGGAAAACCAGTGAGAAAAACGGGATCGGATAGTCCAGCCCCGCCGGAAAGCAAAGGCTCAGCAGTCCGTCCGCCCGCTGTCCCTGCGTCATCAAAAGAATCATCTGCTTTGGAAACTCGGCTCCCTCGAATACATCGTATCCGCATAGCATCTGGTTGCGGCTGTCCATGGCGTACATGGCCTGTTCGCGCCATGGGCAATCCTCATAATGCTCGTGCATACACTTTTTCAGGGTGTTGACGCAGACGTCGTAGATTCTCCGGTCGAGCGGATTTCGCAGCGTGTTTTTCTTCACTCTGACCTCACACTGCACGGGACGCAGGCCGAGGTAATGCAGTCTTACCGGCCCCTCACTGGAAAGCTGCAAGTAGCGTCCTGCCAGACGGCGGAAAGGATTCAAATATCGGTTCTCGCCTTTGGCTGCAAGGAACGCCACACTGAAATCGCGTGCGCCGATGCGGCGCGGAACCTGACCGTCCACGAGGTGCTCGCCGTAGGAAATCAGAAGTTCCTGTTCCGTTTTGCTTTCCAGTTCCAAATCCAGAAAACCCACGGTTTCCTCGCCGAGGTCGATCAAATAGCCGTCCGGAAGCACCTGTACCGCCGTTTTCTGCCGCACAAGCAGCTTCATCGGCGGCAATCCGCGAAAAGCCATTGTTTTCCACATGGGAAATTCAACGCCCGCTTGATACTCCGGCTGCATATTTACACGGTTATCATAGCAAAAGCTGAGGCCGAGCTGCGGCGTGATGCTTTTTCCGTCGTCAATATAGTTTTTAATCTCGGCAGACTGAATGCTTCGTCCGCTATGCAGAATGACCTTATCGTTCTGCACCAGCTCGAAGGCCAGTCCCGCCTCACCCGTCACATAGGTCTGGCTGTCCTCGCCGAAGTACCAGACCTGAATTTGCAGCTCGTTCTCTCTGCCGCAAAGATCGGACAGATCAATGCTGTCATACAGCTTGTACCACGGATAGTCGCCGCAGCCGGAAAATGCGGCAAGCGCGCCGTTGAGCCACAGGGCATAGCAGCTATCGCAGGCGATTTGCAGGTGCAGCGATGCGCCCTCCTCCGCCGGGAAGCGCGCAGAAAACGCAGCATAGCTGTTTTTTCTTGCCTTGGCCGTCGGCCAAATACGGTAGGTGTTTTGCGATTGAGGAAAAGGGATTTCTGTCTTTTTCATCATATCTATCTCAGCCGCAGCGCGGCATTGCTCTCAAAATGACCCGCCGCAGACGCAGCGGCGCGGTTGGCAAAATGGGTGGGTTTACAGTTCCATCAGGAGTGTGCCGCCAAGCATCGCGTTTGCGGCGGACAGGGACTGGACAGCGCTTTGGCCGTACTCAAAGCGGAGGTAAAGCTCCGTCGTGCCCTCGCTCTGACTCCAGAAATCGAAGGCCGTGGTCAGGTCGGCAATGGAAACCGTGAGCTTGTTCCACTCTGCGACGACCCAGCATTGGTTGTTCAGGACAAGGCAGTTATTCGTCAGGTTTGCATAGGCGTGAATCGTCAGCGTATCATAATGATTCTCCGCAGCAAACGCTTTGATCGCGCTAATCGCGTCCTCGGTGAAGTAGAAGTGCGGCTGATAGCTTGCGCCGGTCGCCTTGATGCCGGTAAAGGTCTCCCCGCCGACCGTGCCGGTGAAATCCTCAAACGTGAGGCTGCCGGTAAAGAAGCTCGCAGAGAGCAGCGGCTGCACAGGCGCTTTGCTGAACTCGCACCAGAGGTAGACCTCGGTCGTGCCCTCGCTCGCGCTCCAGAAGTCAAATGCAGTCGTCAGATCGGCAATTTTGACCTCCAGCGTTGCCCACTCGGCAACGACCCACTTCTGATTGTTCAGAACGAAGCTGTTGTTGGAAACATTGGCGTAGGCATGGAACGTCAGGGTGTCAAAGCCATTGGCCGCAGCGTAAGCCTTGAGCGCGGCAAGGCCCTCCTCGGTGAAGTAGAAATGCGGCTGATAATTCGCGCTTGTCGCCTTCACGGCAACAATTTGTTCGCCGCCGACTTCGCCCTCGAAATTCTCAAAGGTGAAGCCGCCCGTGAAGCTGCTTGCCGGAACCGTAGGCACAACGGGCGCTTTGCTGAACTCGCACCAGAGGTAGACCTCGCTCGTGCCCTCGCTCTGGCTCCAGAACGTAAATGCGGAGGTCAGGTCGGCAATCGGAACCTGTGCAGCGTTCCACGTACCCGGCACCGTCCACTTACCATTCACAACAAAACCGTTGTTCGTCAGAAGCGCATAGGTGTGGATTGTCAGGGTGTCAAAGCCGTTCTTTTCGGCATAGGCCTTGATCGCGCTGACAGCGCTGTCCGTAAAGGTGAAGCTCGGCTGATACGCAGAGCTGACCGCACGCACGCCCTCAATCTGCTCGCCGCCGATCTCGCCCGCGTAGCCCTCAAAGAGGAAGCCGTCTCCGGTAAAGGAGCCGCTGTTGACAACGCCCAGCTTGACATACTCGAAGGTCATATAGATGTCGGTGCGGCCCTCGCTCTGACTCCAGAACGAGTAAGACTCCGTCAGCGTGTCAATGTCCACATCCGTGGTTTTCCACTCCGCGCCGATATAGGTGCTGCCGCCAAGGACGAAGGAATTGTTCGTCAGGTTTGCATAAGCATGGATGCGAAGCGTGTCAAAGCCGTTTCCTTCCGCATAGGCCTTGATGTTTGCAATTGCAGCCGCCGTGAACTTGAAGCTCGGCTGATATGCGCTGCTGCTGACGTGTACGCCCTTGATGCTCTGGCCGCCGATCTCTCCGCGATACGGAACGAAGCTGCACAGCGCATCCGCGCCGATGTTTTCAAAGAAGGTAAAGTCCACTCTGCCCGGAACCACGCTGAACGCGCTGCGCCAGCCGTCGATCTTTTCCGCAGGAATCACGGTGATTGCGTGGTCCGCGATGATGGCCTCGATCGTCTGCACCATTTGCGCGCCCTGCTCCTGCGTGAATTGATCCGCATACAGCTCGGCGTACAGGTACAAAACGCTCAGATATTCCAGATCAATGCGCTTTTTGTACACGGCGTACTGCGCGGAGTCCTCCGCATAGGCCTCGGCCAGCGCGGCGTAGGCCGCGTCAAAGCTAGTCTTGCAGGCATCCGCATAGGACATGGAATAGTTTTCCGCAATGATTGCGGGACTGTAACGGTAAGGGCCGTTGAGATACTGCGCCGCTGCCCAGCTACGGTAGCTGTCGCCCTTGGCTTCAAAGCTGCGCAGATTGGAAAGGAAGCTCTGCCAATACTGCGACATTGCGTTCGCGGCGGGGCCGTAGTACGCTTTCAGGAAAGCCTCGGTTTCCGCTGCGGTGTCGATGCTGCCGTCATAGAGTGCTTTGGCCGTCAGGTAGTTTTTCAGTGTCTCAAAGTTCGAAAGCACCGTTCCCTGCGCCTGCTCAAAGACAACCTCGAACTTGCCGTCGCGGTAGCCCGCAGCATTCTGCGCCAGCGAGTCATAGAAGTTCACGGGAACCATGGCATCGCCAAACTGCGCGTTGTAAGCCCACAGCATTCTGTGATCGCAAATCTCCGCCCACCCGGCCAGCAGCTTGCTTGCGCGGCCGTTGTTCGTGGTTTCTTCGCCGGAGTTTCCGAAATAGCTCACCGTGCGGTTTCCGTCGATGGGAGCGTACATCACGCCGACATTGGCGGCAGCGCGGAGGTTGCCCTTCGTGGGCGGCGCATCCGTGCGGTTGGTGTAGGCCAGCATGTAGAAGGTCACGTTGGGATATTCCTCCGCGCAGGCCTCCGCAATCTCGTTGACCATTTCCAGGAATGCACCGGAGTACAGCGCCGCGTTATCCGAATACTTCAGGTTGAGCGCCTTGCAGCTCTCGCAGGTGCAGAAGCCGTCGCCGTCGTTCTGCGCAATGGCAAAATATCTGCAATCGCCGTTATTCGCAAGCGCCGCTTTTACATTGGCAAGAAGCTGCGCGCGCATTTCCGAATTGCTCAGGCAGAGCTGCCAATTTTCGTTGCCCATGCTCTCCTGATAGCCGCTGTACCAATCGGGATGCGCCGCATAGTAGCTTGACGGAGGCATGAGCTGATACAGGGAGTGTCCCAGCGTGTTCATGTACTCCTCGGCGTCGGAAACGCGCATTCTGCGCAGCGACGTCCATGAGGCGCACCAGGTCAGGTAGCTGCCCACGGTGCGGTGCGCCACGGCAGGCGCCGCGGTAAGCTCCAGCGCTTCAAAGGCGACGGTGTCCTGCGCCGTGTAGGTATAGCAGTCGGGCGTGTAGAATTTCAGGCCGAACCAGTGCTCCAGCAGCTCATAAACCGCATAGGTCGTGCCCACATCGCTGCCGCCGTAAAGGAAGATCGTTTCGCCCTCGGTTCTGATTGCGGAAGCCTCATCCGCAAGGCCGTCAGTCGATAGCCCGCTGCCCAGGAACAGGCTCGTTTCGCCGAGGGAGATGCTGCGTTCGGCAGGCTCGGCCTTGCCATCCTCCTGCGATACCGGCAGAGTTCTCCCCGTGATCTCTTTGAGGAACAGATTCAGCTCGTTCGCCGCATTTTGCAGCTCGGCGGACGCATTCTGCGGAAGCAGGATGGAATACACACTGTTTTCTCCGATCACATCATCGCTGATCGGCGCCGCTCTGTAGAACTCAAAGGTCAGATAAACCTCACTCGTGCCCTCGCTCTGGCTCCAGAAATCATAGTCTGCCGTCAGGTCTGCAACCGCCGCCTCTGTGGTGCTCCACGCGCCCGGCGCGGTCCATGTTCCGCCTACCACGAAGCCGTTGTTGGTCAAAAGGGCGTAGGTGCGAATCTTCATGGTGTCGTAGTAATTCTTCGCGGCGTAGGCCTTGATCGCAGCCACTGCATCCTCGGTAAAGGAGAAATGCGGCTGATAGTTCGCACTCGTGGCCTTCACGCCGAGAATCTGCTCACCGCCGACCTCGCCCTCAAAATTTTCAAAGGTAAAATCGCCCGTAAAGCAGCTTGCAGGAACCAACGGCGTTGCCGGAGCCTTGCCGTATTCCGCCCAGAGGTAAACCTCGCTCATGCCCTCGCTCTGGCTCCAGAAGTCGAAGCCAGCCGTCAGCTCGGAGAGATTCACCGTCAGCGTTTTCCACTCCGCACCGACCCACGCCTGATTGTTCAGAACAAAGCTGTTGTTGGTCAGCACGGCATAGGCGTGAAGCGTCAGGGTATCGAAGCCGTTTTCTTCCGCATAGGCCTTGATCGCAGCAATTGCATCCTCGGTGAAGGAGAAATGCGGCTGATAGTTCGCGCTCGTGGCCTTCACTGCAAGGATCTGCTCACCGCCGACCTCGCCCTCGAAGTTCTCAAAGGTAAATGCGCCCGTAAAGTAGCTTGCCGGAAGCAGCGGCTTTGCCGGTGCTTTTCCAAATTCAAACCAGAGGTAAACCTCCGTTGCGCCCTCGCTCTGGCTCCAGAACCGGAAGTCAACTGTCAGATTGGAAAGCTCGACATCGGTCACGTTCCACTGCTCCAAACCCGTCCACTTTTCACCGATGATGAAACCGTTGTTGTACTGGATGGCGTAGGAATGGATTCGCAGCAGATCAAAGCCGTTTTGCGCGGCGTAACTCCTGATGGTCTCAAGCCCCGCCTGCGTGAATCTGAAATAGGGCTGATAGTCCCCGCTCTTGATCTGCACGCCATTGATGGTCGCCTCACCGACCGTGCCCATAAAGTCCCTGGTCGTGATATTGCAGCCGATCCCCTCGAAGAACGCCGCTGTAATGGGGCTTGTCGCTTCGGGGATGTCCAGCTTTTCCCATGTGAACCACAGATAGATCTCGGTCGCGCCCTCACTCTGGCTCCAGAATCGGAAGCTCTCGTCCAGCTCGTCGATTTTGACCTGCGTTGTGTTCCATGCGGACTGTTCGGTGTGGGTCTGTCCGACGATGAAGCCGTTGTTGTACAGAAGCGCATAGGAGTGAATGTTCAGGAAATTATAGCCGTTCTCTGCGGCGTAGGCTTTGATTTTCTCAAGACCGGCGGCGGTGAATTTGAAATACGGCTGATAGTCTACCGTCTTAAACTGCACGCCGTTAAGCGTAACGCCGTCCACCTCGCCTTGGAAATCCGCAGCGCCGATGTTGCAGTCAACGCCCTCGAAGAAGCTCGCGTCGATCGGCCCCAACTTTTCCGGAATGTCCAGCCGGTACATGTCAAACCAGAGGTAGACCTCGGTCGCGCCCTCGCTCTGGCTCCAGAGCTGAAGCTCGGTCGAAACCATGCTGATTGGGACATCCACCGTCGTCCACTGCTCCAGCGGAACCCATGTGTTCCCGACCATGAAGCCGTTGTTTTTCTGGATTGCGTAGACACGAATGCGAAGGAAGTTCTTCCCGGTCGTCTCGGAGGCCGCTCTGATTTCATCGACGGCCTTTTGCGTGAAGTAGAAATGCGGCTGATAGTCCGCACTGCGCAGCAGGATGCCCGCAAACTCGTTACCGCCCTTCGCGCCGGTGAAATCGGTCGCAGCAAAGTTCTTGTCGGCGGTGAAATAGGGGTTCGTGTTCACAAAGCCGCCCTCGCTGCTCGCCGCACCCGGCGCGGTCGGCTTGATTGCATGGTCGCTGTTTACAAATTCAAAGTAGATGTAATTCTCGGTCAGCCCCTGACTCTGACTCCAGAACGCCATATCCTCATTCAGATCGGCAATGCGGAAGTCCTTGGAGGTCCACTGATTCAGCGGATAATGCTGGCCGCCGATGATAAAGCCGTTGTCCTTCTGAATCGGATAGGCGTGGATGCGCAGGGCATTGAAGCCGTTTTTCTTCGCGTAGTCCTGAATGTCCTTGAGCGCAAAATCCTTGAAATACGCCCACGGCTGATAGTCCGCAGACCTGAACACAAAACCGTCGAAGGATCTGCCGCCCACCGTACCCGAATAGGCAAAGACCGCTCCGGTAAAGCAGGTCTGATTGATAACGGGCAGCTTGATAAACTCAAACCACAGATAATTGTCCGTGTCGCCCTCGCTCTGGCTCCAGAAAGGGGTAGTCGTCAGGAAATCGGCGAGGCTCAGCTCGATGACCGTCCATTCGCCGTTATGCGCGTACTGTTCGCCGACCAGAAAATCGTTGTTCGTCTGATTTACATAAACATGTACACGCAAGCCGTCGAAGCCGTTTTCCATTGCGTATTGGCGCAGCGCCTTCATTGCTTCCTTAGTCACAAACGCCTTGGGCTGATATGCGTCCGTCTTCATCCGGACACCGGTAAAGGAAACGCCCTCCACCTCACCCTCGAAGTCTGTCATATAGCCCGTGAAGCAGTCGGCGCGGAATCCCTGCCACTGCGGGTCCTCCTGCGGTGCGGGCGGCTCCGTCGGTTCAGGCTCTGCGCTGGACAGCGGCTGCGTATCCGGCTCCGCCGGCGTTTTTCGGCAGCCCGCAAAAAGTCCCGCCAGCAGGAACAACGCGAGGAACATTGCTATCCATTTTTTCATAAGTGCCTACCTCCGTTTTGATATTTAGGTATCGCTTAATAGAATTCAAACCACAGATAAACCTCCGTGGTGCCTTCGCTTTGGCTCCAGAAATCATAGGAAGTCGAGATCTCCGAGATGGGAATTTCATGCGTTTTCCATTCGTCTATAACCCACGTCTGATTGTCGATGACAAATGCGTTGTTCTTCAGAATCGCATAGGCATGGACACGCACAGACGTATAGCCGTGCTTTTCGGCCAGCGCACGAAGCCGCGACACGCCGTCCTCGGAGAAATACAGATGCGGCTGGTAGGCAGCGGATTCAAACAACACGCCGCAGAAGGTTTCTCCGTCCACCTCGCCGTAAAAATTTCTTGTGCTGCCGTTGAAGAAGTCGGCCGTCAGAGAAGAAATCTCCACCGGAACAGATGCGACATTTCCTCGATAGCGCACGCCGATTGCCGCGGTTCCGATATTGATGACCTTGAATGTGCCATTTTCCACGGCAATGCTGTCGGGATTGGTGGAAAACAGCTCCAGTTCGCCATTCTCCGGCGCAAGCTCCTGCCCGTTTTGGTCAAAAACGCGTGCAGAGAGCCGAAGCACGTCTCCGACCATCGCTTCGATCGGCCGGCTGTCCAGCTCGACGCGGTAGTATTCCAGCACCGTGACGCGGCACGCAGCCGTGACCGTTTCGCCCTCGACCGCGGCAGACGCCGTCACAGTCGCCTCACCGGGGGCAAGGGTGGAAAGCCTGCCGCCTTCGGCCGTGACGACCGCAGCATCAGAGGTTTCCCACGTTACATCGTCGCCGGAAAGCATCTGCGTACCGAGCTTGATTTCCGCAGTCAGGTCAAACTGCGTTCCGGCGATCAGTTCCAGCTCCGTGCTGCTGAGCAGCAGGTTCGGGACCGCCTGCATCGTGGCCGGTGCAACTGTTATCTCAAGATAGGCCTTACTGTATTCTCCCGCAGAAACCGTCACAAGCGTCGTACCGCTTGCGAGCGCTTCGACATTTCCCTCCGCATCGACCTCCGCAATCTCGGGATCGGCAGAGGAAAAGGTCACGGGCGTGTTCTTCGGCTCGGTCTCATAGCTGATCTGATAGCGCTCTCCGGTTTTCAGGGCGCAGGCGCTTTCCGCGAGCGTGATTTTCGCATCGTCGGCGCCCGCCGTGCAGGAGCAGAGCAGCAGACACGCCGCCAGCAGAAGCAGGAAAAGTTGTTTCTTTTTCATTTTCACGCCCCCTTATCTGCCGTTCAGGTTTTCCGACCAGAGCCGGAGAAGCTCCTGCACGGAGGCTCCGCCCTCCTGGTATTGCGTAAAGCTCTTGCTCGCAGCAATGTCGGAAAATTCGTCGATCATCGTCTGATAGGTGTCTGCATCGTAATACTGCGCATAGATGCTCAGCTCGAGGTAGCGGATCAGGCAGCGCTCGGCGCGGATATTGTCGCGGTAGACCTCATAACGCTGCGGGTCGGTTTCCTTGAGTGCCTCGTTCTCGGCCAGTGCATCGTCAAAAAGCGTCTCATACTGGTCGAGCAGCGACTTCGGATAAAGCTCCGGCTGGCACCAGTCCTGCACGAGCTGGGAGGCCGTGTAGGAATACATCGACCGCTCCTCCAGCTCCGTCAAGCGCAGACGCCAGAGCGTGAAAAATTCATAGATACTTTCCCAGCCCGCGCCGTAATAATTACGCATGAAATTCCGCACCAGCGTGTCGGTGTCCAGACTCGTGTCCCACATCAGCTTGCTGATAAGATAGCCGCGCAGTTCGTGGAAGTTCGGAACATAACCGGAAATAAAGCCCTGCTCAAAGACGTATTCCGCACCCATTTCGACATAATTGCGGTAATTCTGCGCATACGCGCCGAAGGCATCGAAGGGCACAAGATAATTGCTGAACGGTGCAGAATATCCCCAGACGTACAGATTGTCCGTCAGAACGCTCCAGCCCTCAAAGGTCGCGCGCGCCGTGCCGTTTTCCATATATGGCACGGACACATGCGAGCTGATCGGCGCAAGCATAATGCCGAGGTTGTCCGCAAGCAGAAGCTTTTCGTCGCCGTTGATCGGGCTGTAGGTCTGCGTCGCGCCGTCGTAATCGACGGGCGCGGCCTCGGTCGAGGTATAGGCAAAGGTGCAGAATTTCAGCGTGCGTTCCGGAATGGTTTCCTTCGCCCATGCGTTGATTTTTTCCACCACGTCATTAGTAAACAGCACCATCAGCGCGCTGTTCACACCCTTATAGCGGTCGCGCACCGCCTGACAGTTCGTGCAGGCGCAGAACTGGCTTCCGTCCTCATGGCCGAGCATATAGTAGATGCAGTCGGGTGTATCGAGGATGATCTGCTTCAGGTTCTCAATGAACTGCGCTTTCATTTCTTCGTTGCTCAGACAAAGCTCGTTCGGCGCGGCAGGATCGTTGTACCACTCCGGATGCGCCTGCAAATAATCACTCGGCGGGAGAATCTGGAAATAGGTGTGCGTGACAAGGCCCCAGCCCTCATCCATTGTGCGCATGCGCATTCTGGACATGGTTTCCGTCGTGCCGTACCAGCTGTAAGAGTTGCCGCCGCAGCGGAAGGGAATGTCCGGCACGTCCGTCACATCA
>OIYT01002522.1_pt1 | contig 11054 bp, 10 predicted proteins | sample 1588201 | NCBI WGS metagenome assembly OIYT01 (sample SAMN03283260) | human gut metagenome | biome: human-associated habitat; material: feces | host: Homo sapiens | place: USA | collected 2013
CGCCGCCACAGGTGCAGCAGCGCCGTCACCGCCACGGCGACAGCCTCCGGTATGCCGTGGCTGCCGCCCAGAAGGTCGGTGCTGCGCAGGCTATACACCACCAGCAGGCCCATCATGGCCGGCGGCAGCAGCCTGCCCAGATCCTCCACCACCTTCGGCAGCTTCTTGTCCCCAGAGAACAGCAGGAACGGCGTCCATCGGGTGATCTGGGTGGCCAGCGCCACCATCGCCACGATGATCAGGGAATGTATCGTGTCTAGGCGCATAGCTTCCTCCTTCCCAGCAGCAGGACCGCCAGGGTCAGCACCATGGCCGGGATGACCATGTTGTCCGCGCCGAAAACGGCCAGACCCGCCACAGCGCACACCAGACCGGCAGCGCCGGGGGCACGGTTCTCTTTCTTGACGACCTGCTCGATGAACAGCACCACGAACAGCGCCGTCAGGGCAAAGTCGATGCCGGTGATGTCAAAGGTGATCAGCCCGCCCAGCAGGCCACCCAGCATGGAGAACGCCACCCAGTACAGCCAGGTCAGGAAGCTCATGGCAAAGTAGAACAGCGTGGGGTCCGTGTCCTCCGGCGGCTCCACCGAGGAGGAGAGGGAAAAGTTCTCGTCACTGAGGGTATAGATCATAAAATACCGCAGCCTGCCCAGTCCCCGGTACTTGGGCAGCAGCGCCAGCGCGAAAAACAAATGCCGTGCGTTGACCATCAGGCTCAGCACAAAAGCCTGTAGGGGATCAAAGGCCGTGGTCAGCAGCGTGATCGCCACATACTGCATACTGCCGCAGAAGGCAAAGGCACTGACAAAGCCCGCCCACAGAAAGCCGTAACCCTTGGAGGCCATCAGCACGCCGTAGGCCATGCCTACGGCCAGATAGCCGGTCATAATGGGGATGGTATGGGGAAACGCCGCCTTCACCGCCGCGGCAAAGCTCCTGTTCTGCACGGTATCACATCCTTTGAAGCGTGGGATAACGGCGCCATTATAATGTAAAACTCTTTTTCCCGCAATACTGGAAAACAGCGAATAAATGGTATATAATACAGGAACTTGTTGTGACTTTTGGTTGACAAAGGAGCGTATGTCATGGAAGAAATGCGTAGCTTTGGATATATCTGTCCGGCCTGCGGTAAGGCCGTGCTGCACAGCCGCAGCGTTTTCGCTCTGAACGCCGCCGCGGCGCGGATGGAATGCGAATGCGGCAAAGAAGCTCTGACCGCCGAGACGGACGGCCTGCGCTTCCGGCTGAACGTGCCCTGCGGCGTGTGCGGCGGGCACCACCAGGCGGAGTGCGACGCCGGTGCGCTGCTGCACGGCCGGGGCATCGGCCTGGCCTGTCCGGTAAAACAGGAGCTGTGCTGCTACATCGGCGAGGACGCCGAGGTGCGCCGCGCCATGGAGGGGCTGGCTCTGCGGGTGGCCAAGGAGAAGGCGTCCCCCGACGAGGCGTTCACCGACAACGTCATCATGTACGAGGTGCTGTCCGAGCTGAAGGATATCGCCGCCCGGGGCGGTATCGCCTGCGCCTGCGGCAGCCGCGAATACACCATGCAGGTGCGCCGCGGCGCGGTGGACCTGACCTGTGCCAAATGCGGGGGACGCCTGCGCCTTCCCGCCGCCACCGACAGCGACCTGGATGATCTGTGCTGCCGCATGACGCTGACCATCCCGGGGAGGTAACATGGGCGCTGTCTTCTGTTTTCTGCTGTTTCTGGCCGCAGTGGGTCTCTGCATCCTTTTGGGTCAGTCCCTGATCCTTGCGATATGGGTGGGCATAGCAGCCTTCGCCGCCCTGGGCCTGCGCCGCGGAATGACCGTGCGGGCCATGTGGGACGCCGCCTGGGAGCAGGGCCGCAAAATGTGCTGCGTGATCGTGATCTACATGCTCATCGGCGCCATCACCGCCCTGTGGCGCAGCGCCGGGACCATCGCCTTCTTCATCTATCACGGGCTGCGCATCATCACGCCGCAGCTGTTCCTGCTGGTGACGTTCCTGCTGACCAGCTTCATCTCCTACGCCCTGGGCACGTCCTTCGGCGTGGTGGGCACCCTGGGCGTGATCCTGATGGCCTTGGCCCGCTCCGGCGGCGTCAGCGTGGCCATCACGGCGGGGACCATCGTGGCCGGCGCCTACTTCGGCGACCGCTGCTCGCCGGCCTCCTCCAGCGCCACGCTGGTGGCCGCCGCCACCGATACCAAGCTCTATGACAACCTGCACATGATGCACCGCACCGGCTGGCTGCCCTATCTGGTCAGCCTCGCGGCCTACGCCGCCCTGTCCGTAACGCACCCGCTGGCCATGGTGGACAGCGGTGTGCTGGACCAGCTGTCCGGCACCTTCAGCCTCAGCTGGTGGACGGCCATCCCGGCGCTGCTGATCCTGATCCTGCCGCTGTGCAAGGTCCCCATCCGGCCCACCATGGCCGTCAGTGCGCTGACGGCGCTGCTGGTGACGGTGTTCGCCCAGGGCCGCGCTCTGCTGCCCACCCTGCGGGATGCGGTGCTGGGCTACCTCCCCGCCCCCGGCGCGCTGCACGACGTGCTCTCCGGCGGCGGCATGATGTCCATGGTCTCGGCCACCATCATGGCCGTCAGCGCCGGGCTGTACGCCGGGCTGCTGGGCGGCATGGGCGTGCTGAACGGCGCGGCGCATCTGGCCCAGCGCCTGGCCCGGAGAGCCGGGCGGTTCCCCGCCTGCGCGGCGATCTCCGTGGTGTGCAGCATGGTGTTCTGCAACCAGTCCACCTGCGCGGTGGTGTGCAACCAGCTGCTGGAGGACGACTACACCAAGCGCGGCCACGGCAGGGGCGAGATGGCCCTTGACATCGAAAACTCCGGCATCGTCCTCTCGCCGCTGATCCCCTGGAACATCTCCGTGTCCATCCCGCTGGCCATGCTGGGCGCGGACATATCCGCCATCCCCTACGAGATACTGCTGTACGCCATCCCTCTGTGCTATTGGCTGACAAAGCGCCGGGTCTACCCGCCGAAAGGAGACGACTGCTATGATACGATTGCTGAGCCGCTGGCTCATTCCTGACCGGGACAACGTGTCCTCCCCCGCCGTCCGCCGCGCCTACGGCACCCTGTGCGGCGCTGTGGGCATCGCACTGAATGTTCTGCTGTTCATCGGCAAATTCTTCGCCGGACAGCTGTCCGGTTCCATCGCCGTCACGGCGGACGCCTTCAACAACCTGTCCGACGCCGGCTCCTCGGCGGTGACGCTGCTGGGCTTCCGTCTGGCGGGCAAAAAGCCGGACACCGACCACCCCTTTGGCCACGGCCGCATCGAGTACATATCCGGCCTGATCGTAGCGGGCCTGATCCTGCTGATGGGCGTGGAGCTGGCCAAGTCCTCCTTTGACAAGATCCTCCATCCGGAGGCCGTCACCTTTTCCCTGATGGCTATCGCCATCATGGCCGCCTCCGTGTGCGTGAAGGTCTATATGTGGCTGTACAACCGGGCCGTCGGCCGGAAGATCAAGTCCGCCGCCATGGAGGCCACCGCCACGGACAGCCTTTCCGACACCGTCTCCACCCTGGCGGTGCTCCTTGCCATGCTCATCGGCAAATGGACCGGTCTGGCGGTGGACGGCTATGTGGGCCTGGTGGTGGCGCTGTTCATCCTGTTCTCCGCCTACAAGGCCGCAAAAGAGACCCTGTCCCCCCTGCTGGGGCAGGCGCCCGACCCGGCGCTGGTGCAGCAGATACGGGATATCGTCCTCTCCAACGACACAGTGCTGGGCGTACACGATCTGGTGGTCCACGACTACGGCCCCGGCCGTCTGATGATCACCCTCCACGCGGAGGTCCCCGCCCACGGGGACATCATGGCCATGCACGATGTGATCGACAATATTGAAAAGGAACTGATGGAGAAGCTCCACTGCCACGCCGTCATCCACATGGACCCCATCGTCACCGACGGCTCCGTCACCGCACTGAAGGAGCAGGTGGCCGCGCTGGTGAAGCAGGTGGATCCCGGTCTGACCATCCACGACTTCCGCGTGGTCCGGGGCACCACACACGATAACCTGATCTTCGACGCGGTGCTGCCCTTCTCCAGCAGCAAGACCCCGGCCCAGGCAGCGCAGGAGATACGCGCTCTGGTCCGCGCCATGGACGGCAATTACTACGCCGTGGTCACGGTGGAGCACAGCTACACGGACTAAGGGCAACACCGCACAGTGAAAGCCGCGGTGCTGCCCGAAAAAAACCGTGCGCCTGCGGCGCACGGATGAGAGCCCTTATTCCTATTCCCACGTCTGCCATATCTCCGGGCAATAGCCCACGGTGGCCTGCTTCCCGTTGCGGACAATGGGTGCGGCGAACAGCTCCGGGTATTCCAGCAGCTTTTCCTCCGCCGCCTGAGGCGTGATATAGGCCATGTACAGCGCCTCATACGCCCGGCAGTCCTTGTCCACCAGCGCATCGAAGCTGCCCACAGCCGCCCGGATGGAACGGTACTCCCCCGGCGATACACCCTTGCTCACAAGGTCGATGTACTGGTACTTGATGCGGCGCTCCTTGAACCAGCGCTCCGCCTTTTTCGTGTCGAAGGACTTGCTTTTTCCGAAGATCTGAATATTCATAGCGTATGCTCCTTACAAAAGAAATGGAGGGACAGTATGGACGACACCATCCGCAGACTGAAAGAACTGACAGACGCCAGTGACAACATCGTGTTTTTCGGCGGCGCCGGCGTATCCACCGAGTCCGGCATCCCGGACTTCCGCAGTGTGGACGGCCTGTATCACCAGAAATTCAAATACCCGCCGGAGACCATGCTCAGCCACACATTTTACGAGACGCACACCGAGGAATTCTACGACTTCTACCGGGCCAAAATGCTGGCCCTGGACGCCCAGCCCAACGCCGCCCACCGCAAGCTGGCGGAATGGGAGCGGCAGGGGAAGCTGAAGGCCGTCATCACCCAGAACATCGACGGCCTGCACCAGAAGGCCGGCAGCCGGGAGGTCCTTGAGCTCCACGGCAGCGTGCTGCGGAACCACTGTACCCGCTGCGGGAAATTCTACGGTGTGGAGCGCATCGCGGAGAGCCGCGGCATTCCCCGCTGCACCTGCGGCGGCATCATTAAACCGGACGTGGTGCTGTATGAGGAGTCCCTGGATGAGGACGTGATGGCCCGCGCCATCCACTATATCCGGCAGGCAGACGTGCTCATCATCGGCGGCACGTCGCTGGTGGTCTATCCCGCCGCCGGGCTGATACAGTACTACCGCGGCCATAAGCTGGCGGTCATCAACAAGGGCGGGGCCGGCAGCGGTCTTGGCGCCGCCGTCACCATCGACGGCCCTATCGGCCAGGTCATGGCCCAATTATAACACGCAGCGCCCCGACACGCAAGCCGGGGCGCTGCGTGCTATTGCGAACGCCGTGCCGATGTGCTATACTATATGTTCAAAAAACACCAAGCGAGGCATAGCATGACCACGAAAGATTATCAGACCCGCAGCCCCCTGCGGATATTCCTCTCCTACTTCAACCCCCACCGGCAGCTCTTCGCCCTGGACCTGTCCTGCGCGTTCCTCATCGCCTGCATCGACCTGGCGTTCCCGCTGGTGTCCCGCGCCGCCATGTATACCTGGCTGCCCCAGCGGCAGTTCCGGGTATTCTTCATCGTCATGGCGGTGGTGGTGGCCGCCTATGTGCTGCGCTCGGCGCTGTACTTCGTGGTGGCCTACTGGGGCCACACCTTCGGCATCCGCGTGGAGGCGGATATCCGCCGCGATCTGTACCGCCACATTCAGGAGCTGGGCTTCGACTTCTACGACCGCAACCGCACCGGCCAGCTCATGAGCCGCCTGACCAGCGACCTTTTTGAGATCACGGAGCTTGCTCACCACGGCCCGGAGGATCTGATCATTTCGCTTCTGACCATCGCGGGCGCGCTCGTAGTCATGTTCACGATCGAATGGCGTCTGGCACTGGTCGTGGTCGTCATCCTGCCGATTTTGATTCTGGTTCTGGTGCTGCGCCGCAGAAAAATGAGCGCGGTGTCCAAGAATGTCAAAAAGCGCACTGCGGCCATCAATGCCGAGATCGAATCCTCGCTCTCCGGCATCCGCACGGCCAAGGCCTTCGCCAACGAGCGCGTCGAGCTGGAGAAATTCGACGGCGCGAACGAGCGATTCAAGGTCTCCAAGCGCGAATTTCACAAGGAAATGGGCATTTTCACCGGTTCGCTGGAGTTTTTCATGTCGATCCTGTCCGTGGCCGTCGTCACGGTGGGCGGTGCGCTCATCATGGGCGACCGGATGGAGCTGGTCGATCTGTTCACTTTTACGCTCTACATCGGCACCTTTACCAACCCCGTGCGCAAGCTCGTGAACTTTGCGGAGATGTTCGCCAACGGCTTTGCTGGCCTCAACCGCTTTGCCGAGCTGATGCGCACCGAGCCGGATCTGCAGGATGCGCCGGACGCCGTGCCGCTGGAGCATGTCCGCGGCGAGATCGGCGTCGAGCACGTCGGCTTTGCCTATGACGGCGATCTGGAGGTTCTGGACGATGTCTCTCTGGATGTCAAGCCGGGCGAGACCATTGCCATTGTCGGCCCCTCCGGCGGCGGCAAAAGCACGCTCTGCCGCCTCATCCCGCGCTTCTATGACGTCACGAAGGGTGACATCAAGATCGACGGGCTGGACGTGCGTGCGGTCACGCAGGAGTCGCTGCACCATGCCATCGGCGTCGTGCAGCAGGACGTGTTCCTCTTTGCCGACACCATCGGCAACAACATCCGCTACGGCAAACCCGGCGCGAGCATGGACGAGGTTATCGAGGCGGCCAAGCGCGCAGAGATTTACGACGACATCATGCAGATGCCCGACGGCTTCGATACCTACGTCGGCGAGCGCGGCACGCTTCTGTCCGGCGGACAGAAGCAGCGCGTGAGTATTGCGCGGATCTTCCTGAAAAACCCGCCGATCCTGATCCTCGACGAGGCTACGAGTGCGCTCGACAGCGTCACGGAGTCGAAGATCCAGTCCGCGCTGGACGCGCTGGCCGTCGGCCGCACGACGCTGATCATCGCGCACCGCCTGTCCACCATCCGCAGCGCTTCGCGCATTCTGGTCATCGGCGGCGGCAAGATTGTCGAGCAGGGCACGCACGACGAGCTGATGAAAAAGAACGGCCTGTATGCGGAATTGAAGCGCACGCAGGATCTGTCAAGGTAGCACCCTTATTTCCGGCAAAAAGGCTTGCCTTTTTGCCGGAAATATTATATAATAATACAAATTTGGGCCAATCCGACCGCAAAACCGGGAACATCGTTCCGCCGCGCCCGTCAAAGGAGTGCTCCTAGATGGCATTGACAAGAGCGAAATGGCTGCTTCGGAAAATCCGCAGGATCAACACAGAACGTCTGAACAAGCACCTTGACGTGATGGTACAAACCACCGGAAAGTCCAGAATTTTCCTGAAATTTGGTATTCTCTGGGATTTTCTTACCACCGGTTGTTCCTATACCGACTATTTTCGGGGCGACTATGTCCACCTGACGCGGCAGGAGAAGAAAACCTTCGTCACGGCGAAGAAATATTACAATCTCATTCATTATTTCAATGACCAGCGCTACATCATCCTGCTGGGAGACAAGCTCGTGTTTCTGAAATACTTCCGCGAGCTGATCGGCCGCGCGTATTTTGACCTCCGCACGGGCACCGTCGAGGGGCTGGCGCGTTTCCTTGCGGACAAGGAGGTTGTTTTCGCCAAGGATCCCTTCGGTGAGTCCGGCCACGGCATTACGCGCCTGAAGGTCGCGGACTACACGCCGCAGGCGCTGTTTGAGACCTGCCGCGCGCAGAAGCAATATCTTCTTGAGCAGGAGATCGTCCAGTGCGGCGCGCTCAACGCCGTCAATCCGCATTCGGTCATCTCTCTGCGCGTGCTCACGCTTCTCAAGGACGGTAAGGCGCATGTCATCGGTAACGCGCTGCGCGTCAACAAGGGCGCGGCCGAGGTCGTCGGCTGCACGGACGATCTTTATTTTGCCCTGACGCCCGAGGGTACGGTGGACGGCAATGTCGTGGACGATTACGGCACGGTGTTTGAAGCCCATCCGCTTACGGGCTTCCGCTTCTCCGAGCTGCGCGTTCCGGCCGTGCAGACGGCGTTCGACCTCTGCTGCTGCGCCGCGGAAAAGCTGCCGCAGGTGCGCTATGTCGGCTGGGATATCGCGTTTACCGACCATGGCCCCGAGCTGATCGAGGGCAACGATTTTCCGGGCTACGGCCTGCTGCAATTTTACAGGCTCAAAGGCTCGCGTACCGGTCATCTGAAGGACATCGAAGCCGTCATCGGTGACGAGCTTTTGAAAATCAGACTTTGACTCCTGCAAAATCGTCGAAAATGGAATATTTACTTGCTTTTTTGATAAAGAGAGGCTATAATATAAAAACTATACACAGAAGAACCCGAAAAATCATAGGATAAAAAACCAACAAACCAGAGAGGATGATACCGTTTTGACTAACGCTTGCTGCGTGAAACCGGCGATCCGTCACTTTCATATTGAAGGAGAACCCGTCAGCGCTGTCGAATTCGGCGGCGGCCACATCAACCTGACCTGCAAGGTCACGACCGATGCCGGAAAAGCCTATATTTTACAGCGCATCAACCAATATGTGTTCACCGATCCCAAGGCAGTTATGGAGAACGTCGGCGCCGTCACGGAATACCTGCGCACGCGCGTCAGCAATCCCAGCGAGATCCTGCACTTTGTGCTCTCCGACGAGGGAACATACTACCATGTGGACGAACACGGCGAATACTGGCGCTGCTATGAGTTTGCCGACGGCCTGTGCCTCGATCTGCCGGAATCCGACAAGGATTTCTATGAAAGCGCCATTGCCTTCGGCCGTTTTCAGGAGATGCTGCGCGATTTCCCGGCCGAGACGCTGCACGAGACCATTCCGCTGTTCCATAACACCGAAAACCGCTACCGTCTGTTCCGCGAGGCCGTGAAGGCCGACCGCGCCGGCCGCGCGGCGGGCGTGCAGGAGGACATTGATTTTCTGCTTGCGCGGGAGCAGGAGGGCGGGACGATCTGCCGCCTGCTCGAAGCCGGTGAGCTTCCGCTGCGCGTGACGCACAACGATACAAAGCTCAACAACGTCCTGCTCGACAGCAAGACCCGCAAGGCGCTGTGCGTGCTCGATCTGGACACCGTCATGCCCGGCTCGTCGCTGTATGACTACGGCGATTCCATCCGCTTCGGCGCGGCCACCGCACCCGAGGACGAGAAGGAGCTTTCCAAAATGGGCGTGAACCTGCACCTGTTCGGCGTGTACACCGCCGGCTATCTCGCTGCCTGCCCGAGCCTGACGGCCAAGGAGCGCGAACTGCTGCCGCTGGGCGCGAAAATCATGACCCTCGAGCTTGCCACGCGCTTCCTCGCGGACTATCTCGACGGCGACCGGTATTTCAAGACTGCCTACCCCGAGCACAACCTCGTCCGCGCCCGTGCGCAGATGAAGCTCGTCGAGGATATGGAGCACAAGTGGGACGAGATGCAGCAGATCGTCCGGGAAGAAAACGCAAAATAAACACGGAGGAACCGCAATGAATTATCTGGGAATCGACTATTCGGTCAAACATCTGCCCGTGCTGGACGAGGATTTCATCCCCTTCGGCGTGTGGCTCGACGCCTACGAGCAGGGCGCGGAAAAGCCCCTGTCCATCGCGCTTGAGCGCGACCGTGGGCAGATCACCGTCCGCCATACCAAGATCCACGGGGTGCCCGAGCTGGCCGAGGCCGATTACCGTTTTGTCGAGCGCTACGTCAAGTTCCTGCTCTGGTCCATTGGCGGCTTCCGCATCTGGATCTGCGGTGATTCCGCGCTTGCGCAGCGCCTGCAAAAGGCCTATACGCTTGAGGGCGAGCGCAGATTCGACGTGCAGTTCATGCAGGACGTGTACGAGGTGCCCTTTGAGGTCATCGACTGCGCACCGGAGAGCTTCCCCCAGGCAAACGAGGCCGCGATCTCCATTGGCGGACATATGAACGGCTGCCGCATCGGCTTCGACGCAGGCGGCTCCGACCGCAAGGTCTCGGCTGTCATCGACGGCAAGACCGTCTATTCCGAGGAGGTCGTCTGGCACCCCAAGACGGAATCCGACCCGCAGTACCACTTTGACGGCATCGTCTCCGCCTTCCGCACCGCCGCATCCAAAATGCCGCGCGTGGACGGCATCGGCGTCTCGTCCGCCGGCGTGTTCATCGGCAACAGCCCGATGGTCTCCTCTCTCTTTATCAAGGTTCCGCGCGAGAAGCGCGAGCTGGTCAAGACGATCTACGACCGCGCCGCGCTGGAGATCGGCAATGTGCCCATCGTGGTCGCCAACGACGGCGACGTGACCGCGCTTGCAGGCGCCATGGGTATGGAGTGCGGCTCCGTCATGGGCATGGCCATGGGAACGAGCGAGGCCGTGGGCTATGTGGACGCCGACGGCAATGTCCTTGGCTGGCTGAATGAGCTTGCTTTCGCGCCGGTCGATCTTTTTGAGGGCGCAATGGCCGACGAATGGTCCACGGATCTCGGCGTCGGCTGCAAATATTTCTCGCAGGACGCGGTCATCAAGCTCGCGCCGCGCGCGGGCATCACGCTGGACGAGACGCTCACGCCCGCCGAAAAGCTCAAGGCCGTGCAGGCGCTCATGGCGCAGGGCGACGAGCGCGCCAAGCGCATCTATGAGTCCATCGGCGCATATCTGGCGCACACGATGAAGCTCTACTGCCGCTTCTACGATGTCCGGCACATGATCGTCCTCGGGCGCGTGATGTCCGGCGAGGGCGGCAACGTCATCCTCGACACCTGCCTGCGCATCATGCAGGAGGAATATCCCGCCCTGACCGAGCGCGTGCGCGTGATGCTCCCGGACGAAAAGACCCGCCGCGTCGGCCAGTCCGTCGCTGCGGCCAGCCTGCCGGAATGCAAATAAGAAACAGGCAGCGCAATGAACTCGTTCATTGCGCTCAGCGTGTCGAAAAACTCTTTTCGGCACGCTGACAGACTGCAAAAAAGTTCGG
>OIYT01002524.1_pt1 | contig 11052 bp, 8 predicted proteins | sample 1588201 | NCBI WGS metagenome assembly OIYT01 (sample SAMN03283260) | human gut metagenome | biome: human-associated habitat; material: feces | host: Homo sapiens | place: USA | collected 2013
GTCTGTGGCTTTTGGCAGGGTGCGTCCGGGTGGGCGCACCCTGTTTTTTTGTTTTTAATAAACAAGATGGAGCAAATCGGCCAGTACGATCATAGCAACAATTATAGCAAAAAGAAACACGGGCAATCAATCTCCGGGCTGTGATATGGGATTACCCGGCCAAATTGATTCTTTTCCGCAAGCTCCCGGCACTGCATTGCATCCAGATGCACCGGATATCGCAGGAAGAGCATCTGCCCGTTTTTCAGCATTTCTGCGCTCAGGCTGCCCGCATCCGGGGTGCCTGTCATGATGCCGTGTGCTCCGTGCGCCACCATTTCGCGGGCGCGCTGCCCGGCTTTTCCTGCCAGCTGCGGTCCGCTGAGAAAGACAACGCCTTTTTCCCGGCTGAGGAAAGCATCCGGCTGCACCCAGTCCGCAAAATGCGGCGGCACAGGCAACAGCCACGGTCCACCCAGCTGGATCTGCTGTAGCTGACGAAGGAAATGCGCATCGCCGTAAAATTTCAGATTCGGTGCAAAGCGTTTCAGCAACAGAAGGATCTCCGGCCCTCGGCCATATTTCGGCACCGGGAAGAACAGGAGCTGTGTCTGTTTCAGGCACTGCACGGTCTCCACACAGAGTTTTTTGACGCAAGTGTTCCAGTCTGCGTCCGTGCTGCCGTAAGCCGCATCCAGAACGGCCAGATCTGCCGTCTGGCTCCGCAGCGGGTCACAGGGGTAGAGCGGGCTGTGCTCTGCATAGTCGCCAGAAAAGAGAATGCTCTTTCCGTTCCATTCAAATCGCAGCCAGACGCTGCCTGCGCAGTGCCCGGAACGCCCCCATGTGACCTGCAGGCCGGGCAGTTCCGGCACAGAGCCGGAGCCTTTGCAAGGGCAGAGACTTTCCAGCGTTTGGATATGATTCAAGGAAAAGGGCAGTTGGGTCAGAGTAGGCAGCGTAGCATAGACCGGCCCCTGATACCCCTGCTGCGCCAGCCACGGCAGCGCCCCGGTGTGGTCTGCGTGGCTGTGGGTCAGAAAGACAGCCCGCAGTTTTTGAATCTGCTCTGCATTCAGCCGGGGCAGGTCGTCCTCTGCGCCAGCCAGCAGACCGCAATCCACCAGAAAAGCAGCACTATTCTGTTCCACATAAAAGCAGTTGCGGCCATGTTCGCCGCAGCCCCCGGCAATAAAAAGTTCCATCTCAATGCACCTTCCGATGATCGATCACCGTGTTCAAGATCAGCAGTGCCGTGGTCGAAAACAACACACACAGCACCGCCATCGCCATGCCAACCGAAACGCTGCCCTGCTCAAATTCCCGCACGATAAAGGTGGAGACCACCAGTGTGTTGGGCGGAGCGATCAGACTTGCCGTTACCAGTTCCCGGAAAGCGATGATGAAGGTCATCATCCAGCCGGTGGCGATGCCCTGCCGGATCAGCGGCAGGGTGATACGCCGCAGGATGTAAACCGGGCTTCCGCCGAACACCTGTCCTGCCGCCATCAGGCTGTCACTGATTTGGGTAAAGGACGAAGTGACGTACTGCACCGTATAGGGAAGAAACAGCACCACATAGGCCAGAACCATGATGCCCATAGTGTTGTACAGCGGCAGGATGTTGTAGATTTGGTTCCAGAATAGCATAATTCCAATGACCAATACAATACCCGGCAGCATTTCCGGCAGCAGACCAATGGCTTCTACCACCTTGCGCAGTTTGGAGTGCGACTTCCGCACCGCCAATACCAGCAGAGTGCCCAGCACTGCACAGATGGTAGCCGAAGTGACCGCAAGAAAAACGCTGTTCTTCAGAGCACTCAATCCCTTTTCGTTCTCGGTGAACAGTTCTACATAATGTGCGATGGTAAAGTTGCCCGGTGCCAGACCGTAGCCGCGGAGATTGATGAGAGATGTGGAAATGACCGAGAAGTACGGAACCCCAACTGCAATCAGCAGCACCAGAACGATATATGCCCACGCAGCGACGGTGGCTCCTTTGCCCATGGACTGCTCTACGCGGCGGGCACCCTTGCCGCTGACCAAATTGTAACTTTTGCGCGTGGTAATGTAATTTTGCAGCATCCACATACACAGACAGATGCCTACCAGCACGGAGGAGAGCGTGGCTGAACTGCCAAAGTCGATGGGGGCTACGGTGGCGTGGCGGTGGATCTCGGTGGTAAACACCTCAAACCCGATGCGCTTGCCCAGCGTAGAAGGCGTGCCGTATTCAGACAGCGTTTTCACAAACACCAGCAGCGCACCGATGGCGTAGTTGCCGGAGAGCAGCGGCAGAAAGATCTTGCGCATCCGGGCAGAGAATCCGGCCCCAAACACAGCACCTGCCTCTTCCAGACTGGAGGGGATATTCAGCATGGCGTTTTTGAGCATGGTGAGCATGAACGGAAAAACGTGCAGGCTCATCACCAGCACCAAACCGCCCAGAGTGAAGAAGATCTTTTCGCACCCGGCAGCTGCGGGGATCAGCTGCTGCAAAAGCCCCTTTTTCTGCATAAATAAGATCCAGCCCATGGAGGCAATGTAGGGCGGCGTCATGAACGGGATCATAAAGAGGATGTCAAAGACACGGTAGCGGGCAAACTTTGTCCGGGAGAACAGATAGGCCAGCGGTGCGGCAATCAGAGTAGACAGCAGCACCACCAGCACACCCAACAGCAGCGAATTGCCGATCATGTGGGCGTTTTCCGGGTTCAACAGCGTCTGCACAGCGGGAGAAAAGTCAAGGCGGCCATTCTGCATGACCGCCTTGGCAAAAATCATTCCCACAGGACAGACGATCAGAAAGATCAACACCACTGCCAGCAACAGCAGCGGAAGATCCGCCTTACGATTCGTCTGTTTCATGGAGCGTTACCCGTTGCTGGCACCGCAGATCTGGTTGATCTTTGCGGCATCATCGCTGGCTTCCGCCATCATCTTGTCCCAATCGGGCGTGATCTGAGGAATATCCTCCAGATTGCTGCGCTTGTCGCACTTGATGTCGGTGCGGCCGGGCAGCAGATAAGCATTTGCCACCAGCTGCTGTGCCTCATCGCTGAACAGATAATCAACAAATGCCTTGGCATTGTCCATGTTGGGAGCCGTTTTCAGGATCATTGCCGGGCGGGGGTTCACGATGGTGCCGCCTGCCGGGTAGTAGATGTCCAGCGGCTCGCCCTTATTCTTGGAAGAATAGGCGTTGTAGTCCACGCCGGCCACAAGGATGCCCACTTCGCCGGTGGTGACAGCTTCCAGTGCAGCCTTGTTTGCGCCGGGGACCGTCATACCGTTGTCGGCCATAGCCTGAAAATCATCCCAGCCATTCTTGACCACATAGCCTGCCACAAAGTCCTTGCAGGCACCGGACTTTTCCGGGTCGGGGATGGCCAGCTGATCCTTATACTCTGCGTTGCCAAGGTCTTTCCAGTCGGCATCAAGCGTGGAGAACACCGTGGTGTTATAAATAACGCCCACAGCGGATGCACTGTAACCAAACAGCACACTGTCGTCATCCAGCCAGCCGTCCACGATGAGGTCGGCGTTTTCCGGGGTGTAGCTTTCCAGCTTGTCATCTGCTTTCATGGACAGACCATCCGACCAGGAAGCCAGAATCACTACATCGGCCACAGGGTTTGCTGCTTCGGCTTCCAGACGAGCGAGGATCTCGCCGGTAGTGCCCTGAAACTGCTCTACCTCGATACCAGTCTTTGCCGTAAAGCCCTCGGCCAGCTTATCGGCCAGACCAGCCGGAGAAGGCATATAGACCGTCACTTTGCCGGTGCCGGATGCGGCAGCGGGAGTGCTATCGCTTGCCACGCTGGAAGAAGCTGTGCTGGAAGCAACCGTGCTGCTTGCGGAGCCGCCGCAGGCGGTCAAGGCGGCAGCGGCAGTCAGAGTACCCGCCACAGCAAGAAAATTACGACGGCTGATTTTATAATTACGCATAAGGATTCTCCTTTTTCATTTCCAATGATGTATCATCAAGCCGCACCTTGCGGCAGGAAGCTGATTCAGACGGCAACGATGGCACTACGGGGCAGATAAAGCGAGATCTTTTCGCCCACCGAGACCCGTCGGGGGCTGATATATGTCCAGTCCTGTCCGTTGTGGTTCAGCTGTAGCTGGTAGCTGCTGCCAAGGAACTGCACCGCCGTGACATCGGCATCGTATTTTTCGGCCTGCTCGGTGGGAACCGTCTGTGCCTGTTCCGGGCGGAACAGATGATTCTGGTCGAGCCAGTTGGAAGAGCCTACAAATCGTGCCACGAACTCCGTTGCCGGATGGGAATAGATTTTTTCCGGGGTATCATACTGCTCAATTTTTCCGGCGTGACAGACCGCAATTGCATCGCTCATGCTCATGGCCTCAATCTGGTCGTGGGTCACAAACACGCCGGTAATGCCCAACTTGGTGATCAGCGTCCGCAGTTCCGAGCGCATCTCTTCCCGCAGCAGTGCGTCCAGTGCGGAAAGCGGCTCGTCAAACAGGATGCAGGCCGGTTCAATGACGATCGCGCGGGCAAATGCCACACGCTGCTGCTGACCGCCGGACAGCTGATGAGGATACCGCTGGGCAAAATCATCCAGCTGTACAGCGTGGAGTGCATTTTTCACCTTTTCGTCCAATTTGTCCGTCTTGCCAGCCGCCCGCAGGCCAAAAGCCACATTTTCAAAGACAGTCATGTGCGGCCAGAGGGCAAAATCCTGAAACACAAAGCCAAGGCCGCGCTTTTCGGGCGGGATATTGATCTTCTTTTCCGAGGAGAACACACAGCGATTCTCAAACCAGATCTCACCGCTGTCCGGCGTTTCCAGTCCGGCGATCATCCGCAACAGGGTGGTCTTGCCGCAACCGGAAGGTCCCAGCAATGTGGTCAGGCTGCCGCTTTGAATGACAAAGCTGGTAGGCTGGATCACCTGCTTTGCGCCAAAGGATTTTGTAACATGAACGAGCTTGATCTCCATATTTTGCACTCCTACTTTTGATACCTGCTCTATGGTAGCACGAAGGATTTGTGCAAACTATCCCAGTGGTGTAAATCTCATGTAAAAGTTTGGCAACAAAAAGTCCCCGCTGAACCTTAAGATCCAGCAGGGATTTCATGAAGATATAAATATCCGAAAATAAGCCCATCCAGAGGAAAGTCAGGCAAGATGGAACAGATCAATCAGCACCACCATTGCAAGGCCATAGTAAACGACAACCGCTACCAAATCGTTGATCGTCGTGATCAATGGTCCGGAAGCAACAGCCGGATCAATATGAATTTTATGGAACAGCATCGGAACCAATGTGCCCACCAGACTGGAAACGACCATGGCGACAACAAGTGATGCGCCTACACAGCCAGACAGCAGAAGTGCCGTATTCCAAGCGTAGCCTTTGAAAAAGTGGATATAACATCCCAGAAAACTCAGCGCCATTACGGCCAGAATTGTACCATTCAGCAATCCAACTCTGACTTCTTTCCAGAGCAGCTGAAATTTCTTGGATACCGTCAGATTTTCGTCTACCAGAACTCGAATCGTAACGGCCAATGACTGCGTGCCGACATTTCCCGCCATACCCAGCACCATAGACTGAAAACAGATCACAACCGGAAGCACTGCTACCACCGATTCAAATGCGCCAACGACCGAGGAAACCAGCATTCCAAGAAATAACAGAGCGGTCAGCCACGGAAGACGCTTTTTCACACTTTCAAAAACGCTTTCCCTCAAATCTTCCTCGCCGGTCAGACCACCCAGCTTTGCGTAATCATCGCTCATCTTATCGTCAACCAGTTCCACCACATCGGACGATGTTATGATACCCATCAATTTGCCTGCCTCATTCAGCACCGGCAGACTGCGCTCCGCATAGTCCACAATGCGCTCGATACAGTCGCTGATTTTTTCCCGATCTGTAACGTAGGGGTAAGACCCAACGATGAGTTCCGCAAGAGGATCTTCTGCACGTGCAATAATCAAATCTTTTAAGTCGATTGCACCATAGAAATGTTCATTTTCATCCACCACGTACAACACAGAGATGTTGTCATTCTCCCCGGCCTGCTTGACCAGCTCACTCATAGCCTGCCGGATGGTCATATCATTTTTGATGCGGATATAATTCGTCGTCATTTTGCTGCCGATCTCATCTTCGCTATAAGAAAGCAGCATCTTTACGTCTTCAATCGAATCTCTGTCCAGTTTGTTGACGATTTCACCCTTGTCTATCTCGTCAAGGTCTTCCAGCGCATCTGCCGCATCGTCCGAGTCCATGTTGGAAATAACTTTTGCAGCCTCATCTCTGGATAATTCTTTCAGATACGGCTCTGCATCGTCCAGATAGGCGAAGATCTCAGCCACTTCGTCTACTCCCAAAATGGGATAAAGCGACTTGCGTTCTGCAGGCATGAGCGCTTCCAAAGCATCCGCCAGATCTTTTTCATGGTAATCCGACAGTTTTTCGGCCAGTTCAGCCTGAGGTATATTGCCATGAATGATGTTCAAAATTTCCTGCACATAGTTTTTCTGCATGATCTGTCCTCTTGATTCTGTTATGTCAATCAAAAAATATCGTTTCACTTCAAAAATTCGAATTCTATCATAGCACGTCCGTCCTGTGACAGCCACCATTCCGGTGTAAACCCTTTGTAAAATCAGATATAAAAAATTCCCGTCAAAGCAGCAGACTTTGACGGGACGAAAGAAGAAAAGAAAGATACTCAATTGATGCACAGAGCCATTCAAGCTATAACCTGATCTCTTGCACAGAGCATACGTTGATGCCGCTCTGCCCTGTACCATGGCAGATAAAGAAGCAACAGGACTGCAGCAAGAACCGGCAGAAAGCCCAGTAGATAAAAACGTTCTCCAAAGCAGTGGGCGAAAAAGGCAGTAATCGCATTGCCCTGCGGATCATTGAGAAAGAAAAAGTTTGTTTTCAGCAGCCGATTCAGGAAAAAGATCGGCGTTGCGATTGCACACAGAAACGCCAGTACCCAGCGGATATGATGCACCTGCGGGCGAAATCCGCCAGCAAGCAGAAGGACCGGATAGAGAGGATCAGCAGAACGTGAATGCTATAGGAATGCAGATGCAGCAGGTTCCAGACCGGGAGCCGCTGCCATGAGGGGCTCAACATTGCGACCACTGCTCCCGGAATACAGAGCGCATAAAGGATTTCCTTGCTCCAACGGCTCTGGTGTATGGCATCGTACCAGCAGACAAAGATGTTGATGCTGCACAGGTGGAGAGGCAGATAGGTCACGTTCCATTGACCGGTGTACAGCAGGACGGCCTGCTTCATAAACTCATCGGCCAGCATCAGGACAAACACAGCGCGAAGGATCTGATGCCGGGTCACTTCCCTGCAGCGGTAGTAGATCACCGCACAGAGAAAAATGACCGCCGCTGCTCCCAGCAATTCTGCCCAATGCGTTGCACTGAACAAAGAGAAGGCGCGGTAATCCGCCCCGCGTTCTGCCTGTATCGTCTGCACGGATTTCCAGAAATCTTCCATAGGATTCTCCCTTTCTGCGATTTCATTCTACAATAAAATTGTATCATCGAAATCCAGTCGAAGAAACCGTGCTGCGGTCAAATCTGTGTGAAATCCGAGTGCATCTCACTTCAGACTGGAGTGCACGTTGGCCTGATAGGCTTCCTCGTAGAACTGTGCCTGACAATCCACGGCATCGGCACCGGGCATCCGGCGGACATAGCTGCCGTCCGGCTGCTGCACGCGGGCGTTGCAGTTGTCGGCCAGCATCGTGTCAAAGATGTGCTGCAAACGTGCCTTCAGAGCCGGAGCCGTGACCGGAGCCGCGATTTCCACGCGGCGGAGCGTAGAGCGGGTCATCCAGTCTGCCGAGCCGATGTAGTACCGGGCACGCTCTCCCTGTCCGAAAATGTAGATGCGGGAATGCTCCAGATAGCGGCCCACGATGCTGATGATATGGATATTCTCGGTCTCATCCGGGACACCGGCACGCAGGCAGCAGATGCCGCGCACCACCATATCGATGTAGACGCCCGCCTGACTTGCCTCGATGAGCTTGTTGATGAGCACTTTGTCGGTCAGGCTGTTGATCTTGATGCCGATGTAGCCGCCCTCGCCGCGGGCGGCAGCTTTGATCTCACCGTCTATCCGATTCAGCAGACGGTTCTGTAAGCAATGAGGCGCCACCAGCAGGTTCTTGACCGAATCCACCGTTTCGCCCTGATCCAGTGCGCGGAACACTTCGGTGGCTTCCAGACCGATTTCCTTGGATACGGTCAGGAAAGAAAGGTCGGTGTACAGGCGGCTGGTCTTTTCGTTGTAGTTGCCGGTGCCGATCTGGGTGATGAAGGAAATACCCTCCTTCGTTTTGCGGGTGATCAGGCAGAGCTTGGAGTGGACTTTCAGCCCTTCAATGCCATACACCACATGACAGCCGGCACGTTCCAGCAGGCGGGACCACTCGATGTTGTTTTCCTCATCAAAGCGGGCTTTCAGCTCCACCAGAACATCCACCTGCTTGCCGTTTTCGGCGGCTTCCACCAGTGCATCCACCACCTTGCTGTGGTTGGCCAGACGATAAAGAGTCATCTTGATGGAGACCACGTCCGGGTCGCAGGCGGCCTCGTGCAGCAGCTGCAGGAAGGGACGGATGCTCTCATACGGATAGTGAATCAACTTGTCCTCTTCCAGGATCTGCGGAATGATGGGCTTGCGCTCGTCCAGTGCAGGGCTGGGCTGCGGGTGGCGGGGCGCAAAGAACAGGTCGGTGTGGCTGCGCAGCTGATCCTCGATCTGGAACAGGAAAGAGTGATCCAGCGGAGAATCGTATTCAAACACCCGCTTGGGGTCCAGTTTCAGGTTTTTGCACAGGGACTGGATAATTTCTTCGTCGATCTCACGGCTCAGTTCCAGACGGACAGGTGCCAGCTTTTTGCGCTTCTTGACCACTTCGGCCATGTGATCCCGGTAGTTCAGGTCTTCGTCATAGATCAGGTCGGCGTCAATATCCGCATTGCGGGTGATGCGGGCCAGCGTTTTGCTGGTGACCTTATAGCCCTTGTAGAGCAGTGGCAGGAAGTGCAGGATCAGTTCTTCCGACAGGATAAAGCAGCCAGTACGGCCCGGCACCGGCACCAGCCGGGGGAAGATCTCATTGCCGCAGGGCACAATGCCGATCTTCTTCTTTTCTGCCTTGGTGCTCAGCACCGCAACCGCATAGATGCCCTTGTTTTTCAGGAACGGAAATGCCTGCTTTTTGCTGATGATGAAACTGGACAGCAGCGGCAGGTAGTCCTGCCGGAACAGCTTTTCCAGTTCGGTACGGCTTTCTTCCTCCATATGGGCAAAGTCCAGCAGACGGATCCCCTGCTCTGCAAGCTGTTCCAGCAGACCATTATAAGCAGCGTCCCGGCGGGCTGTCAGCTTGTGGATAAAAGCCAGCGCTGCATCGATCTGTTCGCCGCTGGTCATATTCGTCTTATTTTCCCGTGCGTTTTTGTCCAGCAGCATCTGGTCTTGCAAGCTGCCGATGCGCACCATGAAAAATTCATCCAGATTGCTCTGGAAAATCGACAAAAAACTCAGCCGTTCACACAACGGCAGACGGGAATCCTCTGCCTCCTCCAGAACGCGTTCGTTGAACCGCAGCCACGAAAGCTCACGGTTTGCATAGCAATGATAGGTGTTTTCCATATTCCTCTTCCTTTTCTCTGACCGGAATGCTTCGGATTGCATGATACAAACGTTTTTATTGTACCGTGCAAATGTAAAATCAGAAATCAGGAATGTGTCTGGAATATGTAAAATCGCTTCTGCACACAGATTTTACCGCAATTTGATTGCAACCGCCTCGAAATCATCTTACAATAGTAGATACTTTCTTTTAATATATGAATCGGGGGCAGAGAACCATGACGTATAAAGACATCAAACACAATGAGGAAGTCAACGAACTGCTGAAAAAAGGCAACCAGAATCTAGGCCTGCTGGGCTACACCGAGCACTCACAAGCCCATTGTGTCCGGGTGGCAGAGACCGCCGCCCACATCCTGAAAAAATTCGGCTATCCGGAGCACGACATCGAGCTTGCCCGGATCGCAGGCTATATGCACGACATCGGAAACGCCATCAACCGCAGCCGTCACGCCGAATACGGCGGGCTACTGGCCAACGAGATTCTGAAGCAATATGACCTGAGCGTCCCGGACCGCATCACCATCGTGTCCGCCATTTCCAACCACGATGAATCCACCGGCGGGGCCGTGGATCCCATCTCGGCAGCACTCATCATCGGCGACAAGACTGATGTGCGCCGCAGCCGTGTGCGGGAAAAGCCCAAAGCATCCTTCGACATCCATGACCGGGTCAACTATGCGGTCACAGACCAGACCCTGAAGATCAACACCGAGAAAAAAGTCATCTCACTGAATCTGCAAATCGACACCGATATTTGCAGCATGTACGAATATTTTGAGATTTTCCTGCAGCGGATGCTGATGTGCCGCGGGGCTGCCGATATGCTGGGAGCAACCTTCAAGTTGACGGCCAATGGGGCCAAAGTTCTTTAATGTGTGGCCATCTCCGCAAAGAACAGGAACTAGCCTTTATAATAAAAAACAAAAAGTCCCGCCTGAAAGTAAAGCCTTCACTTTCAGGCGGGATGTCTTTCAATATGACTGCTATGGCGGCATGCGTGACCATGAACTCTGCACGATGTCAATTCCTAGACAATTTTTTTCAAATACAGATCTTCAATGATGGTGGTTTCATCGTATGCAGCAACTGTGCAGGCGATCCCTGTTCTGCTACTACTCCATCTTTGAACACCACAATCTTATCTGCACTGGAAACAGTACGCATTCGGTGAGCAATAATGAGAACCGTTTTATCCTTGATAAGTCGTGACAGTGCTTCCTGAATGGCTGTTTCGTTCTCCACATCCAAACTGGCGGTGGCTTCGTCCAGCAGGATGATGCCAGAAATACCATGAGCGTTACAAGAACCGTGATTTTCATTTCGACTTTACCTTCTCTCCTTCACGTCCGCAAATATGGCAGATCATTGCATTCCCGCGTCGGGGTA
>OIYT01002525.1_pt1 | contig 11049 bp, 8 predicted proteins | sample 1588201 | NCBI WGS metagenome assembly OIYT01 (sample SAMN03283260) | human gut metagenome | biome: human-associated habitat; material: feces | host: Homo sapiens | place: USA | collected 2013
ATGAGAATCGGACACTTTCATCTCTGCGGTGCGGGAATATCCCGTACCGCAACTGTTTCCTCCAAACTTTTTAGTAGAAAAATTCACAAAGAAAAGATATGATATAATTGCATTGATTCAGAACAATAAATGGAGCTTTTCGGAAGATAATGAATTTGAAAAACAGAGCAAAGGAGGGTGTTCAGCGTCAAAGTTTGATTTCGAGAGGAAGTATCTTAAGCCTCAATGCTGGAGGTCATACAATCCGAGCGCTATGCAGCGATTTCGGCACAAAAATCAGCGAGGCAACGCTTACGGGGGTTGCCTCGCTGTGATATATTTCAAAGCATATTATCTGATACACACTCTTGGAATTACGCGGTCGATCCCACCTTCTGGCCGCAGCTCGTGCCATGCTCTGTCAAAACCCCCAATAATGAAGAAAGAACGGAAGCTGGCCGAATGCGCAGACTGCGAACAGCACAGCCAGCACGATACAGACGACCTTGCCGAGCGGAAGCCACGCGATACGCCTGCGTTTGAGATTCGTGCAGCGGGCGAGCAAAAGCGGCGTCAGCTCTGTGCGCAGCTCGGGCTGCACGGCGACGCAGGCCTGCCGGTCAAGACCAAGCAGAAATGCCTTCCCGGATGTGCGCAGAAAGCGGATTTGAGAATAATCGTATTCGACGGGAGCGGCGTCGCCGGAGGTAACGCAGATTTTGTCTCCGAATGTGACACAGACGACCACAGGCTTGCCGCCGTTGGCGATGCCGGCGCGGCGGTAGCTCACGCTTGCGGCGTGACGCTCAAGAAGGAAATTGACGCACAGCACGAGTGCGACAAAGGCCGAAGCCAGCACGACCAGCGGCAGAACCTGACGATAGCGTAAATAATAGTAAAGAGACATTCCTTCCAGCAGAAAGAAGAATAGAACATAGAATATATAAGTGACGAAATAGGAGTTCAACGCGATCTGCCGGTAGGTACTTTTGTCATAGCAAAGCTGAGAAACAATCTCTTTTTTCTCCATTTGGATTCTCCTTTTTGCCAAAAATGCGGAGTTTTTTAGAGATTATAGCACAGTTTTTCGGAATGTCAAGTTTTTTCGGAAAACGGTCGGAGAATGCGGCGAAGATAGATCGCTTTACGCGTCGATCCGTCCTTGAGCAGAAACGCGTCCGGGTGCTCGGCCATGACCTCGAAGCCCATTTTGCGGTAAAGCGCCAGTGCGCGTTCATTGCCCTCGATCATTTCCAGCTCAAGCTGGTGCACGCTGCGCCGCTGCGCAGCCTCAATCAGTTCGCGGAACATTGCCGTGCCGATGCCGCGCCCCCAATATTCCTGCAAAAGCCCGATCATGAGCACTGCGCGGTGGCGCTGCTTTAAAGAGCTGAGAAAAATCAGCTCGCAGTTGCCTGCAATCTTCCCGCCTACAGTGCAGACGATCATCAGGCCGTTCGGGTCGTCCAGCGTCCGCTTCAGGTAGCTCCATTCTCCCTCGACGGTGAAATTGACCTCCTCCGGATAACGCGCGAGGTATTCCGTCTCGCCGCAGGCTTTTTTGAGATACGCGAGCACTTCGGGTGCGTCCGCCTCCTGCGGCGCGCGGAAGATCGCCTCCTCGCCGGTTTTCAGGTGCACGGTTTTGGTTTCAAAAATCATGAAAACGCCTCCTTTTTTGAAATCATACGGCATTCTTCGCGCTGTGTCAACCGACGGTGCTGCGCGGGCGAGATTTTTTTGAAAATTAGAAAAAAATGCTTGCAATTTGCAAAAAAATCGGTACAATAGTATCGACAATACGACGCTGCAGGGAGTAGGAACAGTGCGTTAAGTACCGGTCGGATGGGAGGTTGCCGCCGGGCGAAGGAGCTTCGGCTCCGCGATACTGTTACCGCAACCGCCTGAGCAAGATGTCCCTAGGTATCGGGGCATAGCGCCGTGTATATTTCAACCTCCTCCATTATTTCAGGGAGGAATTTTTTATGTCCAAAACCAACTGCTTCCCCGTTAAACGCATCGCGATCGATGCAGTCCTCATCGCCATGTACTTCGGCCTGTCATGGGCCTCCGTCGAGATCGGCGGCATCAAGCTGACATTTGTGGGTCTGGCGTCCATCATCGCCGCCATGGTCTACGGCCCGATCGACGGCTTCCTTGTCGGCTTCTTCGGCGCCTTCTGCGAGCAGATGCTCAAGTACGGCTTCACCGCGACCACCCTGCTGTGGCTGCTGGGGCCTGCTATGCGCGGTCTCGTCGTCGGCTGTGCCAAGCTGATCTTCAAGCGGTCCATGTCCACGGAAAACCTGCTGCGCAACCATCGTCCGTATGTGTTCTTTGCCGTCAGCATCTTTGCCGGTCTGGTGGTTTCCGTGCTCAATACGACGGCGTTTTATGTCGATGCGAAGATGTTCCACTATTACACCTACGAGCTGATCTTCGGCGTATTCTGGCTGCGGCTTCTGCTTGCTGCTGCCAGCTCTCTGCTGATGGCGCTCGTCACGCTGCCCGTGCTTGCCGGTGTACAGCACACAAATTTCGCTTTAAAGAAGGTAAAATCATGACCTATCAGGAAGCGCTTTCCTACATCCATTCCGTCTGCTGGAAGGGCTCTGTGCCGGGACTTTCGCGCACGCGTGAGCTGCTCGAGCGCATTGGAAATCCGCAGAACCAACTGAAATTCATCCACATCGCCGGCACTAACGGCAAGGGTTCTACCGCCGCCATGCTGGCTTCCGTGTTCCGCGCGGCGGGATACTGCACCGGCCTTTACACCTCGCCCTTCATTCTTTGCTTCAATGAGCGGATGCAGGTCAATGGCGAGATGATCTCCGATGAAGAGCTGGCCGAAATTACCGAGTTTGTCCGCCCGCACGCCGAAGCGATGCAGGACCATCCGACGGAGTTTGAGCTGGTCACGGTCATTGCCATGGAGTATTTCAAGCGGCACAAGTGCGACATCGTATCGCTGGAGGTCGGACTTGGCGGCGAACTGGATTCGACAAACGTCATTTCCACGCCGGAGGCTTCGGTCATCTGCAACATCGGTCTTGACCACACGGAGATTCTGGGCGACACGCTGGAGAAGATTGCCTCGGCCAAGGCCGGTATCATCAAGGGCGGCGACGCCGTCATCTATCGCGGCAAAGAGAGCGTTGAACAGGTCTTTGCGGATGCTTGCAAAAAGACCGGCGCACGCCTGCACAAGGCCGACTTCGACGGTATTCGTCTGCACAAGGCCGACTTTACTGGGCAGGTGTTCGATCTCGGCGCGAGGAAGAACCTTGAAATTCCGCTGCTGGGTGAGCATCAGCTCAAAAATGCCGCCGTTGTGGTCGCAGCGGTGGATGCTCTCACAGCCAAGGGCTGGAGGGTCTCCGAGCAGCAGCTCCGTGACGGACTGAAGCATGTCTCGTGGCCGGGACGCTTTGAGCTTCTGCGCAAAAAGCCTGTATTCTTTGTTGATGGCGGGCACAATCCGCAGTGCATGGCCGCGCTGGCAAAAAATCTGGAGCAGTATCTTTCAGGCCGTCGCCTCGTCGGCCTGACGGGCGTGATGGCGGACAAGGATTATTCTGAAATGTATAAGACGATGGAGCCGTATTTCTCTGCGTTTGTTACGGTCACGCCGGAGAACCCGCGTGCTCTGCCCGCAGAAAAGCTGGCAGAGATGCTTGTGCAGTTCGGCAAGCCCGTGACGGCCTGCGCAAGCGTCTGCGAGGGCGTGCAAAAGGCGATGGAGCTGGCTTCGGGCGAAAACGATGCCGTGGTTGCCTTCGGCAGCCTTTACATGGTGGGTGACATCCGCACTGCGGCAATGGAGAAGTGACCGATGACAGAGAAAAAACGGAATCATTTTCTGATCCTGGGCGACAGCTACTCCACCTTCGAAGGCTGGATCCCACAGGGTTACGCGGCGTATTACACGCAGGGCAACGGCTGCGACACGGACGTGAAATCCGTCGAGGAGACGTGGTGGCATCGCTTCGCCCATGACACTGGCGCGACGCTGGTGCAGAACAACAGCTGGTCCGGCTCGACGATCTGCTTCACCGGCTATGAGGGAGACTGCTCTGAGACTTCCTCCTTCCTTTGCAGACTGCGCAAGCTCGAAAAAGCCGGATTCTTTCGCGAAAACGAGATCAATACGGTGTTCATCTTCGGCGGAACGAACGACGGCTGGGCAAACAGCCCGGTGGGGGAGTTAATGTTCTCGGACTGGAAAAAGGACGACCTGTTTTCCGTCCTGCCTGCGGTGTGCTGCCTGTTACATGAGCTGAAGGCTGCCGCACCGAAGGCCGAGATCGTCGTGCTTATCAATACCGAGATGAAGGACGAAATCACCGATGGTCTTGCCGCGGCCTGCGAGCACGAGCATGTCCGCGCACTTCGGCTGCATGATATTGACAAGGCCGGCGGTCATCCGACCGTAAAAGGCATGCAGCAGATCGAGCAGCAGCTTTTGGAATTTCTAAAGTAAAAAACGATGGGGCTATGCCCCATCGTTTCAGCTTGTCAAATTGTCAAAAAACTCTTTTCGGCACGCTGACAGACTGCGAAAAAGTTCGGAAGGCAAGCAACTCACGCTCGTCGGCGTACATAGGTACGGTAGAGCGTGAGTTGCGCAGCAAGTCAAAATCCTTGCGCAGCAAGCTGGTTTTCAGACTATAAAGTTTGGAATTCCAGACTTTTGTAAATGAAGTCCGGAGAGCAAAAATCCATTGAATTGTGAATCGATTTTGACGATTACGGACTTTTTTGACAGTCTGAGTGCGCAAAGCGCACGGGCTTCTTGATGAAATCAAGAAGCATAGTATTACTCTTTCCTTCCCTCCGAAGCTTTCGGTTAGATAGGTTTTTCGAAAGTCTGAAAAGAGTTCTCGTAATTTAAACAACCTTACTTCAGCACTCTTGCGGCGGATTCCTCCGCAAACTGGCGGCTATAAAGGTCATGGTAATATCCGTGCGCTTTGAGCAGCGATTCGTGCGTGCCCTGCTCGACGATCCTGCCGTCGCGCACCACCAGAATCAGGTCGGCCTTGCGGATGGTGGACAGGCGATGCGCGATCAAAAACGACGTTCTGTCCTTCAAAAGCCGGTCGATGGCATCTTGGATGAGCTGCTCGGTCTGCGTGTCGATGGAGCTGGTCGCCTCATCAAGGACAAAGATGCGCGGGTCGGCCAGCACCGCACGGGCGAAGGAAATGAGCTGCTTTTCGCCCGTGGAGAGCTTGTCGCCGCCTTCGCCCACCTCGCTGTCCCAGCCCTTGTCGAGCTTTGCGGCGACGGTGTCGGCGGAAACGGCTCTGGCCGCGGCCTCGACCTCGGCATCCGTGGCCTCCAGACGGCCGTAGCGGATGTTCTCGCGCACGGTGCCGGAGAACAGGTGCGGGCTTTGCAGAACGTAGCCGATGTTGGAGTGCAGCCAGAGCTGGCTGCGCTCGCGGTAGTCGCGCCCGTCGATCAGAATGCGGCCCGAGGTCGGTTCAAAAAACCGACAGACGAGGTTGACCAGCGTCGATTTACCCGCGCCGGTCTCGCCGACCAGCGCGACGGTCGTGCCCGCCGGGATTTTCAGCGAGAAATGCTGCAAAACGTCCTCGCCGCCGTCGGGGTAGCGGAAGGTCACATCGTCAAATTCGATGTCGCCGCGCAGCGGCTCCCAGTTTTCACGCTTTGGGTGGAAGGAGTCGCCGTAACGTGCTTCGACCTCGGGCGTGTCGCGCACGTCCGGTTCCTTGTCCAAAAGATCGGTCACGCGCTCGATGGACGCCTGCAGGGAAATGAACTCCGCGATGTTCGAGGCCGTCATCTGGATCGGCTCGAAGATGCCCACGGCGTAGGTCAGGAAGGCTGAAAGCGTCGCCAGCTCCAGCGCCTGCTCTGCGACCAGATACCCGCCGCGCAGCAGTACCACCGCCACGGCCGCCGTGCTCACCAGCAGCACCAGCGGGATATACACCGCGTTCAGCCGCGCCGCACGCACGCCGGAGGTGCGCATCTCGCTTGTCAGCGTGCGGAAGCTGCCGGTCATTCTGTCCTCAAGGACGAGCGTTTTCGCGGTCTTTGCGCCGGTGATGCCCTCGTTAAAGGCGCCCGTGATGCGCGAATTGAGCTTGCGCACCTTGCGGTTCCAGTGCAGGATGCGGTTTTGGAAATATGCCGTCAGCACCGCCATGACCGGCACGATCAACAGCACCAGCAGCGCCAGCTTCCAGTTGAGGATCAGCATGGACACCATGGAGCCTGCGACGTAAAACAGCGCCCAGAGAATATCCGTGAAGTTCCACGCGATCATACTGGCGATGCGGTTGGTGTCGCTCATCAGACGGGAAAGCAGATAGCCGACCGGCGTGACGTTATAGAACGAGAAGGAGAGCGTCTGCAAGTGATGGAACAGCTTCTGCTTCATGTCGCGGCCGAGGTACATCTCGATGCGCATGGAATTGTTGCAGAACCACATGACGCTGAAGCCCTGCAGCACGATCAGCGCCAGATACACCAGCGCATAGGGCACAAGGCCGGCCGTCACGCCCTTTTCAATGAAATTTGCAATTGCGTAGCGCTGCATCAGCGGCAGCACCACGTCCACGAGCGCGGTCAGGCCATTGAAGGCCAGCATGCCGACGAAATCCGCACGGTAGTTCTTCAAAAATGGCTTCAGCCGCACCCAGATACCCCAGTCAAAGGCTTGGGTGTATTCTTTTTCATCGTGCATCGTCCGCGCCCCCTTCCAGAATCAGCGCGCGGTCGTCGCTGCGCATCTGAATGTCGTAAATCTCCCGATAAATGCCCGGTCGCGCGATCAGCTCCTCGTGTGTACCGAGGTCGGAAATGCTGCCGTCCTCCAGCACGAGAATGCGGTCGGCCTGCATGAGCGTGGGAATGCGGTGGGAGATCAGGATCACCGTCGCGTCACGCAGTGCCCCGCGCAGTGCGGCGCGGATCTTTGCGTCGGTCTCGGCATCGACGGCGGAGAGCGAATCGTCGAAGATCATGACCGGCGCTCTTTGCAGCAGCATCCGCGCGATGGCCACACGCTGCTTCTGCCCGCCGGAGAGCGTCACGCCGCGTTCGCCCACGATGGTGTCGTAACCCTCGGGGAAGGCTGAGATCGCCTCGTCCACGCAGGCGATCCGCGCGGCCTCACGCATTTCCTCCTCCGTAGCGTCCGGGCGCGCCGCGCAGATGTTCTCGCGGATGGTCTGAGAGAACAGGAACGGCTCCTGCAAGACAAAGCCGAGATTTTTGCGAAGCTCATGGCGCGACAGCTCGCGCACATCCGTGCCACCGACAGTGATTTTGCCCTTGGAGGCGTCATAGAGCCGGTCGAGCAGCTGTACCAGCGTGCTTTTACCAGAGCCGGTCCCGCCCAGAATGGCGAAGGTCTCACCCTGACGGATGGTGAACGACAGATCCTTCAGGACGTCCTGCTCCTCATAGCGGAAGGTCACATGGTCGAACACGATGTCGCCGGGCGTGAAGGGCTTGGCCTCCGGTGCGTCGGCCTCCTCCTGCGCGTTGAGAATGTAGCCCACGCGATCCATGGACACGCCCGCCTTGCTCATATCCGAAAGCACGCGGCCGAGCGAGCGCACCGGCCACGCAAGAGATTCGTTATAGGTCACAAAGGCGAGGAAGGAGCCGAGCGTCATGCGTCCGTTGACGGTCTCGACCACGCCGAACAGAATGATAATCATGACCTGAAGGCAGGTCAGAAGCGTGCCGGAGGCCCAATAAACGGCCAGAAGTCTGCCGAGCTTGACCCACAACTTGGAAAAACGGTTGTTTTTCTCGTCGAATTTATCGTCCTCAAAGCGTTCGCGGCCGAATGCGCGTACGACGCGCACGCCGGTGAGGTTTTCCTGTGCGCAGGTAGTCAGCTCGCCCTCAGCCTCATCCGCGACCTGAAAGCGGCTGGAAATTTTACGGTAAAACACGCCGGACGACAGTCCGACAACGGGCAGAAATGCCAGCGCGACCAGCGACAGCCGGACGTTCATCGTGAACATGATCGACAGGTACAGCACGATCAAAAAGACCGTGCGCACGACCTCGACGAGCTGATTGCACACGAAGTTGCGGATCACGTCCACGTCCGACGTACAGCGCTGGATGATGTCGCCCGTGGGGTTGGCCTTGTGCCACGCGAAGCTCAGACGCCCAATGTGCCGGTAGAGACCGTCGCGCAGGCTTTTGACATAGGTTTCTGAGCCTTTGGACAGGTTGATGCGCTGCCCATAGCTGCAAATGCCGCGCAAAATCGCCACGAGCAGCACAGCCGCCGCCGCGACCCAGAGCGCGCGCAGCGTGTCGTCGGTCAGCGCGTCCCAGTGCAGCAGGCGCAGCAGCCACGGCGCGACCTCCGGCGTCTTTGTGTCAAGGACGGAGTCCACCGTCAGCCGGATGATCTGCGGTGTGAGGGCATTGAGCGCCATGCTCAGGCAGGAACAGATCAGCGCCCAGACAAAATAACCCCAGCACCCCCGGAGATACTGCGTAACAAGACGCAGTTTTCCGCTCCGGGACAGCTTGAAGTTCGGATCCATAGAATTCCTCCCATAATCTAAATGAATTGGAACAGAAAAAATGCGTTCTCTGCGAAAACCGCAGAGAACGCGCAAAAATCCCGATGTTGCCTATCACGGACGGCGCGCAGATACCCCTGCGGATGCAGAATTGACCGATGCAAAGCCGATTTTCATATCGCGCGCCTCCTTTCAGAATGATGACCATGTTCATTATAGCGCTGCCGCCCGGCCTTGTCAAGCGAAAAAACCCGCCCGACAGGCATGCTTTTGACAACCAAAGCCGCCGGCTTTTCAAAACCGGCGGCTTTGCGTTCAAATCAAGTCTTTTATCTGAATTAAATTTCCATGATGACCGGCAGGATCATCGGGTTGCGCTTGGTGTTTTTGAACAGGTACTGGCTCAGATCGTTCTTGATGGTGGACTTGATGGTCGCCCAGTCGGAGATGTTGCGTGCGTGGCAGACCTCCAGCGAATGCGCCGCGACCATCTTCATCGCGTCCATCAGATCCTCGTTGTCCTTCATGTAGACAAAGCCGCGCGTGATGATGTCCGGACCGGACAGCACCGAGCCGTCCTCGCTCGAAAGGTTCACGCACACGACGATCATACCGTCCTGCGCCAGATGCTTGCGGTCGCGCAGCACGACGCTTCCCACGTCGCCCACGCCCGTGCCGTCGACCAGAACGCGTCCGGCCGGAACCGTGCCGCCGAGCTTGCAGGTTTTGGGCGTGCACTCGATCACGCGGCCGATGTCGCCGATGAGGATGTTCTTCGGGTTCATGCCCATCTGGCGCGCCAGCGCGGCGTGCTTTTGCAGATGGCGCTGCTCGCCGTGCACGGGAATGAAGAACTTCGGCTTGGTCAGCGCGTGGATGATCTTCAGCTCCTCGCAGCAGGCGTGGCCGGAGACGTGCAGCCCCTCGAGACGGTCATAGACCACGTCCGCACCCTTGCGGTACAGCTCGTTGATGATGCGCGAGATGGACTTTTCGTTGCCGGGGATGGCCGAGGCCGAGATGATGACATGGTCGCCCGTCTGGATTTCCACCTGCCGGTGACTGGAGAAGGCCATGCGGTACAGGGCTGACATATCCTCGCCCTGTGAACCGGTGGAGACGATGACCAGCTTGTCCTTGGGAATGGACTTGATCTGGTTGATGTCCACGAGCGTTCCCTCGGGAATGTCGAGATAGCCCAGCTCGGTTGCGACCTTGAGGATGTTTTCCATGCTGCGGCCGGTGACGGCGACCTTGCGGCCATAGCGGTGGGCGATGGCCAGCACTGCCTGAATGCGGTGCATGTTCGAGGCAAAGGTCGTGACGATAATGCGGTTCTTGCAGCCTTTGAAGTGGCGGTCGAAGCTCTCTGCCACGGTGGATTCCGAAGGCGTGTAGCCCGGGCGCTCGACGTTGGTCGAGTCGCACAGCAGCGCGTAAACGCCCTCCTTGCCCAGTGTGCCGAAGCGGCCGAGATCGGTCATGCCGTCCTCGGCGGTGGCATCGATCTTGAAGTCGCCGGTCATGACGACGGTGCCGACGGGCGTCTTGATGGCAAAGGCCACGGCATCGGCAATGGAGTGGTTGACGTGAATGAATTCCACCGTGAAGCAGCCGGCCTTGACGACGTCGCCAGGCTTATGCGTGACGAGCTTGGTCTTGTTTAAGAGCTTGTGCTCCTCGAGCTTGAGCTTGATGAGACCCAGCGTCAGCGGCGTGGCGTGGACGGGCGCATTGACCGCCTGCAAAATGTAGGGCAGCGCGCCGATGTGATCCTCGTGTCCGTGGGTAATGAAGTAGCCGCGCAGCTTTTTTTGATTCTTGGCAAGATAGGTCACGTCCGGGATCACGAGATCCACGCCGTACATGTCGTCCTCCGGGAAGCCGAGGCCGCAGTCCACGACGATCATATCCTGTCCGTATTCCAGCACGGTCATATTCTTGCCGATCTCATTGAGGCCGCCGAGCGGAATAATTTTCAGTTTTTCTGCCAAATAGAATTGCTCCTTTCTGCAATTTCGATATATGTAGGGAAGTCTCCCGTTCAGACCAAAAGACAGATTCCATGCTTATTATAGCATGGAATCGGCGCAAAGTATACATTTTTTTCCGGTTGGCGAAAATCCATTAAAGAAAATAAAAGAAAAAGATAGCCAAGCGGGAATAAATTTGCTATAATAATTTGAACTATAGAAACTCTGAATCAATCGTCTGCGGCTGAGCGGCGAATCTTTTGCCCCCAGCCGTCGTTTCGAAAAATGGGAAATACATACAGTATTCCCTCATTTTCCGAACCTTGCCTGAAAGCAAAAACCTTTCACCGTCAGCTCCTGCCGATTGAATCAGAGCTTCCCTATATGAAATTTTCTCCCGGAAAGGGGCGAGTGCCTTGAATAAGAAAGTCCGGCGGCTGGTGCAGCCCAGCGTGGTTCTGTACTTCGTGGTGATGGGACTTTTCTGCGCTGCGGCCGTGGCGCTGCGGCAGTATATTCTGGCGGCAGCCGAGGCGGGCGTGACGCTGGTGCTTCTGGGCGTGACCTAT
>OIYT01002526.1_pt1 | contig 11040 bp, 7 predicted proteins | sample 1588201 | NCBI WGS metagenome assembly OIYT01 (sample SAMN03283260) | human gut metagenome | biome: human-associated habitat; material: feces | host: Homo sapiens | place: USA | collected 2013
CAAAGGCAACAGTTAAAGTATCAGGAACACGTATGGACCCGGGACTTAATACAACAACCATTACAGTTACGGCAGAGGACGGAAGCAAGAGAACATATACAATAAAGACAACAAAGGGCGATGATGTTAAAACACCGGATGATACGACAAAGGCGACTGACAGCGGCCAGCCGGATAACAGCCAGTCTGGTACAGATGGACCGGATACAAGTGCTATTCAGGAGCCAAATGTTGATGTAGGCGGCAGGGAATATAAGATAATATCATCCTTTGATGAATATCCTCTTCCAGACGGATATGTACAGGCAGATTCAGACTACAATGGTGTTAAGATTGAAAACGACTGTCAGCTTAAATACTTTGTTATAAAGGATTCAGATACCGTCATATTTTTCTCACTAACGATGCGATTTTCCTGATGCTCCGACACTTATCTGTCATTTTGTTTCTCCCTTTCTTACACTTTAAGAATTTTTTCCTGTCATGTACTACTAATTATATCGTTTTTTTTCCTTTGTAGAACCTTTATGGAACGCACGTTTCGACACCTGCCCCTCCTTTCCTTCGTTCCTTCCGCCAGTACCGGCATTTTCTTATGATTTTTTATTTACAAAAAATGCCCGATGGTGCTATACTAAACGCGTTGTTCAAAAAGTTACTGACTATAACTATTATTTATAATAACATACTATAAGGAAAGATGATATGAGACAAAAAAGAGAAAATGTAAGAAATATTGCTATTATCGCCCACGTTGACCATGGCAAGACCACTTTAGTTGACGAGCTTCTCAAGCAAAGCGGCGTTTTCCGTGAAAATCAGGAAGTGGCCGAGCGTGTAATGGATTCTAATGACATAGAACGTGAAAGAGGAATCACTATCCTTGCTAAAAATACTTCCGTAATGTACAACGATATTAAAATAAACATAATCGACACTCCCGGACACGCCGATTTCGGCGGCGAAGTTGAACGTGTACTGGAAATGGTAGACGGCGTTCTGCTTCTCGTTGACGCTGCCGAAGGCCCTATGCCGCAGACTCGTTTCGTTCTTTCAAAAGCTCTCGAAATGGGACACAAGGTCATTGTTGTCGTTAATAAGATCGACCGTCCGGATGCACGTCTCGATGAGATCGGCGACGAGGTTCTTGAACTTCTCCTCGACCTTGATGCAAGCGATGAGCAGCTTGAATCGCCTATACTTTTCTGCTCCGGAAGAAGCGGAACAGCGTCCCTCAGCCAGTACGAGGCAGGAACGGACCTCAAGCCCCTCTTCGATACTATCATCGACTACATAGAACCACCGAAGGGTGAGGAGGACGAGCCTTTGCAGATGCTCATCTCCTCTATTGACTACAACGAATATGTCGGACGTATCGGCGTCGGACGTATCGTTCGTGGAAAAATAAAGGTAAATCAGCAGATAACTGTCTGCGATTATACGGAATCCAAAAAGAATTACAACTCTAAAATCGTTTCGCTGCTACAGATACAGGGACTTAACCGTGTGCCCGTTCAGGAAGCACAGGTCGGCGATATCGTGTGGATATCAGGCATCGACGGTATTACTATCGGCGATACTATCTGCGCCGTTGAAGCTCCGGAACCGCTGCCGTTCGTGAAGATAAGCGAACCTACCGTTGAAATGACTTTCTCCGTAAACGACAGCCCTTTTGCCGGACGTGAGGGAAAATTCGTTACTTCACGTCAGCTCCGTGAAAGACTTTTCCGTGAACTTCTTAAAGATGTTTCACTTCGTGTTGAGGAAACCGACAGCACAGATTCATTCCGTGTTTCCGGACGTGGAGAAATGCATCTGTCCATTCTTATTGAAAATATGCGCCGTGAGGGCTACGAACTTTCCGTTTCCACTCCGAGAGTGCTTTTCAAAAAAGATGAGAACGGAAAAAAACTTGAACCTATCGAGCGTCTTGTTATCGACGTTCCCGAGGACTGCGTCGGTTCCGTTATGGAGAAAATGGGTACCCGCAAGGGCGAACTCGTTTCTATGCATCCGCAGGGAAGCCGTATGCGTATTGAATTCCTTGTGCCTGCACGTGGACTTTTTGGCTATAAAAGCGAATTCCTTACCGATACAAAGGGTGAGGGTATCATGAGCCACGTTTTTGAGGGATATGAGCCGTACAAGGGCGATATCGACCGCAGAAGCACGGGATCGCTTATTTCCCACGAAACGGGCGAGGCTGTTACTTACGGTCTTTTCAACGCTCAGGAGAGAGGTCAGCTGTTTATTCCTGCCGGTACACCGGTATATGAGGGAATGGTTGTCGGAGCATCGCCTAAAACAGATGATCTGGTGGTAAATGTCTGCAAGAGAAAGCATCTTACAAATACACGTGCAAGCGGCAGCGATGATGCTCTTCGTCTTGTTCCTCCAAGAGTGCTCAGTCTTGAGGACTGCCTTGAATTTTTAGCCGATGACGAACTTCTGGAAGTTACTCCGGAATCGCTCAGAATCAGAAAGAGAATACTCAGCAATACTCAGAGGGCTAAGATCAGGGGAAACGCAAAGAAATAATTGCCGGCGAGAGGGAAATTTCCCTCTCGTTTTTTTCTTTTTCACTTGCAATTATCACAAATATGATGTATACTATTGTAAAGGGGGCGGCAACTGAATATATAAAAGATCTGCATAATTGTATAACTGTCGTGATAATCGCTCTTGTTGATTTCAGACAAATTCTGCAATCAAATTCTGTAATAATTGTGAACAATTACAAAACGGCTTTTTTTATCGTCTTTTTTGCGCTTTAGAATCACTTATATGTAAACATATTGCTGTATGTTTAATAATTCAGAAAAGGATGATAAAAATGAAAAAACTAACCGCATTATTTATGTCGCTTATCTTTTTGACATCTGTATCATGCGTTTCTTGTTCCGGTAAGAAAGATAATAAATCGGATATTTCTGGAGGAAAATCCGGGTCTGAAAATGTAGTCAGTATAGTAAACAACGATAATATGGCGATATTCAAAAAGTCCGAGCTAAAGCAGCCGGAAGATATCGGCGGCATTACGAATATAATTTACAGTGAAGAAAATGATAATATCCTGATTTTCGGCAATAACGGAGTATGCATCACAGACGGTACTTTCGGAGTTTACAGGACGGTAAAAATCAATATGGAAAGCAGCGTGTCTGCGGTATCGGGCAATAAGATATTTATGATATCAAGCGCTGCCGCTTCTGACAGTACGGATAATGCCGGATATTCCCATAAAATAGCAGTCTTTGACTTCAATGGGAACAAGCTGTCCGACGCCGAAATCACGGGTACTGAACTGAACAGTATCACAGATATGGCTTGTATTGATGGAGACAGACTGCTTATCAGCGACGGCGAAAAGTGTATTTCCGTCGATACAAAGGGAAATGTACTCGGTGGGCTGAAAGCGGACGGAGTGGTATCATGTATCGTTCGTTTTTCAGACGGCAGGCCTGCCTGTATCGTTTGGGATAAATCAAAATCGGAAGTCCGGTGCATTGATACTGATTCCATGCAGTTTGATGATTACAAGGCGGCGCTGCCGGGAGGTCTCGGCGGATATATGATAACGGGCAGCGGCGGATATCTTGCATATATCAGGGATAATTCGGCTGTTTACGGTCTGAAAGAGGATAACACTGCATACAAGCTAATTGATCTTACAGAATCTGGTCTGAGCAGTCTGAACTATATTACACCTGTTTCAGACGGCGATTTTTTGGCTGTTGAAAACGGAAAGATCATTCGTCTTTCTGAAAAAGAGGCGTCTGAGGTAAGCGGAATAACGGAAATAAATCTTGCCGTTGCCGGAAAATATGACAGTATAGAGCAGAATATCTCGGATTTTAACGCACAGAGCAATAACTACAGAATTAAAGTCACCGATTACTCCGCAAATTACGATTATAGTATCGAAGGGTTGGATTCAGCCGCAAAGGATCTGGAAATGGATATAATTTCCGGAAATATTCCCGATATGGTGTGGATCGATCCGAATGAAGCGGCAAAGCTTGCTTCAAAGGGAGCGTTCGCAGATCTATATGACTTTATGGAAACTGATAAAACATATCCACGCGAAGCTTTTCTGCCAAATTTTCTGGAAGCCTGCGAAACGGACGGACATCTTTTTACAATTGCTCCCGCCTTTATGATAAAAACCATGGCAGCCAAAAACGCTCATGTTGACACGCCGAACTGGACGATCGACGAATTTATAGAAATATACAATTCCATGCCGGATGATATGGAACTATTCGAGCAGGGAAATAACAAGGAAGCAGTTCTGAGCTTTATTACCAATTCCGGTTCCGGTTTTATTGATTATGAGGATTTTTCCTGTTCTTTTGATTCAGATGAGTATATACGTATGCTTGAATTTGCAGATCAGTTTCCGGGGGTTGACGATTACGATTTTGAGCAGAGATCGTGCCGTGATGATACGGCGCTGCTCTCGGATATGTACATCAGCTCTTTCAGAGATATAAATGTACAAGTACAGGGAACTTTCGGAGATGACGTCACTTTTGTTGGTTGTCCGACGGAAAATGGGAAAGGTTCTTTTATCCTGCTGCCTCATCAGTTTGCAGTAATGGAAAGATCAGAGAATAAAAAAGGCGCATGGGAATTTATCAGAACACTTTTCAGCGCCGGCAGCTATAACGGTATTCCGGTGACTGTGAATGCATTTGAAACAGTCAGGGAAGAAGCCCTTGAAAAACCATACTTTATAGATGAAAACGGAAACAAGGAATATATGGACGAGATAGTCCATGACTGGATCGCAAATACTGATATAACGATTAGCCCAATGACGGAAAGTCAGGCGGACTATTACGCAGATTTTGTAACTGGTATCACGGTATCTTCAGCTTCGTTAAGTGAAACGGCTGTAATGAATATCATCAGCGAGGAAACGTCGGCTTACTTTGCCGGCGAAGTAAGCGCCCATGACTGTAGCGCCATGATACAGAATCGTGTGAGCATCTATTTGAGCGAGCAGTCGTGATTTCGGTTTTGGCGGTGAATAACAAATAATTCAGGAGGAAAGTTAATGAGAAAAAACAGAATTTCAGCAGTCCTTTTATCGGCAGTACTTTGCTTTGGCTGCTTTTCAGCGTGCGGAAAGGAAAAAAACGACAGTTCTTCGACGGACAAGAAAGAAAGTTCCGGCAGCAGTTCAGTGTCGGATAAGGAGGAAACTTCCGCCGGAAACGGTGAACTTATCACGCCGGATGAGGACTCGGAAGAGTATGATCTCGGCTCTTACCGGATAAGCGAAAACGGAGTAAAGCTCTATTACGAAGATACGGACTATCCGCCGGAACTTATATCTACATTGGAAAAGTATTTTACAAGCTTTGAAACGGGAGATTTTGACTCCTACAAGGAATGCGTTTTTCCAAGCTATATCGAGACTATGGAGAAGTATTTGCAGGAAAATTATCAGTACGGTCTTGATAAGTCCTTTCAGACACAATGCGATAATCTCAATACAAATATGGGCGGAAGTTTTGAAATAACCAGAATCAAGGTGGAAAAGCCTGTCGAAGTGGAATCCGAAGAGGTCGGCATTGATGAGTTTCTTGATAATCTTGACAAGTTTTTCGGGCAGGATTACAAGGAATCCGTTAAGAACGACTGCGATTCCCTCCGCTACATGACTTTCAGCGTTATGGCTAAGGATGCAGAGGGGGCGGAATCACTTCTTGTCAGCGAATTTTACATCCTGTTCGCTGAAAAAGACGGTAAATATTATACGTTCGGTTAAGGAGGATCTTTATGAAAATTAAAAAAATTCTTGCTCTTGCTTCGGCGGCTGTCATGATGCAGACTTTTACAGCCTGCGCAAACGGCGAAAATTCGGAAAGTTCATCGAAGAAGGACGACGGAAATCTTGTCGGATATGACGAAAATTATTCTCCGGATGATATGCCCGACAACGCTTCAACGATCCTAATGACGAAAGAGGAAAGCGGAACGCCGCTCCAGCTTGAATATATCTCCAGTCAGCTTAACAGCGATCAGGGAAAGCTTCTTTGCCGCTACTTCAATGCTGTCGGTCAGAAAGATGCCGCAACGCTGGAATCGTGTATTTACGGCGGCTATTTTGATCTTCTTCTGGGGCAGGAAACAATCACGGATATTAACGATTACACTCAGAAGCTCTATGATTCGTATGTTCAGTTTATCGGCGGCGATTTCGTATTTACTTATATCATTCAGGACAGTATGGCAGACGTTGATTTTAGTATGTATGACGAGATCGTGTCTGCATTTGCTCCTGAATCACAGGTAGAGGAACGGACGGCAGTGAACATTGATGCATATATCAGCTCCGAAGAACTTGACCTTTCTTCCGTTCCGCTGAAAAACCGCATGGACGGCGAAATGCTGAGTATCGTAATTTATAAAATAGACGGTCAGTATTATATAATGGGATAACAAAAAGGACGGAAGAATCCGTCCTTTTTGTTGTTAATTATTCTCTATTACTTCAACAGTCATGTCGTAAAGCTCCTGCATGGTCAGCTTTTCCTGATCGGTATTCATTGGTGAGGATTCAAAATAGCTGCCGTCATAACTGCTTGGATACGACTTAACAGGATATGTGCCTGTATATTCCGGATTTTCACTGTTTTCACAGGCAACGTATTCGCAGCTTCCGTTAACTACAACAACGAAGAAATTAAAATCGTCAATATCGTCGAAATAATATTTTGCCTCTTCTATGAGTTCGCTGGCATCTATATCGGACGGCAGATTGTAATTCCAACTGTCATTATTGCTGACAATATACGTACCGCTCAGGTCGTAACCCTGTTCGTCCATATCGGTAGCAACCGTAGCGACAGCCATTTGCAGGGTACGTGCTGTAGATGCAATAGATGTCTGCTTTGACTTTGCAACATAACCTATCATAGCCGGATATAGTATCATTTCGCAGTGCCAGCCCTCGCCCTTAATCTTATAGAACGGCAGTTCTATCGTCTGTGTCTCGCCGTCGGCTTCGATCGTTACCTTTGCCATGCAGCCGTCTGTTATGCTGTATCGGGTCTCTATCTTATCGAGGATTCCTGAGGACACTATATCTTCGGGTGAACTCAGATCCAGATCAGTATCTTCAAAGATATCCTTTATGTCCCCGAGAGGAGAATTGAGCAGCTCCTCTTCGTCCATTTCCTCAAAATCTTCAAAGCTCAGATCGTTTTTCTCCATATAATCGGCAAAAGTCATTGCGAACGAGAAAACTTTTTCTATCAGCGTAAGATAATCCTTGTCAATATCTTCGGTTCTTTCAACGCTTATCAGCTTTCCCGTATTGGCTGCGTCCGAGAGGTCAATATCTTCCATGTCCATTAAGTCGTTTATGTCGTCTGCAGCGATATTAAACAGCGAGTCTGTAAGATCGTCCGGCAGGAATGAATAGGCGACCTTTTTAATATCCTTTTCATTGACGGCGTCGAGAACATTCTGTATGGCGTCTTCCAGATCGTTCTCCAGAGCCTGTTCCGACTGTTTTCCGGAGTCCTTTTTATCGTCCTTGTCGTCTATCTTTCCGCATCCTGTAAAGACGGATGCAGCACATATAAACGCAGTAAGAGCTGCAAATATTTTTTTCATAATATTCTCCTTTTTCAGTATAATCTTACAACTGTGTAGAATAGTTTGGAGCTTCTTTAGTAATATAGATGTCGTGGGGATGGCTTTCCTTGAGACCTGCCCCGGTGATGCGTATGAACTTCGCCTTTTCATGAAGTGTGGGTATATCCACACATCCGCAGTAGCCCATACCTGCACGGATTCCGCCTACAAGCTGGAATATAGTATCAGCAACTGCGCCCTTGAACGGTACACGTCCCTCAACGCCCTCGGGAACAAGCTTCTTAGCGCCCTCCTGGAAATATCTGTCCGTAGAGCCGTTAGCCATTGCGCCAAGACTGCCCATACCTCTGTATACCTTGAACTGACGTCCCTGATAGATCTCTGTTTCGCCCGGAGCTTCTGCGCATCCTGCCAGCAGTGAGCCGAGCATAACTACGTTTGCACCGGCTGCAAGAGCCTTTACGATATCGCCGGAATACTTGATTCCGCCGTCTGCAATAACGGGGATGCCGTATTTCTGGGCAACGCAGGCTACGTCATAAACGGCTGTGATCTGCGGAACTCCGATACCTGCAACAACACGTGTGGTACAGATAGATCCCGGACCTATGCCGACTTTTACGCAGTCAGCTCCGGCTGCGATAAGAGCTTCAGCAGCTTCGGCAGTAGCAATATTTCCGGCAATAACAGGTGTGTCCGGAAATGCTTCCTTGACCATTTTTACGCATTTGATGATATTTGCACTGTGACCGTGAGCAGAATCAAGCACAAGGACGTCTGCCTGAGCGTCGATAAGAGCCTTTGCTCTGTCCAGAACGTTTGCCGTTACGCCGATAGCTGCACCGCAGAGAAGTCTGCCCTTGCTGTCACGTGCGGAATTGGGGTACTGAACTGATTTTTCAATATCCTTGATCGTGATGAGCCCTTTGAGATAACCGCCTTCATCAACAATAGGCAGCTTTTCAATTTTATGCTTGCGGAGGATCTCCTGTGCTTCCGAAAGTGTAGTTCCTACCGGAGCAGTGATAAGGTTGTCCTTTGTCATAACTTCGGAAATCTTTGCGCCGAAATCAGTGAGGAAACGCATATCTCTGTTGGTGATGATGCCCACAAGCTTGTTCTGGGAATCAACAATAGGCACGCCGGAAATCTTGTACTTGCCCATAAGCTCGTTGGCATCTGCAACGATATGATCTTCGGTAAGGGAGAACGGATCGACGATAACGCCGTTTTCGGAACGCTTTACCTTGTCAACTTCTTCCGCCTGCTGTTCGACAGACATATTCTTGTGGATGATACCAATGCCGCCTTCACGGGCAATAGCAATAGCCATGCGTGAATCGGTAACAGTATCCATAGCGGCTGTCATCACCGGAGTGTTGAGTTTGATAGTTTTTGTAAGCTGCGTTTCAAGCCTTATCATATTGGGCGTTACGTTTGATTCGGCAGGGATCAGCAGTACATCGTCAAATGTCAGACCCTCCTTCTGAAATTTACTGTTCATATCTGTCAGCATAAAAATTCCTCCTTGCATCTCATAAGTTTATTATCTTTAATCATACCATTTTTTTCGCTCTGTGTCAAGCTTTGCCGTCAAACAGTATGTATAAAATTTATCTGTTGATTTCAGTCGTGTTTTGTAGAATTCCGCTACTCATTAGTCGACGAAAGCCTTGTATACTCCTGAAGTATCATGGTGGCATCAGAACCGGTTATCATATCGTCACCGTTCCAGTCGGCTGCGGCGATCTGATATGCAGTGAAATCCATTTCCGCATCGCTTGATATCATGGTGTACATATTGAGAGTGATTGTTGCATCGCTGCCTTCAATATTACCGTTTCCCGTGAGGTCGCCTATCATAAAGGGAGCGACAGGGATGTTCATGGATTCCGCATATTTTGCTCCGGCTGACCCCTTTTCCGCATGAACGGTAAATCCGCTTTCGGTCTCTACGGCTTCACTGCGGATATTGTACGTTCTGCCTATTGCATCCTTTCCGATTTCTTTTACCGTCGGAGGAATGTATATCCCCGAAAGTCCGCTGCATCCGAGAAAGGCAGAATCCCCGACAGACGTTACCGAGGACGGGATGTTTATATTGCGCAGAGCTGTGCATTCACGGAATGTATCGTCCTCAATGGCTGTGCAGTTCAGGCTGAAAGAAACATATTCCAGATTATAACAGCTTGCAAAGCATCCTGTTCCCGTATGTGTCACGGTTATGGGAATTACTGCTTTTCTGAGGGATGTACATCCGGAAAATGCATGATCGCCCAGTTCAGTCAGTCCGCTGTCCGGAAATTCAACGGAAACGATATTGGTCTTGCCCATGAAAGCTCCACGGCGGACGGATTCGGTTCCGGACGGTATTTCGGCATCATTGCCGCCGGCGTAAGTCACCAGTTCCGTTTTTTCAAAGAGAGATCCGTTTACTGCGGAGTATGTTTTGTTTCCGCCGTCCACATAGAACGACTGCAAGGACGGACAGGCGGAAAACGCCATGTCTCCTATGTCTGCAACCCCTCCGCCTATAGTTACCGTAGTGAGCGACGGACAGGCGGAAAAGGCATTTTTTCCCACGGATGTCACACTGTCCGGTATTACAACGGCAGTGAGCTCCTCCATGCCCATGAATGCGTTGCTGCTTATGCCGGAAACTGTCTTTCCGTCAATTTCAGAGGGGATCATGACAATGGGATCTGAGCCTGAAGCTCCGGTGATATATGCGTTTCCGTCAACAACTTCATATTGCAGGCTGAATCCGTCAGCCACTTCGCCGGACTGTGCGGAAACGGACGAGACCGGAACGGCAGCGGCTGACAATACAAATGCGGAAATTAAAGATAATGCTTTTTTCATTTTAAATATCCTTTCGGCATATTTCGCCGTTTATCATGACGAAAATCGGTTCTGACATAAGATCAAGGGGATTCTGTCCACGTGGATAAAGCTGGAGATCGGCATCCTTTCCGGCGGCAAGAGTTCCTGTTACGTCGTCGATGCCAAGTATCTCAGCCGGATATGACGTGAGAGTTTTCAGAGCCTCGGAAAGCTCCAGACCGCCCTTTACCGCAGCCTGTGCCGACAAGGGAAGATACTGCACCGGAATTACCGTGTGGTCGGTGCATATGGATATCTTCACGCCGTTTTCATGCAGAACGGCAGCATTTTTCAGCTCCAGACCTTTCATTTCAGGTTTGCAGCGGTCGCAGATGACAGGGCCGCAGATAACCGGAACTTTTTCTTTCGCAAGAATATCGGCTATTTTATACCCCTCTGTGCCGTGAATGATTACCGGATCAAGAAAAAATTCCCTTGAAATCCTCATTGCCGTACAGATATCGTCCGCACGGTGGCAGTGGAAGAAGGCTTTCATCTTGCGGTCGAGCAGCGGCATGAGCGCTTCGCATTTGATATCGTACTCCG
>OIYT01002531.1_pt1 | contig 11033 bp, 10 predicted proteins | sample 1588201 | NCBI WGS metagenome assembly OIYT01 (sample SAMN03283260) | human gut metagenome | biome: human-associated habitat; material: feces | host: Homo sapiens | place: USA | collected 2013
CCGCCGCCTTCCACAGGGGCACGGCCCTCCCCTCGCCGGGGCCGGGGACGATGCCGCCGAAGTCCACGAAGGACAGCTCCGCCAAGATCAGGTTATCCACTTCGTTAAACGGATCCTGCGCCAGCGTCAGATCCCCCCGCCAGTCCAGATAATCCAGAATATTCGCCATAGCCGTCCCTCCGTTTCGTTTTGATGAGGGTATTATATCCGCTTGCACTGCGACTTACAAGGCGATATTTGTAAACTTCGCTCAGCATGTCGAAAAAGTCTTTTCGCCCCGCTGAGCAAGTTTTCAGAATCTCATAAAAGTTCTGAAAACTTAGGATTTTAATAGCGCAGGACACCCTTCTTGGGTTTCCCGCGCACACCCTTCCTTACCGCCGCAGAGAATTTACCACTTTATTGACAGTCTCAACTTTGTTCTAAGGCCCGCCGCCCTCTCATAGGATGAAGCATCACAACCGAGAGGTGGACGAGATGACAAATCAGACCCGAAACGAAGTGCTTTTGGAGGGGATCCCCGTGGGTGCTCCGGAGCCATCCCATGAAAATCACGGCCAGCTTTTTTACCGTCAAATCCTGGAGGTCCCCCGGCTGTCCGGCACGGCGGACCGTCTGCCCCTGCTGGTGCGGCAGACACAGCTGCCGCTGCTGAAAGAGGGCGTTCCCCTCCGGGTAGAGGGACAGCTCCGCTCTTTTAACAACCGGTCCGGCCCCGGACGGCGTCTCGTGCTGACGGTGTACGCCCGGTCCCTTCAGCCGGGGCTGGGAGAGCCGGTCAACCGCATCCTGCTGGCCGGGACATTGTGCAAGCCGCCTATCTACCGGCGGACGCCGCTGGGCCGCAGCATCAGCGATCTGATCTTAGCCGTGCCCCGGAGCTACGGCCGGGCGGATTACCTGCCGGTGATCGCGTGGGGACAGGTGGCGTCACAGGTGTGTACCTTGGAGGCGGGAGCGCCCTTGTCCCTTGAGGGGCGGATCCAGAGCCGGGTATATCGAAAGGTGACGGAAACCGGCCCGGAGGAGCGGACAGCCTACGAGGTGTCCGTCATGCGGCTGCTGTCCCCGGAGGACGAACCATAAAAAACAGACGCCGCTTCATGCAGAAGCGGCGTCTGTTTTTCGCTGTTTTCTCAGTCGTTGGTGTAGTTGTCGAAATAGCCCTGAATGTAGACGATGGGGGTACCCTTGTCGCCGGAGCCGGAGGTCAGGTCGCACAGGGAGCCGATCAGGTCCGTCAGGCGGCGGGGGGTAGTGCCCTCGGAGACCATGTTGCCCACCAGAGAGCTGCCGTCCTTAGCGGCGATGCGGCCCTTGATGGCCTGCCGCAGCTCCTCGCCGTCCAGACCGGCGAAATCGTTGTCCGCCAGGTACTTCAGCTTCAGTTCGTTGGGCGTACCCTCCAGACCGGCGGTGTAGGCGGGGGACACCACGGGGTCTGCCAGCTCCCAGATCTTACCAACGGGGTCCTTGAAGGCACCGTCGCCGTAGACCATAACCTCCACATGCTTGCCGGTGGCGTCATACAGCTTCTTCTGAATGGCCTCCACCATGCCCTGGCAGTCGCGGGGGAACAGCTTCACCGTATCCTCGGTGGCCTTGTTGGTGCCCAGCAGGCCGTAGTTCTCGTTATAGCCGCTGCCGTTGACAGGGGCGGTGAGGATCTCGTCCAGAGAGAACACCTTTTCCGCACCGGCGGCGATCAGGCGGCGCTTGGTGCGCTTGCGGGTGTGGATGTCGCAGTTGATGACATTCTTGGTATAGGGCAGGATGGCCTTGGCGTCATTGGCGAAGATGACCTCCGCCTCCGCGCCGCAGTCCCGGATCAGGTCCATGTAGTAGGCCACATAGTCCACGCCGGTGAAGGGGTGCACGGTGTAGCCGAACAGCTCCCGGTATTTTTCCAGGGTCAGCACGTCCCGGTAGGGGTCCACGCCCTTTTCGTCCATCACATCCGGGTCGATCAGGTGGTTGCCCACTTCGTCGGAGGGATAGCTCAGCATGAGGACGATCTTCTTCGCACCCTTGGCAATGCCCCGCAGGCAGACGGCGAAACGGTTGCGGCTGAGGATGGGGAAAATAACGCCCACCGTTTCACCGCCCAGCTTTTCCTTCACGTCGGCGGCAATATCGTCCACGGAAGCGTAGTTGCCCTGAGCACGGGCCACGATGGCCTCGGTCATGGCCACTACATCCCGGTCCCGGATGGCAAAGCCATCCTCCGGCTGGGCGGCAGCCTCCAAAACGGACTTGGTGACGATCTCCACCAGATCGTCGCCGCTGCGGATAATAGGCGCCCGGACGCCCCGGGAAACAGTACCGACCATACGGCTCATAAATAACTCCAATCCGCCGCCACATGGCGGCACACATGATTTTAGCTTCAAGCACAGGGCCTTTTGCCCCAGCTTATTCATTTTAACAGATAGGTTGACCTTTGTAAAATTAAAAAATGCACTTTCAGATATCAATTCTGCTTATATTTTTACCTATCGTATCTGTTGGTTTTATGATTCGCTATCCAAAAACACGGTTCGGCCGTCGATCCGGTCGCCCTCTACCGTTAATATACCGTAGGTAGGCCGCAGGCCCTTGCCCACAGTTCCCGGATTCAGGAACAGCGTTCTGCCCCGCTTGTCCACCAAAGGCTTGTGGGTATGGCCAAACAGAAAGGCATCTAAATGGTCCTGCTCTGCCTTCAAGCCCGCCGTCAGCAGGGAGGTTTTCACGCCGCAGGTGTGGCCGTGGCAGATCAACACACGGCAGTCCCCTAAAAACAGCAGTTTTTCCGCCGGCTCCTCCGGACGGCAGTCACAATTTCCGGGAACGTGCTCCACGGGAATGTCCGGATATCGTTCTGCCAGCCGTTCCGCATCCCGCCAGCAGTCCCCCAGATGGAGGATCATGTCGGGCTTTTCCCGTTCAACCGCCTCCTCCATATTGGATATATTTCCGTGGGAATCCGAAAGCACCAGAATGTTCATGGCAGTCTCCTCTTGTGTGGCATATTCATAGTCAAAAACAGTATACCCTGTTTTTTTCGCCGGTGCAAGGGCCGTTGCGGAACCCGGTGAAGTATGCTATACTGCTGAGGAAAAAATCAGGACGCCGCAGAGCGGGAAAACGAGGTAATCATGGGACATTTCGATCATCTGAATGTGGCCTTCTTCACAAAAGCCGCTATTTACCCCGGCAGCATCGGCACCTTCCGCTACCGTTTTCAGCGGGAGGGTTGGACGGACGGAAAGGGCACTCTCACTGTCTGGGTCTACGAGAACACCAGCTTCGAGCTGGCCAAGGATGTGGAATCCCAGACCTTCCCGTGGACGGAGGAGGGCGTGGAGCAGGTGAAGGCGTGGCTGGAGGAAAAGTTGGCGGAACGGGGCAGCCAGCCCTATTCCATCCCCTACCCCGCCCCCAAAGCGGAATGATATGTACTGGAATGACCTGAACTCCCGGCTAAAGGTGGAATACGGCTGCAAGGTCTACAAGCTGGCCCTGTCCTCCGGGTGTTCCTGCCCCAACCGGGACGGGATGCTGGACACGCGCGGCTGCATTTTCTGCGACGGCGCTGGTGCGTTCGCGGAGGCCGGAGCCATCCCGGATCAGCTGGCCGCCGCCAAGCTGCGGGTAGCCGCCAAGGCCGGGACCGATGCGAAATACATCGCCTACTTCCAGTCCTTCACCAACACATACGGGGACGCGGATCGCCTGCGGGCCTTGTATCAGGCTGCCATGGCGCCGGAGGATGTGGTGATCTTATCTATCGCCACCAGACCGGACTGTCTGGGGCCGGACATTCTGGGCCTATTGGAGGATCTGAATCGCGTCAAGCCGGTGTGGGTGGAGCTGGGCTTGCAGACGATCCACCCGGAAAGCGCCCGATATCTCCGCCGGGGCTATGACCTGCCGGTATTTGACCGGGCGGTGAAGGACCTGAAAGCCATCGGCGTGACGGTCATTGTCCATCAGATCTTGGGGCTTCCCGGCGAAACACCGGAAATGATGGCGGAGACCGCCCGCTATATCGGTCAAAGCGGGGCGGAGGGCGTAAAACTCCATCTGCTCCACGTCCTCCGGAACACGGATCTGGCAGCGGAGTGGCAGGCAGGCCGGGTGCAGACGCTGGAATTGGAGGAATATATTTCCATTCTGGAGCTGTGTCTGCGGAATCTTCCACCGGAGGCAGTCATCCACCGCCTCACCGGGGACGGCGCGAAGCGGGACCTGCTGGCTCCCCTGTGGAGCGGAGATAAAAAGCGGGTACTGAACGCCATTCATCAGGCGTTTCTGAAAGATGATTTGATTCAGGGCAGCGCTCTCTAAAAACGAACATTCGCCGTATGGAGGTCCATACGGCGAACGTTTTTATCATTTACTTTGCTTCTTCCGTGCAGACCTTGACGCCGGCGATGGCCATGGCGAAGGTGAACCAGAAAATGACCAGCACGCGGGGATAGTTCCACAAGAAATCCGCCAGACCGCAGACCATCGCGCCACACATGGCAGACGCAGCGGCGGCGGCTACCGTCCTCCCCACGGAGGGGCCGCTATGCCGGACCGCCCGGGCGGCGTTTTTGATATTCCACAGCATGGAACCCACAAAACCGGTGACGCCCAGCAGGCCCATCTGGATCCAGACCTCCAAATAAAAGTTGTGGGAGTGGACAAAGGGGGCCTTGTCGTGGTACAGATTGAATTCCCGGATGTATGTCTGGGTGGCTGCGGTGCCGAGGCCCGCTCCGGTGAGGGGGGAACGGCGGATGACCTCAATGGCCGCCTTGTAAAGAGACACCCGGCTGGAGGTGGAGGAGTCCGCCGTATTGGTAATGGTGAGGATGCGGTTCAGCACCGTGGTGGGCAGGAAGGGCACCGCCAGTACGCACAGCAGGATAAAGGCGGGGATCAGTTTCGGTTTCCAGAGGAATACAAATACCGCCATAGCGACAGCCAGACCCACCCAGCTTGCCCGGGAATAGGTCATGGCCATGGCCATGCCGCCCACGCAGAAGATACCGGCGCAGATGGCCTTCCATTGCCAGTGCTTCGCCGTAAGGAACAGGGCCAGCACCAGCGGCAGCAGCAGCAAAAGCACCTGTGCGAAGGTGTTTGGATTGTCGAAAATGGAAAAGACCCGCCCCGGCATACCGGCGTTGACCTTCAGATCCACATAGGAGGGATTTACCTTCACGCCCTGAATCCGCTGGACAATACCGTAAGCGCCTGTTGCGCCCACGCAGACAGCCGCCCCGGCGCACAGCCGCTTCAGGTCCTCCCCATTCCGCACGGCGCTGACGGTGATGACCACCAGCAGCGCTGCCGACACATGGTAGATCAAAAACCGGGCGGACAACCCCGGCGCATAGGAGAAGGTCACGGCCAGCGTCACCGCAGCCAGCATCAGTGCCGGATAGAAGCCGATCCGGGCCACATCCAGACGGCGGCCCGTCCGCATAGCCCCGGCGTAAAACAGCAGCAGCAGCAAAACGCCGGTCATAAAGCTATATGCGTTGTTCCAGCGCTCGTAGGGGATGCACCACAGCGCCGCGATGCACCAGAACTGGGCAATGGAGGCACTGTCTCCCATGTCAAAGGCCAGTCGTGCGAAAAAGCTGTCCTCAAAGGTCAGGTTCCACGCCTTGTACCAGGCGTGAAGCAGCGTCCCTGGCAGGTTCACCAGAGCGCTGAGCACCCGGCACAGGAAGCTATCCTTCCAGGACCGGGCCACGATCCCCTCCCGGCACAGCGGCCGCAGAATGCGGCTCTCCTCGACCTGTCCACTGCACCAGCGGCCGGCTGCCGCCAGAAAACGGTGGAGGGTACTGTCCTCATAGACATCGCAAAGCCAGACCCATATCTGATAGGTCAGGCTGGTTTGCCAAAGTGTCATAGTTGCTCCTTACATATGATTTTTCAGGCGGTACAGCGCCGTCAGCGTACCGAACCGGCCGCTGCCGATGAGATCCGCCACGATCTGCTTATTGCGGCCCAAGCCCTTGGGGCGTAGTTCCCGGATGGCTTTCGCAAACTCCGGCTGGGCGCAGAGGGCTTCCACGGCCTTCCGCTTTTCCCGGACGGGCTTCGGATTGCTCTTCACATACTCGTTGCCCACGGCGATCAGCAACCCCGCCCACACCGTGTTGGCCCGCCACTGGGGGCGGGCGGCGTCAAGGCCGTATTTCTCCACGATCTCCGCTTTTCGCTCCAAAAAGCGGGCGAATACCGCCGGATAATCCCGCATGTAGCGATGGGTGGCAGAGGCGGGGTTTTCCAGATAGCGGTACAGGGGCTTGTCCGTCACCGCGAGGCGGTGCACATTGGCGAAATATTCCATCAGGAACAGCTCATCCTCCAGATAGGCTCCCTCAAAGGTAATGGCGTTGTCCCGGAGGATGGCGGCGTCAAAGAGGAAACGCCAGATGAAGCCGTTGAACACCGGCGGCTGAAGCCGTTCTCCGGTCAGAGGCCAGAGGATCTTTTCCCGGATGCCGGTCTCTTCATAGATTCCTGCCGGTAACAGCAGCTCCGTCCGCCGTTCCCCGTCAGGCGTCACGTTGTAGTGGGCACAGCCGACGCTGTCTGCCCCGGCCTTTTCCCGCAGATACCACAAGGTCTCCAACGCCGCCGGCTCAAAGGTGTCGTCGGCGTCCAAAAAAGCGATATACGGTCCCGTGGCCTGCTCCAACCCCAGATTTCGGGCGGTGGACACGCCGCCGTTGGGCTTGTGGAACACGCGAATGCGGGGGTCTCTTGCGGCGTAGCCGTCGCACAGGGTCGGAGAACCGTCCCGGCTGCCATCGTCGATCAGCAGCAGCTCCCAATCGGAAAAGGTCTGGGCCAAAACGCTCTCTACACACTGGGGCAGCAGCGCTTCCGCCTGATAGACCGGTACGATCACAGAAATAGCGGGCATAAGCCACCTCCTTTCCTTCATACAGGGTGATTATAGCATAGGCACCCTCGTTGGTCAATAAAAGGAGCGGGGCACAAATTTTCCTCCCGGCGTTGCTTTTGCCGCCCATGTCTGCTACACTATGGCTGAAAACAGTCATCGAAATCGCAGTTGTTTTGCGCCCTAATGGAGGCCGGCGCTGCCGCCGGCCTCCTATCTGAAAAGCGGCGGCGTCAGACCCGAGGGCGGACGCTGCGGGGCGTATCGATGGGGACGCTCACGCCGCTTGCGCTATCCTATGCGTTCCCGCCGCCGTCTGCCACGAAGCATGTCCCATATCTCCGGCCCATCTGCCGGAAATTTAGAGAAAAGAGGTCATCTCCATGATTAAAATTTCTCCGTCTATCCTCTCCGCCGATTTTGCGAATTTGGAGAGAGACATTCACCGCATTGCCGACGCCGACTACGTCCATGTGGACGTGATGGACGGCGTGTTCGTGCCCAATATCTCCATCGGCATCCCGGTGCTGAAGTCTATCCGGAAGGTCACGGATATGTTCCTGGATGTTCACCTGATGATCACGCAGCCGGTGCGGTACGTGGAGGAATTCTGCGATGCCGGCGCCGATCTGGTAACGGTCCATGTGGAGGCGGATTTCCCGGAAAACATTCAGGCCGCCATCGACAAGATCCACGCCAAGGGCAAGAAGGCGGGCATCGTTCTGAAGCCCAAGACCACCTGGGAGGCAGTCCTGCCCTATATCGATCAGGTGGAGCTGATCCTGGTCATGACCGTGGAGCCCGGCTTCGGCGGTCAGAAATTCATGGCGGACCAGATGCCCAAGGTGGCCGCCATCCGCAAGCTCATCAATGAGCGGAACCCCGCCTGCGAACTGGAGGTAGACGGCGGCGTGGCCCCCGACACCTGCCAGACCTGCATCGACGCTGGTGCCAACGTGCTGGTGGCGGGCAGCGCCGTCTACAAGGCGGAGGACATCCCTGCCCGTATCAAGGAACTCCGGGGGAAATGAGCGTATGCGTCATTGGAATAATCTGCCTCAGCTCAGGCTGGGCGTGTATCCTACGCCCTTTTACCGGCTGGAAAATATCAGCCGGATCTACAACAAGAGCATCTGGATCAAGCGGGACGACCTGTGCGGCGTCGCTTTGGGCGGCAACAAGGTCCGCAAGCTGGAATATCTGCTGGCGGACGCCCAGAAGCAGGGCTGCGACACCGTGTTCACCACCGGCGGGGCCCAGTCCAATCATGCCATGCTCACCGCCGCCTGCGCCGCCCGTCTGGGGCTGCGCTGTGTCCTGATCCTGAAAAAGCGGGGTGTCACGGACCGCAAGGGCAATCTGGTGCTGGACGATATTTTCGGCGCGCAGGTGGAATTTATGGACACCGACAGCTACGAGGACATCTACGCCGAGATGCGTGAGCGCTGCGAGGTGTTGGCCAACCAGGGACACAAGGGCTATATCATCCCCGTGGGCGGCTCCACGGCACTGGGCTCCATCGGCTACGCCGAGTGCGTCCGGGAACTGGCGGAGCAGGCCAAGGAGGCCGGAATCGAGATCAGCCATGTGGCCTCCGCCACTGGCTCCGGCGGCACCACCGCCGGTCTGGTGCTGGGTACCTCCCTGTTTCTCCCGCAGGCCAAGGCCACAGGTCTGGGCGTGGATACCGACCCCTTTGAGGAGATCGTATCCGAATTGGTGAAAGAAGCCGCCGGGCTGGTGGGCCAGCCCGTCCCCACAGACATGGACAGCCGTTTCCGGATGATCTACCATGTGGGCGCCGGCTACGCCATCCCCAACGCCGAGGACACCCCCTACATCGAGGAACTGGCCCGGCAGGAGGGGATCCTGCTGGACCCCGTTTACACCGGCAAGGCTTGGGCCAAATTCCTGACGCTGGTGAAGGAGGGCTACTTCGATGGGCAGGAGCACATCGCCTTTGTCCACACCGGCGGTGCGGCGGCCCTGTTCGCCATGGATCTTGGATAATAGGAGGGGAACAGGTTCCCCTCCTAACCACCCCATCACCCCGCCGCGCGCACTCGCTTGCGTGGGATGCTCGCACACTTGCGGGGTGCAGAGTATCCTTCGTCAGGCACATGTCCTGACGAAGGATGGATTTAAATGATTTTCTGCAGCCCATGGCGCGTAGGTCGTGGTATTTTTGCCAGGCGCAGAGGGTGATTGCCCCGCAGGGGCAAAGTGATTCAAATACCGCATAACACAACCGCTGCGGGGCAGGGCGGCGAGCCTTGCCCCGCAGATAATGAAGGAGCGTATCATGGAGTATTTTCCCGCGCCGCTGGAGGCGCTGGTCGAACAATTTGCCCGTCTGCCGGGGATCGGTGGAAAGACCGCCCAGCGGCTGGCCTTTCATGTACTGAGCCTGCCGGAGGAGGACGCTCAGGCGTTTGCGGACGCCATCGTTACCGCCAAGCGCACCGTCACCTACTGCCCCGTATGCCGCAATTTTACCGCCGGGGGGCTGTGCCCCATCTGCGCCTCCCCCAAGCGGGACGCGTCCACCATCTGCGTGGTGGCGGACCCCCGGGACGTGGCCGCCATCGAGCGAAGTCGGGAGTACAACGGCCACTACCACGTTCTCCACGGCGTCATCTCCCCCATGAACCACGTGGGGCCGGACGACCTGGCCATCAAATCCCTGGTGGAGCGGGTGGCCAAGGGCGGCGTGCGGGAGGTCATCATGGCCACCAACCCGGACACCGAGGGGGAGGCCACCGCCATGTACATCGCCCGGCTGCTGAAGCCCTTTGACGTGCGGGTGACCCGGCTGGCCTACGGCATCCCCGTGGGCGGGCACCTGGAATTCGCCGACGACGCCACGCTGATGCGGGCCCTGGAGGGGCGGAGAGACATCTGAATCCGGAAAGCGCCGCCCGGACGGGCGGCGTTTTCTTTCCTGTTGGTTAATTTTTTTTGCCCATCCGTTAACTTTCCCTCCATTGCGGGATTTCCCGGGACGTGCTATCCTGATACCAGACAAGGCGCCTTGGACTTCTTTTCAGGAGGTTCTTTTATGGAAACGAAGATCGGAAGCGTGATCTGCGACCTGCGGCGGAAGCGGGGCATGACCCAGGAGCAGCTGGCGGAGGCGGTAGGCGTCTCCACCCCCGCCGTCAGCAAGTGGGAGACGGCCTCCAGCTGCCCGGACGTGGCGCTGCTGGCCCCCATCGCCCGGGCGCTGGACACGGACGTCAACACCTTGCTCTCCTTCACGCCCACCCTTTCCCAGAAGGGATTGGCGGCTTTGATCAAAGAGGTCCAGCGGCTTGCCGGCCAGGACGCCTCCGCGGCGCTGGACCGGATACGCGAGGCAGTGCGCCGCTATCCCACTGACGCGGGACTGCGGTTCCAGCTGGCCAGCCTTGCCATGAGCTTCCCCTCATTGTTCGGCTGGGGCGAGGCGGAGGCGGCGGAGGCCCGGGACTTCGCGGAGCAGGGGTTTGTATTCGCCCAGCAGCACGGGGACCAGAAGCTGCGTCCCACCGCCACCTATCTGCTGGCGGGTCTGGCCCTGAACCATGGAGAACTGGACCGCGCGGAAGCGCTTTTGGATTCTCTGCCCATGCTCCCCCTGTCTCCTCAGTCCCTGTATACCGCGCTGTATCAAAAGCGGGGCGACAAGGAGAAAGCGCGCGCCTCCGCTCAAAACCAACTGGCAACGGGCGCCACGTCGGTGCTGAACGGGCTGCTGGCGCTGGCCACCCCCGGGCTGGCGGAGACGGAGGAAGAGGCGCGGCGGTTCTGTCAGGCTTACCGGACCACGGCGGAGGCGCTGGGCTATCCCAAGTCCCAGACGGATATCATGTTCGCGGCCCATGAGCTGCAACGGGGGCAGACAGAGCAGGCTTTGGCGCATCTGCTGGCGGCCGCCCATAAGCTGATGGAGCAGGAGGTCCCTCATCTGCTGTGGAGCTCCAATGTCCCGGAGGAGCAATACGGCGAGTACCGCCGCTCCATGGGCCAGATGCTGCGGAGCAGTCTGCTGTCGGACCCCGCCTTTGACGGCGTGCGGCAGGAACCCCGGTATCTGGAGGCCCTGGAGATCCTGGGGGCGGAGGCGTGAAACAGGCAAAAGCCCGGCGCTGACGCGCCG
>OIYT01002536.1_pt1 | contig 11017 bp, 8 predicted proteins | sample 1588201 | NCBI WGS metagenome assembly OIYT01 (sample SAMN03283260) | human gut metagenome | biome: human-associated habitat; material: feces | host: Homo sapiens | place: USA | collected 2013
TCCAAAATATATTGCATTAGAGCATTCTTTTGTTCCTCGTTAAGAAGCAGAAATAGCTTTTCGCCAATCTGATTGCCGGATTCTTCTATATTAAAAACAGCTAATGTCCCATCACATCACCATCCTTTTTTCTTCTTAACAACAATCAATGTAGCTAGAGTTTTCTTTTTATCTGCGAAAACAATCACAAAGCTCAAAACCATTTGTAACGATTTTTATTGCAGAAGTTTTTCATAGGTGAACCGTCCCATAGATTTTTGCAATAAGAACCAGGCAAGTATTGCACATATCACACCGAGTCCGAGAAGAATCCAGACATTCATTAAAAAGACTCCTGTAAATTGTCCCGCTATGGGCAGAATCACCGGAAGAATCAGAAAAACGGCAGCCTGCTGAGATTCCTCTACGCTCTGCGCTTTGGCAGATCCCCGGACAATCAGTGTAATGGCAATTAGTGAGATTGCAGGTGAAAGCAATAGTATAACAACCAACCAGCTTACGCTTGGAATCAGCAGCCTACCTGCCAAGAAAAATAATTCTGTTTCTATAACCAGAAACATAGCCGCAAATGAGATTACAGAGACAAGCATACTTAAAAGGAAAGAAGCCCATACTTTTGCTTGAAAAATCTGTTTGAGAGTAAGTGGACAATAGAGCAATGTTTCAAGCGTATGCCGTTCCTTTTCTCCTACAAATGCACTGGCTGCCATGATAGAAGCAGTCATTATAGGAATTATCAGGAAAAAAATCGGAAGTATATAATTTAAGATCATGCCAGAAAGCGTAAGCTCCAGGCTTTCCATCCGGGCAGTTTCAGGAAGCAGTGACAGTAACTTTGTAATATCCGGATCATCCGGTACAAAATGAATGGTAATGACAAAAATAGACGGCAATACAATAGTCAGTACTAAAGGAACAATAAAAAGAGCAGGAAATAGTCTACGGTTACTTGCAATAATGCGAAAATCTTTTTTGATAATTGCATACATAGCAGCTTTCATATCATCAATCCTCCTTCCTGCCGGCAGTCAGGGTAAAATAAATATCTTCCAGAGTGGGTTCTATAAGATTTACAGAATAGATATCCTCACCGGCTTCTACAATCTTTCGTACCAAATAAGGGATTTCTTTTTTATCTTGTATTTGGGTTTCAAACTCATTGATTCCGCATTTAACAAAGTTTAGCTTGTCAGGAACCGCTGACGCACAGATACGAAGCGATTTTGAAGTAAATACCCGAGCGCGTAATTCATCTATTGTACCCGAGGCCAAAAGAATCCCCTGATCAATCAGTCCGTAGCGTGTGCAGATTTCCTGTGCATACCGAAGCTGATGGGTACAGAGAAAAACAGTAATTCCCTCTTTGCAAGCCAGATTGTGTATCATTTGATTGACATTCTGCGCACTTTCCGGATCCAAGCCAGAAGTTGGTTCGTCAAGAAACAGAACTTTCGGGTGGTGTAACAGTGCCCTTGCCAGAGATAACCTCTGTCTCATACCGGTAGAATAGGTCGCCAGTTTTTGGTCTTTCGCTTCTGTCAACTCTAATTCCTTGAGTAGTGACTCAGCACGCCATTTTCCTTTTTGTTCCATGCCAAAAGCCGCAGCATAAAACATCAGATTTTCAATACCAGTCAGATTGTCATACATCTGTGCGTGTTCAGTCACAATCCCTGCAAGGAGATGCACTTTTTCTGGCTGAATATTAGGATTGACACCCATAATTTCACATGATCCTCCAGACGGGCTCAGGACTCCGGTAAGCAATTTTACGGTTGTCGTCTTTCCGGCACCATTTGGACCGAGAAAACCAAATACCTCTCCGGTACTTAGTGTCAACGAGAGTTGTTTTAATGCTTCTTTTCCACTAGGGTATGTTTTGGATAGTTTTTGTATAGTAACAGTTTCCATTTATTTTTCCTCCTCGCTTGCCTTCAGTCTATTAACCATCATCTGAAATCGTGAATCTTTAGCCAATGGCAGAAAGACAGGATTTTCATTAAGAGCTTGTGTCATACTATGACGGATCAGAGTTTCATCTCTTGGCGGAAAGGATCGTAACACAAGTTCGCTGTCCAACCATTCATCTAGAAGATCAAAAAAATTGTCCCCATGCAAATGCAATGGATAAATATTACTGACTGCCAGTTCCGTATATTGTGAAAGGATGTCCAACGCCTGTTCGGCATTATTAAGCTTCATCCAGTCTTGAGCGATAGTAATATAAATTCCCAAAAGAATACCGGGGTGTAGCATTTTCATTTGAAAAACATCTGCTATTTTATAAAATCGCTGACAGGTTTCTGCAAATTGCTCCGCATCATTCAGACATAAATTCAAATAGGACGGGAACAAATTAAAAAGAGTCATAATCTCCTTGTATATTCCGACCTGAAGAATTTTTTTTGCCTCTTGATCGTTACCTATTGCCCGATAGGCGGAAGCCAGAAGAGGCTCAGGAGAACCAGATTGCATATTAACTGGTTCCAAAATATCAATTACTTCAGACGGGCGTTGGAGTTGAAGCAAACAAAACGCTTCCATTAGCAGTGCTTCTTTTTGCAGATTCGTCTCGTCCGCTTCAGTTCTTACACGATGAAACCACTCCAAGGCTTTTTCTATAATTTGTTCCACTTGTTCAGGACAGGAAGCCTGTGAAGTGTGATTGATTAAAAGTGTGCCCAATTCAAATAATAAAGGATAGCAAGCGTAAAATTTTTTTGCTATTTTAAGACATTCAGCCAGGACTTCCTCAAAGGACAACATAGAAAAATCTTTAGAAAGACGGATATACAGTTTTTTAATATCCTCTTGTTCCATTTGCGGTTGATATCCTATCAACTCGTCAATGCTTATATCAAAGTAAGATGCTAGTTGTGGCAATAGCAAAATATCTGGTAATGAAGATCCAGTTTCCCTTAGTTAAAGATATGAACCCTCTTTATCAGTCTACTTTTCCAATAAATCGGTAGTATATCTCTATTTCCTGTATTCTTTCGTTCTCCTCATTCGTTGTTGCTTCGTGAATAAGGATTTTTTCTATCATTGCATTTAATAACGGTGCTGTCAGTTCCTTTGGTACGGAATACTCCTTGATTAACTCAATCCACTTTTCAGCACCTATCATATCCTGTTCCATTTTACTTAATTCTTCTCTTAGGTTGGTTATCTGCTGTTCAAGTTCTATCTGCTCTTTTTGATATTTCCCCGACAGCATGATGAAGTTTCGTTCCGTTATCTTCTCACAGGCTCTATCTTCATACATTTTTGCAAATAAACGGTCAATCTCATTTTGTCGGTTCTCGGCTTTCTTCAAGGCACTTGCCTTTTTCTTCTTTTCCCGTATTCGCTCTGCATTGCCGACTTTCTGTATTTTGTTCAATACCTTTTCTTCGTCCTGCTGTACTGCCTTAGCCCAATACTGCAATCGTTCCAATACAGCTTGATACAGCACATCATAGCGGATATAGTGCATAGAACAATAACCTTTGCCAAACTGTCCGTAGAAACTACAAGAATAATAACTATACGGTGTTTTATTTGCCTTATTTGTCGCAAACCTCATAGACCAGCCACAATCCGCACACTTGACAAGCCCTGCAAATATCGGCGTTGCCTTTTCCTTTGTCTGTCTACGCCTTGATTTTATCTGCTCCTGCACACGATAGAACACTTCCTTGTCAATAATCGGTTCGTGCGTGTTTTCTACTCGAAACCATTCGCTTTCGGGCTTTCGTACTTTCTTCTTGCTTTTGAAAGAAACGGTTGATTGTCGATTATGAACGCTGTTTCCGATATAGACTTCACTTTTCAATATCGCCTTTACATGAGCAATCGTCCACTCATAACGCTTGCTTTCGGGCTTTCCCTCAAAGATATGAGCAAAAGTACCGTACCTTGTAAAATTCAACCAAGACGCTGTCGGGACTTTTTCTTCTCGCAGTATTTTTGTGATTTTGGCACTACCGTAACCTTGATAGGCTAGAGAGAAGATTTTTTCAACAATCCATTTTGTTTCCTCATCAACCAACAGTTTCCCTTTGATGTCGGGGTGTTTCTTATATCCTAACGGAGCATAAGCCCCATAATACGCACCCTCTGCAAATTTCGTCTTAAAGGCTGATTTCACTTTACGGCTCGTATCTCTTGCCACCCATTCATTGATGATGTTCTTAAATGGTGCAATCTCACTTTCGCCTTTTTCGCTGTCCACACCGTCGTCAATCGCTATGTAACGGACATTATGGCTGGGAAAATACAATTCTGTATATTGTCCTGTCATAATATAATTTCTACCAAGTCGTGATAAGTCTTTTGTTACAACACAGTTGATTTTTCCTGCCTCTATATCCTCAATCATTCTTTGAAAACTCGGTCTGTCAAAATTTGTTCCCGACCAGCCGTCATCAATATATTCATCAATCACATTCAAATGATGTTCTTTTGCATATAGACGCAACATACTTCTTTGTGTGGTAATGCTGGAACTTTCGCCCTGTAATTCATCATCTCGGCTTAACCTAAGATAAAGTGCAGTATTGTAAATCTGTTGTTTCATTGTCAGTTATCCTCCTTTATAACTAACCCGTGTTTACAATACCTGCTTGCAAGTAAAGTATAACACGGGTACTTTTTGTCATTCAATCTATTTCTTACAACTGCACCGATTTTATGCGATTGTCTGCTTTGCTTTTTCCAACATGACATCAGTTAGAAGTTCTTCCATTGTCTTTCCCTTTTCGGAGAAATGCTCTTTTACAACAATCTTTGTCTTTCCTCTGTTGCCAATGCCACACTTGTTATTTTTCTTTTGAATTGTTTTTACAGCATTATCAATAACACATACCCCCTTTCTGTAAAATCTTTCTAAGCAATTCAACGGCTTTTGTCATAGCCCACAGGACTTCCACCTCTGCATAGTTCTTATGTAGCCGTACCCATTGCGTGCGACGCTTTTAACGCTCAAGCTGTGGCTGTACGGGAGTATCATTATCTGACAGCACAGGTCATGGCGATAAAAGAGGACAAATCTTTTACAAGAACACAGATAGGTTGTCGCTCACTTTTGCAGGAGAAAGGTCATGGCGTATCTGTTTCAACGGCTCGCTGTCTGTCAAAGGTATTGAATTGCTTTATTCAGTTGTCAAAGAGCGATTGAAAGAAGAAAATCATCTTTCCTATATATCGCGTTGGAAAAGAGTAAAAGCGTAACCAATATTCAAAACTTTTTTCTTTTCTTGTACCATATAGGGAAAGAAATTGTCATTCTGCTAAGTTGATGATGAAAAGATTTCTTTTCACACCCTAACTACCTATGCAATACCGTTACTGCCAACTATGAAATGAAAGATTTTGTTTGCTCCATATAGGGAACGACAACTACCAAATGTTAAGTTGAGAATGAAAATATTTTCTTCTTTTCACATCAACACTCAACTGCTAATACCTGTTTGAATACAAATTGAAGATACTTTGTCTTCTTTCACATAACACTGTCCACTCATCTTGAATTTCCGACATTTTTTCAAAACTTTTCTTCTTTCACTCCATATAGGGAATGGAAACCTTGATTTGATGACCTATTTTCAAAAAAAGTTAGATTTCCTTTTCTCGTACCATATCTGTACACAAGTTGATGTTTTGTTGCAGATATTTTGAAGAAATTAAAAAATACCGTCATTCTCTTGTGGGACAGCGGTATCTATGCGTTCTTCTATGGTTGATTTTTCTAATTGTAATAAGTGTTTATGCTTATCTTTGAGTTCTGCCTGCTCAATCATATCTTTCAGTATCGTTGTATGATTTTCTCTGTCTAATGCTTGTACCATTTTTATGGTTGGTGCAACCTGTCTTTGTAACCAATGTAATGCCTTTTGTAAAGTATAAGGTTCTGGTTTAGTCGTTAATCGTATCGGCTCTCTATTTTCCCCTATAAACCATGCCCAATCATCATTTGTTTTCCATTGACTTTTCGGTTTATCATCTTCTCTATCAACAAAGCGGACATAATGATTGATGATAGAAAAAGCGGTGCGTTCAGCGTCCCGATAGGTCAGTAAATCTACAACCGCATAATAGGCTCGTTCATTCTTCATGCGTATTTCAAAACGGTTCTTGATTTCTGTATCTTCAACTTCTATGCCATTTTTGACATACTGCTCGTAATTTTTCTGATAGGCACACATATATAACTCACTACTGGTTGAACCGAGATATAAGGTTTCTCCTGTATTCTTTGGTAAATCGCTACCACATTTTTCCGTACCGCTGTAATCTTTCTGCATACGAAAGTAGGAGATACATTCGCCAGCCTTGTATTTTTCCTTTAACTTTGGAATATCTAATATTCCTGCTTTATCATTGATTGCCAAGTCAAGTCGTTTCATCTTACCACCTGCCGTTAAACAATCCAGCATAAAGTCATACCATGAGCGTTCCTGTGCCAATAGATAACTTTCCATTTGCCGACACCCTCTGCCTTTTAGTTCTAATAAAACACCTAAATGCTCTTGCATGGAACACATGATGTTGATGTCGCCTAAAACATATTTGCTTTCATATCCGTATTTTCCAAAATCTTCATAAAGCATATAATCGGCTTTTAGTTGTAATACTTCACGAATAATCTTTAATGCGTCTGTCGTAGGAAAGCGGACACGGAAGTAATCAATCAACAGAAATAGTGGTTCTTGCGGATTGAAACGCTCAATCTGTTTTTCTATCGTTTGTTTTAGTTCAGCAGAGGGAACAACAGTCCCATTCTCTATCTGGTTAAAATATGTACGACTGATACCACAGGCAACAGCAAGTTTTCTTTGTGTTACTCCATATTCTTCACGCTTTTGTCTTAATTCTTCTATAAAGTTTTTATCATTCATTCTTCAATTCCTCCAATCAAAAAAGGCAACTACCATATTTGATAATTGCCTATACTTAAATTTCCGCAAAAGAAAAGACAATCAATTTCTCGTTTGAAATCAACTGTCTTTCCTATGTCTTATTCAATTTTTATGTATTAAATGAGTGCTTTTTAGTTAACACCCTATTAAAAGCGATTTTACCTTGTAAATACAGCGTTTTCCGCTTAGTAGTGTATATTGTTTCTTGTTTTTTGTGCCCCCCTTGTTAGATAACGGGGGCTTTGAACGGCTCGCAGACTCGCCCAACCGACGAAGTGAACCAGCCCCTCGCCAGCAAGCTGGCGTGCCGGAAAGTCTGGAGACTTCCGCTACCGTGTCCGGTTCACTTCGTCGGTATAAAAATTGCTTATGATAACACACAACAGCCTGTTATCTCTTTATCCTTCCATGTTTTTAAAGAAACACCTTATTTATGCTCTAAGGCTTTCTTTTTCTTAAATACCGCTAGAATTGCGATACCTAATGCACTGATGACTAATAAAGAAGTGAATAGACCTACATTTGTCTGATCGCCTGTTTTTGGATTGCCTGTATTGTTTATTTTATCTCCACCGTTATTCGGCTTTTTCTCTTTATCCGTATTTGGTGTTGATATTTTTCTCTCTTTGACTGTGACTTTAATCGTCTTAGTATAGGATGCTCCTTGGCTGTCTGTTACCTTGTAGGTTACTTCATATACCCCAGCTTTGGTTGTATCCACCTCATTCTTCACAACTTCGAGATTTGCTGTGATGTCGCCGTCTTCCTTATCGCTTGCTGTTACATCTGCTTTTGGGTCAAAGGTATCACCGACTGTAATTGTTTTATCGGTCGCTGTGATAATTGGTGCTTCGTTCAGTGTTTCCATCTTCGGATTCACTGTAACCTGAATTGTTGTTGTATAGGATGCTCCTTGGCTGTCTGTTACCTTGTAGGTTACTTCATATACCCCAGCTTTGGTTGTATCCACCTCATTCTTCACAACTTCGAGATTTGCTGTGATGTCGCCGTCTTCCTTATCGCTTGCTGTTACATCTGCTTTTGGGTCAAAGGTATCACCGACAGTCAGTACTTTATCCGTTGCCGTGATGGTTGGTGCTATGTTTAAGTCAATCAGGTTCATATCCCAAGTTGCATTATAGACGACTGTTTTTGTTACTGTATCTTCAATTTGAGGTGACCATCCTTTAAAAGTATATCCATCTCTTACCGGTATTTCTCCGAAATCCGGTGTTTTAGAACCTGTTACGATGTTCTCAAACACTTTGTCTTTGAATACTTCTTCATTGTCGACCCCATCAGTATAAGTGACGGTATAACGTGTCTTTGTTCCCTGTGCTGCAGGAATCGGGAATTTAACTTTTTCTCCACTTGGCATATTGATTTCGGTCTTGCCATTAAGCGGATACCAGTTTTCTTCCTTAAATTCAGCATTATCTGCATCTAATTTGACAGTATACTTTAGCTGATAAGTATAATAAGTTTGGTTACCTTCCGTTGTTGTAGTTGCATTCGTCAACTTCCATGTAAAGCCATTCTCATCTTGCTGAATTGTTGTTGGCAAGTTGCTCACTGTAACAAATGGAGCAGAACCGTCAGTAACAGTTAGATTTTCACCAGTAATCCCACTGACAACACTTTCAGAAATAGCTTCGAAGACTTTCATTAAATCTTCAGTTTTTCCAGCGATAAATGCTGTATCTGGACTTTGTGCGATATTATCTGCCAGAAAATCAGAAACCAACGGACCGCCTTTATAGGTGGTTTGATTCTGTGCTCCATAACACACGGTATAAACCTTTGATTCATCCTTAAGAACTTTAGCATCTTTAGTTGTCAAATCAATAATATTTTGACTTCCACTGCTTCCAGAACCTTTTTCATCATAGATGACACCATCAATTACAACATGCGTATGTGTCCATGTAAATATTCCACCAGAGCATTTTTCAAGATAATAGGTTGGTGCTCCATCGGTTAATACAACTGTGTTTCTATTCTCCTTTTGAATTTCCTGAACCGTAGACTGCTTAAATAAAGAAGATGCCTGTTTTAATCCAGCTTGCAAATCAGTTCCTTCATTTGCCCTTAATGCTTGAATCGAATCAATAGCACTTTTCTTTCCTTGTTCCGTAGAAACATCTGTCCAATTTAGAACTACCTTAGTTCCAGTAGAAAATTGGACAACGGCTAAATAACGTCCCGTGTTTTCTTTCTTTCCTGCGTATGTCGTGATAAATTCAGCAGCCGAATTTTTTAAAGTTTTTAGGCGTGAATCATCGTTCATACTCTTTGATGTATCAAGCACAAGAACAGTTGCAGACTTTTTGGTGAATGATTCAACCTTTTGTTTAGTAACAACTTCCAAGGTAACCTCATAAGTGTTGTCAGCAACAGGCGTGGCAGTTTTATTAACAGAATGAATTCCTTCTGGTAGCGTCTGCTGTAATTTACCTTCAACCCATTGACCAGAACTGTCATAATAACCATTTTTCACTGCATCGTTTTCACTGGTAAGAGCGTCAGCGTTAACAGGTGCTAATGCGAAACACAAGATAAATGCAAGTGCAAAACTTGTGAACCTCTTTAGATTCATTGTTCTTTCTCCTTTCTTAAATTTACAACAGACGATTAAAAAATTCTATTCCTCCCTTCCTGCTTTTATATCATTATCAAAAAGTACACTTTTTAACAGTCTATTGTATCACTTCCATTATAAGCGATAATGCCTATTTTTTCAATACTCGTGGTATTTTTAGCCGTTTTTCTAACCATAATCTCTTGCTAAGGTTGATGGTATTCCCTGACTCATGATTATCAAAAAGTGTACCTTTTAAGAGTTCAGCACAAATTATTTTTGTTTTAATAAGCGATATTCCCTTAATTTCCTGTAAAATGTGGCTTCACTCATTTTGCATACTTCCAAGACTTCCGATAGAGGAAGCCTTTTCTTTTCCCATTCATGGACAAGCTCCCCAAAGTTCTCTGGAAGCGCGATTTCTGGTCTGCCGAATTTTATTCCTTTTGCCTTTGCCACCGCAATGCCCTGTGCCTGTCTTTTTCGGATGTTTTCACGCTCATTCTGTGCCACGAACGATAGTATCTGTAATACGAGGTCGGCAATGAATGTTCCCATTAAATCTTTTCCATTCCTTGTATCTAACAAGGGCATATCTATAACGCATATATCAATCCCTTTTTCTTTCGTCAGTATTCTCCATTGCTCCTGTATTTCAAGATAGTTCCTGCCTAGTCGGTCAATGCTTAAAATATAAAGCAAATCGCCTTGTTTTAGCTTTCTTACAAGCTTTTTATATTGCGGACGTTCAAAACTTTTTCCAGACTGCTTGTCTATGTAGATATTTTTTGAAAGTACATTTCTTTTTGATAGTTCGACAATCTGTCGTTCCTCATTTTGGTCTATGCTGGAAACCCGTACATATCCATAAACCTGTGCCATTTTTTATTAATCCTCCTTCCTATGGATATAGATAAATATCATAAACAAAAAAGCACCTTACTGTAAAAGTAAAATGCTTGGTAATTTCTGCCATCAAGAAGATACGCCTTATCACACAGCTTGTAAAGAGTGCTGACGCATTGCGTTGCAACAGGTTCTTGACAAGCTATGAGCTAAGACGTTGATAACGAACAAGCAGAAATGAAATAGTGTGCTGTTTCGCAGCATAAAAAAAGAGATACCAACGCACCTATGCAGTATCTCTTAGCTTAGTAGCAATATTCTTTTGTTTGCAAGCAGGCAAACACAGGTTATTTCTTAATATCCTTTTGTTTGGGAAACTCCCGTTTCCCATTTTGAAACAGCCCCTTTAGAAACGCCCAAATGGGTAGCCAGTTCGTCTTGTGTAATACCTCTTTTATGACGATTTTTAATTAGGACACGGCCAATATTTATCTCTTTCATAATTACTCACCTCATATATCATTATTATAATGAAGGAAAAGAGCAAATACAATGGAGATGTGTTTCACTTTTTCCAAAAAAGTCAACTATCAGGAAACACTCAAGGCGCGCAGTACGAAAAAATACGTATTTGTGGGTTCATGTTATAGATGTTCAAATTTATAGCCGATCCCGGCGACACTCTCAATATAGT
>OIYT01002537.1_pt1 | contig 11011 bp, 7 predicted proteins | sample 1588201 | NCBI WGS metagenome assembly OIYT01 (sample SAMN03283260) | human gut metagenome | biome: human-associated habitat; material: feces | host: Homo sapiens | place: USA | collected 2013
CAGATCAGCTCCTGTTACCTCTATTTTTCCTGATACTCTGATGTCCTGAACCGATGCGCCTACCTGAATCTCGTAGATTCCATCAATAGTCTGGAAATCTCCATTCTGATAAACCATAAATGCCCTCTCCTCCAGCATAAGTTCAACAGTCTTCTTCTCTCCCGGATGCAGAAATGTCTTTACAAAGCCTCTCAATTCCTTTGTCGCCCTAAATGCATCAGAGTTCGGATTTTTCACGTATACTTCCGATACTTCACTGCCCGCTGCAGCTCCTGTATTTTCCAGCCGGAATGCAATATGTACCTTTCCATCCGGCTCTTTTCTGATCTGCAGATTGGAATATAAGAACTGTGTGTAACTTAATCCATGTCCGAAACAATATCGGACCGGTACCTCAAATGTCTCATAGTAGCGGTATCCTACAAAAATGCTTTCTCTGTACGTGACATCATCCAGATGGTTCTTCTGTTCTTCCTGTCTTCCAAAATAACCATAACTGGGGACGTCTTTTTCACTATATGGTATACTCTCTGCTAACTTTCCGGATGGATTCGTCAGTCCCAAAATGATCCTGACACAAGCTGCAGCTACCGCTTCACCGCCAAGATACAAATGCAGCAATGCCTTACATTTTGACGGCAGTTCCATGTCATAGGGCGATCCGCTGAAGGAAATAAAGCCTATCTGCTCGTTTACTTCCAGTAACTGCTCCAGCAGAGCTGTCTGATTATCCGGCAGTTGAAAACTTTCCCTATCATAGCCTTCTCCTTCCGCAATATCCGTTAAACCTCCGAAAAATAAAACCGGAATATTATGCTCCTTTGCTTCTCTGACCTCATCTATCGCCTGTTTTTCCAGTCGTTTGTTTCGTTTATAGGATGCATTTTTATAGCCTCTTGCAAATCTTACTTTTACCCCGTATTTTTGGAATTGCTCTACAAAAGAATCGATTCTGTCCGTATGGATATGACTGCTTCCTCCACCCTGGATCCTTGGCTGCCTTGCAAGATCTCCTATGAGTAAAATTTCTTTTTCTTCTGTCAGTGGCAGAAATCCATCATTTTTTAATAGAACCGCACTCTCCTGCGCTATCTGCTCTGCCAAGCTGTGATTCTGTTCCCTGATCCGTTCGGGAATCCTGTTCTTTTTGGCATTACTGCTTCCATCGCTCTTATAACACGCATTCAGCCGCTCTATTCTTTCCACTGCCACCTGCAGTTTTTTCACAAAAGATGCATCATGTTCTGCTGCCTGCAGAATGTCATCATAATGATTTCCATGACTGTCTGGCATTTCCACGTCCATTCCCGCTGCTATGCATACAGGCAGATCAACACAGGCTCCCCAGTCACTCATTACCAGACCTTCGTACTTCCACCTCTTTCTGAGGATATCAGTTAAAAGCTGCGCATTTTCACAAGCCGGAACACCATTCAGATAGTTATAACTTGCCATCACAGTTGCAGGCTTTGCCTGTTTTACCGCTCTCTCAAAGGCACTCAGATATATCTCATGCAGGGCTCTGTCATCAATCATGGAATTGCTTGTCATTCTGTGTGTTTCCTGACTGTTTCCCGCAAAGTGCTTCAGGGAGGTACCAACCCCACATTTTTGCATTGCAAGAATATAAGCTGATGCTAACTCTCCTGCCAGAAACGGATCTTCTGAAAAATACTCGAAGTTTCTACCACAAAGCGGAGATCGTTTGATATTGATCCCCGGTCCCAATACAACCGATACGCCCAATGCTTTTGCTTCCTGCGCCAATCCCTGTGCCATCTTTCCGATCAGATCTACATTCCAGGAACAGGCTATGCTGCTGGCTGTCGGGAAACAGGTCGCCTCATAGCTGTTATTATTCTTCGCGCCGTCTTCCTGTGCACGTATGCCATGCGGTCCATCTGCAACCTGGATCTCTCCTATATGCCATGCGCCATGTCCGGTCACAGCCCTACACATTTCTTCAAGACTTTTCCCCATAAAACACCTCCGCTCCGATGCTTTTCTATAGTCTCAACATAACATCTCCTGCTCGTTATCTATATTATTTTTATGTTGTTATATATCAAATTTATTATATAATAGAAACAGAATCAGAATGGAGAAATGCAATGGATAAAAATGCTTCGAAAATCAATTTTGAATTTTTAGATTCGTCCAGGAATTTTATTTATGATGCGCGAGAAACGGGCAAAACACATACCTCGTTTCAATATGAAATCGTATTGTTTACAGCTATTAGAAATGGGGATATTCAAGGTGTTAAGATGTCTTTGGAGCTGTATCAGAAATCAGGACTCATTATCGGTCATATGTCCAACAATCCTTTAAGAGAGATTCACTACTGGGCTGTTGCCACCATTGCGGTCGCTATCCATTATGCCATTTTAGGCGGACTGGACGAAAGTGAAGCATACCAGTTAAGTGACAGATATATTCAGGAAATTGATTTGCAAAAGACGATGGACGAATGTATCGATTATCTCTGTCGAAAAGCGATCGAACTGGTTACAAAAGTAAATGAAAATACAATTCCGCAATGTTACAGTCACCTGATCAACAACTGTATCCATCTGATCCATATAAATCTGCATGACCGGCTCAAGATTGAATACATCGCTGCCTCCTTGCACGTATCCCGTGATTATCTGTCTCAGGTGTTTAAGAAAGAGACCGGTATATCACTCCATCAGTATATTTTACAGCAAAAATTAGAAGAGTCTAAGAAAATGCTCGAACAGGGAATGTCCATCAATCAGATTAGTTATACCTTGTGTTTTTGCAATGAGAGTCATTTTATACAGGCATTTAAAAAACGCTATCACATAACACCTACTGCATATATTGCAAGTCTTTAAAAAAATCAAGAAGAGAACAGGGAATACCCCGTTCTCTTGCTGTTTGTTCCACGATTCTCGTTACCGGACATGCGTCCGCATCTACAAAGATCTGCATACGCTTCTCCTACGCTGTCTTTCCTGTATACAACTGGTAGTATCTGCCCTTCTGCTCCAGGAGCTGCTCGTGGGTACCACGCTCGATGATGCGTCCCTGCTCCATGACCATGATGCAGTCTGCATTACGGACTGTGGAAAGTCTGTGCGCAATGACAAAGCTCGTTCTGCCTTTCATGAGGGCATCCATACCACGCTGCACCAGTACCTCCGTACGTGTATCGATAGAGGAAGTCGCCTCATCAAGGATCAGGGCAGGTGGATCTGCAACGGCCGCGCGTGCGATCGCGATCAGCTGTCTCTGACCCTGACTTAAATTGGCCCCATCACCTGTCAGCACTGTGTCATAGCCATTTGGCAGTCTTCGGATGAAACCATCTGCATTGGCAAGCTTTGCTGCTTTTTTACAGTCTTCATCTGTGGCATCCAGACGACCATAGCGGATGTTCTCCATTACCGTTCCGGTAAACAAGTGCGTATCCTGCAATACAATACCAAGACTTCGGCGAAGATCTGCCTTTTTGATCTTGTTGACATTGATATCATCATAACGGATCTTACCGTCCTGAATATCATAGAAACGATTGATCAGGTTTGTGATCGTTGTCTTACCAGCACCGGTACTGCCGACAAATGCCAGCTTCTGCCCCGGCTCTGCAAACATCTTAATATCATGCAGCACCATCTTGTCATCATTGTAACCAAAATCAACACCGTCAAAGGTTACCTTGCCTTCCAGTTTCTTATAGGTAACACTGCCATCTGCCTGATGTGGATGCTTCCATGCCCACATGCCGGTTCTTTCCTTCGTTTCCGTAATATTACCATCCGTATCTTCTTTAGCGCAGACAAGCTCTACATAGCCGTCATCTGCTTCCGGCTCTGCTTCCATCAGGTTAAAGACACGCTCTGCACCGGCTGAAGCCATGATGATACTGCCAAGCTGCTGGCTGACCTGTGTCACAGGCTGTGTAAAGCCTTTGTTCAGACTCAGGAAGGCAACCAGTGTTCCGATCGTCAGCCCGGAAAATCCGTTCAGTGCCAGCACACCGCCGACGATCGCGCAGAGCACATAGCTGATATTACCGAGGTTGTTGTTGATCGGCATGATAATATTGGCAACAGCATTGGCATTTCTGGCACTGTCACAAAGCTGACGATTCAGCTTTTCAAAGTCCTCCATGCTCTTTTCCTCATGACAGAATACTTTGACAACCTTCTGTCCTTCCATCATTTCTTCGATATAACCGTTGACCGCACCCAGATCCTTCTGCTGCTGCATAAAGTATTTACCGGACAGGTTGCTCATCTTAGAAGTCACAAACATCATGACACCAACCATCAACAGAGAAACAAGTGTCAGCGGAATATCCAGCACGATCATACTGATTAGTGTCGATACCAGAGAGATCACGGAGTTGATCGTCTGCGGAATACTCTGGCTGATGAGCTGTCTGAGCGTATCCACATCATTCGTATAAACCGACATGATATCGCCGTGTGCATGGGTATCAAAATATTTGATAGGCAGCGATTCCATATGGGAAAACAACTGCACTCTGAGTCTTTTCATGGTTCCCTGGCTGACTGTTACCATGATCCTGTTATAAGCATAGGTTGAAATAATACCTGCTGCCAGCACCACGCCAAGCTTGATAAGCCGGTTTGCAAGCGGTGTGAAATCCGGATCAGCCTGCCCCATCAGAGGCATGATATACTGGTCGATCAAGGTCTGCATAAATAAGGTCATTGTCAAAATACCAAGTGCCGATATGATAATACCGATCACCACGATCACACACGCTGCCTTATATTTTTCCATGACATAACGAAGTACTTTTCCAAGAGATTTCTTCGGATCTGCACTCTTTCCACCGTTTTTCGGTCCTCTCGGTCCCGGTCCGCGCATTGGTCCTCTTGCCATTATTCAAGACCTCCTTCCTGCATCTTCTGGTCAAAATCTCCACCTGACTGCATTTGTACATTATAAATTTCCTGATAGATCTGGTTGTTTGCAAGCAACTCTTCATGCGGTGCAAAACCACTGACCCTGCCATCGTCCAGCACAAGGATACGATCTGCATCTTGTACACTGGAAATACGCTGTGAAATGATCAGCTTGGTCGTGCCCGGGATCTTTGTGGCAAATGCTGCCCGGATCTTTGCATCCGTTGCAGTATCTACCGCACTTGTGGAATCATCCAGGATCAGCACCTTCGGATCCTTTAACAGTGCTCTGGCAATACAAAGACGCTGTTTCTGTCCGCCGGATACGTTATTTCCGCCCTGCTCGATATGGGTATTGTATTTCTGCGGAAAACGTTCAATAAATTCATCCGCACAGGCAAGCTCGCAGACCTGTCTGCACTCTTCTTCCGTGGCGTCCTCCTTGCCCCAGCGCAGATTGTCGAGGATCGTACCGGAAAACAGGACATTTTTCTGCAGGACAACCGCTACTTTATCACGCAATACTTCCATATCATAATTTCTGACATCGACGCCACCGACGCAGATACTGCCTTCCGTCACATCATACAGACGGGAGATCAGATTGACAAAGCTGGATTTACCACAGCCCGTTCCGCCGATAATACCGATCGTTTCTCCCGCATGGATATGCAGATTGATATCCTTTAAGGTATCTTCCCCGGTTCCTGCTTTATAAGAGAAGCTGACATGATTAAAATCAATACTGCCGTCCTTGACTTCCTTCAGCGGCTCCTGCGGATCTGTCAGATCTGCCTTTTCATTCAGTACTTCCACGATTCGTTTTGCACTTGCTGTACTCATGGTTAACATAACAAATATCATAGATAACATCATCAGAGACATCATCATACTGAGCACATAGCTGAATAGTGACATCAGATTTCCTGTTGTCAGATCTCCCGCCACGATAAGCTGTGCGCCGATCCAGGAAAGTCCAAGCATCGATGCAAAGATAACGGTCATCATGATCGGGGCGTTGAATACGATAATGCTTTCTGCCTTTACAAACAGTTTACATAATACTTCTGCTGCTTTTCCGAATTTCTTATTTTCAAAATCTTCTCTGACAAATGCCTTTACAACTCGGATCGCTGTTACGTTTTCCTGCACGCTGGCATTTAAGTCATCGTATTTAGAAAAAACTTCCTGAAAAACAGGCATTGCATGCATCATAATGTAGATAAGTGCTGCTGCCAGTACGCATAAGGCAACTAAAAAAATCAGGCTCAGCTTTACATTGATGATAAAGCACATGACCATGCTGCAGATCAGTGTCATAGGAGCTCTGACCGCAATACGCAGGATCATCTGGTATGCGTTCTGCATGTTTGTGACATCCGTTGTCATTCTTGTAACAAGACCTGCCGTGCTGAACTTATCAATATTGGAAAAGCTGAAAGTCTGGATATTTTCATACATTGCTTTTCTCAGATTTCTGGCAAAGCCTGTAGATGCCTTGGCACCATACTTTCCTCCCATAAAACCACTAAAAAGACTAAAGCATGCCGCTGCCAGCATCAGGGCACCCATCTTATAAATATGTCCTGCATTTCCCACGGATACGCCATCATCAATGATTGAAGCCATCATCAGTGGAATGATCGTTTCCATGATAACCTCCAGGATCATAAAGATCGGAGTCGCAATGGAAGCCTTTTTATATTCCTTGATCTGCGACGCTAATGTTTTAAGCATAATCAGAAATCCCTCCTTTTCTTTTCTTCCTTCTGTCTCTCTGCACTGTCGTTGATATTTCTGGCAACTCTTCCCAGATACTCCTTAAACTGGGTCAGCTCCTGTGAAGTAAAGCCCGCCGCCAGAAGCTGTTCAAACTTTGCAATCTCCCCTTCCACCAAACGGTGTGTTTCCAACACCTTTGGTGTCAGCGTCAGTTTTTTGAGCCGTGCATCATAGTCCACGGGAGAACGCAGGATCAGGCCTTTCTGGACCATCTGATCCACAGCCTTAGACACATTGGATCGGGTCATTGCAAGAGCTCGTTCCACATCCTTCTGAAACACATCCTCCTGCTGATGATCCAGCATATAATGAATGATCCAGCTATCCATGCGGCTGAGCTTTTCTCCCGGCATCGCAGCAATACGCTGGTCAATGCTTCTCCGGATCATATTAGAAACACAGTTGATCTCCATTCCTAATGCTCCATCCTTCTTCATGGACTCCTCACTCCCTTCTGTATGTACCAATATTCTCTCCTCTATACTGTTGAAAAGTGGATTGTTTCCATTTCAACAATAGGCGTGATTATTATTATATGACAAAAAAAGATAAAGTCAATAGACTTTATCTTTTTTTAATGATTATGAAATGTTGATCACATTTTATTATTTCGCAACGATATTAACAATTCGTCCCGGAACATAAATTTCCTTAATAATATTCTTGCCTTCCAGCTTATCTGCGATGGTCTCCTTTGCTTTTGCAAGTACATTGTCCTTCGCATCCTCCTTGCCGATCTTCAGAGTTGCGCGGGTCTTTCCATTGACCTGAACAGCAATCTCCACCGTAGATTCTACCGTCTTTGCCTCGTCATACTCCGGCCATGTATTCTGATATACACGTCCCTCGCCTCCGATGATCTGCCACAGCTCTTCTGTAATATGTGGCGCAACCGGATTAAGAAGGGTGATCAGAGTCTTGTACTCGCCCTTTGTGACCGCATTCTTCTTATAGAAATCGTTGATCAATGCCATCATTGCAGCAATCGCAGTATTATACTTCAGGCTCTCAAAATCCTGGCTTACTTTCTTAATGGTCTGATGCATCTTTGTCTCCATATCGGCAGAGTAACCTTCCTCGTCTGTCATAATGGTCTGCAGCTTCCATACACGCTCCAGGAAACGACGACAGCCCTTTACACCGTCCTCAGACCAGGATGCACTCAGATCAAAGGCACCGATGAACATCTCATAAGTACGCAGGGTATCTGCACCATAGGCCTGCACAATGTCATCCGGATTGACGACATTACCACGGGACTTACTCATCTTCTCCCCGTTCTCACCAAGGATCATTCCATGGGAAGTACGACGCTGATATGGCTCCTTTGTCGGCACGATTCCCTGATCATACAGGAACTTATGCCAGAAACGGGAATAGAGCAGATGTAGTGTTGTATGCTCCATACCACCGTTATACCAGTCAACCGGCAGCCAGTATTTTAATGCTTCCTTGCTTGCCAGCGCCTCTGTATTGTGAGGATCTGTATAACGCAGGAAATACCAGGAAGAACCTGCCCACTGAGGCATGGTATCTGTCTCTCTCTTTGCCGGACCGCCACAGCATGGACATGTGGTATTGACCCAGTCTGTCATAGCTGCCAGTGGAGACTCTCCGTTGTCTGTCGGCATGTAGCTGTCTACTTCCGGCAGAAGCAGTGGAAGCTCGCTCTCATCCAATGGTACATAGCCACATTTCTCGCAGTGTACGATTGGGATCGGCTCACCCCAGTATCTCTGTCTGGAGAATACCCAGTCACGGAGCTTATAATTTACCTTACGGTTTCCAATGCCCTTCTCCTCCAGGAAATCCTTCATCTTTTCCTTGGCTTCTGTCACCTCAAGACCATCCAGAAAATCGGAATTGATCATCTTACCGGTTGCCACATCCGTAAATGCAGCTTCATTGATATCTACCGGACCTTCTTTTCCTTCTACTACCTGGATCATCGGCAGATCAAATTTCTTGGCAAACTCCCAGTCACGGGTATCATGTGCCGGTACTGCCATGATAGCACCGGTACCATAAGACATCAGTACATAGTCCGAGATCCATACAGGAATCTCCTTGCCATTCACCGGATTGATCGCTGACATACCTCCAAGTACAACACCTGTTTTATCCTTTGCAAGCTCTGTACGCTCAAAGTCAGACTTTCTCGCTGCCATATCACGGTATTTCTGGATCTCGTCCCAGTTGGTGATCTCATCCTTATACTTATCGATCAGCGGATGCTCCGGAGAAATAACCATATAGGTTGCACCAAACAGTGTATCCGGACGTGTTGTATAAACACGGAGCTTCTCGTCCTTATCCTTGAGAGTAAAGTCTACCTCGGCACCCTCGGAACGGCCGATCCAGTTCTTCTGGGAAACCTTTACCTTCTCAATATAATCCACATCATCCAGATCCTTAATAAGCTTGTCTGCATATTCTGTGATCTTTAACATCCACTCACTCTTTACCTTGCGGACAACAGGAGCTCCGCAGCGCTCACAGACACCGTTGACAACCTCCTCATTGGCAAGACCAACCTTACACGAGGTACACCAGTTGATCGGCATTTCCTTCTTATATGCCAGTCCGGCATTGAACAGCTTCAGGAAGATCCACTGTGTCCACTTATAATAATCCGGATCTGTTGTATTGATCTCACGATCCCAGTCAAAGGAATATCCCAGTGACTGAAGCTGTCCCTTAAAACGGGCAACATTATTCTTTGTTACAATCTTTGGGTGGATATGATTCTTGATTGCATAATTCTCTGTCGGCAGACCAAACGCATCCCATCCCATTGGGAACAATACATTATATCCCTGCATTCTTCTCTTACGGGAAACAATATCCAGAGCAGTATATGGTCTCGGATGTCCCACATGAAGTCCCTGACCGGAAGGATACGGGAACTCTACCAATGCATAAAACTTCGGTTTGCTGTAGTCCTCGGAAACCTTAAATGCCTTCTCCTCCTCCCAGATTTTCTGCCATTTCTTTTCCACCGTATGGTGATTGTACATTTCTGCCATGATAATCCTCCAATTCTGCTAAAACTCAATCCTGTTGTATCATATCAGACCAGATAAAATCCGATCCAGCCAAGCAATACCGCGATCAGACATCCGGCAGCCACGTCCTTCGGGAAATGAACTCCCGTGATGACTCTCAAGACTGCCAGTATCAGTCCACATACTGCTGTAAATATCCCCAGAGGCAGGTTCACATACAAAACTGCTGCCGCTATGATCATATTTGAAAACACATGACGGCTGGGAAAGGAATTTGCCCTGGTATCCTTCTGTAAAAGAGGGGTGAATCCGTATATTTCATAGGGACGCTTCGCCGCGATCAGCTTTCGCAGGATCGTCACTGCCACAAAGCCCACTGCCGGTACCAGCAGAAAGCGGAAGATCCTCTGATTCCTCTGCACCAGAAGCCACAAAGCCACCACCATATAGATGGCTGCTGTCACTGCCGTGATCGCCTTTACCAGCAGGCGCACCACTGTGATCCCGATATTCCTTTCGGTCCATTCCATGCATTTCTGATAACTATTCTTCGTCATTTGTCCCGGTAATTCCAATACAAAGCTCTTCTAACTGCTTGTCATCTACCCTGGACGGAGCCTCTGTCATCAGACATGACGCATCCTTCACCTTCGGGAAGGCGATCACGTCACGGATACTGTCCTGTTTTGCCATCAGCATCACGAGACGATCCAGTCCGTAAGCCAGTCCTGCGTGAGGCGGTACTCCGTACTTAAATGCATTCATCAGGAAACCGAACTGCTCATATGCAGATTCCTTTGTAAATCCAAGTGCCTCAAACATTCTCTCCTGAATATCATCCTGATGGATACGGATGGAACCTCCACCGATCTCAGTACCGTTCAATACGATATCATAAGCACGGGCACGTACCTTTCCGGGCTCTGTCTCTAAAAGCTCCAGATCCTCTTCCATTGGCATAGTAAACGGATGATGCATTGCCACATAACGCTGTTCCTCCTCAGAATACTCGAACTGAGGGAATTCTGTTACCCAGAGGAAACGATATTCGTTCTTGTCCAAAAGATCTAACTGTCTTGCCAGCTCCAGACGAAGGTTACCTAACACATCATATACAACTTTATTTCTATCAGCCGCAAAGAGAAGAAGATCTCCCGGCTGTCCATCCATCTTTTCTACAAGTGCATGTAACTCGTCCTCTGTCATAAACTTGGCAAAGGATGACTTGTATGTGCCGTCCTCGTTGATACAAAGATAAGCAAGACCCTTTGCACCGAAATCCTTTGCAAATTTCACCAGTGCATCAATCTTCTTACGAGGCAT
>OIYT01002541.1_pt1 | contig 10997 bp, 9 predicted proteins | sample 1588201 | NCBI WGS metagenome assembly OIYT01 (sample SAMN03283260) | human gut metagenome | biome: human-associated habitat; material: feces | host: Homo sapiens | place: USA | collected 2013
CATTTCTCCTGCGGGAGGATACTTCGGGGACAAAACAGGAAACGCTCTATTATCTGAAAAACCGGGGGCTTTCGCTGGACGATCTGAATGTGATTGCTGTGATGGATGATGCCGCTTCGCTGATTCGCTGCATCACACTGGGGATGGGCATCTCCATCCTTTCCCGCGCAACGGTTCAGAACGATGCACAGCTTGGAAAGCTGTTGATCATTCCTCTGGAACAGTCGGCTTTCTTGCGGAAACTCTATATCGTGTATTCTTCCACACAGTTTATGTCGGAACAGACGGCGCACTTTTTTGCGTTTATGAAGCAGTTCTATGCCATTTCCTGAAAAAGGAAACGATGGCTCCCGGCCTGTGGATGACAAAACTCTGATAAAACGAAACGTCCCTTCTGCGCAGATACCCGGAACGTGAGATCCAGGCCTGCACGGAGGGGACGGTTTTTATAGGAGAGCAGTTCTGTCACGGGCATTTGCCGCAATTGCTGCAGCCGTGCCACGGATTCCAGATATCGTGCAGGATGACCACCTCCCATTTTCCAGCCCTCTTTTGCAGCGGCGCGGGCGATGATAAAACCGTCCCCGCCGTTGTTGCCCGCGCCGCAGAATGCCGCCACACGGCACTTTCCCGGCCTGTCCGGCAGCAGGTCCAGCGCCGCCTGGGCCACGCCCTCCGCCGCCCGCTCCATCAGGTCGATGGAGGGGATGTGCCGCTCCTCAATGGCCTGCCGGTCCAGTTCCTTCATCTGCGATGCCGTCGCCAGTTTCATCGTCCGCGCCTCCCGTGCCGTTTTTCTTTATTATAAAGGGAACGCCGCCGCAATGCAATCTGAATTTCCCAGCCGCCAGGTCTGCGCCGCATGCCCTTTAAATTCCTCAAATTTATGGTATAATCAGGCCGCGCAACCGAAAATTTACACCCGTTTCTCCAAACGCAACACGAAATCGCTGGCGTTGCGCCCCGTGCCCTGGTACGATGATCCCATCAAAGTTGAGGAGGTTTCCCCATGGCATTTTCCGAAAATCTGCAATTTATCCGCGCCCAGGCGGGCATCACCCAGGAACAGCTGGCGGAGCAGCTGGAGGTCTCCCGCCAGTCCGTCAGCAAGTGGGAGGGCAGCCAGAGCTTTCCCGAGATGGACACCCTGCTGCGCATCTGCGACCTGTATGACGTAAATCTGGACACCCTGCTGCGGGGCAGCGTGGAGGAGAGTCGGGTCAGCGACACCGCCCAATATGACGCGTTCATGAGCCGCTTCTCCCTGCGGATGTCCCTGGCCATCGCCGCCATCATCGCGGGCGTGGGCGCCATGGCCCTGCTGCGGGCCGTTGGTGTGCCGGAGGCCCTGGCGGCGGCGCTGTTCCTCCTGGTCGTCACGCTGTCGGTGGTGGTCATCGTGGCCAGCGGCATCCAGCACGAAAACTTCCGCAAGCGCCATCCCGTCATCGCCGACTTTTACACGCAGGAGCAAAAGGACGCGTTCCATGCCAAATTCGTCTGGTACATCGCCGGCGGCGTGGGAGCCATTCTCTTCGGCGTGGTGCTGCTGGTGCTGCTGGGAACGATGCTGCTGGAGTGGGAGCTCTATGAATCTGTGCTGGGCGGCGCGTTTTTACTGATCGTCGCCGGGGCGGTGTTCTCCTTCGTCTACGGCGGGATGCAGGAGGAGAAATACAAAATTTGGAAATACAACCGGGACAACACCCCCACCCCGGAGGCCAGGCGCCGGCTGAACCTCATCGGCGCCAGCTGCGCCGTCATCATGCTGATCGCCACCGCGATCTACGTGGGCGCGGGACTGGCCCGGGGCCTGTGGGACACCGCCTGGTGGGTGTTCGCGGTAGGCGGCATTCTGTGCGGCGCGGCAAGCGTTGCGCTGAATCCCTACAAGGGCGACGACTGATCGGTCCCCCATCCCGCCAAATTCCGGCGGGATGGGGATTTTTCTCTTGCATTTCCCGTTTTTCTGTGTTATAAGTGTTATTTGATATCAGCGATGAACGGGAAAATAACGAGTCCGCGCCGCCAAGAGAGGACAGGCCACCGGCTGAGAGCCAGTCCGCGGTTGCTTCGTTTGGTTCGCCCGGGAGCCACCGTGGAGACACGGTCGGACGCCCACCGTTACAGGGGATTCAAGCGCGTACTCTGAGAGTGCGAATTTGGGTGGTACCGCGGAAGGATTTGCCTTTCGTCCCAACAGTTGGGACGAAGGGCTTTTTTATTTAGATTTAGAAGAGATAAAAGGTCTGGTCTCCGGCGGAGCCGGATGGATGAAAATTCATTCCACAATTCTTATCTCTTATCTGTCTCGTCATCCACATCCAAGTAAAGGAGTAAATCATATGAAAGAACAACTGGAAGCCATTCGCAAGAGTGCGCTGGAATCCATTGCCGGCACCCGAGGCGCCGCCGACCTGGAGGCCCTCCGGGTCAAGTACCTTGGCAAAAAGGGCGAGCTGACCGCCGTGCTGAAGCAGATGGGCAGCCTGTCCGCCGAGCTGCGGCCCGTCATGGGCCAGATGGCCAACGAGGTCCGCGCCAACGTGGAAAAAGCCATCGAGGAGCAGTCCGCCATCCTGGCTGAGAAGGCCATGGAGGCCAGGCTCAAGCTGGAGACCGTGGACGTGACCATCCCCGGCAAGCCCGTGGAGATCGGCCACAAGCACCCCATGTACACGGCTCTGGACGACTTCAAACAGATTTTCCTGGACATGGGCTTCGAGATTTTCGACGGCCCGGAGATCGAGCAGGAGGACTACAACTTCACCAAGCTGAACACCCCCGCCGACCACCCCGCCCGGGAGTGGTCCGACACCTTCTATCTGACCGAGGACTCCAGCATCCTGCTGCGGACCCAGACCTCCCCCATGCAAATCCGCGCCATTGAGGAGCACGGCGTCCCCATCCGCATGATCTCCCCCGGTCGCGTGTACCGCAAGGACGAGGTGGATGCCACCCACTCCCCCATGTTCCATCAGATCGAGGGCCTGGTGGTGGACAAGGGCATCACCATGGCGGACCTGAAGGGCACCCTGAACGCCGTTGTCCGGGAGATCTACGGCCCCACCACCCAGACCCGCTTCCGCCCCCACCACTTCCCCTTCACCGAGCCCTCCTGTGAGATGGACATCCAGTGCCACAAGTGCGGCGGCAAGGGCTGCCCCACCTGCAAGGGCGAGGGCTGGATCGAGGTGCTGGGCGCCGGCATGGTGCACCCCAAGGTGCTGCGCAACTGCGGCGTGAACCCGGATGAATACTCCGGCTACGCCTTTGGCTTCGGCCTGGAGCGCATGGCCATGGGCCAGTTCAAGATCAGCGACCTGCGGCTGATCTTTGAGAACGACATCCGGTTCCTGGAACAATTTTAAGTTTAGATAGAAGATAGCAGATAGTAGATAAATCGCTCTTGAATATGGGGTATTTCCTATCTCAGTATCTCCTATCTTTGTAAAAGGAGTTTATGATAGATGAAACTTTCTAGAAAGTGGCTGAATGAATTTGTCGATATCGGGCCTGTCAGCGATCGGGAGTTCGCCGAGGCCATGACCCTCTCCGGCTCCAAGGTGGAGGTCACGGAGGTTCTGAACGAGTCCCTGAAAAACGTGGTGGCGGGCCGCATCGTGAAGATGGAGAAGCACCCCGACTCCGACCACATGTGGATCTGCCAGCTGGACGTGGGCGAAGCCGAGCCCACCCAGATCGTCACCGGCGCGTGGAATATCCACGAGGGGGACATGGTGCCTGTCGCTAAACACAAGTCTTTGCTGCCCGGCGGCAAGAAGATCGAAAAGGGCAAGCTGCGGGGCGTGGTATCCAACGGCATGCTGTGCTCCCTGAAGGAGCTGGACCTGACCGCCGAGCACGACTATCCCTACGCGGTGATCAAGCCTGCCGCATTGCTGAACGACTACAAGCCCCTGGACAAGGAGAAGCCCTCCATCCCCGCGGACGTGCAGCCCGGCCACAAGATCTACGGCAAGGTGGTGGCCGCCCGTGTCACCGGCGTCTCCTCCGAGGACGGCTTCGTCTGGGCCTGCGCCCTGGACACCGGCTCCGGTATGGCCGCCGCCTCCACCGACTGCGCCAACATTCACGCCGGCGACATGGTGGCCTATGACACCGGCAAGAACCACATCTGCACCCTGGCCGACCTCCACGCCCAGCAGGCGGAGTTTCCCCACTGCATCGACGACGGCATCTGGGTGATGCATGAGGACTGCAAGCCCGGCGACGACATCGCCGCCGTCATCGGCGCCGACGACCACGTGGTGGAGTTCGAGATCACTCCCAACCGCCCGGACTGCCTGAGCGTCATTGGCCTGGCCCGGGAGGCCGCCGTCACCTTCAGCAAGCCGCTGGCCCTCCACACTCCTGAGATCAAGGGCTGCGGCGGCTCCATCGCGGATTTGCTGGACATTGAGATCGAGGATGGCGACCTGTGCCCCCGGTACACCGCCCGACTGGTGAAGAACGTCAAGATCCAACCCTCCCCCGCCTGGATGCGGGAGCGGCTGCGGAACTCCGGTGTCCGGCCCATCAACAACATCGTGGACATCACCAACTACGTGATGCTGGAATACGGCCAGCCCATGCACGCCTTCGACTTCTCCTGCGTGGACGGCGGTAAGATCGTCGTCCGTCCCGCCCGGGAGGGCGAGTCCATCCAGACCCTGGACGGCAAGGACCACGCCCTGACCACCAATATGCTCTGCATCTGCGACGAGCACAAGCCCGTCTGCGTGGCCGGCGTCATGGGCGGCGCCAACAGCGAGATCATCGGCGACACCGGCATGGTGCTGTTTGAGTCCGCCAACTTCAACGGCGCCTCCATCCGCCGCACCGCCGTGGCCCTGAACATGCGCACCGAGGCCTCCGCCCGGTACGAAAAGGGCCTGGACCCCATGAACACCCTGAAGGCCGTCCAGCGGGCCTGCGAGCTGGTGGAGCTGCTGGGCGCCGGCGAGGTGGTGGACGGTGTGATGGACGTCATCGCCAAGGACGCCTATCCCACCACCGTCAAGCTGGAGCCGGAGAAGGTCAACGGTCTGCTGGGCACCGACGTGCCGGAGAGCGAGATGCGCCGCATCCTGACGGACCTGGGCTTCGAGCTGGAGGGTGACGACATCCATGTCCCCTCCTGGCGCGCCGACGTGGAGCACTACTCCGATATCGCCGAGGAGGTGGCCCGGTTCTACGGCTACAACAACATCCCGGACACCCTGTCCTCCGGCATGAACCAGCGGCGGGGCTACTCCCCTGTTCAAAAGGTGGAGAACAGCATCGGCGCCCTGTGCCGCGGCGCGGGTTATAACGAGATCATCACCTATTCGTTCATCAGCCCCACCTATTACGACAAGATCGACCTGCCCGTCGACTCCCCCCTGCGGGACTCCCTGAAGATCCTGAATCCCCTGGGCGAGGACACCTCCATCATGCGCACCACCACCCTGCCCTCCATGCTGGAGATTCTGACCCGGAACTACAACTTCCGCAACAAGTCCGCCAAGCTCTACGAGCTGGGCCGCACCTACTTCGCCAAGAACGACGGCTCCGGCATGGCCGACGAGCCCAAGATCCTGTCCCTGGGAGCCTACGGTCCCGACATGGACTTCTTCACCCTGAAGGGCGCGGTGGAGACCGTGCTGAACGGCCTGCGCGTCACCGGCGTGCGGTATGTGGCGGAGAAGGAGAACCCCTCCTACCACCCCGGCCGCTGCGCCAGGGTGTACTGCGGCGACACGCTTCTGGGCGTGCTGGGCCAGATCCATCCCCATGTGGCCGCCAACTACGGCGTGGATACCGAGCTGTACGCCGCCGAGCTGCGCTTTGACGCCCTGTACGCCAATGTCGGCGGCACGCCGGTGTACCATCCCCTGCCCAAGTTCCCCGCCGTCACCCGGGACATCGCCGTGGTGTGCGACGCCGCGATCCCCGTGGCGGACCTGGAGGACTGCATCCGCCGGGGCGCCAAGGGCCTGCTGAAGGGCGTGGCTCTGTTCGACATCTACACCGGCGCCGGCGTGCCGGAGGGCAAGAAGAGCGTGGCCTTCAACCTGACCCTCCGGGCCGATGACCGGAGCCTCACCGCCGAAGAGGCAGACGCTGACGTGAAAAGCATCCTGACCGCCCTGGAACAGGAGTGTGGTGCTGTCCTGCGGTAATACGCTCCAGCCTCCTCGCCCCGCAGCGCGGGGACGCGGGACACCGCGTACAAGCGTTCCGCGCAGCGGAACCTTGGCGCAGACGGAATTCATTTCCGCCGAGCATTTCGATCATTCAGGGTTCCCACAGACTGGCCAGCCAGTCTGTGGGATGGCGGACGCTGATGTGAAGAGCATCCTGACCGCTCTGGAGCAGGAATGCGGCGCGGTTCTGCGGTAAATCGAACAGTTCCCTGCAATCAAGGCGGTGAGGTTTCTCGCCGCCTTGATTTTATTACCATTCTGTTACATTTCCTTTTTTCCCTTTACTTCCCCCCGAAAACCGAGTATACTGATTACAGTTTCGAAGGAAAGGTGGTGTCCGTATGGATGACTATACCCGCAAATTCAGTATTGTGGACGATAAGGATGTGGAGATTTATAACATTCTGACCACAGTCTATCAGGCACTGGAGGAAAAGGGGTATAACCCCATCAATCAGATCGTTGGCTACATCCTCTCTGAGGACCCCACCTACATTACCAATCACATGGGCGCCCGCACCCTGATCCGCAAGCTGGACCGGGACGAGCTGCTGCAGGTTCTGGTAAAAAAATATCTGGGACAGTAAATCAGCCGATCAAAGCATGGAGACGTTGTCTCCATGCTTTTTTATGTGTGTAAACTGCCGAAATATCTTGAAAAGCCGTTGTTTTGGACTGATGGAAAAGATTGCCGCCATTCCAACGTTGACAAATTGGATAAAAGATGTTACAATTTGGTTACAATTTTTCCAAGGGAGTGTTTGCATGTCTGAAACAAAAACAGAAGGCTTGATTTATAAGGGCCATCCTCTGCGGCGGATCGACAACCTGATCTACTACGGAACGATGGCTGATCCATATATCGTCATGATGCAGATTCTGGAGAGCAAAAAGGAAAACGGTCTGGATATGGCTACCAAGGTTTCCCTGCAGCTCCAGTCCACGAATCCCAATGTGAAGGCACGGGACCGCGTGGTCAAGAAGGGTGAAAAGAGCAGCCTGTATGAGGCGATGGATTTCGCTTCCATCTGGTTGGAGCGGGCGTTAGCCGGCAAGTAAGAACCCCCTACTCCCGCACTGACTGACACAAAGGAAAGGAAGCGTTTCAATGAAGCATCTGATGAAAAAGGCCGTGAAGGCCGCTGTTTTTGCTGCCCTCACCACTTTGGCGCTCACCGCCTTCGCCTCTGCCGAGGGAGAGATGGCCATTGGCGCCGGCTGCACCACCGGTACTTCCCTGCGTATGCGGTCCGAGCCCAACACCTCCTCCGACATCGTCACCACGCTGAACAAGTCTGTGGCCGTGGCCCTGCTGGATGACAGCGTCCCCGGCTGGTACAAGGTCAATTATAACGGCAGTACCGGCTATGTGTCCTCCGATTACCTTATCCTCGATCAGGACAACATCTTCACCACCTACGGCCGCGTGCCCGAGGGCACTGTGAACGTCCGGGCCGCCGCCACCACCGAGAGCGAGAGCCTGGCCACCATCGACGCCGGCACCGTAGTCACCGTCAACGGTCTGGTAAACGGCTGGTATGACGTTACCTGCCAATACGGCACGGAGGGCTATGTCCGCAGCGATCTGCTGGTACTGACCAGCAATGCCACCAGCGGCAAGGGCTCCTCCATCGTGGAAACGGCTCTGAGCCATCTGGGCACCCGCTATGTGTACGGTGGCGCCTCCGCCGGCGGCTTCGACTGCTCCGGCTTCACCATGTATATCTACAAGCAGTTCGGCTACAATCTCCCCCATTCCGCTACCAGCCAGTGGCTCAGCGGCATGGGCACCAAGATCTACAGCATTTCCGAATTGCAGCCCGGCGACCTGGTGTTCTTCAATGATCCCAGCCGCAACAAGGGCAAGGCCTGCTCCCACGCCGGCATCTACATCGGCAACGGCCAGCACGTGCACGCCTCTTCCTCCAGAAACGGCGGCGTCATCACCAGCGATCTGACCTCCGGCTACTACAATACATATTTCGTAGGCGGTCTCCGGCTGAGCTGACCCTATACAAAATTTTCGTTTTTTCGCCCCGGTACAGTTGTACCGGGGTGCTTTTTGCCTTTTTCCAGCAGAAAACGGGAATTTCTGTAAAAAACCTTGCCTTTTGGAAACAGGTCTGCTATATTCATACAAGTGTGAAAAATATGACAAAGGAGGCGGTCCCATGCCTGGAGGCAAGCACGTCTTAGGTCAGGGTAAAAACCGGATCTTCGGCACCGCCAAGGTGGGTGACCGGGGTCAGATCGTGATTCCTCAGGAAGCCCGCCGGTTTTACGGCATCTCTCCGGGAGACACCCTGCTGATCCTTGGCAACGAGGCCAGCGGACTTGTCGTGACCCGGCCGGAGATCCTGAACGATCTGGCTGATGAAATTTTGGGAAAAGAGGAACACAAGACATGAAAATGGAATCCATGTACGAACAGCTGGGCGTCAGCGCGGCTGTCTATGAATACGGAGAGCGGATCATTGCGGAGCTGCGGGACCGGTTTGACGCCATCGACCAGACGGCGGAATACAATCAGGCCAAGGTCCTGTCCGCCATGCAGAAGAATCGGGTAAATGCCACCCACTTCGCCGCCACCACCGGCTACGGCTACGATGACGAGGGCCGGGACAATCTGGAACGGGTCTATGCAGATGTGTTCCACACGGAGGCTGCGCTGGTGCGGCCTCAGATTACCTGCGGCACCCACGCCCTGACCGTGGCCCTGTCCGCCAACCTGCTGCCGGGAGACGAGCTGCTCTCCCCCGTGGGCGCACCCTATGACACGCTGGAGGAGGTCATCGGCATCCGGGAGAGCAAGTGCTCTTTGAAGGAGTACGGCGTTACCTACGCCCAGGCGGACCTGAAGGCCGACGGCACCTTCGACTACGATGCCATCCGTTCCAAGATCAACGAGCGCACCAAGCTCATCACCATTCAGCGCTCCAAGGGCTACGCCACCCGCCCCAGCTTCTCCGTGGAGCAGATCGGGGAGCTGATCCGCTTCTGCAAGGAGATCAAGCCTGACGTCAAGGTCATGGTGGACAACTGCTACGGCGAATTTGTGGAGCGGATCGAGCCTTCTGATATGGGCGCCGATATGGTAGTAGGCAGTCTCATCAAAAACCCCGGCGGCGGTCTGGCCCCCATCGGCGGCTACATCTGCGGCACCAAGGAGTGCGTGGAGCGGTGCGCTTACCGGCTGTCCGCCCCCGGTCTGGGGCAGGAGGTCGGCGCAAACCTGGGTCTGATGCCCGCCTTCTATCAGGGCTTGTTCCTGGCCCCCACTGTGGTATCCGGTGCATTGAAGGGTGCTGTCTTTGCCGCCAACGTCTATGAAAAGCTGGGCTATGCCTGCGTCCCCAACGCCACGGAAAGCCGCCATGACATCATTCAGGCGGTGACGCTGGGCAGCCGGGAGGCTATGGTGGCCTTCTGCAGCGGTATTCAGGCTGCCGCACCGGTGGACAGCTATGTGACCCCGGAGCCTTGGGCCATGCCCGGCTACGATTCCGACGTCATTATGGCGGCAGGCGCTTTCGTGCAGGGCAGCAGCATCGAGCTGTCCGCCGACGGCCCCATCCGCGACCCTTACGCCGTCTATTTCCAGGGCGGCCTCACCTGGTATCACGCCAAGCTGGGCATCCTCATGAGCCTGCAAAAGCTGGTGGACGCCGGTATCGTGACCCTGTAAAACCGCGGCACCTTCCATCTATTCAATTTTTTCAATAAGGAGACCTTCCCCATGTGGCTTTGGCTTTCCCTGACTGCCCTCCTGTGCTGGAGCGGCAGCGACCTCTTTTCCAAAATCGGCTGCCGGGACGGCAGCGACCGTTACAGTCATCTGAAAATGGTCATCGCCGTGGGCGTGGTGATGGGCCTTCACGCCGCCTTTGAGATCTTCGTAGGCGGCACGGCCATCAGCTGGTCCGTCATCTGGACCTACCTGCCGGTGTCCCTGCTGTATATCAGTTCCATGGCTTTGGGCTATCTGGGCCTGCGGTATATCGAACTGTCCGTTTCTTCCCCCATCTGCAATTCCTCCGGCGCATTGGTGGCAGTGCTGACGCTGCTGTTCGTCGGCGGTGAGGATTACTCTCCTCTGGCCCTGTTGGCCATCGCGCTTGTGTGCACGGGTGCCATCGGTCTGGGTGTGGTGGATGCCACAGAGGACCCGGAGCTTCGTCTGGAACGGCAGAAGGCCAGCAACTATAAGTACGCCAAGAGCTTTCTCGCTCTGGCCCTCCCCGCAGCCTACTGTCTGCTGGACGCCGCCGGCACCTTTGCCGACAACCGGGTGCTGGAGATTTTGACGGACCGCTACATGAACGCCGGTATGTTCGCCACGCTGAGAGAATGTGCTGATCAGGCGGCGGCCTCTGCCAACTGCGCATACGAGTTGACGTTCCTTGCCGCAGCAGCATTCTGCTTCATCTATGTGGTAATCATCAAGAAGGATCGGCTGGTTCCCAAAATGGAGGCTCCCAAGTACTTTGGTGCCATCTGCGAAACTGCCGGCCAGTTCGCCTATATCTACGCCATTTCTGACACCGCCCATCTGGCCATGTCCGCTCCCATCATTTCCTCCTACTGTGCCGCCTCCGTGCTGTGGAGCCGCATCTTCCTGAAGGAAAAGCTCTCGTGGAAGCATTACCTGATGATCCTGTTTGTTGTTATCGGCATTGCCGTGATGGGCGTGTTCGACATTTGATCTTTATGCATAAAAAAGAGTGTTCCCGCCAAGGCGGGAGCACTCTTTTTCTTTTTTCAAGCCTTTTTGATGGGGTGGCGGAGAACGGTCTTCCGCTTTTCCGCCAC
>OIYT01002544.1_pt1 | contig 10991 bp, 12 predicted proteins | sample 1588201 | NCBI WGS metagenome assembly OIYT01 (sample SAMN03283260) | human gut metagenome | biome: human-associated habitat; material: feces | host: Homo sapiens | place: USA | collected 2013
CGTCGACCTCTAGCGTGACAGGCTAGCGTTCTAACCAACTGAACTACCGGGCCATTTAAGGCTCGAGACTGGAATATTATATCACATACAACCGGAGTTGTAAAGACTTTTATGGCAGGGGCAGAAGGATTCGAACCCTCGGCACGCGGTTTTGGAGTGGCTGTGGTAAACTGTTGGCTCACAACACTTTGCGCCAGTCCCAAGCACTTGCCGACTTGTACCGTTCCTTCTTTTGGATTCTGATGCTTGATTGATGCTGTTGTCCATTTGAAGCAGCACACCCGACGCACAGAACAGTAGAGATTATACCCTGTCCTATGTCTTTTGTCAATCCCTGTTTGAGAATTTTTTAAAGTTTTTTCTCCATTTGAAAAGTCGTGCTTTCCAACATGTGTCAGAAAGTTTCTCCCATGTGAGGGTGTCCAGCACCTCAAAAACTGCGCCACATAAAACAAGAAAAGCATTTCCACAAGGCAGAGATATCTCACCCCCCTCAGCGGCTTTGTCTTTCCAAGCGATTCGGGGTATGATTATACTGCGAAAACTTTTTGTGACAATATTCCAATAAAAACGCATGGGCAGAATGTTTTTCCGTACGGCAACCGCCATAATGCTCTGTGTTCTAAATAAAATCTATAGTTTCGTGTTTTTTTAGGATTTCCGTCCCGTTACCAATGAATTTTTATATCTCGCACTTCTGCTGCTTGCACATCTTCGAACAGTAATGCAAATCCTGCCGGAACATCCGGCAGGATTCGCTTATGACTATAACCTCGGCCTCACGGCATTTTTCTCGGTCCCCGCGACATTTTGGCTGGGCGTTCCCCGCTCTGCGTTTGAAAATGGCGGAATATTATTTTCAGGCTTTTATTAAATCCTTGCCACGCCGGGGGTATAGGCCAGGGACAGGGCGTCCCTGCTGTCCACCGTCGCCCGGGGCGTCACCTCCAGCTTGCCCTTCCACTGGTAGTGCAGGCGCGGGGATTCCTTTGCGTAATCCATAACTCAGTCTCCTTTATTCGTCTGATACACAGGGCAGTGTGGAACCTCCATAGGGCATGACCAAGATGGAGGCATCTGCCCCCAGGCTGGCCGCCGCCGCGCCATAGGCGGCCTGCACGGTATCGAACGGTGTCATAAACAAAGTCTTTACAAAATCCGGCTCCAGGTCGGATACCAGATAGATGTCCGCATGCTCCAGTACCATGGCAATGGCCGCCGCCTTGTGTCCGCCCAGCCGGAATTCCCTCTGGATGCGGTCAATCAAGTCGTGAGGATGCCGAGCGCTGGTGAGCCACTCTTCAAAGGTCTTTTCGCCCAGCCCCTCCTTGCAGGAGCCCACCAGAATGATGATGCCGCCGTCCTGGACTGCGTGCTTGGCGTTGTCCAAAGCCTTTTGCGTCTGATAGAGATTCAGGTCCTTTGGGGCGCCGCCCTGGGAGACAATGACGATATCGGCCCGCTTTTCAATGCGCTTTTGATAGAGCGTGTCCAGGAAAGCACAGCCCGCCCGGTGGGCGGCGGTCACATCCCCGGCCACGGCCCGGATGACCTGTTTGTGCTCATCCAGCACCACATTCAGAATGAAGTCCACGCCGCAGATGGCGGCGGCCTCCTCAATGTCTTTGCGCAGAGGGTTAGTCTCCAGGTTTCCGGCATAGGCTTCCTTCCGCACCATCATGCTGTGGTTGGACTGGATGGCCGCCCGGGTGGAAACGCCGGGCATGATGGCCTTGGCGCCGCCGGAGTACCCGGCGAAGTAGTGGTATTCAATATTGCCCAGGCAGATACGCCGGTCGGCTTCCGCCACAATGCGGGTGATGTCCACAGGCGTCCCGCAGGCGGTCACACCCAGACGCACGCAGTCATCCGGATTGCTGTCCACGCACAGAACCTTTTCGAAAACCTCCCCGCCGACGAGACGCACCATCTCCTCTTCCGTATGGCGGCGGTGGCTGCCCAGGCCGAAGACCACCGTGACATCCTTCATGTCCGCCCCCGCTTGCTCCAGTTCCTCCAAGACAGGCGGGAGCATCACATAACTGGGACATGGGCGGGTGATGTCGCTGGTGACAATGGTGACCTTCTCGCCGGGATGCACAAGTTCCCGCAAGCGGGGCGTACCGATGGGATGCGCCATGGCCCGACGGATCTCCGCCTCCCCTGTCAAGTCATAGGTGACCTCATTGGGCAGCAGCACCTGCTGAATATAAGCGTCTGGGATTTCCACAGCCTGTGTCCCGCCGCCGATACCAAGCTCCAGCTTCATCGGAACGTCCCCCACCGGGCCGCGCAGTCCCGCAGGGTCTTTACGGCGGGAAGCTCTTCTCCCGTCAAAAACCGGATCAGCGCACCGCCGCCGGTACAGATGTAATCGATCTGCTCCGTCTTTCCGTATTTGGCGGTGGCGGTGATGCTGTCCCCGCCGCCAACGACGGTATAGGCCATCGTGTCACCCAAGGCATTCCAGACGGCTTTCGTACCCAGTTCGGTCTCTGGTTCCTCAAACACGCCTATGGGGCCGTTGACAAAGACTGTTTTCGAGGCCCGGATGACCGTCTGGTAAAGGGCCGCTGTTTGAGAACCAATGTCTGTCAGGGCCGCATTCCCGGGGATAGCGCCCACAGCCGCCTCCCGGCGCCGGCCTTTCTCCGTCCAAGCGCCGTCCACCGGCAGCATGATGCGGCCGCTGTACCGCGCATACAATTCTCTCGCGGTTTCAATAAAACCGCTGTAGCCTGATTTTTCGATAAAAGCCATGCTGCCTGTTCCAATCTCCTCCCCCTTCCCCGCCAGCATAATGTTGGCCACCAGGCCTCCGGTGAGAACCTTATCCGCTGTGCCCTTTTCCAGCACCGTGCGCAGCATCAGAAATGCGTCGGAGATTTTGGCGCCGCCCAGCACGAAAGTGCAGGGCTTGGCAGGGGCATCCATCAAATCGGAGAGCACGCAGTACTCTTTCTCAAACAGGCGGCCCATCACGGATGGAAGCACCTGCTGGAAGCCGCACAGGGAGGGTTGATCCCGGTGGGCCGCAGCGAAGGCATCGCATACGTACAGGTCGGCCAGCGGCGCCAGTTTCCGCACCAGCTGGGTCTTGGCCTGCCGCTCATGGGTCAGCCGCAGGTTCATCTCAAAGAGCGTCTGCTCCTCCGCCATGAAACGGACATTGTCCAGAAGCAGAATCTCCCCGGGCCGCAGGGCACGGATGGCCTCCTGGGCTGCGGGGCCGCAGACGTCGGGAATGAAGCGCACCTCCCAGCCCAACAGCTCTGACAGAACCTCGGCATGGGGTTCCGTCGTGTAATAGTTGTGATACTCGATGTCGCTGCCCTGATGGGCCAGCAACACCAGCCTGGCCCCTTTGCCGGAAAGCTCCCGCAGCGTCGGGATACAGGCCCGGATGCGGGAGATGGACTTCAGGGTGCCGGTAGTGCGGTTCACCGGCTGGTTGATATCGATGCGGCAGAGAACCGTTTTCCCGTTCACATCGACATCGTCCAGCGTATAGATGCCGTACCGCATATCCTCAGCCCACCTTCCGCGGCGTCTCCGTCTGCCGCCGGAACAGGCTTTTGAACTGTCCGATCTTCAGATAGCGGTTGGTCATGGTCGTGCCCTCCTCGCGGGTCGGCTGCATACCGCAGGCGGCCCGAATGCCGTCGATGGTCTCGGGGATCGTGACGCTCTCCTGGGGGATGTGGATGGCAAACATGATGTCGTCGCCGCTCTCCACAATGCTGTCCGCCCACAGGCCGATCTCGTAGAGGTCGCCTCGGGGGCGGCCCAGGTCGCGGCCGTACTTGAAAAAGGAACTGTTGCCCAGGAATCCGTCATCCATGCTGACGACCCGGATGCGGGGGTGTGTCTCAAAGGCCTCCAGCGCCATGCCGCGGGTGATCTTCCGTCTGCCTCTGACCACCACGGTGATGATGTGGCCGTGGGTCACCGGAGTGTGGATCAGGATGCCGGTGGCGGAGATGTGGGGCATAATGGTTATCATATCCAGCGCCTGATGGGAGGGAGCCTTCTCCATCTGGAGGGCATTGGTCAGTCCCCGGTGATAGTCGCCGGGATCCGCCACCCGGCGGATGATGGTGATAGCGGCTTTCTCCACGCCATAGGCCCGGTCCAGGCAGTCCACGGCACGAATCAGGCCAGTAGTGTTGCAAGAGGTCAGCTTCAGGTATTGCTGGCCTATGCCTTTTTCATAATTGGCATAACCATGGAAAAACACGTCCGCCACGGAATTCTTTTCGCCGCCCTGGAAAATCGCCTTGATGCCGGCCCGCTCATACAGTGCCTTGTTTTTTGCGCCGACGCCCCCGGGAGAGGAGTCCAGCATGATGTCCACCTTGCCCAGCAGATCCTGAAAGGTGCCAGACACGGGAATGCCCAGCTCATCCAGGGCGGTGCCGTCGGCCCCGTCCACCAGATACAGGTCATAGGGCATGCCCTTTTCATACAGGGCCCGGATCGCCAGGGTGGGAGCCAGATCCGCCACACCCACCAGCTCCATGTCCTCCTGCATGGCGACGCCGTCGGCCAGACGCTGGCCGATGGTGCCATATCCTGCTACGCCCACTCGAATTTTTTTCATAATACGTTCCCCTTTTTATTCCTTATTTGGCTGTCCTTGGCACTGCGCCATGGGTCCTGTATAATAGATATCTTTTTCGACCTGTAAGACCGTACCGGGTTGTCATCCCGGCATATGCCAGGCCGCGACCGTATGGAAGAAAGGCGCCTGCTTTCTGCGGCGGTAGTCCGCCGTGTCCCGGCCCTGCCATGCGTAAAAGCCCTGTCCCGCGGTCAGGCCGGTTCTTCCGGTCTCCAGTCCAAGCTCCACGGTTCTCTGTATCTCCCCGGCGCAGCACAGATCCGGATAGACCTGTTCCGCGATGGCGCTTTCCAGTTTAAAGCCCACATCGTCAAAGTATTCCAGCAAACCGATGGAGGCATAGCGCATCCCCACGGCATACTTGACCGCCCGGTCAATATCCTCCGCAGTGGTGACGCCGCTTTCAATCAAGTGGATCGACTCCCGGAACAATGCCTGTGCCAGCCGGTTGACGAGGAATCCAGGCACGCTGCGGTTCAGCCGCACCACCTGGCGGCCCATGTATTCCAGCAGTGAGCAAGTCCGCTCCGTGATCTCCCGTGCCGTGGCCCGGTGCCGCACCACCTCTACCAACGGCAGCAGATGGGCGGGCTGAAAGGGATGGGCGATCAGCAGCCGTTCAGGCCTGCATACCAGCTCCGCCAGGAGTTCCGCATCCACGGACGAGGTGGTGGAAGCGATCACGGCATCGTCCCCCACCACTTTCTCAATGGCCTGATAGACATGGCGTTTGACCGAAAGTTCCTCGGAAACCGCTTCAAAGACAAAACTTCTGTCCGCCAGGAGGGCGCTGTCCGCCGTAAAGCGCAGCAGCGCCATGGCGGCATCCCTGTTGGCCGGCGCGGCCAGCCCATTGGAAATCAGATCCTCCCAGTTCCGCAGGACCGCCCCCCGGCAGCGGTCCAGACTTTGCCGGGACCGTCCTACCACCAGCGTTGGCAGGCCGTTGCCGCTCAACAGGGTGGCAAGGCCTGCGCCAATGGTGCCCGTCCCGTAAATTGCTGTTTGTTCCATCATAGTTCTCCTTTCGGCATGCAGGGCGGCCTCCCGCGGGAGGCCGCCCTGCCGATCACTGAACGGTACTGGTACTGCGGCGAAGTCAGTTTCTGGGGGCAGGGCGTTTGACCAGTCTGGAGAAGACCGCTCCCACCAGGCAGGCGCCGCCCATGATGTAAAAAGCCATAACATAGGTTTCGGTGGCGTTCAGAGAAGTACTGATAATACCGTTGGAGGCCAGGCCGCCGAAACCATAGGCCAGGAAAATAAAGGCATAGTTGGTGCTGTAATATTTTGTTCCGAAGGTATCCATAATCATGGGCGGATAAGAGGCCATCATGCCGCCGAAGCAGGCTCCCAGCACACTGAGCCAGATGGTGACGGTCAGGAAGGTGTCGGCAAAGCTGAAGGTAAAGCAGAAAACCACGCAGATGCAGAAGATGATGGAAATGACATTGCGGGAACCGATCCGGTCAGAGGCGGCGCCGGCAATGAAGCGGCCGCAGGAGTTGCAGACAGACACGATGCTGACGATGGAGGCCGCCTGCAGAGCTGTAAGACCAGCCATGGTCTGGCTGATGGGGGAACCGTTGCCGGTGATGCTCAGGCCCACGCAGTTGGTAAACAGATACATGGCCAGCAGCATCCAGAACTGGGGTGTAGCCAGCATTTCCTTTGTCCGGAACTGGTGGATATCGGAGGCGGCCGCCGCGGCAGCGGGTGTCCACCCCTCCGGCCGATATCCCGCGGGCGCGTTCTTGATCAGCGGAATCCCGATCAACAGCCCCACCGCAGCCATACAGCCCTGGATCAGGAACACCCGGTTGGGGCCGTAGGCGGATATCCAGCCCGAGAGGGTGGTCGAAAACAGGATGGGGCCCACTCCATAGGCCGTCATCAGAATGCCGGAGACCATGCCCTTTTTGTCAGGAAACCAACTGGTCACCGTAGGCACCGGGCATCCGTAGATGAAACCGACGCCGCTGCCCACCAGCACGCCAAAGCCAAGATACAGCATGGCGGGGGTGGTGCTTCTGCTGCAGACGAAGTAACCGGCGAACAGCAGAACCACGCCGATCAGGCAGGTCACACGCGGGCCGCGCTTTTGCAGCACTTTGCTTGCGAAGATCATGACGATGGGCACCGCCATGGTCAGAATGGAGAACGCCAGTGTGACATCGCTTTTCTGTGCGCCCAGCGCCTCCACCATGGGGTTGACATACACGCTCCAGGTATAGATCATGCCGGTGGCAAACATGCAGATGAAGCCTCCGAGCATGACGATCCAGCGGTTTTGTTTCTTTGCAGTTTCCAAATGTGTTTCCTCCTTCAATGCACGATCCGTGTACCGAGGCGGACGGGCGTTATGCCCGTCCATCCAAGAGCGCCTGAATGACGTCTTTCACCTGATCGGGCAGCGCGTCATACCAGGCCTGCTCCTGGCCGGCAGGCGGGAACACCGTGCCGAATTTCACGATGTTCGTGGGTTCAATGCTGCACAGGTCGCACCAGATGAAGTCCTTTTCATAATCGCAGACCTCGCTGACCCTGCCAACCAGCTCCAGCATCAGATTTTTGTTCTGCTCGGGCGTGCGGCAGCGGACATCCCCCCGGATCCACATATGCTTGCCGAACTGCTGCCCGCAGACGAAGCGGTTTTCGTCAGGGATCTCGTTGATGATGACTTGGACATAATACTTGGGCGCGCCGGTCTGGGCACAGTGGCCTTCCGTGATAGCGGTGGCAACGGCTTTTTTCTGCTGGAAGGTGAGCTTGTTCTGATTGACGTAGACCTGATAGGTAGGCATAGTGTGATCTCCTTTTCTTTTTTTGATTTCCGGGAAACCGTCCCGTTTGTTTGGTGCATCATCAAATTAACACAAAATATTCATATCTGCAAATGCAATATAAATTATAGGTTAATGCTTTTTTAGTTATATATTGCGTAAAAAAATAAAATTCCCCCCTTTTCAATTCTTCTTTTCCGTGATATAGTAAAAAATATTGATGACAATTTTATCAACTTTTATTAAATACCCATGCAAAAAAACGCATGGTTTTTAGGAGGGCTGCTGTGGTGGATCTCAAGAAACTGTATTTTTTCAAGGTCGTGGCGGAGTCCGGCCACATGACAAAGGCAGCGGAGCTGCTGGAAACCACCCAGCCCTTCCTCAGCAGGAGTATCCAGTCTCTGGAGAAAGAGCTGAACTGCCAGCTGTTTGACCGCACTGGCCGCGGCATCGTTCTGAATGAAGCGGGCAGGGCCTACTATTACTACGTCAACGCCCTGTTCGGTAACCTGGAAGACGGCAGCAAGGCCGTGCAGCAGTTTTTGGATGCGCATGACAACACTGTACGGGTGGGCACCAATGCGTGCAGTTTCCTGCCCACGTTTTTTCATTACGCCAGGGAGCATTATAAAAAACTGATGATCCGGCAGGAGACCCACGCTTTTCCCAAACTGTTGGAGCGGCTTCAAAATGGTGAGATCGATTTCGCAATGGCTGTCCGGCCTGATGAACTGCCGGAGCTGGAGAACATCAGCACACTGCCTCTGATGACGGACCGGATGCATTTGATCTTCTCGAAGGACAGTTGCTATGCGGATATGAGTGTGCTGGATTTCAAGGACATTGCCAGCATGCCGGTGATCTCCGCCCCCAGGGAGCTGGGTTTTACTGATACCCTGCTGTATCAGTTCGAGCTTCACGGCGCCCAGCCCAATGTGGTCATCCAAACCACAGATATCGCCATCATTCCCAAATATGTCAGCTATAATCTGGGGATGTCCGCTCTGCCGGAGTGCGTGCTGCGGGATATGTGCAAGGCCTACCATATCACCCATGCGACGCTGTCCGGGGATACATTCAAGGCCAGGCTGTACCTGCTCTGGAACCATAACCGTTTTCAAAGTGCCGCAGCACAGACTTTCCGCCAGTTGGCAAAGGACTTTTATCTGTCCTAAATTCCGAAATGGGATTCTATGAAGCGGGTTTATATGCAATGCGGTCAGGATGCCTGGCGGCAAGGTCACGATAGAGGCCGAATTCACAGCCATGGAGTCCGGGTGCAACTGCTCCTTTCCGGCGCTCACTGACCTGAGCGTTACCACTTGGCATCACGAGGCTGTTGTGCATTCTGGAAGCCTTATGATGAATGCCTGCGGCGATGCGCCCGGTTCAAGGTCTATGTGACACCACCCTGTGCGGCATGGCCCCTTGGGATTTCGCCGATTGCGAGCGCATTGCCGGTTGCGCCGTGGATGCCATGCCTTGGGCAATGGATACCGGCGTGGTAGGCGCTATGTGAATAAGCCCCTGCGTCCCTGGGACGGCGCGGCCCGTGCGCAGGCGGCGCAGATGCCGATGAACTTTTTCAGAGCCATGCATCAATACGATAATTGCGTCGCATAAACAATAACAAGGCGGGCAGGAAAGGATCAACCTTTCCTGCCCGCCTTTGCGTGTTGAAATTCAAAATTCCGCGAATCTTCTCCGCACCTCGTCATCGGTCAGCTCACCACGCTCTGCCTGTTCCAGCGCCGCCATAGCCTGGGCGACAGCGGTGTTCCACTCGTCCACGCTGATCTTCCCCCGGTTCTTCCTCTGCTTCAGCCGGTTATAGGCACGGTCATACTCCACCTGGGCTGGGCTGCGGTTGGCCTTGCCCCGTGCCTCCTTGCGGTGCGCTCCCACCTTCCGGCAGGTACGCTCTGTTTCACCAGGAGCAATGTTGTTGCAGTAGCAGGTGTTGTACCCCGGCGTAGGCTCCGCTGTTTCTCCGCTTCAGCGGATCGAAGTATTTCTCGGTCATGATGGCAATCTGCTGACGAAAGCCGCGCAGGCCATCGGCAAAGCAGACCAGACCGGCGATCATCCCCTGATACATCCCATATCCCTCTGAGGCCGGGTCCTGCACCTGCGCCCACTTCTCCTTGTCTTCCATAAGCCGCGCAAAGGTATGGTAGTTGGACTCTTCGTCCATCTTCAAGTCCCGGTACACTGGCAGTGTGAATATAATGTCCCAGACAGCGTTCAGCTTCTCCTGCGCGGAGGCTGCGGCGCTGTCTGTTTTTTCTGAAAGTAGTGCCTGAGCGGTCGGAACAAGCGCCTGGACCCGCCGCTCGATCTTGTCCAGGACAGATCCCTCCAGTTCCATGATGTCCACACAGCACTGCCCGAGAGGAATGTCCTTCCCACCAATGAAAACACGGTCATCGTGGAAGAACACCGTGAACTGGTCGTAGGTATAGGTGTAAGGTATCTCCGTGCGCTCCACCTGCTCTGTCATAATGGGCCCTCCTGTATCCGATCAACTTTTGGGCTTTACCTGACCTGGCCCAAATCCATTGAAGCCAGTCTTCCTCTGTGCTACCATCGTATCAGACAGAGAAACAAAAATCAATCAGGAGGTACTGAACGATTGAAAGAGTCTGCATACAAAAGCTATGAAGACCTGCCACTGTTCCCGAATGCAGCAACAGTGGCGAAAGTGCTGGGGGTATCACCGTCCAGTGGATACGAGCTGATGCACGTCGTCGTCACAAACTCCGTATCCCTCGCCCCGCCGCAAGCGGCAGGGCTCGCTCACTTCGTTGCTCCTCCTCTCCCCACACAAACGCTTTGCGTTTGCGTGGGGGCCCCTTTTACTTTCCCGGTGCTGCGGATCGGCAGCCGCATGGTGGTTCCCAAGGATCAGTTCATTCAGTGGGTGAACGAACACACAGGAGGAGATGAATGAAGTACGGCGGGTCCGGGAATTTTTTCTCTCTGCCCAATGAGGTATTTCTCCTGGGACTCAGCCCTGGCGAGCTGGCGGTATACAGTTACCTGCGGCGATGTGAAAACCGGAAGACACATCAATGCTGGCCCAGCTACAAGACCATTGGAAAAGCGGTAGGCATGAGCGAGAACACGGTGCGAAAGTATACGCTGTGACTGAAGGAACGAGGACTCATCTCCACAGAACCTACTGAGATCATCACCAGGGCTGGAAAGAAGCGCAACGGCAATCTGCGATACACCCTCCGTCCTATCCAAGAGGTAATAGATAGACACTATGACCGGCAGTTGGAGCATCTGGAGATGGTCGTGGAACGCCAGCGAATAACAGGACTGCTGCAAGAACAGGAAAGCCCCGCAGACCAACTGTGAGCCTCTGTGTGCCGACCTTTGGGGCGGAGCAGAATCCTGCGTCACCCAGAGTGTTTGGACCGGATTTGCGGCTCTGCGGAGGGCGAAAAGAAAAGCAGGAAAACCCAATCACGTCTTGCTGCGGTGCGGAAAGGCCGACAGGAAGCGGGACGTACCAGGCCGCGCGCCCGAAATCCTCGTTTCGAGGATGACAAGTTTCGCCTTCGTGGTACGGAACGGGG
>OIYT01002545.1_pt1 | contig 10985 bp, 9 predicted proteins | sample 1588201 | NCBI WGS metagenome assembly OIYT01 (sample SAMN03283260) | human gut metagenome | biome: human-associated habitat; material: feces | host: Homo sapiens | place: USA | collected 2013
CGAAGAAATCGACTTCGAGATTCACCCGGTTGCCGGAATTCTCTATCAAAAAGTCAATCGCCTGCTTACCAACCTCTAAGCTCATAAGCTCCCGCTTCTGTCCATGATACTCGCCCTCATCCGCAAAACAATACTTGCAGGCAAGGTTACAGTCATGGGCAATATGTAAGCAAAGCGCCTTAACTACGGTTTTTCTCTTCTTAAAATCAATAATTACATCCTTATATACATCTTCCGTGAATAACTCTTCCCGTTCCTCTAACTCGGAAATGTCGGAGTATGCATCCTGGATATCTTCCTTACTATAGGTATCTCCATACTTTTCAAGAATTGCTTCTTCAATCTCTTCGTATTTTCTCCCCTCGTACAACGCGATCATATCGTATACAAGGTCATCCACTACATGTACGGAGCCGCTGCACACATCAAGCACGATATTATACCCATTGTTCTTGTACTGGTGTACCACTTTCTTAGTCACTCCTATTTCTCTTACTCGCGGATTGCAAATCCAATCCCACGTTTTTACATCTCACTAAGAAAGGGGACATCACAGGACATCCCCTTCCTCGGCGAAGTGTATGTTCAACACTTACTGTATCTGTAATTACTTGTTCTCACAGCTCTGGTTTCCAACTGTACAGCTTGTCTTACATGCAGACTGGCATGATGTCTGGCACTCGCCACAGCCACCCTTAACTACAGTACTCTTCATAGTCTTCTGTGTCAAAGTCTTAATTCTCTTCATCTTGCTTGCCTCCTACTCTTATTTCCTGCGAAATATACAGCTTCCGCCTCTTCTCGCATTATATAAGGGCATTGTAACACAATCTCTATCGTTTGTCACGATTATTTTTTGCGGGGCGGATCTGCCAAGCACCCACCCACGTAAAATCGCAGCAATTTATAATTTCCAGTAATATATGTACATCATCAATCACGACAGAAATGCCCCGAGCGCCCCTCCTGCAAGGCACAGAAGCAACCGTGCCGGTTCCCCATGCACAACCCCGTCGAGTCCTCCCCGGGCGATGAGCGACACGATCACCAAAACAAGCACATACAGAAATCCCAGCACAAGCCCCCACAGAAGCCGTCTTGTCTCCATGCATTTCCCGGCGAAGAATCCACCGGTTGCACAGGACAGAAGATAGATCAAAATAACACCAAGCTCTGTGGCATTCTCGCTCAGTCCAAGCATGCACAAAGCAAATGACAACGCAACTAGCAGGATCCCGGTCATGATATACGCGGCAATCAGCGCTTTCAGAACACAAAAAGCAGCCTTTTTTTCCATATATTCCTACTCCACACACTTCTTAGTAAGTATATATGACTGCAAGGCTGCTTTTATGCGTCCGTATCTTTACGCTTTCGCGCTTATTTTCTTCTTCGGTTCTTCGACGAGTTCTCCTGCCTTCTTCAATGCAAGCTTCGTAATGACAGGTCCTATCAGCTCGTAGATAACAACACCACACAACACAATCGTCTGGATCTGCGCGGCATACTGTGGCAGCGATTTACCTGCCGATGTGGCAAGACCAATCGCCACGCCCTCCTGCGGCACAAGCGTCAGACCAAGCCATTTCTGGACAACCTTCGGCGCCTTCGAGATCTTCGCCCCGAACGCTGCCCCCAGCGCTTTACCAATGATACGGCCTACGACATAGACCGCTCCAACAACTCCGACAGATACAATGACCGTGACATCCAGCGATGCTCCGGACAAGATGAAGAACATCATGTAAATCGGTGGCGTCATCCGGTCCAGCGGCTCATAGATCTTGTCGCTCTGCTTTGAAATATTCGCAAAGATCGTACTAAGCATCATGCATGCAAGCAATGACGAAAATCCTACCATATCAGAAACGCCCACGCACAGACAGATCATCATGATCGTAATTGCAAGACGGTTGCCCCGACCGGTGTAAAACTTCACCAGCAGTGCCATGATGACACCAAGCACCGCACCGAACAACAAACCGCCGAATATCTCGACACAAGGAGAAATCAGAAGCTTACCAATCGGTGCACTTCCGCTTGAGCTGATCACATTGGCTACTGCCATCGAAAGTCCATATGCAATCAATGCCACCGCATCATCAAGTGCCACGACCGGAAGCAGGGTGCTTGTCACAGGGCCTTTTGTTTTATACTGCTTCACGATCATCATCGTAGATGCTGCCGCCGTCGCAGATGCAATCGCGCCAAGCGCCAGCGCAAAGCTGACATTATATCCGAGCAGAAGCAGAATTGTATCTACAACAAGTACTGCTCCCACGCCTTCTGTAATTCCTATCACGAGCGGGGCTTTCCCTACTTTCTTCAAAAAGGTTGTTTTAAACTCCGCACCAATCGAAAAAGCAATGCATCCGAGCGCCAGCTCTGTCACCAAGTCCATGCTGTCAATCAATTCTTCACTCAAAATCTTCAAACAGTTCGGGCCAATCAGCAATCCGATTACCAGATATCCTGTCACATTCGGGAGTCTCATCTGCTTGACAATCTTGCCTGCGATCAGCGCAGCCAATAACATGATGCCAAGATAAGTAAGTATATTCAAATCCATGATTACGCCCCCAACCCTTCTACAAACGATACAGGAACCGCGAACATAATTCCCGTATTCGGTTTGTCCAGTCCGATTACGTCATTGATTATCCTGCGTGCCTTCTTCATTTCATCGTCATCCACAACGAAAAACATCATCTTTGCCACTTCATGTTCATCGTCATCGGCAAGAATCGAACGAAGCATACCGAAGATTGGGAGATCGTCCATCTTCTCAACCACACTCGCCATACCGGTACCATCCACGATCGTACCGCCATGGATTCCTTCTTCCACCAGCTCCTTGCAGATCTCGCTTACCAGATCCTCATGTTTCAAAATAACAACCAGCAAATTCATGTTACTCATTTTTCTGTCCTCCATATTATTCTCGTATTGAACAAGATATATTTTATTCCAAAGATGTATGTAGTGGTCTTGTTTGACACTATATTAACTCCTTCAGACGGTCGATGCGTCCGAATTCATATACTTTCTTTGCGTATTGTTTCGTGGTGTCGTTCGGCTCGATCAGATCGATCACCATAACCGGATACATGCCGGCACGCCCCGCCGATACGATTCCGTTGATGGAATCCTCCACGGCGATTGCCTCCTCCGGTCTTGCATCCAGCATCTCACACGCTTTCAGGTAAATATCCGGTGCAGGCTTACCATGTGCAACCGTATCTCCGAACACCAGCTCATCAAAATACCGGTCAATATGATGCGCCTTCAGATATCCCGTGGCACGTTCACGCACCGTGGAAGTTGCAAGTCCGACCTTCGCACCCTTCTCCTTCAGATATTTCAAGGTATCAGCTACGCCCGGTTTTAACTCCACACCATATGTCCGGATATGTGCATCCAGCTTCCTGATGACCGCTGCACGGAAATCCAAATAGTCAATCCCTCTGCCAACCACCTCTTCAAATCGCGATTTGTTCGTGTATTTCGTGCCGCCTGCAATCCGTTCACATGCAACTACCATCACATCATCCGGAATTCCCAGCTTCCTGCCTTCCTCCAGTTGAAATCTGCGATACAATTTCTCGGTGTCCGTAATCACACCATCCATATCAAATACAACTGCTCGAAACATGTTGTCTATCCTCCGTTGTTTTACGTAACAAGAAGGAAGTTGGACATATCCAACTCCCCTCATTTTTTATCCAACCAACGCATCTGGTTCAATAGGAGATTCATCGTCATAAAAATCCGGTTGCGTTGAAATTAATCGAATAACATCAGAAGGCGTCACTGATGAATTATTTTTTAGATAATTCATGATTAATTCAAAGTGTGCCTCTTTCTCATCTGCATAATCAACAACACTATCAATAAACTCAAAATATGCATCTGGAATTTTATTTAATCTTTCAATCAACTCTTCCATGATTTTTACCTCCTTTTTGATCTTTCTTTTGGATTTAATTTACGCGTTGAAAATTCAAATTGTTTACTTCCATCATCAAATCTCATATTATCCCCCTTGTTATTTAATATAACACAAGCTAAGTTGTCAAGATAGTATATACGATTTTACATTTTATCCTTCCACCCGGACCGCAATTGCGGAATAATTGTCGGTCTTCGTCATGTCTGCCCGCTCCAGCACGTAGTTCTCCATCGCATGTATCCATGTCTCCGCACTGTCCGCATCACGGAGCGTTGCAAGCATCTCCTCCTCGTAGACGTACTCCCAGAAGCCATCCGTCATCAGTACGAATGCCTGCGTCTCCCCACGTTCCAGCACTGCACTCACATCGTATGTCTTGTTTCCCCATTTTGCGCCCATCGCCCGCATCAGCTTATTCCGGTCTTCGTGCTCGCGGATCTCCGATTCCCGGATCTCCCCGGTATCACACAGAATCTGCACGAGACTGTGGTCACGCGTTCTCTGGTACTTTGCACCGTTGTCGTAGATCCGGTACAGGCGGCTGTCGCCAATATGCGCCCACTGTATAAGCTCCGGCGTAATCACAAGCACAACAAGCGTTGTCTTCATCGAATTGTTCAGATCTCTTCTTTCCTGTTCTTCAAGCAGTGCCTGCTGCGCCCCTTCAAATGCATCCTTCAGGAAATCCGGATAATATCCCCGCTTCTCAAAATGCTCCGCTACGCTCGCCGCAACCAGCTCGGACGCCACCTCCCCGCAGGCGTGTCCACCTAATCCATCGCATAGAATCAGACACATCTGATCTTCGTATTCCGCTTTCGTTATGTAATCCTCGTTGTGATCTCTTCCCCCACGCTTTGTCAGCATCGCAACATCTACCATCCGTCAACCTCCGATTGATTCGTCATCCACGTTCCATATACTTCCTTCGATTATAATATGCCTCGCCTGTGTTTGCAAGCAAAAACGGGAGCATGTATTCCCACGCTCCCGTCTTATCTTATCCGTAAAATATTTTACGACTCTATGTATTTATGCTTTCTTCTTGCGAAGTCCTATGGTAAGTGCTGCACCACCACCGCCTAATACTGCGAGTGCCGCTACACCGATCACAACATACAGAACAACCGATTTCTTCTCGCCATAAGTAAAGCTGATTGTCTTCTCCGCTTCATTTCCGGCCTCATCATGTGCCTTCATTGTAAGCTTATAATCACCCTTCTCTGTGACGGTAATACTTGCCGCATCGTCCTTGATCTCGATTGCCTTTCCATTCAGGGATACAGAATCCAGCGTATCCTCTTCGAGCTGCAGAGACACATTGATGTCATACTGCTCATTCTTCACTTCGCCATCTTCCACACCTGTCACAATAAATGTCGGTGCCTTCGTATCCAGCGAGAAGTCCGATGTCTCTTCTGTCTGGTTGCCAAGCTCATCTTCTGCAACGATTTTCAGCTCATATGCGCCATCCTCTACCTCAGATGTACCATCATATTCTGTACCATTCAGATACATGTGCACATCGCAGACTGTCAGGTCATAGATGATATCATCCAGATCGTAATCCCAGCTGAATGCTGTCAGCTTACCGGCATACGCTGCCAGTACCTTCGCATCAATCACCGGTTTTGTCTTATCAATCGTAAATGATACTTCCTGTGTATCTGTATTTCCTGCTGCATCCTTACAGTCAATCTGAATCTTGTAGATACCATCTTCCGTAAATGTGTTCCGGATGAGGGTGGTTGCTGCCGCCGGATTATAGCCAGTGATCTGGAGGTCTTCCGTCTTCTCCTGGTAAGAGGTCTTGTCCAGATACGTTCTCGTTGCTTTGATGCTTACCGACTTCGTCAGATAGAAGTCCTCGTCAATCTGCGCTGTAAACTCAACCGCATCTGTTGTCTTATCGTTGTTCTTCACACCGGAAAGTGCGATAACCGGCTTGCCCGTATCAATCTTCACCGTGTAGCTTGCTGCTTCCGCAGAATGTCCCGCACGGTCTTTGCCTGTAAATGTAACCTTGTACTCACCTGTCTCGGAAAGCGTCTCTGTCATCGTAGTTGTACGTGCTGTCGGCTTGAAATCAATCGTCTTGTATGTTGATTCCTGTGCGCCGTCCTTTGGTTTTCTTGTAATTGTAACCGTACCGGAAGCATCCTTCCAGAATGCCTCTGTCATGCTGAATGTCAACGTCGTACCGGAATTAAGTGTTGCTCCGGAAGATGCCCCGCTGATCTTCAGCTCCGGTGCGGTCTTATCTACACGGAACTGTACTGTCCGTTCCGCGCTCTTATTCCCGGCCTTGTCAATCGCATATACCTTCACGATATAATCCGCTTCATCCACATAGCCAAAGCCACGTGTCTCCGTCTGAATCACATCGGCTGTAACCGGAAGCTGATCCGGTTCGGTCTTGATCAACTGGTAGTTGAAATCCTTCACGTCTTCGTTCGAATCGCTTACCGAGAAGGATACATTTGCATTCGCTGTCAGATCAACGACGCCCATATTCTCGTTGTATACCATACCACCGTTGATCACAGCTGTAATGGCCGGTGCCGCAGTATCCTTAATGAATACGATCTGTTTCGTAACCGCTGCATTACCTGCTTCGTCCGTTGCACCGATCGTGATCGTATGCGCGCCTTCCTTCGACGCTACATAAGTTGCCTGGTATTTGTTCGTCGTTCCCACGCGTGACCACTGTACCGGAATGGTTGTGCCGTTATCCTTCACAACGACCTTGGACTGCGCCAGGTTATCATCCTCGTATGTAAGCAATGCTGTCACGTTTGAACGATAGAAATAATCACAATCTGTACCATCAAAGTTCTTGCCCGGCTGCTTGCCTGCTGTCACACCATCGGAGATCTTGGCTGTCACAACCGGAATTGTGTTATCAACAGTGAATGTGATTGTCTGGGAAGCGGTACGTCCGGACATATCTGCTACATTGACGGTTACTGTATATGCACCGTCTGCCGCCTTTGTTCCAAGCAGGTTATCCAATGTATAATTATTTGTTACTGTCTGCTTTCCAATTACATTGCTGCAAAGTTCCTTCACAACTGACGAACCATCCGGCTTTGCTACTGTAATCGTTGCTTTCGCAATTGTTAGATTATCAGCGACCGCTGTAGCGATTGCGACATTTCCCTCAATCGGATTTGAAAGGATGGTCTTTCCATTTACATGGAAGTCAATCGTCGGTGCCTGTTTATCTACCTTGATTCTATACTCTGTTGATCCTTCTATATTATTCTGGCACATATCCTTTGCTGCAAACTGCACTAATGTACCTGTTGGATCTGCCGATTCCGGAACATCTACAACCCCTGTATAAGTCGGCAATTCACTTCCCGGCTGCACTAGAGAAACCGTTGTTGGTTCCGCACAATTACTGAATGAATACTCAGCCTTGGTAAGATTTGACTCTACCGGCTGTTTACCTGAATATATACCATAATCCAAAGTGTAGCTCTGATACCACTTATCCTCGATTGTAGATACCGTTGCATACGGATGCGTATTGTCATACAAGATGCTTCCGATAAATGTCTGATTGCCTTCTTGCGTAATACCCGGATAATTCAATGTATGCGCGGTAGATGCTGAATCTTCTGCTGTTACATACAACTTGTTAATCAGCTCATTTACATCTGTCGCTTTCGGCAATGTAAACTCAACTTCGGCCGTATAACGATGTGTATCGTTATCTTGCGTATTAGTAATTTGAGCACCTTCTAAAGTCGTATATACTCCGTCTTTTGCATGGAGTTCTACTTTCTTGATTGCATAAGCAGAGGATAATTTCAATCTCAAATATAATTGATGATTACTATATTTTGTTGTATCTGCAGTTACTTGACTTGTGATATTTGTCGTTTTGTCCGAATCAAATATCTGCTTACTATCAACCCGGAATTCTTCATCCAGTTTTTTCAATGTAGGAAGTGTTGTTCCTCCCTGTACAGTATTTCCCGCTTTATCCGAAGCCTGTACAACTAGCGAGAGCGAACCTAATGCATAATCGTCGGCTAAAATATTGTAAATATACTTGCCATTAGAAGCATCTTTCACAAAATTCTTTTCTCCCGCTTTCACACTATTTTCATCAACGCCACTACCATTTACATCATCTGTAACTGTAACGACATAACGATACTTGCCACCCAGCTTAGTTGTGTATGTACCATCTGCCGCAAGTGATACATCATTCCATGTCCCGGTGTTGTCAAGCTCCTCCTGCAATACAGCGCTCGATATAGTTGGCGGTGTTTTGTCAAACAGGATGTCTTTCAATGTTTTTGTGTCTGTTTGAGTTATTGTATTACCATCAGTTCCATAAACAACAATGCTCAGGTTTGAATATTTTGTTGAATCAATCGTTCCTTCCGGGGGGATTGTAAAGTCTGCCATGACTGTAGCTTCACGTTTCGCTGACATTTCTCCATTTGTTGGATTTGTTGATACAAAAACATCCTTTGTTCCATCATTCAATGCAACTTTTCCAACTACCTTTGTGGATTTAATAGTAATTTGAACTGTCTTTGTACTATTTATTGTCGTGGCATTATTAAGCAAATCACTGTTTGCATCATCAAGGAATTTGGCACTTTCAACCGTTGTATGATCTGTTACCTGATGTAACTTAATATCAAACTTTCCGGTATTCTTATTTTCTTTTTTGTCCTTGATTGTATAGCTGATTTCGTTATCCTCTCCGGATTTCAAAACGTTTGCCGGAATAACAATAACGTATCCATCTGCTCCTAATTTTTCAACTGTCAAAGCTGCATCCCCACATTTGGCAGTAACGGCACTTGTATCCGGCAAACCAGTAACGTCTTTCTGTCCTGAGTCAGCTTTATCTCGAACCCTTATCTTAAAATAATAGTATGATTTATTTCCGTAATAAACGTTATCTTTAATATAGGGATTCGTGGTGTTTTTCTCACTATTTATAACCTGCTCACCTATGTGACCCCCATCATCACTTGCAGCCTCATCTAGAGACCAGTAAAGCATTTCCGGAGCCGTAGTATCATCCGTGACCATCACAGTTCCAAGCGATTTGTACTCAAGAATTGTGTCTTTGGAGCCTTCTATACCTTCAATCTTAGGAATAACAGTTGCTGCAAATAGTTTTATTGTCTGTCCTGCTTTATCCGCAAGCGATATATTATCCGAATATTGCAATGTCGCTCCGTTCGGCGTTTCTTCCGTCGAAGCAGCATACATGATTTTTGTTCCATCTGCCTTAGATGTAGTTGGTAGCGAAAGTGTGTCCGTTGTCATAACATATCCACCATCGTACACCTTATCTGATGAAGAGAACACAGATTCAACAAACTCGCAACGAATCACATACTGAAGAATGGATTTGATATTACTATTTTCTGCCTTGTTCCCAACATATGCATAGATAGCAATTTTCTTACCAGAATCTTTTATCTTATCTGCCTCTGCAAAAAGCGCTGCACCGCCATCTGCAGGGAAAACTGTTGTATCTGAACCTTCTGTTGCTACTTCACTTGCATCATCATATATCTTATATTCATAATTTACAGATTTTCCTTCAACTGGGCTTGTTGCTGTCGGTTTCTCTATGCCAGCAACTGCCTGAGCCATCTTCAAGAATGTATAGGTCGTCTCATACCCCTCACCAGTATGGCTAGCCAGATTCACCGGCGTAGCCCCTTCTGCTACTGTCTCCATTTCAAGTGACAAATTCAAGGATTTCACCGTCATATCCACTGGTGACGAAACCGCAATTGTTCCTCCAGCAGTCGTTGATCCACTTTCCCCTTCCGCCTTCACATCATTCTTACCAACATGGTTTGCGAATGGCACGATCAGCATCACGAAGACAACCCATAATGCGATGAGCCGCTTCATAGGTTTTTTACTTGTATTCGTTTCTATTTTCTTCATTTTCTTCTTTCACCTCTCCCTCATCATTCCAGTGTCTCATCGGAATGAACAACTACTACGTTGTAGATGACCTTGACCTTCTTCGTCAGAGCTGCCTCAGACGAAGCAAGTACGCTTGTTCCTTCCTCGTCATCCTCTGCACGAAGTACGTCGGTTGCTCCATCATCACCTTCGTCTGCACGGAGCACATCAGTTGCTCCATCGTCGACTTCGTCATTTCCGCGAAGTACATCGGTTGCTTCATCGTCGCCTTCGCCGGTTGCGCGAAGTACGTCGGTTGCTTCATCATCACCTGCCGCGGTACCATCACGCAGGACATCCGTTGTTTCGTCATCCGGTGCAGCACCATCGCGCAGGATATCGGTCACTTCCTCATCCGGATTGCCGCTGCCGAGTACGTCAGTCGCCTCATTGTCCGGTGTATCGTAGTCATTCACGCCCGGACGTAAGATATCGGTCTCTTCGAATTTCTTTTCTTTCTTCTTATTCTTATCGAGCAATTCCGTGGAATCGTTGCCGCGTGCTTTGCGTTCTTCCTTCGAAGAAACCGCTTCCTTCGCTGTAATCTTTCCACTGCCCATGTTGTAGTATTTTTCCTGTTCTTTCCTTGCAAAGCTGCCCGGCTTCGTCGTGCCATCCTTCATCTCTTTCATCGCTTTTTTCGCGGTGCTTCCGGTCAGTTCACCGATTACCTTCGGAATCTTCAACACGATGAACAACACAACCGTTGCAATCAGGAGAAGAATCGCAAGTACCAGACCACCGTAGAAACATATTTCGTATGCCTGTTCCATGTCTATCACTCTCCCATCTCTTCGGACTGTGCATCTTCCGTCTGCGCATCCGCTGCCTGTGCATCTTCGCCCGTGTCGTAATTTCCGCTCTTCAGCATCTCCATGGTATCTCTGCGCTTGTACCATGTCTTGTTGCTGTCGATACCAACCACATTTCCACCATCATCAAATACCTTGATCAAAGCATTTGCCATATCCGGAATCTTCGTCATCCACAGCTTCGGATCCTGTTCCTTCTGTTCACACAGACGGTACAGGTAGTCAAGGTGTTCTGCGTAGACGTTGTCGCTCCACTCATTCTTCGT
>OIYT01002547.1_pt1 | contig 10975 bp, 10 predicted proteins | sample 1588201 | NCBI WGS metagenome assembly OIYT01 (sample SAMN03283260) | human gut metagenome | biome: human-associated habitat; material: feces | host: Homo sapiens | place: USA | collected 2013
CGCCCGCGAGGGTCCTTGAAAGCACACCCCGCGTGTGTCAGGAGCATAAGGTCTGGCAACAGATACCTTGTTCCGCCTGCTGCATAAGACCTGCCCTGCAGGGATCTTGCCGCAGTCAAAAACGAATCCGTTTTTAGCGCCCCGCTCACTTTATAGTGAACGGGGCGTATTTTTGTGTAAGAAAACAGAAACCGCTGTACGGAATGTTCCATACAGCGGTTCTCTCATCCATATACTATTTTGCGGGAGCAGGAATGAATTCAATTTTGACCTGCATTCCCATACCGGCGGCAAGGCGCTGCAGCGTCCGCAGAGAAGGATTTGCGTTGCCGTTTTCCAGCTTGCTGATGTCTGCCTGAGCAATGCCGGTACGCTCCGAGAGCTCCTTCTGGGTCAGGCCGCTTACCTTCCGGGCATCGATCATTGCCTGTACCAGCGAAAGCTCTGGCTGAAGTGCCTCCCACTCCGCTTTGAATTCAGGGTCTTCCAGTTGTTTGTTGAGAAAATTCCGAAAGTCACTCACGATATCTTCTCCTTTCGTTCAAGATAGTCTGCACGATATTTTTTGGCCAGGGCAATTTCCTCTGGTGGCGTTTTTTGCGTTTTCTTGATAAAGCCGTTGGTCAGAACAATGCGCTTTCCAATGTAAAAGAAATACAGAACACGTGTGATATTGCTGCTCTGCTTAGCACGGATCTCAAAAATTCCGTCCCCAATAAATTTGGAGTAGGGCTCCCGCAGCTGTGGTCCGTTGGCTTCCAGCAGTGCGACAGCACCCAATACCTTTGCACGCATTTTGGTGTCAAGGGATTCCAGAAAATCATCTACCGGACAGTCGCCATTCTCCTTATGGTAGAAGTCTACATCGTAACATTCCAAGCGGCAACCCTCCTCTATGGGATATATCCCATTTCTATAATATATGATATATCCCATTTTGTCAAGGGCGCGATAAAAATATCTTCTCGCTATTTTACAATTTCTTCATAGGATTTTCATGCAAACCCGTGCTTTTGGTGCTATACTACTGACATAAGGAACCGGGGCCGCAACCGATTCCTTGTACATGATTCCTCCTCACACCAAGGCAATATCCGAACAGAAAGTCCTTTCCAGTGTTCCGCAAGCGCTGGAAAGGGCTTTCTGCGTTTTTGACGGAAATTTCCCTCTGCTTTCGGCGGTTTTAGGGTTGACCGGCCTTTTTGCGGACGCTATAATAAAAAGTGGATAAGATCTTTAGGAGGTGAACGCAGGACAATGGACCCGGATCATAGTCGAAGACACGGATCAACTGCGGCACAGCAGAACGAAAAAGCAGCTGCGTTCGCCTTTTTTGCCCGGTAAGAGGTGCTGTACAGGCACTTCTCAGCGGGGAGAAAGGGCGCAGCTTGGTGCGCGCAGCGGGCAGAACGGCTCGCTGCGGGAAGCAGGCGGCGCTTTTTGTTTTGTGTGCTGTCCGATCCGCCGGAAACGGTAAGGAGGAACACAAATGGAACTGGAAGAAAAAAAGAGCGCGGCCCCGGAAGCATCGCTCCCGATGCCCGAACTGCCCGCAGATATCCCTGCGGAAGTCCGCCGGAAGCTGGCCGAGGACCTGAACGAGGAGGCCACCGAAGACCTCAAGCAGGATGTGCGGGACGCCGAAGAAGAAGAGGCCCGCGACGAAGAGGTCAAGGCCAACCCCGAAATGCTGACCAAGAGCCGCCTGCTGAAAATGCTGGTGAAAAAGCAGTATGTCAAGCTGCGCGAAGTCACCGAGGAAGAGCAGCCCGCCGACCTGGCCGAGCTGCTGGAAGAACTGGACGAAAACAACCGTCTGGTGGTCTTCCGCCTGCTGAAAAAGGAAGTGGCGACCGAGGCCTTTGCCTATATGTCCGATGAGGCCCGCGATGACCTCGTCAATGCGTTCTCGGATGTGGAGCTGGTCAGCGCCATCGAGGAGATGAGCCTGGACGACGCCGCCGACCTGCTGGAAGATATGCCCGCCGGTGTTGTGAAACGGGTGTTGGAGAAATCTTCCAAGCAGACCCGTGAGAGCCTGAACAAGCTGCTGAACTACCCCGAAAGCTCGGCCGGCAGTCTGATGACGCCCGAATACGTCCGTCTGCGCAAGGAGATGAACGTCAGCGATGCGCTGGCCGCCATCCGCCGTCAGGGCGAGAACGCCGAGACGGTCTACACCAACTATGTCGTCGAGCGGAACCGTCTGCTGGGCGTTGTCTCTGCCCGCAGCCTGCTGCTGGCAGACCCCAAGACCCCCATTGCCGACATCATGGACGACAATGTCGTTGCCGTGAAGGTCACGGACGATCAGGAGTATGTGGCCCGTGAGATGCAGCGCTACGACTTCACGGCCATGCCGGTCCTGGACAACGAGGGCATGTTCGTCGGCATCATCACCATCGACGATGCAATCGACGTTCTGACCGACGAGTCCACCGAGGACATGCAGAAGATGGCGGCCATTCTGCCGGATGACGATGCAACGACCTATTTCGGCACCAGCGTCTGGACCCACGCCAAGCAGCGCATCCCCTGGCTGCTCATCCTGATGCTGTCGGCCACCTTCACCGGCATGGTCACCACCCACTACGAGGAAGCCTTCGTCAGCCTGCCCCTGCTGGTCTCCTTCATGCCCATGCTGATGGACACCGCCGGCAACTGCGGCAACCAGATCAGCACCCTGATGGTCCGCGGACTGGCGCTGGGCGAAGTGGAGCCCAGCGATTTCCTCCGTGTGCTGGGCAAGGAGATGCGTGTTTCCGCCATTGTGGGCGCCGTGCTGGGCCTCGTGAACGGCCTGCGCATCTACCTGATGTACACGTTCCTGTACGCCGGGCAGTACGAGAATGTCCTTGGCTATGCCGTTGTGGTCAGCGTGTCGCTGTTCTTCAGCGTCATCCTGGCAAAGCTGGTGGGTGGTATGCTGCCGCTGGCCGCCAAGAAGCTGGGTGCTGACCCGGCCATTATGGCAACGCCGTTCATCACCACCATCGTGGATGCGTGCAGTTTGATCCTGTATTTCCAGATCGCACAGCTGGTGTTCAAGAATATGATGTGATTCTCAAAAAGAAGCTTCGGTGGGTTTCATCGAAGCTTCTTTTTTTGGTAAAACCGGAGTTTTCCCTCTCTTTTCAACATGGCGTTTTTGCTTCTCTTCCATGTGGAAAACTGCCGCCTCAAAAATTCCAGATTGGAGAGGCTAAAAACACCCCGGTGCGGAAAGCCTCGAAAAATAAATTTTTGCCCTCGACTTTCTTTTGGAAAAAAGAAAAAATCCCTCCATTTCTCCCCAAAAGCTTCCAGCATCCGCCCGGAAGAATACAACAGGTATAACGGAACACTCCCAAAACGGTGGAAAACTCGGTGGAAAAAGTGGAAAACACTGTGGGAAACCCCGCTTCTTTTTCACAAATCCAGTGGAAAACCCGGTGGAAAAAGTTAAAAGATGATTCCAGTGGGGATAAAACGCGGGAAAGAAACGGGCGGCGGGGCCGTTCTCTTCCGCAAACTCTCGCAGGGATTTTCTTGAATGGCGTGGGCAAACATGATACAATGGTGTGCAGAAAGGCTCTCAGAAAACGGGCCGCAAAATTTAAAACACGGAGGCGTTTGCCTATGAACTGGATCACCAAGCTGGAGCGGAAATTTGGCCGCTATTGCATCCCCAACCTGATCTCCATTCTGATCGGAGGTCAGATCCTGGTCTATGCAGTGGAGCTGTTTGTCAACCAGTATATTTCGTTCTACCTCAATCTGGACCGTGGCGCTCTGCTGGCGGGCCAGATCTGGCGGGTCATCACGTTTATGTTTGTGCCGTTCTCGGGCGGCGGGCCGCTGAGCGTGGTTTTGGGCATCTACTTCACCTGGTTCATCGGCACGGCACTGGAAAAAGAGTGGGGCGATTTCCGCTTTAACCTCTATCTCCTGCTGGGGATGCTGGGGGCGGTGCTGGCCTGCCTGTGCACGGGTTGGGCAGACACCTACTGTCTCTCCCTCTCTCTCCTGCTGGCCTTTGCCATGCTCTACCCGGAGGTGCAGGTGCTGCTCTTTTTCGTCATCCCGGTGCGGGTGAAGTATTTTGGCCTGTTTGCGGCGGCGCTCTGGGTGTTCAGCTTCCTGACGGCTGCCCCGCTGGGCAAGCTGAATTATTTGCTCTGCATGGTGGGCTTTGCGGCGTTCTTTGGCCCGCAGGCTGCCCGCAGTGTCCGGGCATGGATCCGCCGGGAGCAGTGGAAGAGGAAAAACAGACGATGATGATCGACCGGATCGAGGGCAACGCGGAGCTGAAAAAGAGCGTCCGCATGATGCTGGACAGCCGCCGGATGACCCACAGCCTCCTGCTGGTGGGCGAAGAGGGGCTGGGCGCGGGCTTTGCGGCCCGCTGCGTGGCGGCCGATTACCTCTACCCCGCGGGCGGAGCGCCTGCCGAGGCCCTGCTGCGGGGCGAGTGCTGCCGCGCCGTGTGCAAGCCCGGCGACCGTGACAGCGGCCGGGTGGAGACGGGCATCGTCCGGGAGGCCATTTCCATTACGGGCATGGGCTCCGGCGGGCGGTATCTCGTCAGCCAGGTCAAGGCCATGCGGACCGAGATCTTCAACACCAGCCTCTCGGCGGAGGGCCGTGCCGTCCTGCTCTACCATGTGGAGCGGATGAATGAGGAATCGGCCAACGCCCTGCTCAAGGTGATGGAGGAGCCGCCCGAGGGCGTGCTTTTTATCATGACGGCAGATTCGCTGGCAGGCGTGCTGCCCACCATCCGGAGCCGCTGCATCAGCTTTGCGGTGGCCCCGGTCTCCCCGGAGGCCTGTGCCCGCTACTGCACCGCGCGGGGCGTGGAGAAAAAGGACGCCGCCCTCTACAGCGAGCTGTTTGACGGCCACATTGGCACGGTGCTTGCGGCGGCCCGGGACGAAGACCGCCGGGCCCTGGTGGAGCAGGCGCTGACCCTGGCAAAGGCCGCACAGGCCCGGGACAGCTATGCCGCCGCCGTGCTGCTGGCGGGATACGAAAAAGACAAGGCTGGTGCCACCGCCCTGCTGGCCGATTTCCGGGCCGCCGCGGCCGCCGGCGTGCAGGGCAGTAAACATTCCCCGGTGCAGGGCGAAACGGCCCGTAAGGCCCTTGGATTGGCGGATACGGCCATCTGGCATCTGTCCACGCAGGTCAACCCCAAAATCACGCTGTCGGTGCTGGCCGCAAAGTTCCGGACGCTCTGAAAAATCAAAAAAGCTGCCGCGTTTTTCTGCGGCAGCTTTTGCTGTATCAAAGAAATTATCTTCTGCGGGTCTTGCGGCGGCGGCTGAGGTTCAGCGAGCCTCCACCCATGACCATGGTGGCGAAGCTGAGGACGGCTAAGATGAGGATGAGGGCCGCCAGAAGCTCCAGCGTGGCTTTGAGGTCGGTGCGAAAGTCCGAGATATATTCCTGATGGGTCACGAGGTCCACGGTGCCGATCTCGTAGCCGTCCAGATAGACGGTGGCACTGCCGATGACGGCGTTGTCTTTCACGGTGGCGGAGACGCTTTCCGGCACCTCGAACGAATAAGTGATCGGATCGTCCGCGTGGCCGTAGCCGCTGACGGGCTCGGCGGCGTAGAGCTCCACGGCTTCCTCACTGCGGCACTTGGTCAGGGGCACCGTGGTCAGCACCGTCTGGGTGTCGGTCAGCTGGCGGTCTGAGAAGCTGGCAAAAGCCCAATCGAGGATCTCCGCGCACTCGCGGTAGATGTTGTCGAGGTCAGAGCCCAGGACGACGAGGCCATAGGTGTGGCCGTCTTTCTCCGCAAAGGTGACAAAGCAGCGGCCTGCCAGCGTGGTGAAGCCGGTCTTCATGCCACGGATGTAATCGCGGTAATAGGCGTACTCCGGGTTGAGCATGAGGTTGGTGGAGGTGATGGCCCGCTCGTTCTGGTGCAGGTTGGTGGCGGGCAGGGTGTAGCTCTGGGTGTTGGCCACCTGCATGTAGGTCTCGTTGGCGTAGCAGGCGGAAGCAATCTTGGCCAGGTCTTCCGCCGTGGAGACATTGCCGTAATCATACAGGCCGTGCACGCAGGTAAAGCTGGTGCCGGTGCAGCCCAGTTCCTGTGCTTTCTGGTTCATCATGGAGACAAAGGCGGGCAGGTTGCCGCCGGAGACATCGCTGGCGATGACGCTGGCCGCGTCGTTGGCGCTGGCCACCAGCAGGCCGTACAGCAGGTCGATGCGGCGCACCGTCTCCCCGATGCGGAGGTTCATGGTGCTGCCGTTGGCGTTCTGGATGTCCTTGAACTCCTGCGTCAGGCTGGTGGGAATGGTGATCTCCTCGTTCAGGTCCTTGCCGCTCTCCAAAAAGAGCAGGGCCGTCATCATTTTGGTCAGGCTGGCAATGTAGCGGGACTGCCCGGCGTTCTGGTCCAGGATGGGCTTGCCCGTGTCCAGATTGAACAGGTAGACCGATTCGGTATCACTCACGGTCTGGATGGGCATGTCGTAGGTGGCAAAGCCCGCCAGTGAGGCCGAGACGGCTAGCACAAGGGTCAGGGCCAGCGCGGCGGCCCGGCGGAACAGTGATGTGGTTTGCATGAGCATATCCTCCCAAAGAATCAGATCATCCCAGCAGGTTCTGCCAGAACGAGAAGAGCGAGTGCTTTTTGGTTTCGGGGGCCGCCGCCTTGGGCTGCAGGTCGGGGTTTGAGAATGCCCAGTCGAACAGCTCGGCGGCTTCCCGGAAGATATTCTGGCTGTTGGAGCCTAAGATGACAAGGCCGTAAGTCCGGCCGTTCTGGCTGGCAAAGGTGACAAAGCAGCGGCCCGCCTGGGTGGTGAAGCCGGTCTTCATCCCCTGCGCATAGCCGCGGTAGTACGCACTGCCCGGCTTGAGCAGCCGGTTGGTGGAGGAGATGTTCCGGGCCGGGTGGAGATTGGTGGCCGGCAGGGTGTAGCTCACCGTGTTGGCTACCTGCATGTAAGTACCGTTGGCGTGGCAGGCCAGCGCGATCTTTGCCATATCCCGGGCGGTAGAGTAGTTGTTGTGATCGTACAGGCCGTGGGGGCAGGTAAAGTGGGTGTTGGTACAGCCCAGCTGGCTGGCCCGGGCGTTCATCCGGGCGGCAAAGGCGGCCAGGTCTCCCCCGGCGGCATCGCTGGCCAGCACACTGGCCGCGTCGTTGGCGCTGGGCAGGAGCATGGCATACAGCATGTCGATGCGGCGCACACTCTCCCCTGCCTGCAGGCCGATGGTGTGGCCCCGGTTGGCCTTGATGGACTGGAACTCCGGTGTCAGACTGTCCGGGATGGTGATGCTGGCGTTGAGGTCTGACCCGCTCTCGATCACGAGAAGGGCCGTCATCATCTTGGTCAGGCTGGCCACATGCCGGACCATATCCGGGTTCTGTTCCACGAGGGCCTCGCCGGTGTCGGCATCGAAGAGGTAGATCGACTCCTGCGGATAGGTGGTCTGGATGGGCATGGCGTAAACGGCAAAGCCGGGAAGCGCTGCGGCCACCGCCACGGCGGCGGTCAGAACCAGCGCGAGCACCCGGCGTACAAAAGCAGGATGGTTCATGAAAGAATGCTCCTTTGGAAGTTTCGGGCTTCCCTGATCCCCAAAATCAAAACGAACTATTAAAAGAATACCATAAATGAGCGAAAAGAGAAAGGTGGTTTTTCAACAATGATGATCCCATTTCGTGGAAAAACGCCCCAGGACTGCGGTTCGGCCTTTGTGGCCCCAAACGCAACGGTGCTGGGCGACGTGGTGCTGGAGAAAGGCTCCAGCGTCTGGTACGGAGCCGTGCTGCGGGGCGACGACGGCACCCTGACCCTTGGTGAGAACACCAACGTGCAGGACAACGCAGTCCTGCACTGCGACCCCGGCGGCGCGGTGACGCTGGGCAAAAACGTGACGGTGGGCCACAGTGCGCTCGTTCACGGCTGCACTGTGGGCGACGGAAGCCTCATCGGGATGCACGCGACCCTGCTCAACCACTGTGTCATCGGCCGGAACTGCATCATCGGCGCGGGGGCGCTGGTGCCGGAAGGAATGGTCATCCCGGACGGCTCGGTGGCGGTAGGCGTCCCGGCGAAGATCATCAAGACCATCCGCCCCGACCAGGCCGCGCACAACATCGAAAATGCCGTCCACTATGTCAGCGATGCCGAGGCACATGCCGAGGCGGTGAAACAATGCGAAATCATCGAAACGGAAGCGAAAACGAAATGAACTTTCATCGAACCGGCTCATACCAGATGATTTTTCGGGAAAGCGACGAAATTTCAGGGCCGGATGCTTAACAAAATTTTCACAAGATTTCACAAGAATGTAATGACTTTTGTGCGGAAATCGGGTATACTATGAATTACAAGGGAGCGGGGCCGCAACCGTCTCCCTTGCACATGATTCCTCCTCACACCAAAGCAATACCCCAAAACAGGAACCCCCTCCGGTGTACCGCAAGCGCCGGAGGGGGTTCCTGTTTGTTTTCAAAAAGATATTCTTAAGACACTCCCGCCTTTTGGGAGAGGGTCATACAGCGCCGTAGATGCCATGCACCGAGACTTCACCGGTGAAGACATGCTCTTCGCCGCTGTCGGTGCGGACGACCAACCGGCCGTCCGCGTCCACGTCGATGGCCTCACCAGCACCCTGCCCGCCGCCCGGCAGGTCAAAGGTCACGCGGCGGCCGATGTTGATGCAGGCGGCCTTGTATTCGTCCCGGAAGGGTGCAAAGCCGTCCCGCGCAAAGACGTACATCGGGCGGTCGAAGCCGAAATCGGTCAGCCCCTCGGCCAGCCATTCGGGGTCGGTGGAAAGGTCCACCTTGGCCCCCTGCAGCTCCAGCGAGGTGCCGTGGGGCAGGTCGGCTGCGTCAAAATAGCTCTGCGGCTGGGCCAGGTTGATGCCGATGCCGCACAGGATGCCCCGGCCCTGCTGCTCGTAGCCGTAGGATACGCTCTCGCAGAGGATGCCCACGATCTTTTTGCCGTTCAGCAGCAGGTCGTTGGGCCATTTGATCTGGCAGTCCACGCCGTAGCGCCGGGCCAGCTGCTCACGGACAGCGAGGCTGGCCAGCAGCGGCAGGGTGGCAGGCTGGGCCAGCGGCTCCCGGATGACTGCGGTGTAATAGAGGGCGCGGCCCTCTGCGTTTACCCAGCTGCGGCCCAGACGGCCCCGGCCTGCGGTCTGGTTGGTGGTGTACACCGCGCCCACCGGGCCAAACTCCTCGAAATGCTCTTTTGCGTAGGCGTTGGTGCTGCCGCACTCGGACAGCCAGCGCACCTCATTGATGCTCATGCCTTGGGTACCTCTTTGTGCTCGTGGCCCACCACCTTGCCGTCGGCAAGGGTCAGGATGCCGTAGGTGTTGGGGCCGGTGTAGCACCGGCCGCAGGAGCCGGGATTGAACAGGAACACATCGCCCCGCTGCTCGGCCACCGGGACGTGGGTGTGGCCGAAGAGGGCGACGTTCGCGCCCCGGGCCGCTGCGGCGTCGGATAGCGTGTCGAGGTCGTATTTCACTCCGTACATATGGCCGTGGGTGTAGAAGACGACCACCCCATCAAAGGCCGCAAGCCCGTCCAGCGGCTCCAGTGCACCAAAATCGCAGTTTCCGGCCACGGCGTAGGCCCGGAGCCGGGGGTAAAGGGTCAGCGTCTGCTCGAGGTCGCGCAGGCCGTCGCCCAGAAAGATCAGGGCATCGATGTGGTCGGCCTCGGCCTTCAGGATGTGCTCGAGGGCCAGACGGTTGCTGTGGCTGTCGCTCAGGATCAGAAGTTTCGTCACGGGAAAAGGTTCCTCCTCAAATTTTATTCGGGGTCGCGCTGCTGCAAGGTCAGCAGTACTTTATATACTTCGCTCTTGGAGTAGGGGGTGCCCTGCGCTGCAGCCTTGGCGGCGGCGGTGGGGCCGAAGCCCTGCCCGGTCAGCTCAAGCGCCCGCTGGGCGGCCTGCTCAAGGGTCAGTTCGGCTTCCGGTTCTGCGGAGACCGGCGCACCGGCCATGACCAGCACATATTCGCCCCGCGGCTCGCTGGCGGCATAGTGGGCCTGTGCCTCGCCGAGGGTGGTTTTCCAGATCTCTTCGTGGAGCTTGGTCAGCTCGCGGCAGAGGGTGATGCTCCGCTCCGGGCCGAAGGCGTTTGCGAGGTCATCCAGCGTCGTGCGCAGCTTGTGGGGGGCTTCGTAGAAGATGACGGTGCGCTTTTCGCCCAACAGCTCGGCCAGACGCTCCTTTTTCTGCTTCCGGTTCACGGGCAGGAAGCCCTCGAACACCCAGCGGGAGGTGTCCTGTCCCGAGACGGCCAGCGCCGTCACACAGGCGGATGCCGCCGGAACAGGCACGACCTTGATGCCCCGGGCCAGCGCGTCCCGCACGATGACCTCGCCCGGGTCGGAGACGCAGGGCATTCCGGCGTCCGAGCAGAGGGCGCAGTTCTCGCCCGCCTCGATGCGGCGGAGGATGCCCTCGCCCTTTTGCAGGGCATGCTCATAGTAGCTGACCATCGGTTTTTTCAGGCCGAGGAAGTTGAGCAGCTTCATGGTCACGCGGGTGTCCTCGGCGGCGATGAAGTCCGCCGCGCCGAAGGTCGCCGCCACGCGGGGCGGCATGTCATCGAGATTGCCGATGGGGGTCGCGACGATGTATAAGGTTCCTGCCATGGGGAGTACCTCCAAAATTTATTGTTTCCCGTACAGGGCCGCTCCGGTCGAAAGGAGCACGTCCGGCTCGATGCGCAGGCCGGTCTTCCGGTTCTTCTGCGCCTCCACCAGAAAGAGCCAGGGCACGGCATCCGGCTGATTTTTTACAAAGGCCAGCCGCTTTGGCTCCAGGCGGTGGGTCCGCAGCACGGCCAGCACCTCGGCCAGCCGTTCCGGCCGGTGGCACAGTGCGAGTCGCCCGCCGTCTTTGAGCAGGCGGAACGCGCAGCGGCAGACGTCTTCCAGGGTGCAGTCCGTCTCGTGGCGGGCCGTGGCGCGGGCGGGGTCACTGCTCTGGA
>OIYT01002548.1_pt1 | contig 10974 bp, 10 predicted proteins | sample 1588201 | NCBI WGS metagenome assembly OIYT01 (sample SAMN03283260) | human gut metagenome | biome: human-associated habitat; material: feces | host: Homo sapiens | place: USA | collected 2013
CAAAAATCCTTTCCGAGCTGAATGCGGAGATTTGTTCTTGATATCTGGTCATACGACTGGTCATAAACCTGCGTCCAGTATTCGTCTATGCTCAGCCCTGCGCCGGAGCAATACTCATCGACCTGCTTTTTGACCTCGGGATAATCGTTGTAGCTTGCCTTGAGCGAGCTGAGGTTATCTTCCATCTCGGCCTTGGTTGCGGCAACGCCACGGCTCTCGGCCTCCTTTACGAGCATCCGCCCTGTCAGCAGACGGTCTATTATGGCATCCTTCGTGTAATCGCATGCCTCAACGTTCGGGTTGTCTCCGGCAAGATTTGCGGCTCTCTTCTGGAAATTCACCATGCCCTGCGTGACCTTGAAGTCCTTGTACTCGGCAAGCACCGTGTCATCGCTCTGCCTTGAGCTTATGCCCAGCGACTTAAGAAACGATATCTCGTCGCCGAACGAAACAACGCATATCGAGCTTAACGGCTATAAGGTCGTCAGGATAACCCACGAGGAGGGCGAAATCGAGTTTTTGTGGACGGATAACGAGTATTTTTTCAATCTGTTTTGCAGCAGTGTAAGCCCCGATGAGGCAGAAAAAATATTCTTCGGCATTATCCCCGACGCCGAATTGACCGATACGGTCAAAAACGGGGGAGAGATCAACACGGGAAAATTTGCCGACGATCAAAACTGAATTTTGCGCCCTTTTTCCTCGGCGAAAAAGGGCGTTTTCTGTTGTGCGGAAACGATAATGCTGATATAATTAATCTGAATGTGCCTTGCGGTGCCGCTCGACGCGGCCTAACAAGGAATTCGGTGCAAATCCGAAGCAGTCCCGCTGCCGTGAATGGCGACGAGGGCGCAGATGCCACTGTTTTTTATGGGAAGGCGCGCCCGAGATTGACCCATGAGCCGGAAGACTTGCCGCAAAAGCGCATTTGAAATCCAAAGGAGGTGGGATATATGCGCGAGGACGCATGGATGCTCAACATTACCTACGAGTAGGGCGGCTGCGATAAACGATAAACTAAACTTACTTGGAGGATAACTATGAAAAAAAGATCACTGAGCCTGCTTCTGGCTCTTTTAATGGTTCTGAGCCTTGTTATGCCCGGCACTGCCGCATTTGCCGACACCGTGTCCGCAGAGACACCGACAGATGCGTCTTACACCGAGCTCAAGTGGGCAAATAAGCTTGGCACGGACTGGATGAACGTTCCCAGCGTTCCGACTGTTGCCGACGACGGCGTTATCGTCATGGTCGGAACGACCATAAATAAGCTCAGCTTTGAAAACGGCGAGATCGTTGCAAGCGGAAAGATGAGCTCATCTCCCAGCTACGGCTATACTCCTGCCGTCGTTACCGGCGACGAGATAATCGCGCCGCTCGGCAAGGGTACGCTCGAAGCCTTCGACGCAAAAACGCTTGAGAGCAAGTGGAGCTTTAGCGACGAGCTGGCCGGTCAGGCTCTTTCACCCATTCTCTGCGCCGACGGCAAGGCATACACCGGCTTCTGGAACGGCGAGGCAAAGGACGCAAACTTCGTCTGCGTCGATACCGCAACCGGAAAGCTCCTGTGGAGCTACACCGTTAAGGGCGGCTTCTACTGGGCAGGCGCAGCCGAGGTTGGAAACTATGTCGTGGTAGCCACCGACGACGGCGAAAACGGAACCAAGGGCACAAGCTCGCTGCTCGTGTTCAAAAAGACCTATGCGGAAAACGAGGAGGTTAAGCCCGTTTCCTCCGTCGAGCTTGCAGGCTGCGGCGATGCGCGCAGCAGCATCACCGTTGACGGCGGCAAGGTGTATTTCACCACCAAGGGTGGCTATCTGTGCAGCGCATCGGTGAATGCCGAAAGCGGCGCGATCAGCGACCTTAAAACCGTTTCGTTCAACGCTCAGAGCACGTCTACTCCCGTTGTGTTTGGCAACTATGTCTACTTCGGCGCGGGCAGCGGCATATCCGACAGCGGCTCCAAGGGCAGCTTCGTCATTGCCGATAAGAACACCCTTGAGGTCGTAAACCACGTTGACATGCTCGGCTATCCCCAGTGCGAGATGCTTCTGTCAACGGCATATCTCAAGAGCACCGGTTATCTGTATTTCTACAGCACCTACAATATGGATCCCGGCGGCGTTTCGCTCATCAAGGTCAAGGCCGACGATGTCAGCAAGACCGAGCTTACAGAGCTTTACGACGCAAAAGGCTATGAGCAGTACTGCATTGCAAGCCTCGTTGCCGACGATAACGGCAACCTCTATTATAAAAACGACAGCGGCAATATCTTTTGCCTTTCCACTCGCACGAGCGAGGATGTGCTCGTCAGCATTGCCGACAAGGGCAGCGTTGAGCTCAGCTACGCTTCCGTGACCGCATACGATCACAATAATGACGGCTCGATCGACATCGACGAGGTCATGTACGCCACGCACGAGCAGTATTATGAAGGCGGCGCAGCGGCCGGTTATGCATCCGCAACCGGCGACTACGGCGCATACATCACCAAGCTCTGGGGCGACGAGAGCGGCAACTTCGGCTATTTTGTCGATGACAAGATGACAATGGGCCTCGGCGACAAGGTCGGCAGGGGCCAGCACGTCTATGCCTACATAAACGCAAATTCCTATCCCAATAACGACGCATATTCCTATTTTGAAACACCGGCCTTCGATTGCGAGACCTATGCCGCAGCTTCCGTAAAGCTCATAGCTCAGAACGGCTATGACGAAAACTGGAGCCCGAAGTTTGAAGGCTATGATAAAGCTCAGCTCAAGGCATACACGGCCGATCTCAAGACCGAGGCAGAGGGATTCAAGGCAGTTTCCAAAGGAAACGGTGAGTACAGCATCAGCTTTGCAAAGGCTGGGGAGTACTGCGTTGTTGCTACGGCGGAGAATAACGCAATAATTCCTGCTGTGTGCAAGGTAAGCGTGAGGGCTGCAAATGGCTTTGCCGACGTAAAAGAAACGGACTATTACTACGAAGCGACCCTGTGGGGCAGCGCAAATAATATCGTACGCGGCTTCAGTGCGGACGAGTTTGCGCCCAATGTGCCCTGCACCCGCGCGCAGATAGTAACCTTCCTTTACCGACTTGCCGGAAGTCCCGAGGTAAGCGGCAGCTGCAAGTTTGCGGACGTCACCGATAAGAATTATATCGATGCTATCACGTGGGCTGCCGAAGAGGGCGTAACAAAGGGTACGACCGAAACCACGTTCTCTCCGAATGCGACCTGCACCCGCGCCCAGGCAGTTACCTTCCTGCACCGCTATATGGACACTCCGAAGGCTGCTCAGGCACACAGCTTTACGGACGTCACCAACACCGGCGCATTTTATTACGATGCAGTCATGTGGGCTGCCGATAACGGTGTTACGCTTGGCTTTGCCGACGGAAGCTTCCGTCCCGGTGCAGTGTGCACCCGTGCCGAGATCGTAACGTTTATCTACCGCGCAGCGGCATAAAAATGAAAAAAAGATCAATTGCACTTATCCTTCTCGTTCTTATGATATGCAGCCTGCTTGCAGGCTGCATGAAGAACGCTGAAGCCGTAAACTTCGCCGGGGACATTGACCTCGGCGAAGACGGCGTTATAACAAAAGAGGTTTTCTCGCAGCTGCGTGACAGCGGCGAGATCGCTTCAATATGCGGAAAAAGCGGCGAGATAAGCTATAAATGGACGGTTCCCGGCACTGAGGTCACGAATCCGCAGGATCTGTGCATGGCTGTGGCGATAACGGAAAAAACCGATGGCAGCGTTGAGATCACGCTTAAAAGCGACAAAAGCTTCGGCTTTCTGCCGACGCTTTCGGTCACGCTCAAAGATAAATGGGACGCTCTTTCCGCGAGCGTTTATGATGCAGACGGCAAAAAGCTGTGCGCTGCGTCCGTTACCGGCGGCGATAAAACCACGCTGAGCTTCAAGATCAGCGCGGACGTTTTTTCGTACGTTATCCGCGCCGATGAGGTCGAGCCGACACCCGAACCGAGCAATACAGCAAATCTCTCCGACGGAAGCCGAACCGAGAAGGACAAGTACGGTACCGACCCGGTGCCTGCAGGCAAGCCCGAGCCGGTCGAGCCCGACAAATCGAATGTTGATACGACTAAAAAGCTGCACTGCACGATATCGATCGACTGCGCAACGATACTTAATAATCTCGCCGATCTTGACCCGGCAAAGCTCGATGTTTTGCCGACGGACGGAGTTATACTCAACGCCGTCACGGTTGAGTTTTCCGAGGGTGAGTCGGTGTTTGACGTTTTGCAGCGTGTCTGCCGCGAGAATAATATCCACATTGAAGCAACGTTCACTCCGGGATATAACAGCGCCTATGTCGAGGGAATACACAATCTGTATGAGTTTGACTGCGGCGAGCTTTCCGGGTGGATGTACAGCGTCAACGGATGGTTTCCAAACTACGGATGCAGCCGCTATGCGCTGCAGGACGGCGACGTGATCAGGTGGCGCTATACCTGCGACCTTGGCGCGGACGTCGGCGGAAGCATGGTGGCCTGAGCATGAACGACGCATTTTCGCATCTCCACCCGGCGGCAAGCTTTGCCTTTTTCGCCGCCGTGATCACGCTGACGATGCTTTATATGCATCCGGTGCTGCTTATAATAAGCCTTACTGCCGCGGCAGGCTATGTCTGCATCCTCAAAGGCGCGCGGCATTTTGGAAAAACGCTTATCTATCTTGTGCCGTTTCTCGTTTTTATGTCGGTTCTCAATGCACTTTTTAACCACGCCGGAGTAACACCGCTTTTTTATCTTTCAAACGGCAACGCCGTAACGAAAGAGGCGCTGACCTTCGGCTTTTACGCCTCGGTGATGTTCAGCGCGGTGATACTGTGGTTTGAGTGCTTTAACGTTGTCATGACGTCGGATAAGCTCCTGTGCCTGTTCGGCAGACTCAGCCCGTCGGTTTCGCTGCTGCTGTCAATGGCGCTGCGGTTCGTGCCGAAGTTCGGGCGAAAAATACGCAGCATCGATGCTGCCCGTACGCAGATAGGGCAGGGCAGCGCTCAGGGCGGATTTATCCGCCGCGTAAAAAACAGCATGAAGGTTTTGTCGGTCACGCTGACATGGGCGCTTGAAAGCTCGCTTACCGCGGCAAACTCAATGAAAAGCCGCGGCTACGGCGCGGCCCGGCGCACGAGCTTTTCGCTGTACAGATTCACGGCGCGCGACGCTGTGACGATGGTTTTGTGCGCTTTCGCCGTCGGCGTGACGGCAGCGTGCGTCGTCAGCGGCGGCATATACGCGCGCTATTTCCCGTCGGTGATAATAAGCGGCTTTGGCGGCATACCGGCGCTCGGAATGGCGGCGTTTGCACTCTTGTGTTTTTTGCCGCAGCTTTTTGATGCAAAGGAGGCCCTGGTATGGCGGCGTTTGAGATCCGCGATCTGAGCTTTACATATCCAAACGAGAATAAGCCTGCGCTCGACAATATAACGATGTCGATACCTGAGGGCAGGATCACGCTTATCTGCGGAGCCAGCGGCAGCGGTAAAAGCACGCTCCTGCGCAGGCTCAAGACCTGCCTTGCCGACCATGGCAAGGCCGAGGGCGATGTGCTGTTTTTCGGAAAAGCGCTCGACGATATTGGTCAGGCCGAGCAGGCACGGAGAATAGGCTTTGTTTTTCAGCACCCGGATGATCAGATAGTCACCGACAAGGTGTTCCACGAGCTTGCCTTCGGACCCGAAAGTCTCGGCTGGGATCAGGCAAGAATGCGCCTTGCGGTTGCCGAAATGGCAAGCTATTTCGGATTGGACGAGCTGTTTGAAAAAAACGTCGCGGAGCTATCCGGAGGTCAGAAGCAGCTGATAAACCTTGCGTCCGCTGCCGTGCTGCGGCCGGATGTGCTCATCCTCGATGAGCCGACAAGTCAGCTCGACCCCATTGCGGCTGCTGATTTTCTCGGCACTCTGCGCAAAATGAGCGAGGATCTCGGCCTGACCGTTATTTTGACCGAGCATCGCCTTGAGGAAGCGCTGCCGATGGCGGACATGCTCGCCGTGCTCGACGAGGGACGGCTCATAGCCTTCGGCGAACCGAAAAAAACGGTAATGCAGGTGAAAAACAGCGCTGTTTTCGAGTCTATGCCGGCTGCTGTGCAGATATTTGCGGCCGTTGACGGCGAGGGCGACGCACCGCTCACCGTGAGCGATGCAAGGGCGTTTATCGCATTGCGCGCACGCACTTCCGTAAAAGGTGAACAGCCGTCTGTCGAGACTTGCCCGGAAACAGCAGCAGAGTTGAAAAACTGCTGGTTCAGATATGAAAAAAATGCGCCGGATATCCTGCGCGGACTGAGCCTCACGCTTCATAAGGGCGAAATTTTTGCGCTCCTCGGCGGCAACGGCTCTGGCAAAAGCACAACTGCCGGTCTTCTGTCGGGAAGGCTCAGGCCGTATCGCGGCAAGGTGAAAACCAACGGTTTGCGCGTGGCTGCGCTGCCGCAGGATCCGCGCGAGCTTTTCGTTAAGGACACGGTGCTCGACGAGCTGAAAGAGCTTAATCCGGAAGAGGCGCTGCTTTTGCATATCACGGAGCTTTTGGAGCTTGAAGGCGTGCTTTCGCGCCACCCGTTTGATATATCCGGCGGCGAGCAGCAGCGCCTTGCACTCGGAAAAGTGCTGCTTACCGCACCCGATGTGCTGCTTCTTGACGAGCCGACAAAGGGAATGGACGGTGAGTTTAAGCGCCGCTTCGGCGAGCTTCTGTCCCGTCTCAAGGCTGAGGGCAAAACCATATTCCTCGTAAGCCACGACATCGAGTTCTGCGCGCAATGCGCCGATCGCTGCGCCCTGCTGTTTCGCGGTGAAATTGTCTGCCGGAGCGCACCGCGCAAGTTTTTCTCCGGCAATTTCTTTTACACTACGGCGGCTGCCAGGCTCAGCCGCGGCATGATTGAAAACGCGGTCCTCACCGGGGAGGTGATCGAATGCCTCAGACAGTGAAAAAAAGCCGCGTGACCGTGACGCTTGCGGTGATCGTGCTTTCGGCCGCCGCAATCGCGGTCGAAACATGGCTGTGGAGCAGCCGAAAATACTACCTAACGTCGGTTATCATCATACTGCTTGCAATGCTGCCGTTTTTCGCACGGTTTGAGGGGCGGCGGCCGCAGGTGCGCGAGATTGTGCTGCTTGCGGTCATGACGGCGTTTGCCGTGGCAGGAAGAGTCGCGTTCTATTGGGCGCCGCAGTTTAAGCCCGTGTGCGCCATTGTCATACTCACGGCCGTTGCGTTCAATGCCGAGGCCGGATTTATCACCGGCGCCGCGGCAGGGCTTATATCAAATATGTTTTTCGGCCAGGGGCCGTGGACGCCGTGGCAGATGTTCGGCTTCGGGCTCGTCGGCTTTTTTGCCGGAATTTTGTTCCGCGACAGGGAAGTGAAAACGGCTCCGATGCTGGTATACGGTTTCTTCTCCGTGCTTATTATCTACGGTGTTTTGCTTGACACAGGCTCGCTTCTTATGTACTCGCAGGAGATGAGCTGGAAGGCGCTGCTTGCAATGTATGCCTCCGGATTTACGTTCAATCTTATCCATGCATCGGGAACCGTTGTGTTCCTGCTTTTGCTGCAAAAGCCCGTGCTTTCCAAACTCAGGCGCATTAAAATTAAATACGGAATGCTTCAATAGTGCATTCGACGATAAAATGTGCAGATACAGACAAAACTGTGTCTGCACATTTTAAGCATCAAAATATCTGAAAGCATGCCAAAATTGCATTTTCGCGCTTGCCGATGCAAAATAGCAAACTGGAAGCAAAAAATGCACTGATTTCAGCTCAAAACTTTTAAGAAAATATTTCATTTGACTAAATCCACAAAAAATATGCAGAATTTTTGTGAATTATTAAGTACGATTATCTTGAAATTAACAAGCAGAATTGTTGACGGAAAAATTGCAGGATGCTACAATATAAGAGCTTCATAGCGTTCATATAATGAACGGAGGTAACCGGCAATGAAGAATGTTAAAGTCCTCATCGGCAACTACGGCAGCGGCAAAAGCGAGCTTGCGCTCAACTTTGCGATGCAGGCCGCAGCTCGCGGAGACAGGACGGAGCTTATAGACCTTGATATGGTCAACACATATTTCAGACTTACTGAGCGCGGAAAGATGGTCGAGCAGAAGGAGATAAGACTTGTATCTCCGAACTATGCGTGCTCGGGCATCGAAACGCTCTCGCTTCCGGCGGAGGTCGCTTCGGCATTCGTCCTTGAATGGGACACGGTAGTGTTCGACGTCGGCGGAGATGATGTCGGCGCAACGGCGCTCGGCCGATATCATCAGGATTTCGTCGATCTTGAGCCGGGCTCGCTCGAGGTGCTCAACGTCGTCAATATCCGCAGACCGCTTTCCGGCACGGTTGAGAAGCTCATAAGACTTCAGGAGGGAATGCAGGCACATTCAAGACTCCAGATAACAGGCATGATCAACAACGCAAACCTTGCAACGGAAACAAGCGTCGAGGAGCTGCGCGACGGATACAAGATGCTCAAGGAAGTCTCCGACAGGACGGGTATCCCCGTGGCATATACGACAGGCAAAAAGGATCTGCTTGAACAGTTCCTTTCCGAAGGGCACGATCCGAAGTATATCGGCAAGCCAATCCCCATAGACGTGTACATGCACCGTGACTGGGATTCGTACATTAAATACGGACTGCACACTGTCGATCCGCAGAAAAACTTCAAGCATTAATTGCGCGACCCCGCTTTATGCGGATTTAATAAATTAGCAAAAAGCAAAAATAAAGAAAAGAGGTAGCAAAATGGTAAAGGTAACCATCAATGAGAACCTGTGCAAGGGCTGCGGTCTCTGTGCAAGAGCTTGCCCCAAGGGTTGCATTGAACTTTCCAAGGCAAAAATCAACGCAAAAGGCTATCACCCGGCAGAGGTTGTAAAACCTGAAGAGTGCATCGGCTGCGCATCCTGCGCACGCACTTGCCCCGACGTGGTAATCCACATCGAGAAGGATTAAGGAGGAAATTATAATGGCAAAAACTCTTATGAAGGGTAGCGAAGCTATTGCAGAGGCAGCCATCAGAGCTGGCGCTCGTTATTTCTTCGGCTATCCCATCACCCCGCAGACTGAGATTCCTGAATACATGTCCGCTCGTATGTTTGATCCCGACGTAAACGGCTGCTTCCTGCAGGCAGAGTCCGAAGTCGCGGCAATCAACATGATCTACGGCGCAGCCGGCACCGGCGCCCGTGCGATCACTTCCTCCTCCAGCCCCGGTATATCCCTGAAGCAGGAAGGCATTTCCTACTGCGCAGGCGCAATGCTTCCCTGCGTTATCCTGAACGTAATGCGCGGCGGCCCCGGCCTCGGCAACATTCAGGCTTCCCAGGGCGACTACTTCCAGGCTGTCAAGGGCGGCGGCAACGGTGACTACCACCTGCTGACCTACGCACCCTCCTCCGTACAGGAAGCAGTTGACATCATGATGTTCGCTTACGACAAGGCAGAGCAGTACCGTATCCCCGTACTGTTCATCGCAGACGGCATCATCGCTCAGATGATGGAGCCTGTTGAGATGCCCGAGATGGTCGAGTTCAAGATCGATCCCGAGAAGAAGCCTTGGGCCTGCACCGGCTGGAAGCCCGGCGACGATCCCGCAAAGCGCGGCATCATCAACTCCATCTACATCGACACCGAGAGTCTGGCCGTTCACAACGATGAATTGCAGGCTATGTATAAGGAAGTCGTTGAAAACGAGCAGCAGTGGGAAGAGTTCAACTGCGAGAACGCCGATTACATCATCACTGCGTTCGGCACCGTGGCCCGTATCGCCAAGAGCGCCATCACCGAGCTGAAGGCTCAGGGCATCAACGTGGGTCTGCTGCGTCCCATCACCGTGTGGCCCTTCCCCTATGACGCTGTCAGCAAGGTCGTCAACCAGCCCTCCGTCAAGGCTGTCCTGGACGTTGAGCTGAACGAAGGCCAGATGCTGGAGGATGTCAAGCTGGCCATCAACGGCACCAAGAAGGTCGATTTCTTCGGTCACTGCGGCAGCCAGATGCCCACCACCGCCGAGATCGTCACCAAGATTCTCAGCATGAAGGAGGGTAAATAAGATGGCTGTTCTGTTTGAAAAGACCAAGTATCTGACCGACAAGCAGTTCCATTACTGCCCCGGCTGCAACCACGGTATCATCCACCGTCTGGTGGCCGAGGTCATCGACGAACTGAGCGATGAGCTGAACCTGGACGGCAAGGTCGTCGGCGTAATCGTAAACGGTGAAGAGATCGACTGTGATATGATGGTGTATAACGGCGATATCAAGACGGCTGTAAACAAGGTCATCGGCGCAGAGCACTTCGACAAAGAGTATGTAGACTACGTCAACGCACTCAAGTATTCCTGGGGCGGCACTACCGTCAAGCTTGCAGTAGACGGACATCTGACAGATCTCAAGATGCTTTCTCAGTTTGGCACACTCGATCAGGAAAAATTCTATGAAGACCTTGCAAAGGGCATTATTCCGGAGGAAGTGAACTTCTTCATGTCCAATCCCTCTAACTACTCCAAATCCGCAGCTCCGGAAGGCAAGCAGATGATCTGCTTTACTTGTCCCCATCAGCTCGACCTTCCCGAGGAGATCGAAGCCAGACTCGTTGATAAAATGATGGTCACCGCGGAAAAATATATCCCCGGCCTGAGCGAACACATTATCATTAAGGAAGTGCTGTTTAACAGCGATATCATGACCGCATCCGGCAAGGGCGGCGCAGGAATCGGCATCGGACAGGTCGCAGGCCAGACCGGCGCATACCGTCCCAAGATCAAGCTTCCGGTCGAGGGCGCATACGTAGTCGGTGCGGCCGCAGGCGGCGCAGGCGTCGGCACTGAGCTCGCCGTAAACAGCGCAATCGAGTTCTTTGATAACTACTGCAAGTAAGCATCCGCTTATTGTGCAGACATAAAAAGCGCTGCGCGAATAATTCACTTGGCACG
>OIYT01002554.1_pt1 | contig 10961 bp, 6 predicted proteins | sample 1588201 | NCBI WGS metagenome assembly OIYT01 (sample SAMN03283260) | human gut metagenome | biome: human-associated habitat; material: feces | host: Homo sapiens | place: USA | collected 2013
CACCGGATAAAGACTGCTTTATGAACTCGTACTCTTCATCGGTAACTGAGTACAGCTTCCTAACAATGTCATCTATCTCTTCATACAATCTGTATCGCTGCAAATGGTCTTTACCTGTCTTGTACGTCTGCATTTCTGAATTCACAGAACTTTCTGTGATAAGTTCTTCTGCCATAAGCTCTTCTGCCTTTGAGATTATGCGTCTCTGTGTCTCCTCGTCTGCGACTGGAACAGGAATATTCTCTATATGGGATCTCAGAACCTTCACTGCGTTGTATCGCTTCTCATATATGTACTGCGCCACCCTTGAATTGAGTATCGCCATGATATATCTCATATCAAGTCCCGGTATATGTGGAATGACCACATTGCAACTGTTCAACGTAAGCCTCTGCCTGTCGTCATATGCAAATACAAGCTGTCTGTTGATAAACCTGTAGATCAGTTTCTCCGGAGCCCGGTAAAGCTCCAGCGGCGCCGCCTGCTGATACAGGGTAAGTTCCGGATACATATATTTTTCCGTTTTTCCGCATCTGTATCTGTATACATCTGCTCCGGTTATCACTGCCTCCATTCCCTCTCCGCATTCTGTGGACACATATTTTGCATTATCCCCGGTCACTATTCCCAGTGCAAAATCGGCCTGTCCACGCAGAAATTCACAGTTATCTGTATTTTCTATTCTGCAAAGCAGCCTGTACTCATCATCAGTGAGCCTAAGCATAAAATTCTCACTGCCAAGCGGCCTGTCCGTTCCTACAACAAACTCTCTGCCGTCTCTCTCGATCACCGCACCTTTGCTATGTCCAGAATCAGAACTCTTTTCAAGCTGCAGCACCAACGATGGACATTGCACACCATAGAATGCATCGCCAAGGAAACTCACCCGGCTCACATTTGCCGATTCGGCTATGATCTCCCTGATCGTCTTATGATTATGTACATCTAACAATGCCTCCGGCAGCACAAATGCAAGAACTCCTTCATCTGTCAACAGCTTCAGCGCACACTCCACGAACACATCAGACGACTCTACGCCCCTTCCGGCTGCAGTTCTGTATGCTTTCCTGAGTAATGTCCGTGTCTCCCTGTCAAATGTATATCCCCACGGCGGGTTACCGATGATGATGTCATATCCCGGATCAGCCAAGAGCTTCTTATCATCCCCACCACATTCTGAATCATTACTGTATTCTGAAATGAAGTCTCTGCGCTCTATGTGCTCATATATTGTCCGGATCGCTTCGTCCACATTGACATGTCTTCTTCCGGACAATCTCCCAAGTGCCAGATTGAACCTCGCAAGCTGTACACTGAGTTCATCTATATCGCACGCATATATATTATTTAGTTCTATATCATCCGGAAGCTGTATAAGGAAATTACCGGTTCCGCAACATGGATCGAATAATCGCTTACCGCCCTCAGATATTCTGCTTCCCATATCACCGGTCACATCACTTATCAGCGTTCTTACTACCTTTGTCGGCGTATAATATGAACCAGCCGCCTTCCGGCTGCCTGCATCTCTTATAGACATATAGAGAAGTCCAAGTACGTCCTCCCCCTTTTGATAATAGTAATTGGTGTCCATAAGATTTTTGTTATTATTTGCCCATGATAATGCTGCTTTTTTGTCCTGAATTATATCATCGATCAGCGCACTCCATACACCAATTGTCAAGCTTCCATCTATATATGCAGGGAATATTTCTCTGTCAACAGTAATCTCACCACTGCTTACCAGCAGCTTGAGTGCACAATCCGCCAGCAGAGTTCTCATGACCATCTCAGTCACACATATATTCTGCCTCTCCAGCTTATCCACCAGACTTTTTACTGTGTCTGTACTCTCGCAAATGTCTGACACATATCTGTCATACAATCCTTTGCCGGACACATACCGCTTATTCCGCCGGCTTCTGAGCGACCTTCGTTCGCCAGTTTCCAGTGACTGTTTCAGATTACTTACGTACTCCTCTGTGAAATACATCTGACCGGCCGGATCTATGCCCTGTGATTCAATTTTCCCAAGTCTGAGCCAGTTCCGCCCCGTTGCCCTCGATATTGAAAGCTGCTGACACAATCCATCCAGCGTTATGTATTCCTCACTCATACACAGCCCCTCGTTTCTTCATATGTCTGCCTCATATGCTTTTCCTGATCATATTCAAATATATTCATACGCAAAATCTCCGCCTTATTCTTCTTCAAAAAATCAGCCAGAATATTATTCCTGCTCTTATGAAAAATGTGATATAAAAGCATGAGAAATTCGCAAATTATAGATACGTTGGAATGGTCCGTTTCTTACGTTCGGACTCATAGAAACCTTCGACTTGAAACCTATGCTTTGAACGGATTGTAACACCTCGCCCAGCCTTTGTCTATACTTTAGGCAAAACTCTCCAAAACGGAGAATTAAGCCTCTGGCTGAGGCTCATTTGATGTCTCGGCGCATCCTGCTCCCGAAAGCTGTTTCTTAAATATGGTTCTGAATATCAATCTCACAAGCGGTCCGCAATAGCAGAGCTGCCAGAGCAGTGCAACAGGGAGATTCATTCCCCATGTCTGGATAAATGTACCAACACTTGGTGAATCCTTGAACAAAACAGTTGCTATAAGGCTCATGATTGGACACATCATTATGCAGATGTAGAATGATATCATGAAGGTTATCACCTGTGGTCTGTCAGTCGGTCTCACGATCTTGAACGCAAGCATTGGTGCAAGCTTTCCAACCACGAAAAGCTCAAGCACAATAGCTATCGGCCACATGATCGGCATCTCATGAAGTGCCATGACAAATGTCTGATTGGTGAAACCTCCTGTGCTTAATGCTACATTGTAGCAGATCATTCCATAGACCATGAACATGGCCATGATCGTTGTGAATACGAATTCCTGTAATTTGTTTTGTGGCATAATAATTTCCTCCTTACGAAAATAATATTGAGCATGCGCATTCAAAGGCGCTCCGCGCGGGCGCATGCGTGCTTCGCAAGGATTCCTCCCGCTTACGCGGGCCCCTCCTTACGAAAATAAAAAGCCCAACGAAACTTTCATCTCGTTGAGCTTAACTGCGACTACCATTAATTGCCCCTATGGTAGCACAAATATTTTTAAATTGCAAGTAATTTTCTGTTTTTTATAAACAATTTGGCTTACGCCTGCCCAGCTACGGCCTTCTTGCCAGTGTACAGCTGATAATATCTGCCCTTCATGTCAATGAGCTGATCGTGGGTGCCTCTCTCTATGATGCGTCCCTGCTCCATGACCATGATGCAGTCAGCGTCCTTGACAGTGGAAAGTCGGTGAGCTATGACAAATGACGTTCTTCCCTCCATGAGGGCATCCATTCCCCTTGATACCATGGCCTCAGTTCTCGTATCGATGGATGATGTAGCCTCATCAAGGATCAATGCCGGTGGATCCGCAACCGCTGCCCTTGCAATCGCAAGAAGCTGTCTCTGTCCTTGACTGAGGTTTGAACCATCGCCAGTAAGGATTGTGTTATAACCGTCCGGGAGACGCTTTATGAAGTCGTGGGCATTTGCAAGCTTTGCAGCCTTGATACACTCCTCATCCGTGGCATCTAGCTTGCCGTATCTTATGTTGTCCATGACTGTTCCTGTGAACAGATGTGTATCCTGAAGAACTATACCAAGACTTCGTCTGAGATCCGGCTTCCTGATCTTGCCTATGTTGATATTGTCGTACCTTATCTTGCCGTCCTGTATGTCATAAAACCTGTTTATCAGATTGGTTATGGTCGTCTTGCCCGCACCTGTACTTCCGACAAATGCTATCTTCTGACCAGGCTTTGCATACATATTTATGTCGTGCAGAACTATCTTATCCGGATTGTAACCGAAGCCCACATTCTCAAATTCAACCTCGCCTGTGAGCTCCCTGTATGTGACCTCGCCAGTCTCATGCCTATGTCTCCATGCCCAGAGTCCGTTTCTCTCCTCGGTCTCCGTGAGATTGCCATCTGCATCCTTCTTTGCATTTACCAGCTCAACATAGCCCTCGTCCTCCTCTGGCTTCTCATCCGTCATGGTAAATACCCTGTCGGCTCCAGCTGCAGCCATGACTATGGCGTTGATCTGCTGGCTTATCTGTGTAACCGGCATCGTAAAACTCTTGTTAAGCGTCAGGAATGCCACAAGCGTTCCTATGGTAAGACCTGACCATCCATTTACTGCAAGTACACCTCCAAGTACAGCGCAGAGAACATAGCTTATGTTTCCAAGGTTCGCATTCACCGGCATGGTAATGTTGGCTATCATATTTGCCTTGTAGGCGCTGTCCTGAAGAGATCTATTCAATTTGCAGAAATCGTCATATGCCTTTTCTTCGTGGCAGAACACCTTGACAACCTTCTGGCCGCTCATCATTTCCTCTATATAGCCATTTACCTTACCAAGATCCTGCTGCTGCTTCATAAAGTATCTTCCCGACTTCGCGCCCAAGCTCGACGTCGCCTTTATCATGATAAGCACCATGACGACTGACAGCACCGTGAGCGGTATATCAAGAACTATCATCGCAATGAGTGTTGAGATAAATGTGATGCTTGAGTTGATAAGCTGCGGCATACTCTGGCTTATGACCTGACGGAGTGTGTCAACATCATTGGTGTACACCGACATGATATCTCCATGTGCATGTGTGTCAAAGAAAGATATCGGAAGGGATTCCATACGTTCAAAAAGTTCAACTCTGAGTCTCTTCATGGTTCCCTGAGTCACATTTACCATGATCCTGTTGTACGCGTATGCGCAAATGATTCCCAGCACAAGTATAAGACCAAGCCCCAGCATCCTGTGGGCGAGAGGTCCATAATCAGGCGTGCTCTGTTTCATCATCGGTTCAATATATACATCGATAAGTTTCTGCATGAACATCGATATACTCAGTATTGCAAGTGCTGATATAAGTATGCTGACCACAACTGTAACGCATGCCAGCTTGTATTCCTTGAGGACATATCTGAGCAATCTTCCAAGTGCCTTCATGGGATTTTTGCCCTGATCCTTTCCAGGTCTCTTCATCCCTGCATCCACTTTATCATCCATCTTATTTTCACTGTATTTCTCTGTATTCCCTGTCATTACACTGCCTCCTTTCCTTCATAATTAATTCATCTTCTCATCGAAATCACCGCCGCCAGACATCTGTACGTCGTAGATCTCCTTGTATATCGTGTTGTTCTTTAACAGATTCTCATGTGTGTCGAAGCCGCTGACCATTCCGTTATCCAGAACTATGATCCTGTCAGCATCCTGCACACTTGATATTCTCTGGGATATGATGATCTTGGTGGTGTTCGGTATCTTGGTTGCAAATGCCTGCCTGATCTTCGCATCCGTAGCGGTGTCAACTGCGCTTGTGGAATCATCGAGAATGAGTACCTTCGGGCTCTTGAGCAGCGCTCTGGCAATACAAAGTCTCTGCCTCTGACCACCAGACACGTTGCTTCCGCCCTGCTCGATCCAGGTGTTATATCCATCCGGCATCCTGTCTATGAACTCATCCGCACAGGCAAGCTCGCACACCTCACGGCACTCATTCTCCGTGGCATCCGCCTTGCCCCATCTCAGATTATCAAGTATCGTACCTGAGAACAGCACATTCTTCTGGAGCACAACCGCCACTTCATTTCGGATGACCTCCATATCGTAATCACGCACGTCATGTCCTCCGACACAGACCGAACCACCGTCCGGTTTCACATCGTAAAGTCTGCTTATCAGATTGACAAATGTCGACTTACCGCAGCCGGTTCCACCTATCACACCGACCGTCTCACCGGATTTTATGTGAATATCTATATCCTTCAGTGTATCCTCGGCACTGCCAGCCTTATACACGAAATCCACATGGTTGAAATCTATTCTTCCATCAGGCACCTCCATGATAGGCTCATCAGGATTGGTCATGGTCGGGGTCTCCTCAAGGACCTCAGATATACGTCTCATACTTGCCATACTCATGGAGATCATGACAAATACCATGGACAACATCATCAGCGACATCATCATGCTCATGACATAGCTGAAAAGTGATGTAAGATTTCCAGTTGTCATGCTACCACCGACTATGAAGTGTGCTCCGATCCACGACAGGAGCATCATACATGTAAAGATGACAAACATCATGATAGGATTGTTGAAAGCCAGCAGACTCTCAGCCTTTATGGACAGTTCCGCAAGCACCTCTGCTGCCTTCCCAAACTTCTTATCCTCATATTCTTCCCTGACAAATGCCTTTACGACTCTTATCGCAGATACATTTTCCTGAACACTGGCATTCAGGTTGTCATAGTTCCTGAATACCTCGTCAAATATAGGGGTTACCTTGAATATGATGAAGAACAATCCAAATGCAAGAACCACAAGTGCTGCCACAAATACAAGTGACAGCTCCACGTTGATTGTAAAGCACATTATCATACTGCAAATGAGCATGAGTGGCGCACGGACTGCGATTCGTATGAGCATCTGGTAAGCGTTCTGTACATTTGTCACATCCGTCGTCATACGTGTTATAAGACTGGCGGTGCTGAACTTGTCGATATTTGTAAATGAAAATTCCTGTACGTTCCTGTACATGCCCTCCCTCAGATTGCATGCAAATCCCGTCGAGGCACTGGCAGCGAATTTGCCCGCCATCACTCCAAAGAAAAGGCTTAGGAAAGCCAGTACAAGCATGAGTCCGCCATACATATACACCTTGCTCATGTCCTGTCCGTTGATTCCATCATCAATTATCTTGGCGGTCACAAATGGAATGAGGATCTCCATGAAGACCTCTGCCGCCGTAAATACAGGTGTGAGTATCGAGTCCTTCTTGTACTCGCCCACCTGACCAAGCAATGTTTTGATCATTCTATTTCCTCCTTGTTTCGGTTTGAAATGCTGACAGAATCCTCAGATGTACAAAATCAGGAATTTGATTTATGATATGCGATATCTGATCGTCAGCTATGTGTGATTTGACGCAAGTTGCATAAATATTAATACTTCTATTTTTTAATGTCAATAGTATACAGAGGCGTTTTGTTTGTGAAATTTCTGTGTATTTAAAGTATTTAATGTCATATTAAAAATGAGGCATATGAACAGCTTCTTAGTCCATATGCCTCATTTTATAGAGATCTAATATTTAATTTCCGCTCTAACAGCCATTTCATTCAAAGCCATCAATGGGTCTTGAACCTTTTCTTAACACAAATTCCTGCAACCCCCACTATTGAAACAAACATAAGAATCACATACAACTGCAAGTCTGTACTGTCACCAGTTTTTGGAGATGATTGTGTTGTTTTATCCGTTGTACTTGTCTCCTGTGTTTTATTGGTTGTATCTTTCGAAGGCTCCTGTGTTGTACCGGTTGTGTCTTCCGAAGGCTCCTGTGTTGTACCGGTTGTGTCTTCCGAAGGCTCCTGTGTCCCCGTTGTCTTCTCGTTTACTGTAAAATGAGCTGTCGCTGTTCCGCTCTCAGAGACAATGCCAAGTGTATGCTCACCCTTCGAAAAACCGGCAACATAATCCTCTTTCAATGTTACGATTATACTTCCAGATTCCACCGTATAATTACTCTCATCTATGGTCTTTCCGTCAACCTCAACACGAATAAAATCCCTGTATGCAGCATCAGATGTGAATGATAGTGCATTCTTCGCACCTGCTGTTACTGTCGCTCCGTCTCCCTTGATAATAACAGGGGCAAGTTTCGCAAGCACTGTGTCTTCCTTTTTAATTTCATTTTCTGCTTCTTCATCACTAAAATACTTATTACATTTATCACAGAACCAATATGTAATGTTTCCTTCTTTTGCAGCAGTAGCAGCTTGCTTTTCTACTTTTTCCATATCGTGGCCGGCGTTTTCTGCTGTCCGTACATTTTCCTTTGTTTGAGATTCAAAAGCAGAATTTTCAAATGTCACACTGTATGTAGTTAATTCTGGCAATACGCAGTTCTTTTCCTGTATTACTGTTGCTGTTGTATCTGCTGTCTCACTTTCTACGCCATCACATGCTGTACATTTTCTTTCTGCTGTACAGTGTTGATCGTCTGTGCTCCATGTGTATTTTACTTCTCCATAACTATGACCTGTTGCCGGAATCTCCGTATAGGTGGTGTAATCACAGTTACTGCAGGTATCGTAAGCTTCCCAACCGTTTGCGGTACAAGTCGCCGCCTGTGCATCGTGATGCACGAAGTCGTGACCCGTAGCTTGGATCGTCTCTGTTTTTATTCTGCCGCATCCAATGCAAGTATACTTTCTCTCCCCCTCTGTTGTGCAGGTTGGAGAAATAGTTATAGTGCCATTATCCCAAATATGTACTCCAACATCGCCCTTTTCTGCGCAGACATTACACTCATGCCAATGATTGTATTCATCCGAAATCCAGTTTGAGTTCCAATCATGTCCGAGCGGTGTGGATGTTCCTCCGCAGACCGTGCAAGTCTGTCCGCTTGTGCAGGTTGCCGTTCCGCTCCACACATGCGCAGAGCGCGGATTGCTGATATTGGTGCCACATTCTGTGCAATAAACGTGATTCCAATGATATCCAGCGTCTTTGTATTCATAAGTTCCGGTTGTACTTACCCATTTACCACAGATGTCGCAATAGGCTCTGCCCGCATATGCCGGTATTTGCAGCAGCATCAACACCATGCACATAGTGAGCAGGGTGGTCAAAATTCTTCTCTTCATATAGTTCCCTCCCTTAAAATAAATCTGAATTTGGGTAGTGATTTCTGTATATAAAGATTTTATCATTTTGACTTCTTCCATGTAATCTCCGTTTCGATACGAAAATGTATATTTTCCTATTTCAGCATATAATTTTTCAGCTCATCCCTCTTATTTATATTCATTTTTTCATAAATCCTGCTCAGATAAGTTTTAACCGTATTTGGTGAAAATCCCAGATAATCTGCAATTTCCTGGTTATTCCAATCTCGGCTTGCCAGCATTGCAATCGAGAATTCCACTGTGGATAATGCATCCGTCACTGAATTTCCTGACATAGGATTGTGGATCGACATCCATCCCCTGCTAAAGGCAATGACTTTATCAGATAATTTGTTATATAGTTTTGAATCCTCCTTGCGGATACATGACTCCAGAAGGCCCTGCAGCAAACCATGATGTTCAATAAAGGGTTCCAGAAATTCGTCTTCTTTCGCCACGTTCCACGCCAGCATCAATGCATCTTTTGCTTTCTGCTGATTTTTCAGATTCATCTGACACATTGCAATCATACAATACAGATAGATCATACTAATAGGATATACATCATCCCTGAACATCAATGCTGCCTCGCAAATTCCAAGTGCCCTGCCATACTCCCCTTTCAAATATGCCATGTGAGCTATAACATAGGCAGAAAACAGCTTAATTCCTGGCGGCAATGTCACTGCATAAAGCTCCACATCCGGAAGTTCATCCACCGGAAGATGCAAAAGCACAGAGGACATATATCCCGCAAATACACTGACAGCCCTGTCCTCAGCGGATGAAGGATTTTTCATCTCTTTTTCAAGACATTCCTGTATCTCCCTCAGTCCTTTTCTTGATGCAGTTTCTCTGCCAAGTGTCAGATTAGAATATACATATAACAGGCAGGATGACATCTTCAATTTTATATTATGGCTCATCAGATAACGTTCTGCTATATGATTGCACTCCTCCGCCTGCCCGGTAAAATAATAGTATTCAGCACGTGCTATCTCCTGAAAATCCCTGTCTTCAAAACTGTCTACCGTCTTTTTCGCTTCACCCGGCTGAAACGCTGCATTGATCAACGGCAGTATGGTGTATTCACTCATAATCGTATCCCTCCAAACCAACGATCCGCCAAATCATTTATCAATCGCTCTAAGTATAAGTCCTGCTGCCACACCGGCTGCCACGCCTACCACTATTCCGCCAATGATATCTGTCGGGAAATGCACATACAGATACATTCTTGAGAACGCTATAAGGATCGCTATCACGCAGGATATTGCGCCCAGCAGTTTCTTCCTGCTCATGAACAACGCCGTGACAGCCGCAAATGACGCCGCCGTGTGTCCCGATGGGAAGGAATAATCCGTCGGTTTCTTCACTATCAGATCTGTAAAATCCGCCACATCATATGGTCTTGTCCTGGCGACCAGATTCTTTAACAGGCAGTTGGTTATGAGAAGATCAAGGATAAGTGCGATGGCCATGCACAGCCCTGCCTTCCTCGTCTTTGGAATGATCAGCAGCACAGCCGCCAGCACTATCCACAGTATCCCTGCATTTCCAAGTGATGTGATCGCCACCATGATCTTGTCAAGCCATGGGGTATGTATATTCTGGAGAGCGTCAAGGACTTCTATCTCCCACATCAGAAGTTACCTCCGTTCCAGCCCCAGTCATGTACGCCGTGGTAAGTCACGTACACCGCATTTCCCGGGATTCCAAGCACATCCGCAAATATATCGCAGATCTTTCCTGTCATGGCATCACACGCTTTTGGAGTCACATCACCGAATACGCTGACTTCCACATATGCGCCCTTATCCAGCTTCTTTCCGCCCATGAACAGGTCGTATCCATCGTTGATGCCGACCATAAGATAGCTCTCCGTCTTGTTCATCGTTGTTATCGCCTGACCGAGACTGCTCTTAAGAGTCTCCTTCTGGTCATCACTCATCTTCACTGTAACCTTTGAATCTATAAATGGCATTTCTTTGTCCTCCTAAATTATATTATTCATATAAAATATATACACGACTTTTGTAGACATTTGTCTTTGTATGCTATATTGTGGCAGAATCATAATAGCACTACCAAATCAGGGGAATACGATGCCGCCGGTCCTTAGGTGGCGCAACAGGCGGCACCTTAGTACCGTTGCAGGCTGAGTTAAGCGGGAGCGACCCCTGATTGGTATGCTATTATGATTCTGCCACGT
>OIYT01002555.1_pt1 | contig 10953 bp, 8 predicted proteins | sample 1588201 | NCBI WGS metagenome assembly OIYT01 (sample SAMN03283260) | human gut metagenome | biome: human-associated habitat; material: feces | host: Homo sapiens | place: USA | collected 2013
GTGACCGAGTTTGATTCGGAAAACAAGCTTCTGGATGAGATTGGCAAGACCATGCCCTCTGAGATCATCTGCAACGATTCTTTTCTGGTGTCAGGAGTCGATCTGGAGGATTTAAGAGGACGTCTGAAGATTGTGGTATCAGCCATTGATCCATGGCATTTTGATGAGGATCGTTGTGTGGACAGCCTTTGCCGTCATTTTCATGTGGGGTCTCTGGACGGACTGGGGCTTGCTGACTACTCCATTGGAGTGACTGCGGCAGGAGCGATCATGCAGTATCTGGAGGAGACACAGAAGATCTCTCTGGATCATATCACAACGATCAAGCCATATGTGCCAAACAGCTATATGCTTTTAGACAGAGCCACCAGAAGAAATCTGGAGCTTTGTGAGACCATGCGGGAGAAGGCCAAGAGAGGCTCGCTTTTCTGGGTGTTAGATAAGACCAGGACGGCCATGGGAGCGAGAAAGCTTCGTAATTCCATCGAGCAGCCGCTTTTGGATAAGGATCAGATCAACCGGCGTCTGGATGCCATTGAGATGTTAAATAATAATGCGATTTCCAGAGAGGAGCTCAGAGAGTATTTGTCTCCAATCTATGATCTGGAGCGTCTGATCAGCAAGATCAGTTACCGCAGTGCCAACCCAAAGGATCTGCTGGCATTCCGCCAGTCTCTTGCTATGCTGCCGCCGATCAAATATCTGCTTAACAGCTTTGAGGGGGATAAGCTGCTTGCTTCCTACGGAAACGATCTCGATGATATGGCAGATATCTGTACACTTATCACGGATTCCATTGATGAGGATGCACCTCTTACGGTGCGTGAGGGCGGCATGATCAAGGATGGTTACAACGAGGAGATCGATAAGCTCCGTTCGGCAAAGACCGATGGCAAGAAATGGCTTGCCGGGCTTCTGGAAGAGGAAAAGGAAAAGACCGGGATTAAAAACTTAAAGATCAAGTATAATAAAGTATTCGGTTATTATCTGGAGGTAACCAATTCCTTTAAGGATCTGGTGCCTGAGGACTGGATGCGTAAGCAGACTCTTGCCAATGCAGAGCGATATACCACACCAAAGCTAAAGGAGCTGGAGGATACAATCCTTGGAGCCGAGGATAAGCTGTATACCCTGGAATATAATGTGTTCTGTGAAGTTCGTGATACTATTTACGGTGAGATTGGCAGGATCCAGAAGGCGGCCAAGATCATTGCCGGAGTGGATATGCTGGTGTCTTTGGCCGTGGTTGCGGAGCAGAATAATTATGTGCGCCCGGAGATTCGTAAAAAGGGTGTGATCGATATCAAAAACGGCAGACATCCTGTTGTGGAGAAAATGATCAAAAACGATATGTTTGTGGCAAATGACACATATCTGGACAATGACAAGCACCGGATCAGTATTATTACCGGACCAAATATGGCAGGAAAGTCTACCTATATGCGTCAGACTGCCCTGATCGTGCTGATGGCACAGATTGGCTCCTTTGTACCTGCTGACAAAGCAGTGATCGGTATTGTGGACCGTATTTTTACCAGAGTCGGCGCCTCCGATGATCTGGCGAGTGGTCAGAGTACCTTTATGGTGGAAATGACGGAGGTTGCCAATATTCTCCGGAACGCCACCAAAGACAGTCTGATCATTCTAGACGAGATCGGCCGTGGCACCAGCACCTTTGACGGGCTGGGCATTGCCTGGTCGGTGATCGAGCATATTGCTGATAAAAAGCTTCTGGGTGCCAAAACATTATTTGCAACCCATTATCATGAGCTGACGGAGCTTGAGGGAAAGCTGGACAGCGTTGATAATTACTGCATCGCCGTGAAGGAGCAGGGAGATGATATCATTTTCCTGCGTAAGATTATTAAAGGAGGTGCGGATAAAAGCTATGGTATTCAGGTGGCAAAACTTGCCGGTGTCCCGGAAAACGTACTGAAGCGGGCCAGAGAGATTGTGGATGAACTGAGCAATAACGACATTGCCGAGAAGGCGAAGGACATTGCAGTGGAGTACGAAATTCCGGACTATGAATATGGGATTGAACAGCAGACCCAAAAGCCGCGGAAGGTACGGAAGAAAACAGAGTCTGAGATTGAATCAGAGAAAATGGGACAGATTTCACTGTTTGACGGATATCAGCCAAATGTCAAAACAGATGATATTATTTATGAGCTGCATGATCTGGATCTGTCCACAACAACACCGATCGATGCCATGAATATTTTATATAAGATGCAGACAAAGCTGCGGGAGAGGATGTAAACGCAGATAAAAGAACAATGTCAGGACGGCTGCCGGAAAAATTTTGTGTCTGCAGCCGGATGTTTCTGGCAGAAAGGAATGTAGGAACGGAATGTCAAAGATACATGTTCTGAATCAGGATACCATTAATAAAATTGCTGCCGGTGAGGTGATCGAACGTCCCATGGCAGTAGTAAAGGAATTGACGGAGAATGCGATTGATGCCGGAGCGGGTGCCATTACCGTGGAGGTAAAGGATGGAGGAAAGGCTCTGATCCGTATGACGGACAACGGAGTGGGGATGAATGAGGAGGATGTCCGCCTGGCATTTACCCCTCATGCCACCAGTAAGATTGATGATGCCGAGGATCTGCTCAGGGTATCGACGCTGGGCTTTCGAGGTGAGGCTCTCGCCAGCATTTCTTCTGTATCACAGTTGGAGATGGTGACAAAGACCAGAAACGAGCTGATGGGCTGCCGCTATGAAGCCGATGGTGGAAAGGAGCGGACGTTGGAGGCGGTGGGGTGTCCGGATGGCACCACGATCCTGGTCCGGAATCTCTTCTTTAATACACCGGCACGTTTGAAATTTTTGAAATCGTCCCCGACAGAGGCGGGATATATCAATACCCTGATCGAACGTCTTGCACTGTCCCATCCGGATATTTCCTTCCGGTTTATCAATCAGAATCAGACAAAGCTTCATACTTCGGGAAATGGAAATTTGAAAGACGTCATATATCATATATATGGTAAGGATATTACATCAAATCTTCTGGAGGTGGATGCCAGTGAAGTGAGCTGTCAGGTAAAGGGATTTATCGGCAAACCGATCATTTCCAGAGGCAACCGCAATTATATGAATTATTTTATTAACGGCAGATATATTAAGAGCTCTACAATTCATAAAGCGATTGAGGACGCTTATCAGCCATATACTATGCAGCACAGATATCCTTTTACGGTGCTGCATTTTACGGTGGCACCGGAGTTAGTGGATATTAACGTGCATCCGCAGAAAATGGAGATCCGTTTTTCAGATGCGCAGGGGATTTATCAAAGTGTTTATCATGCCATCAGCGAAGCATTAAAGCACAGGGAATTTATACCGGAAGTGTCTCTGGCATCATCGGATTCCAAACCTGTACCCAAAAAAGGACAGGCTACGGCAAAACCAGTCCGGGAGCCGGAGATGTTTGAAAAGAAGAGAATGCAGTCCGTACAGATCCTGGAGGAGATCAAAAAACAGGATGAAAGATTAAAACAGCAGGGAATGATGCAGGAAACAGCTGTGTACGGAAAACGGGACAATACAGAAACATCGAAAGGAATGGATGCTTCCTCGGATATGGAACCGATACAAGCAGCCGGAAGTGCTGTGCTAAATATTGGACAGGCAGAAGCAACTAAAAATACTATCCCAAATATGGAACAGACAGAAAACGCCCCAAATACCGTTCCACATACAGAACGCACAAACGAAGTCAGGTATAATGTCCATGATCCGGTACAGGAATCTTTCTTTGATAAAGGCATTCTTTCCGAACAGGCTCAAAAGGAAGTAAAGATCATCGGACAGGTATTTGATACATACTGGATCCTGCAGTATGACAGTGCCATGTATATGGTGGATCAGCATGCGGCTCACGAAAAGGTATTGTATGAGCGTTTTATGAGACAATTTTCGGAGAAAAAGCCTATAGTTCAGCTTTTACAGCCTCCGGTTGTCCTGACACTGACCATGCAGGAGGAGCAGGCGGTGAAGGAGCATATGTCCGTCTTTGAGGAACTGGGATATCAGATCGAACCTTTCGGCGGCAGGGAATATGTCGTGAATGGTGTACCGGCACATTTGCCGCAGATTGGCAATGAGGAGCTTTTAAAAGAAGTCATTGATGCCATGGTGGACGAACACGCCCGTCCGACACCGGATATTTTAAAGGATAAAATTGCGTCCATGTCCTGCAAGGCGGCGGTAAAAGGAAATAACCGCCTGCCGAGGGAGCAGATGGAGGAGCTTTTGCGGGAGCTTATGACATTGGAAAATCCATATCATTGTCCTCATGGAAGACCGACTATGATCAAGATGACCAAGACAGAGCTGGACAAGAAGTTTAAGCGTATTGTATAAAACGCGAAAGGAAGATTATGGAAAATTTCAAAGAAAAAAAGAAGCCGCTGATCATTCTGACGGGGCCTACCGCAGTGGGAAAAACGGCTCTGTCCATCGGTCTGGCAAAGGCGGTGGGAGGAGAGATCATTTCGGCGGATTCTATGCAGGTATATAAGGGGATGGACATAGGCACGGCCAAGATCACGCCGGAGGAAATGGACGGTGTGCCTCATTATCTGGTGGATGAGCTGGAGCCGTGGGAGGAGTTTAATGTCGTTGTGTTCCAGAAGTTATGTAAAAAATACATGGAACAGATTTACGCCAAGGGCAAGATTCCGATCATTGTGGGGGGAACCGGATTTTATATTCAGTCGGTTCTGTATGACATTGATTTTACGGAGAATGAAGCAGATACTTCTTACCGGCAGATGCTGGAGCAGAAGGCAGAAGAGGAAGGGGCAGAGGCACTTCATCAGGAGCTTGCCAAGGCAGATCCGGAGTCGGCAGAGCAGATCCATCCCAACAATGTCAAGAAGGTGATCCGGGCACTGGAGTATTATCATCAGACCGGAGAGAAGATTTCAGAGCATAATGAAACCCAGAGACAGAAGGAATCACCATATGATTTCATTTATTATGTGTTGAGTCTGCCGAGAGAGATCCTGTATGACAGGATCAACAAACGGGTGGAGCTGATGCGTCAGGGAGGTCTTGAGGAGGAAGTAAGACGACTTGAGGAGCACGGATGTACCCGCGGGCTGGTGTCCATGCAGGGACTGGGCTATAAGGAGATTCTGGATGCCTTTGCCGGAAAATGTACAATGGATGAGGCGTTTGACAAGATCAAGCTGGAAACGAGACATTTTGCAAAAAGGCAGTTTACATGGTTTCGCCGGGAGCGTACCGTGACCTGGCTGGACAAAGAGCAGTATGACAGCGAGGATGCACTTCTTGCACATTGTGTGGAAGAGATACGGGAGCGGTTTCTGCTTTGATGGAAGATCACGGCAGGGAAAACGGTATGATCAAACAGGATCAGGCCGGTGAAGTGAAGAATTATAATAGTGAGAAAAGAAAAAGAGAAAAGAGGAAGAGAACATGGAATTAAAGGATTGGTACAGGGAAGCAGGGATCAGTGAAAAGGTTTATGATTTCTGCAGCAGCATCGAAGCGGGACTGAAGGAGCGGTTTGAGCAGATCGACCGGACGGCGGAATACAATCAGATGAAAGTACTCCGGGCAATGCAGAAGCATAAGGTCAGTGCGGGTTGCTTTGAGTCCTCTACGGGATATGGCTATGATGATCTGGGCAGAGAGACGCTGGAGGATGTGTATGCCAGCGTATTTGAAACGGAATCGGCACTGGTCAGACCTCAGCTTACCTGTGGCACCCATGCTCTTACGGTGGCTCTTTCTGCCAATCTGCGGCCGGGAGATGAACTGTTGTCTCCTGTAGGAAAGCCTTATGATACTCTGGAGGGCGTGATCGGAATCGGGGATAATGCAGCACCGGGCAGCCTAAAGGAGTTTGGTGTCACTTACCGTCAGGTGGATCTGAAGGCGGACGGCAGCTTTGATTTTGAAGGGATCCGGGCAGCTTTAAATGACCGGACAAAGCTTGTAACCATTCAGCGGTCCAAGGGATACGCTACACGTCCGACCCTTTCTGTGGCACGGATCGGAGAGCTGATCTCCTTTATCAAGTCCATCCGTCCGGATGTGATCTGTATGGTGGACAACTGTTATGGAGAGTTCGTGGAACGGATCGAGCCGACACAGGTGGGAGCCGATATGTGCGTCGGTTCCCTGATCAAAAATCCGGGAGGCGGGCTGGCACCGATCGGCGGTTACATTGTGGGACGGCAGGATCTGATCGATATGTGTGCCTATCGTCTGACTGCACCGGGACTTGGCAAAGAGGTGGGGGCAACCCTTGGTCTGAACCGTTCTTTCTTCCAGGGCTTTTTCATGGCTCCGTGTGTGGCTGCCTCTGCATTAAAGGGGGCAATTTTTGCAGCCAATATCTATGAGCGTCTTGGGTTTAAGGTGGTTCCTGACAGCACCGAGTCCCGCCACGATATAATTCAGGCGGTTACTCTGGGGTCTGCGGAAGGTGTGATCGCATTCTGTAAGGGTATCCAGTCGGGTTCTCCGGTAGACAGCCATGTGGCACCAGAGCCGTATGCGATGCCGGGATACCACAGTGACGTGATAATGGCAGCCGGTGCTTTTGTGCAGGGGTCTTCTATTGAGCTTAGTGCTGATGGCCCGATCGAGCCTCCGTATGCGGTATATTTCCAGGGAGGCCTGACCTGGTATCATGCGAAATTTGGCATTATGATGTCGGTACAATATATGGAAAATGAGCATTTATTGTCGTTATAGAAAAGGATTTCCGTCGGATTTCATAAAAATATCACGAATAAATCACAATTCCATAGGAAGATGGTTCTATACAAAATCAACATTTTATGATACCATATAATGTGATGCGTTTGGTGGGGGAAGCCTTCAGACAGGAGGCAGTAATGAATGAAAACAAGCGTAAACAGTATGAAGAAGAGACGGAGAACACCATTACCATGAAGGAGCTTCCGTTCTCGGAAAGACCCTATGAGAAGTGTTGCCGGTATGGACCGGAAGCACTTTCTGACAGTGAACTTCTGGCGGTAGTGATCCGTACCGGCAGTCATGGGGAGAAGGCAGTTGACCTTGCAAGAAGGGTGTTATGCCATCTTCCGGGAGGACATTTGGGAGGTCTGTTTCATATTTCGCTGGAACAGCTGCAGGAGATACATGGCATCGGCATGGTAAAGGCAGTTCAGTTGAAATGCATGGCAGAATTTACAAAGCGTATGGTGCGGTCCAGCATGCCGGCGGAGAAGTTAAAATGCGATGATCCGGAGCAGGTGGCCGCTTATTATATCCAGCAGATGCGTTTTCTGGAGACAGAGCAGGTACTTTTGCTGGTGCTTGACGGCAAGAATGCATTGTCTCAGGAGATTGTAATCTCTAACGGTTCCTTTAATGCATCTGCTGCAGCACCGAGGGAGATCTTTTATCAGGCACTGAAGCATAAGGCGGTCAATATCATTGTTCTGCATAACCATCCCTCAGGAGATCCGTCACCCAGTCAGGGGGATATGCTTGCAACAAAGCGGATCCGGGATGTGGGGCATATGATCGGTATCGAGCTTTTAGATCATATTGTGATCGGGGACAACCGATATATCAGTTTTCGGGAAAGCGGATATTTATAAAATGATGCTGGGTCAAACGGTCTTTGAACCGTCATCATAAAAATTGACATAGATTACCGGAAGGGAGTATTCCAATGGCACATAAAACATATGGTATTGATTTTGGAACAGGCACCGTCAAGGTCTATAAAAAGTCGGATGGTATTATCCTGAATGAACGCACCGTGGTGGCAACGGTGGGAAAAGGTACGCAGCAGCATCCGGTGGCAATTGGCGATAAGGCCTATGAAATGTATGAAAAGGTTCCACCCAATATCAAGGTCTCTTTTCCTCTGGAAAATGGTGTGATCTCACAGATGGGCGATATGATCTCTCTGTGGAATTTTATGCTGGAGAAGATATCCGGCAAACGTAAATTAAAAAATGCCGATTTTTATATTGCAGTACCTGCGGATATCCGTGAGGTGGACAAAAATGCATATTCCAGGGTCGTTTCTGAAGGGGAGAGCAGACCCCATAAAGTGTTTCTGATCCATAAGCCGATTGCGGATGCACTGGGACTGAATCTGGATGTGGAGAATTCCAGGGGGATCATGATTGTCAATGTGGGAGCAGACACCACGGAGATTTCCGTCTTGTCTCTGGGAGGGATTGTTGTTTCCAAATTGCTGCCATACGGAGGAAATTATTTTGATGACCAGATTATGAATTATATCCGTAAGGAACATAATTTTGTCATAGGCAGGAAAAGTGCGGAACAGATCAAAAAAACACTGGTATCTGCTGTGCCGGTGGATGAGAGCGTCACGGTGGTTGGACGCAATGTTGTAAAAGGTCTTCCTGGGAAAGTAATGATAAGATCTTCGGAAATTTTTCCGTTAGTACAGGGTGTATTTCTGACCATATCGGCGGCAGTCAGATCCATGCTGGAGAGAACACCGCCGGAGATCGCTTCCGAGATTGCAGAGAATGGGATTTATCTGACCGGAGGATCTTCCTGGATCCGTGGCATGGATCAGCTGGTGGCGAATGAAACCCGATATAAGATCAATACCACCAGGCATGCCCAGAGAACGGTGGTGTCCGGACTTGGTTATCTGGCAGAGCATCCGAAAACTGCTGCCAGATACAGCATCCCTCTGAAAAGCACAAAGGATTAGTCCTGTGCCGGTCTGAATGAGGGATTCTTGTATATATTATGATGTGAAGGAGTTGTAGGAATGCGTAAACGGACAAAAATTACCTTGGATCCGAAATATATATTGATGGCGATCGCAATTGTATGTGTTGTTTTGATCATTATATCCTTCCGGTTTCAGGATAAAATGACACCGATCCGTACAGCAGTGGGGAGTGTAGTGACACCGATGCAGCGCGGGATCAATAAGATCGGTCTGGTGGTTGCTGATGGGATGGAGTATGCGTCCACAGTGAAAAAGCTCACGAAGGAAAATGACAATCTTCAAAAGCAGGTGGATGAACTGTCCTCACAGAACCGCCTGCTGCAGCAGGACAAATATGATCTGGATAATTTCCGTAAGTTGTATGATCTGGATGAAAAGTATTCCAATTATCCGAAAGTGGCTGCACATGTGATCAGCAGCGATGGCAACTGGTTTAACAGTTTTGTGATCGATAAAGGATCCAGTGACGGATTAAAGGTTAATATGAATGTTCTGGCAGGAGACGGTCTGGTAGGCATTGTCACAGAGGTCAATAAATCCTATGCCAGAGTCCGTTCCATCATTGATGATGAGAGCAGTGTTACCGGATCTTTTCTTAAGACCTCCGATATGTGCTTTGTTAACGGAAATCTGAAGCTGATCAACAAAGGGATGATCGATATTTCCGGAATCCCGGCAGATGCCAGGATCAAGGACGGTTACGAGGTGGTAACGTCACCGGTCAGTGATAAATACCTTCCGGGAATCCTCATCGGATATGCGAGGGACATCAAAACGGATTCTTCCAACATTACACAGTCGGCACATCTGACGCCGGCAGCGGACTTCTCAGGACTGGATATGGTGCTTGTGATTACAGAGGTTAAGGATTCCGGTGATTTGGAGGATATATTAAATTGAGACGTTATATTTACCTGTTATTGTTAAATATCATATGCTTTGTACTGCAGGCAACGGTGTTTCGCCATCTTCCTCTGGGAGGGGTGACACCAAACATTCTGATCATGATAACGGCGGCTTCCGGTCTGATGTATGGCAGAAAGCTTGGAATGTATTCAGGCGTCATAGGAGGTCTGCTGATCGATGCCATGTTTAACTCGGTGATCGGCCTTACCATATTGATCTATGCATTTATCGGATATGTCAACGGTATGTTAAATAAGCTTTATTTCAAAGATAAACTATATATACCGGCGATCACTATCGTTCTTAGTGATCTGGCATATGGCATATTATATTACATTTGTCGTTTTATGCTCCGGGGCAGAATGGATTTTCCCTATTATCTGATGCATGTGATGATGCCGGAGGCTGTTTATACTCTGATCGTAGGACTACTGATCTATCTGGTAATGCGCAGGATCAAGGAGTATTTCAATCCGGAGGAGCGGGTTTCTCTGGAAGAGCATATGGAGATGGACCGGGAGAAGATTTTGTAAAAGAGAAAGGAGAGAAGAGTCGTGTTAGACAATCTGAAAGAATATATAAAAGTTTTTTTCAATTCCAGATTATTGCCGATTACGGTTGTTTTTGTTCTTCTTTTTTCGATTCTGGTCAACCGGATGTTTGAACTGCAGATCGTAGACAGGGACAGCATTATTGCAAGCGGTGCCAGCAATACGATCAAAGAAAAAGATATCAAGGCGACCAGAGGAAATATTTATGATTGTAACGGAACTCTTTTAGCATACAATAAATTATCCTACAACATTGTATTTTCGGAAACATCAAAACTTTCCGGAATGACGAATGACGAAAAAAATCAGATGATCTATCGTCTGCTTTATATTTTACAAAAGCATGGAAGTGAGCTTTCTGTGGATTATTATCTCCAATACGAAAAGGGGAAAATCCAGTATCAGGTGGAGGGGAGTTCCCTGGAACGTTATCTGGCAGATGCATATTCCGTCCAGGGCGGTGTCAAGGCACTGACGCAGGAACAAAAGGATACGGCACCGCAGGAAATGTATGAGTATCTGATCAAGAAGTTTGAAATTTCGGATTCCTATGATAAGGATACAGCCGTTGATATTCTGGCAGTCCGTTATGCCATGTTTATCAATCGTTATGCTAAATTCCAGGATATCATTCTGGCGAAAGATGTAGACAAAAAGACGGTTGCAGCGATCAAGGAGAACAGCGGGCTGCTTCCGGGAGTGGACATTGACCAGAACACATCCCGTGTGTATAAAAAGAGCAAATATTTTGCCCATAT
>OIYT01002557.1_pt1 | contig 10948 bp, 7 predicted proteins | sample 1588201 | NCBI WGS metagenome assembly OIYT01 (sample SAMN03283260) | human gut metagenome | biome: human-associated habitat; material: feces | host: Homo sapiens | place: USA | collected 2013
TGACCCTGCTCCATAACAGCCAGAATTTGCTCGCCTGTCAGCTCGTCCCACGGAGTGGTGATGATCTTTGCCTTTGCATTCTTCTCCTGAATCATGGAAACTGCCTGAGCCAGCTTTTCTTCCTTCATTCCCTGAGTTCTGCTTAAGATGATTGTGTTTGCACTCTCAACCTGATTGTTGTAGAACTCACCGAAGTTCTTCATATACATCTTGCACTTTGTCGCATCTGCAACTGTTACAAAGCTGTTTAAATCAAGATCAATCTCACCTGCAACGTTCATTACAGCTGCGATAACATCAGACAGCTTGCCTACGCCTGATGGCTCAATAATAATGCGGTCTGGATGATACTGCTCAACTACCTTCTTTAAAGCAGCGCCAAAATCACCTACAAGTGAGCAGCAGATGCAGCCTGAGTTCATCTCAGTAATCTGGATTCCTGCGTCCTTTAAAAAGCCGCCGTCAATGCCGATCTCACCAAACTCATTCTCAATCAAAACGACCTTCTGGCCATTTAATGCTTCCTGTAAAAGTTTCTTTATTAAGGTTGTCTTTCCTGCTCCCAGGAAACCTGAAATAATATCAATTTTTGTCATTGTGTAACCATACCTTTCTGTACTCTCGTACAACCAAACAAACGTTGCCGCTTCCAACTCTGTATCTTAGCATGTTTGCTTATATTTTGCAAGCCTTCTTTTGCGCAAGTTTTTTCAAATGCAGTTCATGCGTCATGCTATAAACATTGGCTTATCCGTGAACCGCCACAAATATTTTTGTAACCACAAGCGGCGCCAACAGCACCTCGCTTCCTATCCCGACAGCCCATATCAGCGCTATGCGAAATAAAATCCCGATTTGCTCTCCTAATCTAAATTCGCTGCGTTTATAGGCTAGCTCGTAAAGTGCCCAGTATCCAAAAATATAAAAAATAAAGTGCGGCAGAAAAAGAGCCAGTGCCTGCAATATTCCTGTGATGCCAAAAAGCATTGTTGCTGACGTGATTACAATTGCTGCTGATACACCAGAAATAAATGCGATTGCTGCAAATGCAGCTGGTGCAGCATTTGTTAAAGCTGACGCTGCTATCATCAAAAAAACGGGCAGGCGAATGCGGCAAACATACTTCAAAAAGCCAGAAGGAAAGCCTGCCTGTTTGATTTGAAGATGAACTGCCGGAAGATAGCAGATCGTTTGCTTATATAAATACGCTGAGCGCCATATACTGACTGCTGTTCCAATAAGAATCCCTACTACAAACATTACAATCGGCAAGCTGTAAAATAAAGAATTTCTCCTAATATCCATCGCACACCTCCCCTAAATAAAGCTTATCACGCAACTATATTTTATGCTGAGTAAAAAGAGAATATGCGAAGTTTAGATAAAAGAAAAAAGGTGCTGCTCTCACAACACCTTTTGTCATTACTTTGCTATGTCGGTAACTCTGGACTCTCTGATCACACTTACCTTGATCTGTCCAGGATACTCCAACTCTGCTTCAATCTGCTTTGAAACATTTCTGGCCAGAATAACCATATCAGCATCTGACACCTGTTCCGGAATAACCATAATCCGAACCTCTCGGCCCGCCTGGATTGCATAGGATTTCTCAACTCCCTTAAACGAATTGGTAATCTCCTCCAAATGCTTCAGACGATTCGTGTACGCTTCGAGAGTTTCTCTTCTCGCACCTGGTCTTGCTGCAGAAATTGTATCTGCGGCCTGAACGATGCATGCAATTAAAGAGGTTGGTTCTACATCGCCATGGTGGGACTCAACGGCATTGATCACAATCTGGGACTCTCTGTACTTGCGGCACAGCTCAGCTCCCAGCTGAATATGTGAGCCTTCCATCTCATGGTCTACTGCCTTTCCAATGTCATGTAACAATCCGGCACGCTTTGCCATACGGACGTCTAACCCCATCTCTGCGGCCAGCAGTCCTGAAAGATGAGCAACTTCGATTGAATGCTTTAACGCATTCTGACCGTAGCTTGTGCGGAACTTCATGCGTCCTAAAAGCTTTACAAGCTCTGGATGAATGCCATGAACACCCACCTCAAGCAGTGCTGCCTCTCCCTCTTCACGAATCATTACTTCAACTTCTTTTTGCGCCTTCTCCACCATCTCCTCGATTCTTGCCGGATGAATACGGCCATCAAGGATCAGCTTTTCCAAAGCGATTCTTGCCACTTCTCTTCTCATAGGATCAAAAGAGGACAAAACAACTGCTTCCGGCGTATCATCAATAATAAGCTCTACTCCGGTAAGAGTCTCAAGGGTACGAATATTTCTTCCTTCACGTCCGATAATTCTTCCCTTCATCTCATCATTTGGCAGCTGAACAACTGAGATTGTTGTCTCTGCTACATGATCGGCAGCACATCTTTGAATGGCAGTTACTACATACTCCCTTGCCTTCGCGGATGCCTCATCCTTTGCCTTTGCCTCCATCTCCTTAATCATCTTTGCAGTGTCAAGTTTTACTTCGTTTTCCACGCTCTTGAATAAAAACTCTTTTGCTTGTTCGGAGGTCATACCTGAAACACGTTCCAGTTCCTGAGAAATCTGTGCCGTAAGTTCGTCAGCCTTTGCATGCTTTCTGTTTAGGCTTTCTTCCTTTGCATTCAGGCTCGCTTCCCGCTTTTCTAAAACACTTGTCTTTCTGTCAAGCGCCTCTTCTTTATTGACAGCACGCTTTTCCATTCTGGACAATTCGCTTCGGCGTTCTTTGATCTCTTTTTCGAGTTCATTTTGAGCTTTCAGGTTTTCTTCCTTAGCCTCAAGAAGCACCTCACGTTTTTTGCTTTCTGCGGTCTTAAGAGCATCGTCTATTATTGTTCTGGATCTCTCCTCCGCACTTCCAACGGTCGCTTTGTACTTAGACTGCTGGATACCGGTTGCGACGAACCAGACGATAACAGCAACAATCACTGCAGTAACCGCTGCTGTAATAATAATAGGAACCACAGGAGCACCTCCTTTATGAAATTTTCATTGTACGGTTTATATTTCATATATAAACAGGCAACAGTATAATTTTATACGATTCACTTATAAAAGTCAAGACGTTTTGTGGAATCCAACATACATCCAGCCTTTCTTTGCCTATTCATTTGTAGAACCATACTCATCACGCAGCTCCCAGACAGCTCTTTTTGCCATTTCGTACGGAAATCCCTTTGATACAAGACTTTTTACTGCCTTCAAAAAATCCTCTTCTGTGCGAGGCGGCTTTTGCGTAAGACGCTTTCGTGCCAGACGTCGCACCGTATTTTCCTGCTCATCTGCATAAGCCTCAAGTGCATCTTCAATTGATTCCTTATCAACGCCGCGGCTTGAAAGCTGCATGTAAAGCTGACGCCTGCTCTTTTTCTGACAGCCAGTCCGCACATATTCCATAGCATAATTGCCATCATCCACATAGCCAAAGCTCTCGGCGTAACGAATAGCATCATCTGCCTGCTCAGCCGAAAATCCATCATCCATTAGGCGTTTTTTTAGCTGATAGATGGTTCGTGGACTGTACTCGAGAAGATGCAGGCAGCGTCTTCTGGCTTCGGTGTTAATGCCTTCTGAATCTTTCTGAAAAGGCAAAGAACCGTCCTCAGACGGACGGCTCTTTACCTCGCGATACAACTCGCTTGTCTCCCACTGCTTCACTCTGCATCATCCTCTGACTCTGCTGGTGCTGTTTGCTCTACCTCCTTAAGCGGAAGGTTATAGTGTGCACGTACCTTATTCTCAACCTCAGCCATGATATCAGGATGCTGTGACAAATAAATCTTCGCATTCTCACGTCCCTGGCCAATCTTTGCATCATTATAGGAGAACCATGCACCTGCCTTGACAATGATATTTAAATTAACTGCAAGATCAAGCACATCGCCTTCCTTGGAAATACCCTTTCCAAACATGATATCAAACTCTGCTTCCTTAAATGGCGGCGCAATCTTATTCTTTACTACCTTAATTCTTGTATGGTTTCCGATCACCTCACCAGCCAGCTTCAATGACTCTACGCGGCGCACATCAAGACGAACAGATGAGTAGAACTTAAGTGCACGTCCACCAGTAGTCGTCTCTGGATTTCCAAACATAACGCCAACCTTCTCACGCAGCTGGTTAATGAAAATTACGATACAATTTGAGCGGCTGATTGCAGCTGTCAGCTTACGAAGTGCCTGTGACATAAGTCTTGCCTGAAGACCTACATGAGAATCACCCATATCGCCATCGATCTCTGCCTTTGGAACAAGTGCTGCAACAGAATCGACAATTACGATATCAATAGCACCTGAGCGAACCATCGTCTCAGTGATTTCAAGTGCCTGCTCTCCATTATCTGGCTGAGATATGTAGAGATTATCAATATCAACACCAATATTTCTTGCATAAACAGGATCAAGTGCATGCTCAGCATCAATAAAACCTGCAATGCCGCCTCTTTTCTGAACCTCTGCCACTGCATGAAGAGCAACAGTCGTCTTACCACTTGATTCTGGTCCATAGATCTCAATAATACGACCTTTCGGCAGTCCGCCAAGTCCGAGTGCAATATCAAGACTAAGGGAACCTGTCGGTACAACTTCGATATTCATATTCGCACCAGAATCGCCCAGCTTCATAACGGCACCCTTGCCGTAAGCCTTCTCAATCTGAGTTAACGCAACGTCCAATGCTTTAAGCTTTTCCTGATTATTCTTATCCAAACCTTACCTCTTTCTGTACAGAACTGTCTGTACGGCTATTTATGAACGCATGTTCGTATCTGTGTATTATCATACGTTATTTCAACGCGTTTGTCAATAGGGTATTTCAAATTTCCTGCAAAAAGTCGTGCGTTTGTTCGATTTGCAATCCTATCATACATCAAAACACATGTTTTTTCAAGCGAAATTTGGCGCAAGTTTCGACAAACAAAAACCCCGACTGCATTCACAGCCGGGGTATTATTTCTCTCTGAACTATACGAATTTTTTTATGCGAATTTATTTTTCGTCCTTTAAGCCTGGATAATCAAGTGTTGCAAAATAGTCCTGCGGTGTCTCTGCACGGCGAATCTGCTTTACGGTGCCATCTTCCTGAAGAAGAAGTTCGGCACTTCTGAGCTTTCCGTTGTAGTTGTAGCCCATTGAAAATCCATGCGCACCTGTATCATGAATTACAACATAATCTCCTATGTCGATCTTTGGCAGCATACGGTCGATTGCAAACTTGTCGTTGTTCTCGCAAAGACCACCAGTTACATCATACATGTGATCACACGGCTCGTTCTCTTTGCCAAGTACGGTGATATGATGATAAGCACCATACATTGCCGGACGCATCAGGTTTGCTGCACACGCATCAAGTCCTACATAATCCTTCCAGATATGCTTTTCATGAAGCACCTTTGCTACAAGGCAGCCATATGGTGCAAGCATGAAACGCCCCAGTTCTGTGAAAATAGCAACATCATCCATTCCTGCCGGAACAAGAACCTCATCATATGCCTCTTTTACGGCTGCACCGATTGCCATGATATCATTTGGCTCCTGATCTGGACGATATGCAATGCCGACACCACCTGAAAGATTTACAAACGCGATATGAACGCCAACCTCTTTCGACAGCTCTACGGCCAGCTCAAATAAAATTCTTGCCAACTTCGGATAGTAGCCAAGTGCTACTGTATTTGATGCTAAAAATGCATGGATTCCAAAGTGCTTAACGCCATGTGCCTTTAACTTTGTAAAAGCTTCCTTCATCTGCTCCTTTGTCATTCCATACTTTGCATCCTTAGGCGTATCCATAATCTCATTATGCAGTGTAAAGTTTCCGCCCGGATTATAACGACAGCACATTGTCTCTAAGAATGGTGCGCCAATCTCCTCATAGAAATCAATCAGAGACACATCATCAAAGTTAATGATTGCACCAAGCTCAGCAGCCTTTTTAAAATCCTCTGCCGGTGTTACGTTAGAAGAAAACATGATATCATGACCCTTAAGACCAACAGCATCTGACATCAAAAGCTCTGTATAAGAAGAACAGTCTGCACCGATTCCCTCTGACTTTAAGATATCCATGATGTACGGATTTGGCGTTGCCTTTACAGCAAAATATTCATGAAAGTTTGGATTCCATGCAAATGCAGCCTTTAGCTTTCTGGCATTCTCGCGGATTCCTTTTTCATCGTACAGATGAAATGGAGTCGGATATGATGCAGCCATCTTCTTTACCTGATCTAATGTTACGAACGGTTTTTTTTCCATAATGTGTCTCTCCTCGCTGTGTGTGTTTATTTATCGTATCATTACAGTTCATACGCGCCATTGTTAAATCAATTGACTACAATTACTCTCATATTATTTGTCTCGCCGATTGCGTAGCTTGGCTGATTCTTATGCTTTACGCCAACTGTAACAATAACGGTATCTCCGGACTCAATATAGCCCATTTCCTTCACAGTATTTACGGAATGCTCAATCAGCTCATCGGTATCAGTCTCCCTCATAGCCTTAACCGGTGTTACACCCCAATTCAACTGCATTTTACGTAAAACGTCCCAATTTGGAGACATACCAATGATACGGCATTTTGGTCTCCAGTTAGACAACAGATTTGCAGTAAATCCATGCATAGTTGGAACAATGATTGCCTTTGCATTAAGAATCTCTGCTGTACGTACTGTTGCACTGCTGAGTGCGTTTGAAATTACATGATCAGAACGCTTTACATCTCTGCGGTTATAAGTACGATAATCAAGATACGGCTCAGATGACTCTGCAATCTTTGCCATCATACGTACTGCCTCAAGTGGATAACGTCCTGCTGCTGTCTCACCTGAAAGCATAACAGCATCTGTTCCATCATAGATTGCATTTGCAACGTCAGTAACCTCTGCTCTTGTCGGGCGCGGATTACGGATCATAGAATCAAGCATCTGAGTAGCTGTGATAACTGGCTTCTGTACCTCATTACACTTATCGATGATTGTCTTTTGAATATGAGGAACTAACTCTGCCGGAATCTCAACACCAAGATCACCTCTTGCAACCATGATACCGTCTGCTGCCTGCAAAATCTCATCAATGTTTTCAATACCCTCTGCACTCTCAATCTTTGCAATGATGCGCATTCTGCTTCCGTGAATATTTAAAATATCGCGGATTTCCTCGATACAAGCTGCATTTCTTACGAATGATGCTGCAATGAAATCAAAGCCCTGATCAATACCAAATAAGATATCCTTCTTATCCTTCTCAGTAATTCCTGGCAGATTGATCTTTACATTTGGTACATTTACACCCTTCTTAGAGCCTAACTCACCACCATTTACAACAGTACAGTGAAGTGCTGTTTCATCCTTAGAAATAACCTTTAACTCGATCAAACCATCATCAATCAAAATACGGCAGCCAATTTCAGCATCTGCAACAAGACCTTCATAGGTAATAGATGCGCTTTTTTGTGTTGTCTCTACGCTCTGATCAATTGTAAGATCAAAATCCTGTCCTTCTACCAGCGTAACCTTCTTATCCCCAGGTACGCTTCCAGTACGAATTTCCGGTCCCTTCGTGTCAAGCATGGTGGCAACAGGGATGTTTACAGCCTTTCTTGCTTCCTCAACAAGTGCCATACGGCCTGCATGCTCCTCATGACTTCCATGAGAAAAGTTGAAACGGGCAACATTCATGCCGCTTTTGATCATTTCCTTCAAAAGCTCAACATTCTCTGTTTTCGGACCCATAGTACAAACAATTTTTGTTCTCTTCATACTCTTTTTTTCTTCTCCATTCGATTTTTTTGCACGTTTACAAACGCTGCCAATTACTGCCTGTCATATTACTGCTTATCATACGAATGTGCAACAATGTGCTTATGCGTATAAAGATGCTCGCTGCAATACTCGTAAGCGCCGTCACACTTTGAACAATAACGAAACTCCAGATCAGGGAAATCCTTATCTGTTCTTCCGCAGACGGTGCACTTATGCAGTGGCCTGCCGCTTTGTTCCCTCTCCCCCATCTTCTTTTGAAAATCTCTTCTTCGATGTACCTCTTTGGGGTTGATCCGCTGAAGATCTCTCGTGCCGAGGAAATAAAGTATAAAATTTATAAGTGAAAATACAATCATGATCAGCATTGCAAAACCATACGGCATCCAGCCTAATCCGTTTACAACCTGCATCAGATCATAGAGGTACATTACTACACTCAAAAGCGCCATCCACTTTGCCTTGACCGGAATAATGAAAAACAGCAAAAACTGCACATCCGGGAAAGTAGCTGCAAGCGCTAAAAATAAAGAATTGCTCAGGTAAGAGATGCTGACCTGAAAACCCATCTCCACTCCAAACATAAAATACACCAGAAACGCTGCCACAATTGTTCCAAGCAGACCAGTAATGATGTACATATCCATGCGGAAAGATCCCCATACACGCTCAAGCGTCTGGGAAATCGAATAATACAAAAATGCAAAAATCAAAAAATTAACAGGGCTTGTCGTGTATGGCACAAGAATAAAGGAAACAATTCGCCAAATCTGTCCATGAAGAATGGCACTTGTGGACCAGCAAAGATAATACTGTGCCTGCGGATACATAATGGTGATCAAAAGCCCTGCCGCATTCAGAATAATGATGTAGAGCATCAGATTTGGAACGGCATACCGGCCAAATTTACGCTCAAGCTTGTTCAGAAATTTCATAGATAATCCTTTCTCGCCCGGCTTCCCCCCGACCGGATCATCTTTATCTTTTTTTATTCTCTTTTTCACACATGCCTCTATTATAGTTTTCACACGTTTGTTTGTCAAACTTTTTTAGAGAGCATTCTTAAATTAGTTTGTATCCCTCATAAAACCACGTTAATACGTGTCCAAAATATAAATTCATTCTTACATTTTTATTAGTACCTTGCATTTTTTTTCAAAAACCGCTATAATTCATCTGTATTTTGGATTTTATTGCCACAGTTTACATATCACACAGATCCATCAATTTTATTCTTTTCCAAGGATTTAACGGATCATTTTTAATAAATGTATCATTTCATTAAGGAGGTTTTTAATGGGTACATCAGAAAAAACATATAATCGTCTAGGCATTGATATCGGTTCTACGACTGTCAAGGTTGCCATCCTCGACAGCGAAGACAATCTTTTATTTTCCGATTATCAGCGCCATTTTGCAAATATTCAGGAAACACTTGCCGAACTTTTAACAAAAGCATATGACAAATTAGGGCCAATGGATCTGGCTTCTTCTATCACCGGTTCCGGTGGTCTGACACTCGCAAAGCATCTTGACATTCCATTTGTACAAGAGGTTGTTGCTGTTGCCACCAGTTTAAAGGACTACGCGCCTCAGACAGATGTGGCGATTGAGCTTGGCGGTGAGGATGCTAAAATCATCTACTTTACAGGCGGTGTCGATCAGCGTATGAACGGTATCTGCGCCGGCGGTACCGGTTCATTTATTGATCAGATGGCTTCTCTTTTGCAGACAGATGCATCTGGCTTAAATGAACTTGCAAAAAATTATCATGAAATTTATCCTATTGCGGCACGCTGCGGTGTATTCGCAAAGACAGATATTCAGCCTCTGATCAATGAAGGTGCTGCCAAGGAAGATTTGGCGGCCTCTATCTTCCAGGCTGTTGTTAATCAGACTATTTCAGGTCTTGCCTGTGGTAAGCCAATCCGCGGAAATGTTGCTTTCCTTGGTGGTCCGCTCCACTTTCTGGATCAGTTAAAGGAGGCTTTTATCCGCACGCTTCATCTTACAGATGAACATATTATTGCTCCAGATCACTCTCATTTATTTGCTGCGATTGGTGCTGCAATGAATGTAAAAGCAGACACTGCAGTTACGCCGATTACTCAGATGATCGACCGCCTTACAAAAGGCATCAAGATGAATTTTGAGATCAAGCGTATGGATCCTTTGTTTGCTTCTGAAAAGGAATATGAAGATTTCACAGCGCGTCATAAGAAGCACACTGTAAAGAAGGGAAATCTTCGCGAATACCACGGCAAATGTTTCTTCGGTGTTGATGCCGGCTCCACAACTACAAAGGTTGCTCTTGTCGCTGAGGATGGATCTCTTTTATATTCCTTCTACAGCAATAATAATGGAAGCCCGCTCTCAACAACTGTTCGTGCAATCCGCGAAATTTACGAGCAGATGCCAGATGACGTTACAATTGCTTACGGATGTTCCACCGGCTACGGTGAGGCACTTATTAAGGCAGCTCTTCAGCTTGATATGGGTGAAGTTGAGACTGTCGCTCACTACTACGCAGCATCCTTCTTCCAGCCTGATGTTGACTGTATCCTTGATATCGGCGGTCAGGACATGAAGTGTATTAAGATCAAAAATCATACCGTCGACAGCGTTCAGTTAAATGAAGCATGTTCCTCTGGCTGCGGCTCATTCATCGAGACATTTGCTAAGTCCTTAAATTATACAGTTGTCGATTTTGCAAAGGCTGCGCTTTTTGCAAAAAATCCTACAGACCTTGGAACTCGCTGTACTGTATTTATGAATTCAAACGTAAAGCAGGCACAAAAGGAAGGCGCTACTGTTGCCGATATCTCCGCTGGTCTTGCATACTCCGTTATCAAAAATGCGTTATTTAAGGTGATTAAGGTTTCCGACGCTTCTGCCCTGGGCAGGAACATTGTGGTACAGGGCGGAACCTTTTACAATGATGCCGTTCTGCGCAGCTTTGAAAAAATTGCCGGATGCAAGGCGGTCCGTCCTGACATTGCAGGCATCATGGGCGCCTTTGGCGCCGCCCTTATTGCCAGGGAGCGGTTTTCGGAAGGCTACGAAACTACCATGCTTTCCTTTGATGACATTGTAAATCTGCAGTTTGAAACCAGCATGGCTAAATGCAAGGGCTGTACCAACAACTGTCGCCTTACCATTAACAAATTTTCCGGCGGCCGTCAGTAT